>Ga0209317_1002877_pt1 | contig 11738 bp, 8 predicted proteins | sample RifGroB2_FD_183994 | JGI IMG/M metagenome (GOLD analysis project Ga0209317, IMG submission 183994) | Soil microbial communities from Rifle, Colorado, USA - Groundwater B2 (SPAdes) (version 2) | ecosystem: Environmental > Terrestrial > Soil > Unclassified | place: Rifle, Colorado | collected...
CACCACCGCCTCGCCGGTGATCTCCATCGCCTTTATGATCGGGACGCCGCTGGCCAGAAGCAACCCCAGCACCTTGGCGAAGCGCGACAGGATCAGCCGCTGCCAGAGCGGTCCCACGAGCGGGAGTTTGAGCAGCAACCGGTCGCGCGTCTGGAGCAGATCCTCGCGCATTGCCAGCCTCTTCGAGCCGGCGAAGAGCCCGATGCCGATCAGGAGCAAGAGCCACCACCCCTCCCGGACCAGGGTGCTCAGCTTGATGAGGACCACCGTTATGAAGGGGAGGGCGGCCTTGCTCTCCTGGAACACCGTGATGATCTTCGGCACCACGAAGGCGAGCAGAAACAGCATGACCGCGCCCCCGACGAGCACCATGAGTATGGGGTAGGCGAGGGCGGTGGTAACGCGGCTCCTCACCTCGGCCTGATCCTCCTGGAACTCGGCAAGCCGCTCCAGTACCACCTCAAGGGCGCCGCTCGCCTCGCCCGCCGCGACCATCCCGACGTAGCTCTCGGAAAAGACGGACGGCTCGGCGGCCAGCGACTGCGCCAGCCCCTGACCCTCGGCGAGCCGGTCCCGCACCCGTCCGAGTACCCGTTTCAGCTCGCCGGGCGATTCCTGCTCCCAGAGCGTCGCTATCGCCTCGTATACCGGGACCGCACTCCCCAAAAGCGTGGCGAGCCTTCTCGTGGCGAGGGAAAGATCCGGCACGCTGACCCGCGAGCGGAAAAGCCCCTTGCCGCCGCTCTCTCCGGCCGGGGCGATCTCCTTGGCGTAGAGTCCCTTCTGCTTTAGCTGGAGCCTCGCCTCGTTCTCGGTCCCGGCATCGAGCACCCCGGAGACCTCGCCGCCCGCCTGGTTGAATGCGCTATAGCGATAGGTCGGCATAATCGTCCTGAGTCACCCTCAGGACCTCCTCGATGGTGGTGATCCCCTCGGCCGCCTTGGCGAGCCCGTCCTCGCGCAGGGTGCGCATCCCCTTGGAGACGGCGTACTCCTTGATGGCGCCCGAGGAGGATTGACGGATGATCATGGAGCAGAGCTCGGCGTCGATCGGGAGCAGCTCGTAGATGCCGATCCGCCCGATGGATCCCAGGTCGAAGCACTTCGCGCAGCCGCGTCCACGGTACAAAAGCGGCGGCAGCTCGATCCCGGGGTAGATGCGGTCCGGAACGTAGGATTCCTTGCAGTGCGGGCAGATCACCCGGACCAGGCGCTGCGCCAGCACGGCGGAGAGCGAGGAGGCGACCATGAACGGCTCGATCCCCATGTCGATCAGGCGGGTGACCGCGGTGGCGGCATCGTTGGTGTGCAGGGTGGAGAGCACCAGGTGGCCGGTAAGGGAGGCCTGCATGGCGATCTCGGCGGTCTCGGCGTCGCGGATCTCGCCTATCATGACGATGTCGGGATCCTGCCGCAGGATGGAGCGCAGCCCGTTGGCGAAGGTGAGGTCGATCTTCGGGTTGACCTGGATCTGGCCTACTCCCTTCAACTGGTACTCGATCGGGTCCTCGACGGTGATGATGTTCTTCTCCGGGGAATTGATCTGGGAGAGCGCCGCGTAGAGCGTGGTGGTCTTGCCGCTGCCGGTGGGTCCGGTGACCAGAATGATGCCGCTGGTGCGGGCCAGCAGCCGCTCCATGAAGGCATCGTTCGCCTCGGAAAGGCCTATCTCACGCAGGTTCAGGATGCCGCGCTGCTTGTCCAGAAGCCTCAACACCACGCGCTCGCCGAAAAAGGTCGGGATGAGGGAGACGCGGATGTCCACGTCTCGCCCGGCCACCTTGACCCGGATGCGGCCGTCCTGCGGCAGTCTCTTCTCGGCGATGTTCAGCCCCGACATGATCTTCACCCGGGAGGTGAGCGCCTCCTGGATCACCTTGGGGGGCGACAGCATCTTGTAAAGCAGCCCGTCGATCCGGAAGCGGACCTCAAGTTCGCGCTCGAACGGCTCGATATGGATGTCGCTGGCGCGCTCCTTCACAGCCTGGAACAGGATCGAGTTCAAGAGCCGGATCACCGGCGCCTCGTCGGTCAGGTCCATCAGGTCGCGCGGTTCGTTGAAGGAGGTGGCGAGCGCCGAGAGTTCCTCGCCTTCAAGCTCCTCGACGACCTCCTGGGCCGAGCCGGAGAGCCTGGAATAAAGGCGGTTCACCGCGTCCAGCAGCGCCGGGCGCGGCACCGCCACTATCGACACCGGGAGGGCGAAAAGGCCCGCCATCTCGTCCACCGCGAGCAGGTTCGTCGGGTCGGCGCTGGCGGCGACGATGCGACCCTCCTCCTCCCTGAGCGGCAGCAACAGGTTGTTGCGGGCGAAGTTGAGCGGGACTCTGTTCACCAGCGAGCCGTCCACCTTCGAGTCGTCGATCTCGGCCTGGAACGGCAGGCCGAGCCGCGCAGCTATTTGCTCCAAATCCATCGTTTCCGCCATTTGTTGTGTCCGCTTTATCTGAAGAACATCCGGTTTAGTTGGTGCGCAAAGGTCGGCTCGCAGTTGCAGGACCTCAGGGGCGGTCGGCCTTCACCGGCTGAGGTGCCGCCTGCAGCGCCCGCTCCAGGTCTATCGGCGCGGTCGCCTTCACGGCATCGCTGAAGCTGTTTCTCTGGTTCACGGACACCTCCGCCATGTCGCGCGCGTCCTTTATGATGCGCGGGGTGAGCATGATCAGGAGGTTGGTCTTCTCCCTGGTGGTGTTCTTGGTCTTGAAGAGCCATCCCAGCAGGGGGAGGTCTCCCAAGAGCGGGATCTTGCTCTCGGTCACCTGGTCGGTGTCCTGGATCAGTCCGCCGATGATCACGGTGTCGGTGTTCTTCACCACCACGGAGGTCTTCGCCGAGCGCTTGGTGCTGCCCAGGTTGGGGTTGGTTGCCGTTCCGAAGTTCTTGACGGCGGAGATCTCCTGGTAGATGTCGAGCTTTATGTACTCCCCCTCGCTTATCTGGGGCTTAATCTTCAGTATGATACCGGTATCCTTCCTTTCGATCGACTGCTGCGACAGGCCGGTGGAGGTGAGATTGGTGCCGGAGAGAAACGGTACGTTCTCCCCCACGAAGATCTCCGCTTCCTGATTGTCGCTGGTCATGATGTTCGGGGTGGAGAGGACGTTCAGGGCGCCGTTGGTCTGCAGCGCCTGCAGTACGACGGGGAAGTTGGCCGCGGTGCCCAGGGCGGTGATGGAGACCCCGCCGGCGCTAAGCCCCGCGAGCGTGTTGCCGATGGTCGCAAAGGATCCGAAAGGATCGAAGCTTGCGGCGGTCGAGACGGTTCCGTTCGAGGCCGCGCCCAAGAAGCCCCACTGCACTCCGAGCTCCTTCGCCTTGTTGATGGAGACCTCCGCTATCATCGCCTGCACGAACACCTGACGGCTGCGGCGGTCCAACTTCTCGATGACCTGCAGGAGGTTCTGGTAATCGGTGGGGGACGCCACGATGACCAGCGAGTTGGTCGCCTTGTCCGGGGTGATGCTGAGCTTCCCCCCTTCGAAAACCGCCGCCTGCGGTGCGGCGGCCGCGCCCGGCACAGCCGGTGCCGCGGCGGCTCCTCTGACCATCCCTTCCAGCACCTTGGCCACCTCCGCGGCCTCGGCATTTTCCAGATAATAGACGTTCACCTTGCTGCTTGTCGTGGGTGGGACCACGTCGATCAGCGCGATCAGCGACTTCACGTCCTGCTTGTCCTTGTCGCTGCCGAAGATGATCAGGGCGTTCAACCTGGTGTCGGCGACCACGGCACTCGCCCCGACTCCGGCTCCGACCGGCTGCCCCGGCCTGGCTGACTTGCCGTTCATCCAGTCCTTGACCAGCGTCGCGGCGGTCTCCGCCGAGGCGTTCTTCAAGAAGACCAGTTCCGCGCCCTCGCGCACCTGGTCGGTGTCGATATGCTTCAGGATCCCCAATATCTTCTGTACGTTGAGCGCCGAATCGACCACGAGGATCATGTTGCCCGCCCCGAAGGCCGAGATCTGTCCGTCCCTGGAAACGAGCGGTTGCAGGAAGACCACAGCTTCCTGGGGCGAGACATGCTGCAGGGGGATCACCCGCGCCTGGTAGGTGTCGTTCACCGCAGTTTTGTCGCCCTCGCCGAGAACCCTCATGCCGGACTGCTTGGCCGAACCGGTCGGCACGATCTTCAGCACCCTTCCCGCCGGTACCACGGTAAACCCCTTCAGTTCCAGCACCGAGGTGAAAACGTTGTAAGCCTCCTCGTTGGAGAGCTTGGCCGGCGAGAAAATCGAGATCTTCCCCTTGACTCGGTCGTCCATGATGAAGTTTTTTCCGGTCAGGTCGCTGATGAACTTCACCATGGTGGCGATGTCCACATCGGTGAAGTTAAGCACCACCCCCTTGGCTGAAACCAAGGCTGGGGCGACCAATAGGAACATGAGCAAGGTTATGATGCGCGCAAAACTTCTTTTCAAATTAAACCCCCCTGAAAGGCTAGGTTAAGGTTGAGGTTAAGGTTGAGGCCTTGTGATAAATTAAGACTTAATTTTTTAGCGTGGAGATGATTTTGTTGATCTCATGATGTAGTGCTGAAAGACAGTTATCTATGCTCAACCTTAACCTTAACCTGCCTCACCGTATGTCGTAATTGAACGTCGTGGGCTGGCCGTCGCGGATCAGGTCGAGCTTGATCCTGCTCTGCCCTTTGAGCGAAGCGAAGGACTGGATCGCCTTTTCCGGGGAGTCGATCGGGAAATCGTTCATCCTGAGCAGGACGTCGCCGTTTTTGATGCCGATGGTCCCGAAGATTCCCTGCGGCTTCACTTCAGAGGCCTTGAACCCCTCCACCTTGCCGTCCTTGATGCTGGGCAGAAGCCGCGCGTCGGTCATGGCCTGCCCGATGTTGTCCAGGGCGGCGTTCAGCGCACGCTGATCTACTATGTAGTTGCCTGAGCCGGTCGGCGTGGCAAGCCCTCCCCCGGTCGGCGGATGCACAGGTGCCGCAGGTGCGGCGGCCTCGGCCTCGGCCTGCGCCGCTTCCGATGCAATGGCGGTCGGGGTGAGGATTTTTACTCTCTTTCCATCCACCAGGATCACGGCTACGTCTTTTTTGACCGACACGAGCGGCCCGGCCGAGAACACGGTCTGACCTATCCTGAAGACCCGCTCCTCACGGGGGGAGCCCTTGAGAATCAGGGCGAAGCTTTCCCTTGAGGAGCCGACCGCTGTGCCGAGCAGGGTCAGGTCGCCGACCTGCGGCGCCGGGGGCGCCGCCGCCTGACCTGGCGTCGCGGCAGCCTGGATTATCGGGGTCAGCGACCCCTGGGTCGCCTTGCCAAAAAGCCCCCTCTCAAGGATGGGCGCGAAACTCAGCAGGTCCTGCGAGTCGCCGGCAGGCGCGGCCGTGGCTGTAGATGGTTTTTGAGCGTTTCTCGGATAAAGCCCGGAAATCTTGAAGCTGATCAAGTCGGCGGCGATGAGCGCCGTCACTGCAATGACCGCCAGGCTTAACGTTATGTTGAGGGGGAGAATCCACCGCGGCATGAAAGGCCCTTTTCTGCTTGTAGGTTGAACGGTTCAATTTGGAACTGTCCGAATATATTAGATGCCCCTGCGTTATGCAACAAAAAAGGGGGGGAAGGGCCCCCTTCACCCCCCTTGCCCCCCTCGGCATTTACCTCTTGTAATGAGGCGTTTTTTCCGTGCCGGCTGGTCGCAGGGGTGGGCCTGTCGACTGCGCCGCGCCGGATTTTGGGGCCATGAATATGTCGTGACCTTGCTGCTACGCCTGCAGTGGCAGCAAAACCCATGCCGGACAGCGGGAGGTCGGCACGACAAGCCTTTTGCAGCAAAGCGCGCACCAGTTTTACGTTGCGACTAATGAAAAGCGATGGCCGATGCATTTAATATCGCTTCTGCGGGGGGCGGCCGAGATGTGACTGCTTTTTGACCTGCGACGGATGTTTGACGCTCCGGTCGCCGCGCTCCATGTTGAAGTTGCCTTCCTTGCTGTGTTACACTGGGGGGCCATTTTGCCCTTCCAGGAGTCAGCGCATGAACCCTATCGTAGTCACCGCATCCACCATGATGGAACTCTCGCAACTGGTAGAGAGGACTTCGGCCCTTCCGGTAGCCGGGGTGGGGCATCTTCAGGTATTTCGCGCATCGATGCGTGGGAGGGAGGTCCTTCTGGCCGCGACCGGCATCGGCAAGGTTAATGCCGCCAGCGCCGCCACCTTGCTCTTGGAGCGGTTCACGCCTGAGTTACTGGTCAACACCGGGTGCGGCGGGGCCTTCCCGGGGTGCGGCCTCTCGATAGGCGACTTGGCGATCGCCGAGAGCGAGTGTTTTGCCGATGAAGGGGTTCAGACGTCCGGGGGGTGGCGGGGGCTCGACCTGATCGGTATCCCGGTTTTCCAAGGGAGGGGGGAGCGGATCTTCAACCGGATTCCGCTTTGCGGGGAACTGGCCCAAAGCGCCTTGGCCTGCGCCAGGGAGCATCGGTTCAGCGCCGGGATCGGTCCCTTTCTCACCGTATCCACCTGCAGCGGTACCGTAGCCCAGGCGCAGGAACTGTTACGGCGCTTTCCCGGGGTATGCGAAAACATGGAGGGTGCCGCTGTCGCGCAGGTGGCGCTCATCTACGGCGTGCCGCTTCTCGAGGTGCGCGGCATCAGCAACATGGTGGAGGATCGGGACCTGTCGCGCTGGGACTTGGTCCGGGCCGTTTCCGAGGCTCAGGGGTTTCTGCTGGCCTACTTGAAGGCAGGTTAAGACTAAGATTAAGATTAAGAAAAGCGGTTGAGGTTGAGGACCAACCCCCTCCGCTCCGCGGCCATTATCCGCGGCGATCGGCTCTGAGTCGTATTCATGACCATTTTTATAAGGTTTTTCAAGGTTTTCTTGCACAACACGGCGGACGGTAGTATATTTGTGTGTCCTTAATTAATTGACGGGCGGCTATGCTATAATGAGCTAGCCCGTAGCGACAGAAAAAGGGAGCATGTGCCACAATGGACGCAGTTCTGCCCGACAACCCCGGCTCGAAGACCTTGCAGCGCCTCTCCTTGGGGTTTTCCCCCTGTCCCAACGATACCTTCATCTTCGATGCGCTGGTCCACGGGAGGGTGAGCTGCGCCGGGCTCGGCTTCGAGCAAAGGCTGGAGGACGTGGAGACCTTGAACCGCATGGCGCTCACCGGCGCGCTCGATGTCTCCAAGGTCTCCTACCACCTGTTGGGCCACATTCTCAAGGATTACCTGCTGCTGAGAAGCGGCGGGGCACTGGGGCGCGGTTGCGGACCGCTGCTCGTGGCGCGCGAACCGATCGACCCCGGGAGATTGGCTGGGCGCAGGATCGCGCTTCCCGGCCGGTACACGACAGCGGCTTTGCTGCTTAGGCTCTTTGACCCGGCTCTTGCCGACTTCGTCTACCTCCCCTTCGACAAGATCATGGCGGCGGTAGCCGACGGCTCGGTCGCAGCCGGTGTCATTATTCACGAATCGCGCTTCACCTTCGCCTCTCACGGGCTCAGGCAGGTCCTGGACCTGGGGCAGTGGTGGGAACAGGAGACCGGGCACCCGATTCCGTTGGGAGGCATCGCCGCGCGGCGTAGCCTGGGGAGGGAGACGCTGCTTGCGCTGGAGCGGGGTATCGCCTTGAGCGTGGAGCATGCCTTCGAGCACCCGGCCGAGGCACGCCCCTACATACGCGCCCACTCGCAGGAGATGAGCGACGAGGTATGCGACGCCCATATCGGTCTTTACGTGAATGATTTCTCCCGCGGCCTGGGGTGCGAGGGGGAGTCGGCGGTACGGCTGCTACTTGGCCGTGCGGCGGCGGCCGGCATCATCCCTTCGCTGTGCGAGCCGCTCCTGGTTTGTTAGCCGGTTTTTTCCCCTGATTTTTCAAGTTATCTGCTCTGCTGCCGAAGCGTGCAACTGGTACTGTAGCATTGTGGAGGTTCATCGGATGTTAAAACTGTTAAATTTGAAGCGGCATGTGCTTATCGCAGCCGGGTTTATCCTCCTTTTTTGGGTCGGTGATGCGCTGATTGACGCGCTCCTTTTGCACAAAGAGCCGTTACTGGAACAGCTTTTGAGCCCCACCCATTCCGAATTCTGGATGCGCACCTTTTACTCTTCCTTGCTGGGTCTTTTCTTCGCCTCGCTCTCGGTGGTTTGCGAGCGCGGCCGCAGGGTGGAGACCGCCCTGCGTCACTCCGACGACCTCTCCAAGATATTCTTCAAGTCTTCCAGGGACGCCATCTGCGTCATAGAAGCCGACGGCCTGACCATCGCCGGAGCGAACGGCGTCTTTCTCAACAAGTACGCCCTGCTGGAAAAGGAGACCATCGGCAGCAATTTCCCCGACCTGATATCCAGGCACGGGCTCTCGGAACAGATCCTCAGCCAGTTTGCCGTATGCGTGGCAAGCGGAAGTCCAGTCAGCAGCGAGATCAGCTACCTTGGTGCGGACGGCGAGAACCGCTACGAGGAGGTATCGTTCCACCCGATCGGAGATATGCAGCACGGGGTCGAAACGGTGCTCCATGTGGCGCGCGACATCACCATGCGCAGGAGCTCGCAGGAGCTGCTGGAGGCCTCCGAGGCGAGGTATCGGGCGATCTTCGAGAACACCGGGACAGCCATGGCCATCATCCGGCCCGACGGCAGGCTTCAGACGGTGAATCGGGGGTTCGTGTCGATCACCGGCTTTGACCGGCAGGAGCTTGAGGGGAAACCTTGGACAGAATTTATCACGAGCGACGACAGCACGGCGCTGCTGGAGCCCCACAATCATGAGAGCTGCGATTGCGGCAGTACACTTCGTCAGTGCTTTGAACTGCAGGCGGTGGATCGCAGCGGAACCAGACGGGCTATGATCGGGAATTGGGCCGTCATCGAAGGTACCGAGCAGGCCGTGTTGTCGCTGGTAGACATCAGCACGCAGAAGCAGGTTGAGGAGGCTCTCAGGGAGAGCAGGGCGACCCTTGCCGTTGCCCAGCGTATAGCGCGCATGGGGAACTGGGACTGGGATCTGACCGCCGATAAAGTCACATGGTCGGACGAGATGTACCGCATCTTCGCCGTCGATCCCGCCGCCTTCACGCCCACGCATGAGTGGGTCCTGCAGGCGGTTCATCCGGATGACCGGGAACTCGTGGTCAGGTCGGTGAACGACGCCATCTACAACAAGAAGGCCTACAACCTGGATTACAGGATCGTGCTCCCAGGCGGCGCCGTGCGGACCCTCGCCGCCCGTGCCGAAGTGACTTACGATGCGCAGGGAAAGCCGCTGCACATGGTGGGCACCAACCAGGATGTCACCTGGCGCATCGAAGCGGAGCAGGCGCTCAGGAGCTCCGAGGAGAAGTTCTCCAAGGCGTTCCATGCCAGCCCCGACTCCATAGTCATCACCCGGGCCGAAGACGGCACCTACATCGACGTCAACGAGGCGTTCCAGGAGGTTACCGGCTACACCAGGGATGAGGTGATCGGCAGGAGCTCCATGGATCTTGGCCTTTGGGCCGACCCGGACGCCCGCATGGTGATGCTGAGGCTTTTGAACCAGCATGGTCATGTACGGAACCTGGACGTCCGGTTCCGGGTGAAATCGGGTGAGACCCGGGAGCTGCTCTGGTCCGCCGACGTCATAGAGTACGGCGGCGAGGCCTGCCTGATCGCCATCTCCCGCGACGTGACAGATCAGAGGCAGTTGGAGAAGGAACTTCTTGAGAGCGATGCCAGGCTGTACATGAAGCATGAGGAGTTGAAGAACGTGTTTCACCAGATGGAAGGTATCCGTCGCGAGTGGGAGGAAACCATGGACTGTATAAGCGACATGTTCATACTCGCCGACCAGTATGGCAAGATTCGCAGGTTCAACCGGGCCGTGGAGACCTTCACCGGCAAGGCGCACCGGGACATAGTAGGGCAGGATTGCATGACGTTTCTGGAAGAGCAGGGCATGAAGGGGCACTTGGAGGCGCCCGGGGTCGAACTGCTGCATCGGCAAAGCGGCAAGTGGTTCGTCGTCAAGCGCCACGCCTTTCCGACTGCCGAGGTGGATGGCTGCACGCGGGAGGTCGTTATCATTAACGACACTACGAACATCGGCCTTCGTTGCATTTCAAGCCCGGAGGATACGGCTGCACGGCTGCAGGCTTCTCATTGAAAGAGTAGTTGATACAGCCGCTTACGGCAGAGGAAGGCTGCCCCGGCTTGACTTGGCTGCCGTCTTGTGCTATATGACTGCCTCGCCCAACAAAGGAGGTGCGCATGGCATTACCCGAGCGGAGCGGCAGGATGGTGCGCATATGCGCCATTTGTCTAATGCTCCTCCCGATCCACACGCTTCCCCTGCTGGCTGCAGAAAAGGTAGTAGAAACTTCGGTAGCAGAACCGTCTTTAGATGAAAAGGTCGAGCCGCGGGAAAAATCGGCGGTAAAAAAGCTGGTCGGCATCGCGTCTTATTACGCCAAGAAGTTCCATGGGAGAAGGACCACCTCGGGGGAGAGGTATCATCCTGAAAAGATGACCGCCGCCCATCAGAGTCTCCCCCTGGGCACCAGGGTTCGGGTCAGGAACCTCGCCAACGGCAGGGAAGTCACGGTAGTAGTCAACGACCGTTGCCGCAAGAAAAGCATCCCGTTCATAGATCTTTCACGGGCTGCGGCAAAGAAACTCGGTTTTTTTGGCGCGGGGATAACCAAGGTGGCCATAATGCCGCTGACCGAGAGCGGATCCTAGAAGGAACATCCAAACAATTTGGGCGAAACAGAAAAGGCCGGGGCATCCTCCCGGCCTTTTCTCGTCTGCAGCTAGCCGGTAGGGAGTGCCGGTTTTATAGTTAGAATTCCAGCAGGATCCCGGCAAGCCAACTTATCCCGCCGATATTGACCGACCCTCCCGAGTTGGTGTCCGCCATGGCCCGCGTGTACCTTCCTTCCAGCACCAGATAGGTGTTATGGATGCCGAAATCCAGGTACAGGTTGTTGGACGCGTCGGATTCCAGGGAATCCAGCAAAAACTGCATCCCGCCTCGGGCGTGGTAGCCGTTTACCGAGCCGCTCGTCTTCTCCTGTCCCTTCACCTCGGTCCGGTAAAAGATCCGGGTCACGCCTGCCGCGGCGTAGGGAACCAGCCACTGGTCCTCGTTGAAAATGCCGCGTGCCAGTACGAACAGGTTCAGCGGCGCCTGTTGATACCTCACTTCCCCCGCAGGCGGCAGCAAACGGCCCTGCTGCTGGTGGCCCGGTTGCTCTCCCTTCCCGCTCGCCCGGAGGTAACTTCCTTCGATGCCGACTTCGATGCGCCGCTCAAGCTTGTAGGATAAAGCGCCGCCGAATTCCCCCGTGAAACTGCTGCCGTAAAGCCTGGACCAGTTCCCGCTGTCGGGGAAGAAGGCCCCCCCCTTGAGTTCCAGGGACCAGTGAGGCCGCTCGGGGCGGGGCGCTTGGGCAACTGCCGGGCCGGGCAACAGCAGCGCCAGAATTGCAGCCATGACGATTCTCATCATCGCACTCCTCCCATCTTGAGCGGCATTTTTCTCCGGCTCTTCCGGTAGACCGCGAACCAGGCCGCGACGGCGAAGACGGCCGGCGCGATCATTGCCGACGGCGGGGTGTAAACCAGGAAAGCGGCGATCAGCAACAGGGGGAGCAGCGCGAGCCGCACCGGGACCTTAAGCCAGGGGTGGGCATCGATGAGATGCGCGCCACTGGGTCCGTGGCGGTAGTACCAGGCAACCAATCCCCTCCCCGGCGCCGTGGTCATCAGGTAGCGGTCCCTGAATTG
>Ga0209317_1002878_pt1 | contig 11735 bp, 4 predicted proteins | sample RifGroB2_FD_183994 | JGI IMG/M metagenome (GOLD analysis project Ga0209317, IMG submission 183994) | Soil microbial communities from Rifle, Colorado, USA - Groundwater B2 (SPAdes) (version 2) | ecosystem: Environmental > Terrestrial > Soil > Unclassified | place: Rifle, Colorado | collected...
GCCCGGTGTCGTCCGGGTGCAAGATGATCAAGTGCCCCCGCTGCAATTACGAGAATCCGCCGGAGCCGGCACTGATCAAGGGGCTCAAGAAGGTGTTCGGCAAAAAGAAGTAACCAAGGTCTGTTGAACCGCAGAGGACGCTGAGAGCGCAGAGGTAAAGCATCAGGTTATCCCCTGTGTTCAGGCAAACCGGTTTTCTCTGCGTGCTCGGCGCTCTTCGCGGTAATAATCATGTTTATTGAAAGGAGAATCTATGAAACTTACGGATAAGGCGGAAGAGATACTGGAGGCGCTTTGGATCGAGTCGGAGGAAAAAGGAACCGGCTACGCCGAACTGGACCGGATGGAGATTCAAGCCTCTGATCCCGCCTATCATGAGTTGTCATCCCAGGCACTGGTGGAGATCAAGGGGGGGCGCATCTACTTCCGCCCGGAGGGGCGCGAGGAAGGGCGCAAGACCATCAGGCGCCACCGCCTGGCCGAAAGGCTGATGATGGACGTGCTGAACATCCGCGGCGAAAGCGGCGACATGAAGGCTTGCCAGTTCGAGCACCTTTTGAACGAGGGGGTGGACACCAAGGTCTGCACCATGCTGAACCACCCGGTAACCTGCCCGCATGGCAAGCCGATCCCTCCCGGCGAGTGCTGCGAGGAGGCGCGCAAGAGCGGCGACCTCGGGGTCGTGCCGCTCACCGAGCTGAAGCCGGGCGATGACGGCGATATCGCCTACATCCAGACCGAGGACAGCAAGAAGATGCAAAAGCTGATGGCGATGGGGGTCCTCCCGGGCAACCGCATCTCCCTTTTGCAGGCGTTTCCCTCCTATATCTTCCGTGTCGGCTTTTCCGAATTCGCCATCGATTCGGCCATGGCACGCGAGATCTTCGTGAGGAGATAGCCGCAAGCGTAAAACAGCGGTGCTTTCCGTCCGGCTGCACTAACACCATAAAAGGCGCTCCCAAAAGGGGGCGCCTTTTCTTCATTGTGGTGCGCCGGCAGGGCGCGTGGTGCGTAAGCACCATCGAATCAGTCGTGGTAGGCTGATTCGTGAATTGGAGGTGCAAGTCCTCTACGGACCCTGATGACGGGAACCGTTAGCCGAACAGCAAGGGTGTCCGGGGCGACCCTAATCTTAAGGAAGCTGCAGGCAAAGGCCCCTCCTATCGAACAGGTATCGCATACGAGGCAGTTGCAATCGGGCGATAACGCAATATTCGAAGCAGTATAGTCATCCATGAGGGTGCGGCTGTTGATGCGGCGTGTGTATGTGGTGAAGGGCACGTGCATTCTGGCAAACTGCCGGTTGGATTTACATCTGGCTGACGGGATACTTTACAAAAACAAAGAGTGTTAGCGCTCTCTTAAAAGTAAATATGGTGATAAATAACATTATTTTTTTTCGGGTATACATTTTGCTGAGCTAGGAGGTTTTTGGGTCTCGGAATAAGGGATTGTTGGAATTTAATATTTGGGGGGCGACATATGCAATGCTCAAAAAATCTGATTATTTCCTCGGTACTGGCCATATTACTCCTTTGGAGCGGCAATGCTCTGGCTCTACCATTTTTCAACGGGGATTTCAGTGCCGGTTTTCTAGGTTGGAGCGGAGATCTGGGCGGTGTAGTGGTTGCTCCTGCAACTGATGCGCATTATTCCCTAACAGGAGCACAGGCACAAGTCGAAAGTGATTTGGTAGAATTTCCAATCACCCTATTTCAGGACTTCGACCTGCTGGTAACGCAGACATCCCTATCCTTCAACTACGAGTGGCGACCCACCGGGGAATTCGATTTTTTCAATGCGATCCTGATGAAAACAGATGGCAGCTTCGAATCGATCGATCTGCTAGGTGCCTACAGCTCATCAACTGCCGGTCAAGTAGTTGCTGACATCTCGCCCTTCTCCGGTCAATCCGTCCAACTGTACTTTACCGTAAATGACATCTCATTCGACGAGTCGGCCTATGTTTCCGACATCCTTGCGATAGGGAATATCAGCCTGGGAGAAGAATATCCCGCGGCGGTCCCAGAACCGGGAACCATTGTCCTGCTTGGTGCGGGGTTCGCAGGGTTAGCGTTGTACAGGAGACGGTCCTGAAATAACAAAGGATATGCCTGTTCGATGTGGTTGTTCTTCATTCACCCAAAGGATAGCTTATGGAAACGGTGAATCATGTGACTCATTCTTCTGTATCAGACGCTGAGACACGTGGCTTGCACATTACAAATCTGTCTAAAAGCTAGTTTAATCATAAATTGAGCCGGCATTCGTTCAAATAGAAGCCGGTTTTTTTGTTATACAAAAATCGGTCATGGAGGCTCTATAGATGAAAAAATATAGGCTTGTATCCATCGCTGTTCTGCTGCTCGTGATCTTCGCCTGCTTTCCTCGCCAGGGTGCGACTGCGTCATTGGATAGCTGGGCACAACAAACGTCGGGGACCATCCGTGATCTTAAGTCTGTTATTTATGCGAACGACCAGTATGTAGCAGTGGGAGCCAGCGGCACCATTGTCACTTCTCCAGATGGAGCCGTGTGGACTCCTCGCAGTTCTGGTGTTTCGGCCGATTTGAATGCGGTTTCCTTTGGCAACAACATGTATGTCGTTGTCGGGGAAAATGGAACGCTCCTCACCTCAGTCAACGGAGCTTCATGGTCACAAGTAACGACCGTCAGCACTTCCATTTCCTTCCAGGCCATAGCCTACGGTAACGGCAGATTCGTGGCTGTCGGAATGCACGCGTATAGTAGGCAAGGAATGATGGTCACATCAGCCGACGGGGTGGTTTGGAGCAGCACAGTTCACGGCTCCTTAACCGGGGTGAGTTTCGCCGGGGGTAGGTTCGTTGTCGCGGGTTTCTCGGTCGGGGCCTATGAATGGGACATATTCCGTGTGATCCTCATTTCCAGCGATGGCGTTACCTGGTTGTATAGTTCTTCAGTGTCATGGGGGTGTACCGACGGTGAAGATACCGCTTATGGTAACGGCTTGTACGTTTCCGTTTCCAGATGCGGCCAAGTAGACACTTCGCTGGATGGAAGCGCCTGGCAGCAGGCGCCAAGTCCCCGTATCTGGCCTATTGACGCTATCGTCTTTGCCGAGGGGCGGTTCGTAATTGCCGGTAACACCAATACCATCCTTTCCTCCGCAGACGGTCTGGCCTGGGTCATTCGTGCCACTTTGGCAAACCCAGTGACGGATGTCGCGTACGGCAACGACAGATTTATAGCGGTCGGCCCTGCTGGCAAGATATTTCTGTCGGGTGTCGAGTCGTCCGACACCATCCCTCCTGATACCTCGATAGACAACTTCGTGGCGCCGGTAACCAACGAGGCTAGCCTGACGGTAAGTTTTTCAGCGTCGGAAACACCTGCCACCTTCGAATGCAGTCTGGACAGCGACGGATATACACCTTGCACTAGTCCGGTGCTTTTAGCTCAGCTGGCAAGCGGCAGTCATACCTTCCGTGTCCGAGCAATCGATGGCGCTGGTAATGTCGATGTTTCGCCGTCGGCAGCGATCTGGACCATAGACACGCTGGCACCGGATACCGCGTTTACTTCCTTTCAACCTGCACTGGTCAGCAGCACATCGGCGGCTTTCGTTTTCACCGCAAACGAAGCAGGCTCAAGCTTCGAGTGCAGCCTGGACAATGCCGCCTTTGCTGCTTGCAATAGCCCGATCAGCTTCACAGGCCTCGCCAACGGAGGCCACTTCTTTACTGTCAGGGCTATCGACCCGGCCGGCAACACTGATTCAAGTCCGGCAAGGGCAGAGTGGGTGGTGGATTCCATAGCGCCGGATACCTCGATAACGGGTGGTCCGGCGATACTTACCAATGCCACTTCGGCAACGTTCAATATCGCTTCGACCGAAAACCATGCCACCTTCATGTGTGGCCTGGACGGCGGGTCATATAACGTCTGCTCCGCCCCCGCAGGCTATCATGACATGCTTGACGGCAGCCACACGGTGAGAGTTTTCTCTATCGACACTGCTGGCAATCCTGATGCCTCAGTCGCCGAATTCAGTTGGACCATCGACACAGTACCGCCCAATACCACTGTCGTCTCGGCTCCTGCTGCCAATGCCAACAGTAGTACCGCAGCATTCGCTTTCTCTGCAACAGAGCCTGCCTCAATCTTCGAGTGCAGTTTGGATAGCGGCGCCTATTCCGCCTGTACCTCTCCGGTGAGCCTTGAAAACCTTGACGACGGAGACCACACTTTCCGGTTGAGAGCAATAGATCAAGCCGGCAACGTCGAGGCGACTGCGGTGGTGGTTAACTGGACAGTCGACACAGTCGCTACTGTAAGCTCTTTGACAGCTGCCCCGGCAACAACCACAAACACGGCTAGTTTGGTTCTCAACGTGTCAGCGGGAGACGCCGTCAGTTACAGGTACCAGCTTGACGGCGGTCCTTTAACTCCAGCAACTCCTGTTGCCACGCCCATAGTCCTTTCCAATCTGGCAGACGGGCAACACGTGCTGGCGCTTTACGGAAAGGACGCCGCCGGCAACTGGCAAAAAGATGCTACTCATTACTCCTGGAGCACTGATACGGTCGCCCCCATAGTCACGCTGCACTCTTCGCCGTTGATCTTGACGAACAGCGCAAGTGCGACTTTCGAGTTTGCCGCAAACGAGCCGGTTGCGGTGTTTTCCTGCAAGTTCGACGATGGTGCCTTCTCGCCTTGTTCCGGGACTGTAAGCTACTTCAATCTGGCGGAGGGGGAGCATAGACTCGACGTCTTCATCGTGGACCTGGCAGGTAACATATCCGTTACGACACTCTTTACCTGGACAGTAGACACGATTCCGCCGGTAGTAACTGTAGCCAGCGCGCCGGTGACGGTCACCAGCCTCAACAGCATAACGGTCAATCTGGCTGCGGGGGATTTTGTCATGTACCGGTACCAGTTCGACGGTGGCGCTTTCGGTTACGAACTTCCCGCCGGGGCTCCCATAAGCCTCTCGAACCTGTCGGATGGAGATCATGTTGTCAATGTTATTGGCATGGATACGGCGGGCAACTGGCAGGCGACGCCGACCAGGTACGCCTGGAAGGTCGACACGCAGCCTCCGACAGCGGTCATCGATGCCAAGCCGCCAGCATTGACCAACGGCACCTCCGGGACGGTTTCCTTCACTCCAGCCACGCCCGACGTCACCTGCGAATGCAAGCTCGATCTGGGCAATTTTGCGCCCTGCTCGGGCAGCTTTTCCTACTTCGGTCTGACGGACGGAACGCACACACTTCTTATTCGTATGCGCGACCAGGCGGGCAATATCTCGGTTTTGCCGGAAATCACCTGGAACATCGATACCGTTCGGCCGGTGGTCTCGCTGGTGAGCGCACCCGTAACTATCTTGAATGTAACCAATATCAGCATCAATATCGACATTGCCGTGACCGAGGTGGTTTACATCCGGTACCGTCTGAACGGCGGCGCCTACTCGGACCCTGTTCCTGCAAACCAGCCCATTAACCTTGATAATCTCCCCGGTGGCAAGAACGTGGTCGATTTCATAGGACAGGATCCTGCCGGCAACTGGCAGGAGATCCCTACGAGCTACAGCTTTACTGTCGAAAAGGAGTTTGCCTATAAAACGCTGGAAGAAACTTCGGCATACAAAAAAACCAGCCTGTCGAATGACTGGATAAATCCGGCTGAACAAGCGGCAAGCGAAGATCTGGTCACCCACCTTCTGTATCCGTACCCTGGCTACAGCATGAACAGTGCCGACCACCGAGGTCTACCGGGCAGAGATGCCATGTCCGACTTGAGTGCCGACAGTGGGAAAATTCCCTTGATTCTTGTTCATGGCTGGCAAGAGGGTCCGGGTTTTATTGATCCTACCCAACTTGTGGGCGCAAGTACCTCTGCTGAGAAATACTTTTCCGACTTTATCGGCTATTTCAACAGCAACCCGATGCTTAACAGCAGATACCGTCTTTACCTCTACAAGTACCCTTCATACAAGCATATAAACTACAATGCCAAGGTGCTGAAAGAACTTGTCGAGGAGATCACCTACCTAAAGGACAGGGATCTTGTCATAATCGGCCACAGCATGGGAGGCCTTGTTTCCAGGTCACTCATCGAGGAACACAAACAGGGGAGGGTCCGAAAACTGCTCACCCTTGCGACACCGCATCACGGTTCGCCGGGGGCCATGAAGCACTGGGTTGATCTCGCTCCTTTTGCAAAAGACGTAAATACTCCCGGTGCAAACGATCTTTTCTGGGACAACTACGACGGCATCTTCGAGTGGGCTCAATACGACATGGATTTGGCTGGCAGCGGCAGAGTGACTGCAAAGGCATTCGACGATTTTTACAGAGGCCTGCTGGCGCCCAACCTTCTGATCAAGGAGGGTGTCGTCAATAATCAGTACACTCCAAACTCCAGCGGTTCGCTATACCGCTATTCCAACCCGTGGCTTAGCTGGCTCAATGAAAAATTCAGAAAAGAAAAACCGATCACCGACTATATCTTCTATGCCGGATACGACGAGGATCGACAGGGTAGTCAGAGCAATACCATCGTTGATGACAAGTTCCAGCTGGCCACTCCGCTGGTATACAATGCCGGTTATGTGAATGACAGTGTAGTCCCGGTCACCAGCGGCCTCTTCGATTGTTCCAAGCATGACGATTTCATCGACCAGGGGCAGCGCAACGAAAAACTGTTCCAGCCGGTTTATCCCGGAGCACCGTGGAAATCGGCCCTCTATGCTTCTGAACTGATTCTACCCCAACGCAGTTACATCTACGCGAACCAGTTACCTGTGAACACATCCTGCCAGTCGGTCCCTGTCCGTTTGTTCAAGGATTACCACCATGACCGCATGCTCAATGACGTACCGGATGGTGATTTCACGTCTGCGCAGATACGCCAGAACTACCTCGATCAGAGCCTTCTTAACCTTGTCGAGGCAGACAACACCAAGCCGCTCTTCGATTCAATACAGTACGACCTGCTTTACGACACTCTGCCGCAGAAAAATCTGGTTGTGGGAGTCGGCGGTACAGGAAACGGTTCCGTTGCCAGTGTTGGGGACAACAGCATCCAGTGCGGCGCTGATTGCGAGAGTTCCTATCAAATAGGCAGCACGGTCAAGCTGGAAGCACCGGCAAACCCCGGAGCGATTCTGAGCGGCTGGGACGGCTGCCCCTGGGTTGCCGAGGACAAGTCGTGCAGCGTGTTCATAGGAGTGCAGCCAAACCGCGTCGTAGCCAACTTTGCCGAGGTGACCCAGCCGGTATTGACACTGACACCGCCGGCGGTAAGCGGAGCTTCCTCAGGCAGCGTTAGTTTCGATACCAATGCCGTCTGCAGATGCAAATTCGACAATAACCCCTTCACACCGTGCCAGGGCCTCTTCAGTTATGCGGGGCTTGCTGATGGTCAGCATGTTCTTGTCATTGAAGCCCTTGGTGGTGACGGCATGCCCGCCAAGGACCCTGTTACCGTCACTTGGGACATTGACACCGTTGCGCCAGATGTGACGGTGGTGGATAATTTCCCTGCCGTGATAAATGCAGCCACCTTTGCCAACATTATCAATATCACGAACATAACCATCAACGTCAATATCCATAAGATCGTTAAATACGTCTACGAACTGGATGGATATCCGACTGCATCGTCACCGGTGTACGCTGCTTCCGAGCCGATTCGTTTTGCCGACTTTGCCAGCCGACTCGCGGAAGGGGACCATCTTATCAACATTTTCGGCATCGATGCCGCAGGTAACAGGCAGGTCGTCCCGACGCTTTACCGGTTCAAGGTTGATCTGACGCCTCCCAAGCCGACACTTGTCTCTTCGCCACCCCTGCAGGCCAATCTTTCCGCTGGTACCTTCAACTTCACAGTCGACGACCCCTCCGCGGTGTGCACCTGTACCCTGGACACGGTCGCCTCGCCCTGCAACGGTTCGTTTGCCTTCAGTAACCTCACCGATGGGGAGCACACCTTTGTTATCACGGCAATCGACGCCGCCGGAAACGTCTCGACTGCCCCTGTCGAATTCGCCTGGCGCGTACAGGAGGTAGACCATTTCGATTTCGCCCTCGATCAATCAGGTCCCATACCCGATGCCGTCAACGGACGACAGCTTAACCTTTTGGTCACTGCAAAGGACAGGGCAGGGAATGTGGTCTCCTTAAACGGTGATATCGGACTCGCTGTGGAAAACGGCAGCGTGTCCCCGGCAACCATAAGGGCTGGACAGCCTGCGACTGTCACCATCGACCTGGCGGGGACAAACCGGCTTACCGTTTTCTGGAATGGAGTGACTAGTTCCTCCGGCCAGTTCTTTGTCTACCCCGCGATCACGGCCGCCAATTTCAACTTGGGAAACGTCGGGACAAAATCGGACGAGTTCCAGATGTGGCTCGACATTACCGCGGACGATGCCTCCAATTCGGACATCTGCGGAAACTATTCCTTCAGCGTGGTGGGGAATGCCGCGAAGCGAGCCGTGCAGATCTCCCCCTCTCAGGGCGAGCCATGTGTGCGGCTGGCGGATAGCAACCGCTACCGTCTATGGTTCACGGTGGATAAAGATGAAACACACCCTCATGCGGCATTTGTCGAAGGAGGGGGACTTTATATGACAGGCAAAGCTGGTGGCGCGTCCCTCAGGCTGGACGGGGTCAATGGCATTACTGTTCACGGATCCACTTTTGATTTGGTCCAGAATGCCTATGGTTTTGCCAATAGTAAATGGAAAACGCCCAACTCTAAAAACAATGACTACAATATTTTTTGGGGCATAACCGACACTATCGATAATTATATTAGCGATGACAGGAGAAGTGACCTGTGGTCGTCGATAGGGTATGTCGGTGACAATGGAAACAGCAAAAAAGGTGGGGGCCTTTGTTATGGTTTAGCTGCAAGCGCCATAGCAAATTACAACCATACGGCTAGTCCCCCATGGGGAACGACCTCAAATGACGGGATTGAGAACCAAGACAGCTACCTGGGACAACTCGATGTAGATATTTCCGACCACTGGACCCATATCAGGTCGGTTGATTCTGGCCTTTTTAAACCGTTCCTCAGCAATAATCTTTTCTCCAGCAATGAAACCTCGGACAGAACTGATTGGACGCCGGAATCCGCCAAGAAGGCGTTGTATTATTTCGCAAGCCAAACCTACTTTTCACCTAGCAATATCCCAGGGAGCGACTGGGTTGGCAGTGACACTTCTCCTCGCTTGGAAGTTACAGATACTCGTCTGGTTCAATTGCTTAAGACAGGAAGCCCGGCACTTGCTTTTATCTCATTTTCGAAAAATGGACATCATGTCATAGCTTTAGTCCAGAAGATATCCTGGGACAATCATGACAAATATGTGTTCTGGGATAACGCCAGGCCTCATAAAGACTATCAAGGATACAGCACTAGTCTTGAATGGTATGTAGATGCGCATGAGTATCATCAATTGTTCGACGGCGGGGCCAATCTGGTGAAGCCGCTCGGCATCTTGAATGGCGACCCGGCCGTGAATCCGGCTTACGTACTGACGACTCTACCGCATTATCTTGCTTCCGACTGCAATGTATCGCAGAACATTTACAACATGTGGCCTAACGATGGAACGAACTTCTGCAGTCCATCGCAGGCAGTTGATAGGGCGCCAGGGATAACTCAAACATCGTACGAGCATTCTACCGTGAGTCTGTACGGGGGTATATTCGATAAAGTTGTTGATACAGGAACAAATCAGCAGATAGAAGTGATACCTGAGGGTGAAGTTACTGCCTCTACTGCCGCAATAAACAGAACCATGGGAGGGTATTTTAACGTTTTAACCCTTTTTGGGGGGCGAACCTACAGGGTCTACGCAACTAAGACCAGCACGTTGCCGGGGTTGAAGGTATTTGCGCGCATACCGAACGCCGATGGAACCATCGAGACCATCAATTATGAAAACATCCAGACCGGCGAGAAAGATCCGACCCAGATCTCTTTCCTGGTAGGACGGCAAAATGCTGACAAAGCCATCAGGCGCAGCATCTTGAACACATCGTATGCCCCTGATGTCTACCTGCCGGATTACGACTCCAGCCACAATTTATTGCCAAACCCGGTACAAGGTTTTCTGGCACGCAGTGATAGTGGCGGCGTTATTCTTAGCTGGAGCAAATCAGACCACCCCGCAATTGATGCTTATCGAGTTGTCAGGAAAGAAAGTGGACAGCCTCGTTCTTTGACAGATGGAGCAGCGATCTACCAAGGGAATGCTCTAGATGCTGTGGATGACACGGTTTTGACCGGGAAGTTCTATTCGTATGCCGTTTTTGCCATTGACTCCAGAGGCAATATTTCCGAACCTACCTATGCTGCTGTGGATACCGGCCGTTATAGTGTCTATGGTCGAGTCACGCTTCCTGCTGGCAGCCCTCTGGCAGAGGCCGAGATTAGTCTGTCGGACGAGGCGGGCAAACTCAAAAAAATCGCCTACAGCAATGCCGAGGGCAACTACGTTCTCTCGAATCTGCCATCCGGCAGGTATTCCATCGCACCGGCTCATCTTTCCCACAGCTTTGATGCCTTAGGCACCACCGTGTCCGTTGACGGGATAAACGTGAACCGCGATTTTGTGGCCACTCCCAAACCCACCCTCATCCTCCTTTTTGATGATGAATCAGTTGCTACAGGCAACGGAGTGTCTGTGCAATGGAGTTACCGGAGCATTGCCAACGATGCCAGGGTCAATGTGGAGCTTCACAGGGGAGGCAGCATCGAGGTGCTGGCGGCTAACGTCCCCATATCGAACGGGATAGCAACCTGGAAGGTCTTTGGCCCTATCTATAACGGTGCCATCCTGAGAATCGCGCTCACGGCAAATCCCGAGGTTCATGCCGAAAAAATAATAAACATAGTGGAAGGTGAACCGGTGCCTGCCTGGAGAGACATAACCGTTAAAGCACCTGTAACCAAGGGGAGTGCCCTTTATGACCGCCTGAACATCTGCTATTACACGTTCAACACCATCCGTAACGGGGGGACCACTCCGATAAGCGGGCCGGCGCGGCTGGTAATCACCAACCCCAGTATTCCGGTAAAGACCCTGCAGGCAGTAGGCCTTAAACTGGACGGATATACCGATGCAAATGAACCATATTTCAATGTTATTCCTCAAGGAGGAGCACTGGCGGTTGGAGCGTCACTTGCCAACAAGCGGATAAACTTCGACAACCTGCGGATACCGCTTAGCTACGGAGTGAGGGTCGAGCAGTACCAGTAGCTGAGAGATGGCGTGGTGCCGCTCACCGAGCTGAAGCCGGGCGATGACGGCGATATCGCCTACATCCAGACCGAGGACAGCAAGAAGATGCAAAAGCTGATGGCGATGGGGGTCCTCCCGGGGAACCGCATCTCCCTTTTGCAGGCGTTTCCCTCCTATATCTTCCGTGTCGGCTTTTCCGAATTCGCCATCGATTCGGCCATGGCGCGTGAGATCTTTGTAAGAAGATAACCTGCTGCCGGCTTGGGTGGGGCGATGCCCCGACCGCCGCAAAATCGAGAAAGGCGTCCCTGAAAGGGGGCGCCTTTTTGCATTTACTGCGTCCGCTGCCGGCGCTGTCTAGCTTGTCTTGTTGACTTTTATGCCCATTGCGACTGCCGGTGAAATTAAATTGGGGAAGTTTACGCATACATGAGAAAAAGACTTCAAGATCTTGGGAGGGGTGACGATAAATTAAAAAGCCGGACTC
>Ga0209317_1002879_pt1 | contig 11734 bp, 9 predicted proteins | sample RifGroB2_FD_183994 | JGI IMG/M metagenome (GOLD analysis project Ga0209317, IMG submission 183994) | Soil microbial communities from Rifle, Colorado, USA - Groundwater B2 (SPAdes) (version 2) | ecosystem: Environmental > Terrestrial > Soil > Unclassified | place: Rifle, Colorado | collected...
CCGCCCTCCAGGCCGGCGTCGAGCCCGGGGGGACGACCTCCTTCCTCTACCCCTTCACAACGGACGACTTCGCGCGCATCCGGGCGCTCATCTACCGGCGGGCGGGGATCGCCCTGGCACCGGGGAAGATGGACATGGTGTACAGCCGCCTGGCACGCCGGCTGCGCGCCACGGGTGTCGAGTCGTTCGCGCGGTACCTGAAAATAATCGAGAGCGGAGAGCGCGAGGAGGTGGAAGCGTTCATCAACGCCCTCACCACCAACATGACCTCCTTCTTCAGGGAGCCGCACCATTTCCGGATCCTGGCAGAGCGCCTGGCGCGCCACCCGGCAAACAGGCCGGTTTCCATCTGGAGCTGCGCCTCTTCCAGCGGGGAGGAGCCGTACTCCATCGCCATGACGGCGCTGGAGGCGCTGCAGGAAGGAAGTGCCACGCTCAGCATCCTGGCGACGGACATCGACACCGACATGCTCGCCAGGGCGAGGCAGGGGGTGTACCCGGTGGACCAGCTGCAGAAGATCCCGGAACCGCTGCGCAAGCGCTTCTTCCTCAGGGGGGACGGGAAAAACGAGGGGCTCGCCAAGGTTAAAGAGGAGTTGCGCCGGCTGGTCACCTTCAGGCAACTGAACCTGCTTGACGAGAAGTGGCCGATGCACGGCAGATTCGACTTCATCTTCTGCCGCAACGTGATGATCTACTTCGACAAGCAGACCCAGCACGCGGTCCTGAACAGGCTCGCCAACTGCCTCTCCAGCGACGGTCTGCTGTTCGTCGGGCACTCGGAGAGCTTTCACAACAGCCAGGAGCAGTTCAGGATCTGCGGCAACACGGCCTATGCGCTCAGGAACTGAGCCTGCAGCACCGGGTGCCGACACGGGAACCGGAGGGAAAAGCGATGCAACTGAGCGACCGGCTCTTCGGGAGCTATTTTGACCAGGAGTTCGGTGCGGTCGCCGTCAAGGTCCTCGCCGGGGAGTGCTTCGCCACGGCGGAGCCGGTCGCCATCACCACGGTGCTTGGCTCCTGCGTCTCGGTCTGCCTCTACGACGCCGAGAAAGGGATCGGCGGCATGAACCATTTCATGCTCCCTGAACTGTTGCAGGGGGGAAAGACCATTCCCTGCACCGGGACCTGTTCCGACTGCTGCGCCCGCTACGGCACCTGCGCCATGCGGCAACTTCTGCAGCGGCTGGAACTGCTCGGGGCGAGCCGCAAGCGCCTCGCCGCAAAGCTGTTCGGGGCCGGTCGGATCATGGCGACCAGAACCGACATCGGCCGCAGCAACGCGGCGTTCGCCATCGACTACCTGAAGCAGCGGAGGATCCCGATTATCGCCTCGGACCTGGGCGACTGCTGCCCGCGCAAGGTGATCTTCTTCCCCGCCACCGGGCGGGCCTGGGTGAAGAGAATGCAGGATCTCCCGATGGAAAGATAACGATGCCGATCAAGGTCCTGATAATAGACGATTCAGCGCTGATACGCGCCCTGTTGACCGAGATCATCAACGCCGAGCCGGACCTGGAGGTGGTCGGGACGGCGCCGGACCCCCTGGTGGCGAGGGAGCGGATCAAGGCGCTCAACCCGGACGTGCTCACCCTCGACGTGGAGATGCCCAAGATGGACGGGCTCCTCTTCCTGGAAAAGCTGATGCGGCTGCGCCCGATGCCGGTGGTCATGGTCTCGTCGCTTACGGAGAGGAGTTCGGCGGTGACGCTCAGGGCCCTTGAGCTTGGCGCCTTCGACTTCGTGACCAAGCCGAAGATCGACATCCGCAGCGGACTGATGGAGTACGCCGCGGAACTCGTCGGCAAGATCCGCTGCGCCTACCACTCCTGCCGGAAAAGGGGAGCGGCAAAGCCCGCGCCGGCGCAGCTCATCGAACGGAAACTGACGGCGGACGCGGTGCTGCCGAGCCGGCACCAGCACTTCTCGACGACCGAAAAGGTGATAGCGGTCGGCGCCTCGACCGGGGGGACAGAGGCGCTCAGGAGCTTCCTGACGGCGCTCCCCCCCGACTGCCCCGCCATCCTGATCACCCAGCACATGCCGGAGACCTTCACCCGGACCTTCGCCGCACGCCTGAACGGGCTGTGCCGGCTGGCCGTGAAGGAGGCGGAGCACGGCGAGCGCGTGCTCCCGGGGCACGCCTACATAGCGCCGGGGAACCGGCACATGATGTTGTCCAGAAGCGGCGCCAACTACACCATAGCGATCGGGGACGGCCCGCCGGTGAGCCGGCACCGCCCCTCGGTCGACGTCCTGTTCCGCTCCGCCGCGAACTGCGCCGGGGGGAACTGCCTCGGCATCATCATGACCGGCATGGGGGACGACGGCGCGGCCGGCATGCTGGAGCTGCACCAGGCCGGCGCACGGACGCTGGCCCAGGACGAGGAGAGCTGCGTGGTGTTCGGCATGCCGAGGGAGGCGATTGCGCGCGGCGGGGTGAATCAGGTGGTACCGCTCCCCGAGCTGGCCGCAGAGCTGGCGGCCTGGCTCTCCTCCCATGGCAAGCGCAGCTTCAGGGTGTGACGGGGTACCGGTAGCGAAGCGGCAAGAGAGAAGTAAGAGAGCAGCAACGACGTGGGGCAACCGACGGGACTAAAACTGATGGCTGTTCATTCGGCCAAAGGGATCTCATTGAGGATACCGACCAACAAAATATCGACCGTGGTGCTGTTAACCGCCTTCGGCGTCGCGCTGATCATGATGGTCGCCAACCACCTGACGCTCAGGCAGATCCGCGAGGAGGCGGTGCGGCAGGCAAACCGGCAGCAGGAAAGCAGCATGCTGGCCTTCTGGGAACTGCTGAACCGCATGGGGCAAAGTTTCCGTATCGAGGACGGCAAACTGCTGATCGGGGACTACTTCGTGAACGGCAACAACGAGCTGCCCGACAGGATATTCAGCATCACCGGCAGCAGGGCCACCGTTTTCCAGGGTGACACCAGGGTCGCCACCAACGTTCTGCTCCCCGACGGGAGCCGGGCCATCGGGACCAAGCTGACCGGCGCGGCATACCAGGCGATCTTCCGGGAAGGGATCCGCTACCGCGGCGAGGCGGAGATCCTCGGGGTCCCCTATTTCACCGCCTACGACCCGATCCGGGACGCGCAGGGGGAGATCATCGGGGTGCTCTTCGTCGGGGTCAGGCAGAGTGAATACCTGGCGCGCTACGACCGGATCAACCTGAAAATCAGGGTCATCAACGTGACGCTGGCAGCGGTCTTCGTCCTGTTCGCCACGCTGCTGATCCTGGACCGCAGGCGCAGGGAAAACGACATCCAGAAACAGCTGAGCTTCCAGCAGCTGCTCCTCGACACGATACCGAGCCCGATCTTTTCCAAGGATGAGCAGGGGCGCTACAACGTCTGCAACAGTGCCTTCCAGGCCTACGTCGGCCTGTCGCGGGATGAGCTGATCGGCAAGACGGTGTACGATCTCTGGTCCAGGGAACTGGCAGATCACTACCAGCAGATGGACCAGAAACTTATGGGAAGCTCCGGCACCCAGGCCTACGAGTCCCAGGTCAGAAGCGGCGACGGCACGCTGCGGGACGTGATCTTTCACAAGGCGGCGTACCGGGACGAGAAAGGGGCGCCGATCGGGGTGGTCGGGGTGATACTGGACATCACCGAGCGCAAGGCGGCAGAGGCCGAAAGGAACAAGCTTGAGTCGCAGAAGCACCACACCCGGATGATGGAGGCCCTGATGGTGCAGCTAAGCCATGACCTGAGAACACCGATCACCCCCCTGTTCGCCCTGATCCCGATGATCCGCAAGCAGGTGCACGAGCCGCAGACGGAGAGGATGCTGGAGATCTGCCAGCAATGCGTGAACCAGATCCAGGGGCTCGCCGTCAAGTCGCTCGACCTGGTCCGGCTCTCCTCGGATGCAGAGCCGGTCCTGGTGCCGGTCAAGGTCGCCGCAGCCGCCGACTACGCCGTCGGCGAAGTGGCAGCGTCCCTGGAGCTGCGCGGGGTGAGCTGCCTCAACGCCATCGATCCGGAGCTTGCCGTGCTCGGGGCCGCCGAGCAGCTGACCCTGCTGTTCAAAAACCTGCTCAGCAACGCCGCGCGCTACGCCGCCCGAAACGGCACGGTGCGGATCGGCGCCGCCGTCAGGGACGACACGGTGGAGGTCTCGGTTCAAGACGACGGAGTCGGACTGGATGCGCAGCACCTCCCCCTGGTCTTCAACGAGTTCTTCAAGGCGGACGCGGCCCGCCAGGACCTGAACACGCAGGGGCTGGGGCTCGCCATCTGCAAGAGGATCGTGCTCAACCACGGCGGCAGGATCTGGGCGCAGAGCCCTGGCAAGGGACAGGGGAGCACGATATTCTTCACCGTCAAGCCCGCCCCCGGCGGCACCGGGAGCGACCGGCAGCAGAGCGTCGCAGCAAAAGGGAAAGCGCCGTCATGAACCAGATCTCCATCGACCAGCTGAAATCGCGCATAACCGCGACGGTCGGCATAATCGTCTTTGCCGTCATCTGCATCTCGGCCCTTGGCGTCGTCACCGAGTGCACCAGCGTGGCAGGTGCGGGAGGTCTGGCCACGGAGCCCCGGGGGGCGGCCCGGCTCCTCGATACCATTTCGCTCAAGCAGTCCGTCCTGACGCTCGTGCTCTGCCTGGTGATTCTCATCCTGACCCGGATTCTATTCCGTCACCTGAACAATCTGAAGGCGACGCAGAGCATAGTCGACGGCCAGCAGGCCGAGCTCGCCATCAAGGCGGCCCAGATAGACGCCGCCAACGACAGCATCCTGCAGATCGACGAAGAAGGACGCCTGGTCCATTTCAACCAGGCGCTCTGCCGGCTGACCGGTTACCGCCCCGAGGAACTCTCCGGAGTCCGGCTGCACGAAATAGAGCCGCCGGAATACGCTTCGCAGATCGAGCCGATCATCAGGAAACTGAAGCGGTATGGGGAGGCCACCTTCGAGAGCGCCTACCTCTCCAAAAACGGCACGGTGATCCCGATAGAGGTGCATTCCCGCCTCATGGAGAGCGAAGGGCGCACGCTGATCCTGAACATCGCCAGGGACATCACGCAGAGAAAGCGCGGCGAACTGATGGAGCGGAGCCGGCTGAAAACCCTGGAGCGGATCGCCACGGACGCATCGCTCGAGGAGCTGCTGGTCTGCGTGGTGCACTTCGTCGAGCAGGGGAGCCCGGGCGCGCTCTGCTCGGTGCTCCTGGTCGACGAGTCGGGCAACAGGCTGCGCCACGGGGCGGCGCCGTCGCTTCCGGACCAGTACAACAAGGCGGTGGAGCCGCATCCTTACTGGAGGCGTTTCCAGCCGGCCCGGGATGCCGGCCTCAGGGCGTGCTGGTCGGAACCGGTGTTCGCCTCCAACGGCACCCTCCTCGGGACCGTCGCCGTCTATCACCGCGAACCTTGCGCACCGACCGAGGAGGAGATCCTGCTGATCGAGTCGGCGGCCCATCTCGCCGGGATCGCCATCGGCCGGGTGCGGGCCGACGACGGCCACCGGGTGCTGGAGGAACAGCTGCGCCACAGCCAGAAGATCGAGGCAGTGGGGCAACTGGCGGCAGGGGTGGCCCACGACTTCAACAACCTGCTGACGCCGATCATCGTCTACGCGGACATGCTGCGGCGCAGCTTTGCCGAAGGGAGCCCCCAGGCCAGGATGCTCGATTCGGTGAGCCTCGCCGCCCATAAGGCGAGCGACCTGACCCAGAAGCTCCTCTCATTCGGGCGCAAGCAGGTGCTCGACATGGATCTTTTGGACCTGAACGACGTCATCGTTTCCTTCCGGGACATCATGCGCGCCACCGCCAGGGAGAGCATATCGATCGACCTGAGGCTCTCCCCCGGCGCGACGAAGGTCTATGCCGACCGGGGCCAGCTGGAGCAGATCCTGCTCAACCTCCTGCTGAACGCCCAGGACGCCATCGAGGGGAGCGGGTCGATCTGCCTGGAGACGGGGCATCTGATACTGGACGAGGACTTCGCCAGACAGCACCCCGTCGCCAAGCCGGGGCACTATATCCTGCTCGCCTTCTCCGACGACGGCTGCGGCATGGCGGAGGAGACCCTGCGCCACATGTACGAGCCGTTTTTCACCACCAAGGTGGTGGGACGCGGCACCGGGCTCGGTCTTGCCACCGTGTACGGCATCGTCAAGCACCACGAAGGGTGCATAGACGTGAAGAGCCGCCCGGGGGAAGGGACCAGGTTCGAGATCTACCTCCCCGCCAGTTCCAGCGCCGACGAGCCGATACTGGGGACAGGCCCGCGGCTGCTGACCTCCTTCGGCTACCAGGTCCTCTGCGCCGACTCCCCGGCGCAGGCGCTCGAGCTGGCGGCGCGGCAGGGCGGGCTGATCCACCTGCTGGCGACCGACGTGATCATGCCGGGGATGACCGGACCCGAACTGTACGAGAAATTGCTGGAAAGTCACCCCGCCTTGCCTGTACTGTACATCTCGGGATACACCAACGGCATCCTGCATGATGCGTCACCGCGCCAGGAGGCAATTTTCCTCGCCAAGCCGTTCACCATGGAGCAGTTCATGGAGCGGATCGGCGAGCTTTGCGCCGCCGCGCTGGGCGAGGCTGACGCGGCGCCGCTGGATCACGCCGCGATGGCCGGCCTGCTTCGCAACAAGGTTCAGGGCAACAAGGTACCACACTGACGCGGCGTTCAGGACAACAGGGAGAAAGGACTACACCATGAGCAACCGGATAATGATCGTGGACGACAATGAGTACGTGAGGGGATCGGTCGACATAATCTGCGAGTCGGCGGAACTCGACCTCACCAGCGCGGCGAGCGGCGCCGAATGCCTGGAACGGTTGGAGTCAGGGTTCAGAGGGGTGATCCTGATGGACATCATGATGCCCGAGATGGACGGCTGGTACACCATCCGGGAGATCGTGAGCAGGGGACTTTACCCCGGGAACATCATCGTGATGCTGACCGGCATGGGCGAGCCGGACTGCAAGATGGAGGGGCTGCAGGAATACGTTTCGGACTACATGACCAAGCCGTTCGGGCCGGACCAGTTGATAGAGTCGCTGCAATACTACCTGACCCTGCTCAGCACGGTTCGCAATCATGAGTAGGAACAACCTGGTGGTGATCGGGGTTTCGACCGGCGGCCCTTTAACGCTGAAGGCGCTGTTCGCGGGGCTTCCCCCTCTGAACGCCGCGTTTCTGGTCGTGCTCCACATCACGCCGCAGATGGACTACCGGATCGCGCAAGGGCTTGCCGGCGTCGCCTCCATGCCGGTGGTGCTGGCTCAAGATGGGCAGTACCTGAGGAGAGGTAACATCTACCTCGCCCCCGGCGGATTCCACCTCAAACTCGACGGAAACCAGAGGGTCGTGCTTTGCGAGGGGGCGCGGGTAAATTACGTGCAACCAGCGGTGGACGTCACCATGCTGTCGCTCACCAGGCAGCTCAGCGGCGCCATGATCGGCATCGTGCTGACCGGCATGGGGAAGGACGGTGCCGAGGGGATCAGGCACATCAAGCAGATGGGAGGGGTCACCATGGCACAGGACCAGCAATCGTCCACCATCTACGGCATGCCGAAGGCCGCGGTGCAAACCGGCGCCGTCGACTTCGTGCTGCCGCCCAACAGAATAGCCGGCAAACTGGTGGAACTTCTGGAGGCGATCACCTGAGTCGCGGCCACTCCCCGCCGGCCTCCGCCCCCCGGTCCCCCGAGGCACGCTGCAGCAAAAACTCGACGAAGGCGCGGTTGGCAAGCGACAGATAGGCGTGCCTCTTCCAGGCGATCAGCAGATCGAGATGGAGCGGCGGCTCAAAAGAGACCGCGGCAAGATCCGTATCGGCTGCGACCACCATGCGTAGAAAGATGGAGATCCCGGTCCCGTTTCTCACCAGCGACTTGACCAGGGAAAAAAGGTTGGTCTCGAAGACGATGTTCGGGGCAGATCCGGTCTCCTTCAGCGCCTCGAGGAAAAACTCCCTGATGTAGTACCCCTCCTTGTAGAACACCAGCGGCTCCCCGATGAACTCGGCCAGGGTCACCGAATCGCGCCCGGCGAAAGGGTGATCGAGCGGCACGCAGGCCACGATCTCCTCCCTAAGGAATCGGCGCACTTCCAGGGTTTCCGGGAAGTTCCCCCCCGCCACCACCCCCATGTCCAGTTCCCCCTGGCCGATCATCTTCTGAATGCGCCCCGCCCCTTCGCCGAGTACCGACAGATGCAACTGGGGATAGTCTTTCTTGAAGTCCCTGATGATGTCGGGGAAGAAATAGGCGCTGATCATCGGGGTGATGCCGAGTCTCACCTCCCCCTTGGTAAGCCCCTTGAGTTCTCCCATCTCCAGCTCGGCCGCCCTCAGGTCGTCCAGGATGCGCCGGGCGTGCGGGAGAAACAGCTCCCCTTCCGCGGTCAGCGACACCCTCTTGTCCTGCCGGTTGAAGAGCACCAGGTCGAGTTCATCCTCGAGCTTTTTCACCGCCATGCTGATCGCCGGCTGTGCGATACGCATACCCTCCGCCGCCTTGGTGAAGCTGCTCACCCTGGCGACCTCCAGGAAATATCTCAGTTGTCTCACATCCATGATCGTGCCCCTTTCAGCATCAATAAGATTTATCGAAATGATAAATATTATATATTTTTCTTATTGCCTGACAAGCTATATAGTCGTCACATCCTCGTCAAAGAAAAGCGGAGCGGAACCATGGGATCCATCAAGAGCGGCACCAAGAGATACCGACAGATCAACCTGGCCTTCTTCGCCGCAGGGTTTGTCACTTTCATAACACTCTACGACGTGCAGCCGCTGCTGCCGGTCTTTTCCCGGGAATTCGGCGTCGCCGCCGCCCTGGGGAGCCTCCCTCTCTCCATCACCACCTGCGCCCTGGCCGTCGCCATGCTCTTCGCCGGCACCATCTCCGAGAGCTTCGGCCGCAAGAGGGTGATGGTCGCTTCGCTGCTGACGACTTCGCTGCTGGCGCTCCTCACCTCACTGACCGATACCCTCCCCGAACTGCTGGCGCTCCGGCTGCTGCAGGGGATAGCGCTGGCGGGTCTCCCCGCGGTCGCCATGGCCTACCTGAGCGAAGAGATCGCCCCCGCCTCGCTCGGCTCGGCCATCGGGCTCTACATCAGCGGCAACGCCATCGGCGGCATGACCGGCAGGATCTTCACGGCGGCCATGACCGAATACGCATCCTGGCGCCTCGCGCTCGGCGTCATCGGCGTCTTCTGTCTGCTGCTGAGCCTGCACTTCGCCAAGTCCCTCCCTCCGTCCGAAAATTTCACCAGCAGGCCTTTTGCCGCCCGCTACCTGTTCAGCTCGCTGTTCAAGCAGTTGCGGGACCCGGGGCTGCTCTGTCTCTACGGCATATCGTTCCTCATCATGGGGAGCTTCGTAACCCTCTACAACTACATCACCTTCAGGCTGCTCGCCCCCCCCTATTACCTGAGCCCCTCACTGGTGAGCCTGATTTTCCTGGTGTACATGTTCGGCTCCTTCAGCTCGTCCATGGTCGGAGTACAGGTGGAGCGTTTCGGGCGCGGCCGGATGCTCTTTCTCACCATCGGCACCATGGTGCTCGGGGCGCTGCTGACGCTTTCCCATAGCGTGAGCAGCATCGTCACCGGCATTGCCCTGTTCACCATCGGCTTTTTCGGCGCCCACACCATAGCCGCCAGCTGGGTCGGCAGCAGGGCGCGCACCGCGAGGGCGCAGGCCGCCTCGCTCTACCTGTTCTTCTACTATCTCGGCTCGAGCGTCTCCGGTACCGCCGGGGGGGTGCTCTGGTCCTCATACGGCTGGCCGGGGGTGGTGTTGCTGATCATGGCGCTGCTCGCCTTGGGGCTTTGCCTTTTGAAACGGCTCACCGTATGCTCCGAGCTGGACTGCAGCGCGAGGAGCGCGGTTACCCGCCTGGACGCCCTGCGCAGCTGAGAAAGGGGGCAGGGAGCGCGGTCGAATCGGCTCTCTGCCAGGAGAAAAAAACCTTGCCGCCCCCGCATCGCTTAGCAAGAGATTCTCAAGTTTCAGCCATCAGCGCCGATATGTCCCTTAGCATCAAGGAACAAGGAGCAAACTCATGGCTGATCTGATTCGTGTAGCAGACGGTGTGGCAATCCCCATAGAAATGCTGGCAACCTGGGACCGGCTGTCGGAATTCGCCTCGGAATACGGGCCGACCTTTGAAGCCGATCTCAGGAGGCTCGGGCTCAACCTGCGTCCGATCTACAACCTCAACTCTTCCATCGGCGGCGAGCAGGCAATCGCATTCGGCACGGCAACTTCGTGCAGTCTGCAGTTCGTGCTTCGTCCCGATATCTACCGTGCCATGGTCGGCAGCACGGCTCACTGAACCGGTCCTCCTTGCACAGCACTGCTGCGCATCCATTGCAGGAGCGGCATTCCTGCCGCGATTAAGCCCAAGGCTATCGCGGCAGGAATGCCGCTCCTACAGGATCTCCCCAGCCTGCGGCAGAAAGAATAACCCTCCTACTTAAGATGCACTGCTTGCCTATCCACCCCTCGAAAATCAGCATCGCTCCCCTAGAAGACAAAAAAGACCCCGATGAGCAGATAGTGCAGATTTTATGACTTAGGTCAAGGTCGGGACAGCCGATTGCCGCTAAGGTGGGTCCATCGAAAGACGGCACACACGGTACCTGACGGGCGACCGGGGTACCTGATAAAAAAGTGATATTAAATCGGCAAAGGGAGAACGGATGAAGAACAGGATCAAAAGCTGGCTCGGATTTTCAACATCAACTACCAACAATGCAACTAAGGGGGAAACTATGGAAAACATGTTTTGCTATCAGTGTGAACAGGCTGCAAACGGCGGCTGCTCGAAAGTAGGCGTGTGCGGCAAGAAGCCGGATGTCGCTGCGCTGCAGGACCAGTTGGTCTACTCCATGAAGGGGATCGCTTTCTGGGCCCACAAGGCACGCGAGAAAGGCGCCAAGGATAACAACATCGACCGCTTCATGCTGGACGGCCTGTTCACCACGGTCACCAACGTGGACTTCGATGCCGAAGAAATCGCCAAGCTGGTTCGCGACGCCGCAAGGAACCGTGACAAGGCGCAGGCCCTCTTCGAGAAGGCGAACGGCGGCCCGTTCACCGGCGCTGTCCCCGAGGCAGCCAAACCGTTCACCCCCGGCAGCACCGAGGAGCTGGTCGCCCTAGGCGCCCTGCACGGCGTGAAAGACGACTCCATCGACCCGGACGTGAAATCGGTCCAGGAGATCATCATCTACGGCATGAAGGGTTACGCCGCCTACGCCCACCACGCGCTGGTGATCGGCCTGGAGAACGACGAGATCTACGCCTACACCCACCAGGCGCTCTCCGCTACTCTGGACAAGAGCCTCGGCCTGATGGACTTCGTCGGTCTCTCCCTTGAGTGCGGCCGCATCAACCTGGTCGCCATGCAGTTGCTTGACAAGGCCAACACCGACAGCTTCGGCCACCCGGTCCCGACGCCGGTTGCGCTCGGCACCAAGGCAGGAAAGGCGATCCTGGTTTCCGGCCACGACCTGCGCATGCTCGAGGAGCTTCTGAAGCAGACCGAGGGAAAAGGGGTCAACGTCTATACCCACGGCGAGATGCTCCCGGCCCACGGCTACCCCGGCCTCAAGAAGTTCGCTCACCTAGCTGGCAACTTCGGCGGCGCCTGGCAGGATCAGGCGAAGGAATTCGCAGGCTTCCCCGGCGCGATCATCTTCAACACCAACTGCATCCAGCGCCCGGCCGAG
>Ga0209317_1002880_pt1 | contig 11728 bp, 12 predicted proteins | sample RifGroB2_FD_183994 | JGI IMG/M metagenome (GOLD analysis project Ga0209317, IMG submission 183994) | Soil microbial communities from Rifle, Colorado, USA - Groundwater B2 (SPAdes) (version 2) | ecosystem: Environmental > Terrestrial > Soil > Unclassified | place: Rifle, Colorado | collected...
CGGCTTCGATCCGAGTTTCGACTCCTTCAGCAACATCAACACGCCCCAGGAGTACTACGAACTGAGAAACAGCGACAAGAACAGGAGCGGGAACGAACCCCCTGCTGCGAACGAGAAGGCACAGATAGCGCTGGCCTAGCCTCGGGCCGGCCTGGACCAGGGAAAACGTCAACACAAAGCTCCCGTTCACGGGAGTTCAAAGGAGAAGGTAAATGTTTGGATTCGGTATGCCGGAAATGATCATCGTACTCGTGATAGCACTCGTGGTTGTAGGTCCCGCCAAACTGCCGCAGCTGGGGCAGGCGCTGGGGAGCAGCATCAAGAACTTCAAAAAGGCTTCCACCGGCGAGGACGTGGTGCAGCTGAACGAGGAAAAGAAGGCCTAGATTCGCTTTGCCACTTCCGCACTTTCAAGGCCCCGGGCTCGCCCGGGGCTTTTTTTACGAAAGTACTCAAGCAGCAGCGTCATTCTGCCGATGGGTACCGCAACCAGTCAAAAAACTGGTGGGGCGGCGATCAAGCGGCGCCCGGCAGAATAAAAGGAGCGATTTAATGCTGACGCAGTGGCGTGATGACATGGCAAGCGGCAGCGAGGCAATCGACAAACAGCACAGGGAACTGCTGCGCCGTGTCGATGACCTCCTGAAAGGAGCCAAGAGCAGGAAGGGTGCGGACGAGATTGGCAGGCTGATGTGGTTTTTGAAGAAGTACGTCAGGTGGCATTTCCGGGACGAGGAGAAACTGCAGCTGGAAACGGGCTTTCCCGGCTACCAGTCCCACAAGCTCCAGCACGAGATCTTCTTCCGCGAGGTGCTGCGGCTGGAGTCGCTTCACGCAGAGCAGGGGGACAACACCCTGATGATCGTGGCGGTGATCACCGCCATGTGCGAGTGGCTGCGCTCGCACTTCAACAAGCTGGACAAGGAGTTCATCGACTATCTGAAGGCTACCGGCCAGTCCGGCAATGGCGGAAACGGGAACCAAAACGGCGACCAGAGCTGACGCCGCCACAGCCGCACCACGGCGAAAGGGAAGAAAAAGGGGGAGCGCCGATCGGATCGGGCTCCCCTTTCTATTTAAATACAGTGCTGCGACGGCTAGGAGCGGTGCACCGCCAGCGGGCCCCAGGCCTGATGCACCGACATCACCTCGACGCTGTTGATGTTGACCCTTGCTGGAACCGAGGCCACCCAGGCGACGATGTCCGCGACGTCCTCGGCGCGCAGCGGCTCGGTCCCTGTGTAGACGCGCTCCGCCTTTTCGTCGTCCCCCTTGAAGCGCACCCGGGAGAACTCGGTCTCCGCCATCCCCGGCTCGATGTTGGTGACCCGTACTGCGGTACCCAAAAGGTCGGCGCGCAGGTTCCGGGAGAACTGCTGCACGAAGGCCTTGCTGGCGCCGTAGACGTTGCCGCCGGGGTAGGGCCAGCTCCCGGCCACGGAACCGATGTTGACCACGTGGCCCCGGTTGCGCTCGACCATCCCGGGGAGGATGGCGCGGGTGCAGTACATCACCCCCTTCACGTTGGTGTCGACCATGTTGTCCCAGTCCGCGAGCGACGCCTCGTGGGCCGGCTCCAGGCCGAGCGCGAGCCCCGCGTTGTTGACCAGAAGATCCACCTCGGAGAATTCCGGCGGCAGGGCGGAAAAAGCGGCGGCGACGGCCTCGCGGTCACGGACGTCCAGGGTCAGGGCGTGCACCTGCGTCTTCGCGCCCAATTCCTGCTGCAACCCCCTCAGCTTCTCGCTGCGGCGGGCGGTTATGACCAGCTTCCACCCCGATTCGGCCAGGGCACGAGCGCAGGCGGCCCCGAATCCGGACGATGCTCCTGTAATCAGCGCACACTTCTGCATTTTGAAAATCCTCCCGAGCGGAATTCCTGCCAAGGCGGCTATCTTAGTCGAGATCGGCGCCTAAGACAAGCGCTACCAGGCCATTACTCCCGGTCCCCACTTCCCCCCGTACGCGGTGCTATCCCTCCGTATGCGGTGCTATCCCTCGTATGCGGCTATCCCGCTGTATCCCGCTGTGGCGAATAATCATTCGCCCGTCCACACTCCCTCTCCCTCCGGACCTGCGCGCTGAAGCGCTACGGCGCGCAAGCGGGAGAGCCGGGGTGAGGGCGCTTTTCGAAGCTTTGGATGACCTGGCGTCCGCCTGACGAGACGCTGGAGCGTCTCTCGTGCGGCGCTCGCCGTAGGGGCGCTATCACGCCGTAGGGGCGAATAATCATTCGCCCCGATTTTCCCATGAAAAATCCCGCGCCGAGCGTTGCTGCGCCCAAACAATCGGGTAAAGTATTCAAGTTGTTTGGCCAAAGAAACGCTTACGCCTAATGAGCCCTTCGGGGCAAGCGAGCGGGGGTGCACGCCATGCGCAAAATCTCTCATAGCTGCGAAGTACATGCTGCGCTTGACACCGTATGGAAACTTCTCATTGAAAAGATGGAGCAGCCGCACTCCTACCTGCCGGGGGTGACTGAGTCGCGCACCCTGCAGCATTACGGCAACGGGCTGCTGCGCGAGATAAGAGGGGAGGGGATGCTGATCAAGGAGAAGGTTGTGATCGACAAGCCCCACGGCGAGGTGCAGTACTTTCTCCTGGAGCACCCGCTCATCACCGGCCGGGTCATCAACCGGGTGGTCCCCTCGTCGGTGCAAAGCCCGGTGGCGCCACAGGTGCTCACCATAGAGGTGGAGTGGGCTCCCAAGGACGACGATGCCGAGCGGATGATACGCAGCGATTTACCGGAACAGATTCAAAGAGAGGTGATCAGTCTGAAAGTGCAAGCGGAAGCGCTCGAGAAGCGGGAGGCCCTGCCTCTCACCACCCCCTACGCCTTCGGCATCACCATGGCGCTCCCCTTCGCGGATGCCCTCCCCAAGGTGCACCAGGAACTGCAGAAAGAGGGGTTCGGGGTGCTCTTCGAGATCGACGTGAAGCAGAAGTTCAAGGAGAAGCTGGACAAGGAGTTCCGCAACTACCACATACTCGGCGCCTGCAACACGGGGCTCGCCTATCAGGCGTTCGGCGTCGAGATCAACATCGGGACGCTGCTCCCCTGCAATGTCGCGGTCTACTCGGTCAGCGAATCGCGCACCGTCGTCATGGCGATGGACCCGGAAGCCGGACTGGCGCTGGTGGGGAACAGCCAGCTGAACGAGCTGTCGGTCACGGTGAAGCAGAGTCTGCAGCGGGTTATGGCCGGGCTGCATCCGGTCGCGGAGTGACCCGGCATGGTACGGCTGAAAAGGGTATATGACGAGCCGGAGCCTGAGGACGGTCTGCGGGTGCTGGTGGACCGTCTCTGGCCGCGGGGGCTCAGCAGGGAACAGGCGCAGCTGGATCGCTGGGAGAAGGAGCTTGCCCCCTCCGACGAACTGAGGCGCTGGTTCGCGCACGACCCGGAAAAATGGCCGGAGTTCCGGCGCCGCTTTCGGCAGGAGCTTCAGGACCAGCGTCCACTGCTCCTGCAGCTCGCGCAGGAAGCGGCATCCGGCAAGCTGACCCTGCTCTACGCGGCAAAGGATGAGCAGCACAACAACGCCGTTGCCCTGAAGGAGATGCTGGAGGGATTGGGCAAGGAGTGAAGCGGCACAGAAGGCACAGCCTTGAGGAGGAGAAAATGGGCGAGAATCTAGCCAATAAGATACTGAAGGAACATCTGGTGGAAGGAGAGCTGGTGCCGGGCAGGGAGATAGCGATCCGAATCGACCAGACCCTCCTGCAGGACGCAACCGGAACCATGGCCATGCTCGAGTTCCTGGCTACCGGGCTCCCCAGGGTAAAGGTGGGGCTGGCGGCGCAGTACGTCGACCACAACCTGCTGCAGACCGACAACAAGAATGCCGACGACCACGTGTTCCTCGCCAGCGCTGCCCAGAAGTTCGGGGTCTATCTCTCCAAGCCTGGCAACGGCGTGTCGCATCAGGTGCACCTGGAGCGCTTCGGCGTTCCAGGCACCACGCTTCTGGGTGCCGACTCGCACACCCCGACCGCCGCCGGCATGGGGCAGCTCGCCATCGGGGCCGGAGGGCTGGACGTGGCCCTCGCCATGGCCGGGTACCCTTTCCATCTCACCTGCCCCAAGATCTGGGGGGTCAAGCTCACCGGTCAACTGCAGCCCTGGGTATCCGGGAAGGATGTGATCCTGGAGATGCTCAGGCGCCACACGGTGAAGGGAGGGGTGGGGAAGATCATCGAGTATTACGGCCCCGGCGTCGACACCCTCTCGGCCACCGACCGCGCCACCATCGGCAACATGGGGGCGGAGCTGGGCGCAACGTCGACGGTATTTCCCAGCGACCAGAACACACGGGCCTTCCTGGAAGCCCAGGGGCGCGGCGAGGTCTGGCGCGAGGTCTCGGCAGACCCTGACGCCACTTACGACGAATACGAAGAGATCGACCTCTCTCAGGTGGTGCCGCTGATCGCCTGTCCATCCTCGCCGGACAACGTGGTGCCGGTCTCCGAGATCGAGGGGCTCAAGGTGGACCAGGTCATCGTCGGGAGCTCGGTGAACTCGTCCTTCCGCGACCTGATGACCGTCTGCCGCATCCTGGAGGGGCGCAGGATTGCCCCCGGGCTCTCCTTTCACATCAACCCGGGAAGCCGCCAGGTGCTCGAGAACGTGGTGGCCCACGACGGCTTCATGATGCTCCTTCTGGCCGGCGGACAGGTGCACCAGCCCGGCTGCCTCGGCTGCATCGGCATGGGACAGGCGCCAGGCACCAACCAGGTGTCGCTCAGGACCTTCCCGCGCAACTTCCCAGGACGAAGCGGCACGAAGGAGGACCGGGTCTACCTCTGCTCACCCGAGACCGCCGCAGCGGCCGGCGTCTACGGCGTGGTCACCGACCCGCGCAAGCTCGCCGGGCTGCTCCCCTGGCCCGACGTGAAGAACCCGGACCGGTACCTGGTCGACGATGCGGGCATCCAGCCCCCCGCCGAGGACGGCAGCTCAGTGGAGATCATCACCGGACCCAACATCGTTCCCTTTCCCGAATTCCCTGCGCTCCCGGACCAGCTGAACGTGGAGGTGATCATCAAGGTGGGGGACAACATCTCCACCGACACCATCATGCCGGCAGGAAACAAGGTGCTTCCTTTCCGCAGCAACATCCCCGCGATCAGCAAGTTCGTCTTCGAGCAGGCGGACCCGGAATTCGCCACGCGGGCCGCCCAGAAGGGGGACGGCGCCGTGGTCGGGGGCGAGAACTACGGGCAGGGCTCTTCCCGCGAGCACGCAGCACTCGCGCCGCGCTACCTCGGGATACGGGTCAAGCTCGCCAAGAGCTTCGCCAGGATCCACCGCTCCAACCTGATCAACTTCGGCGTCCTGCCGCTGGTATTCAAGGACCCGGCCGATTACGACCTGGTCAAGCAGGGGGACCGCATCTTCATCCCGCGGGTGCGGGAGCTGGTTCAGGGGGGAGCGACCGAGATCCCGATCTTCGTGAACGGCGCGCCAGTCGTGACCCTGCTCCACGCCTCCGAGCGGGAGCGCCGGGAACTGGCGGCGGGCGGGCTGCTCAATTCGGTGAAGGAGGAGAACCATGGCGGAAATGCTTAGGGATCTGCTCTCAGAGGAAGAGCTGCTCGGGTTCTACGAGCAGATGGTGCTCTGCCGCGAGTTCGAGGAGAGCTGCGCCGAGCAGTACTCCAAGGGGCACATCACCGGTTTCCTGCACCTTTACACAGGCCAGGAGGCGGTCGCCGTCGGCTGCACGGCCGGACTGCTGCCGAGGGATTACGTCATTTCCGCCTACCGCGACCATGCCCAGGCCATCGTGCGCGGGGCCGATCCCAATAAGGTGATGGCGGAGCTCTTCGGCAAGGCGACCGGCCTTTGCAAGGGGAAGGGAGGCTCCATGCACCTTTTCGCGCCGGAGCTGAACTTCATGGGGGGGTACGCCATCGTGGGCGGAAATGTCCCCATCGCCACCGGGCTTGCCTGGGCGAGCCAGCTCCTCGAGGAGGACCGCGTCACCGCCTGCTTCTTCGGCGACGGCTCCATGAACCAGGGAACCTTCCATGAGTCGTTGAACTGGGCGCGCCTTTGGGAACTCCCCGTCCTCTTCATCTGCGAGAACAACTTCTACGGCATCGGGACCGAGGTGCACCGGGCCTCGGCCCAGGCCGCCCTGCACCGGCGCACCTGCGGGTACGACATCCCCAGCGAAAAAGTGGACGGGATGGACGCCATCGCCATGTACCAGGCCACCAAACGGGCCGCCGAGTGGGTGAGGGAGCGCCAGCACCCCTACTTCATCGAAGCGGTCACCTACCGGTTCCGCGGGCACTCCATGTCCGACCCCGCCAAGTACCGGAGCTCCTCGGAGACCGAGATCTGGCGAAGCCGGGATCCGATCCCCAACCTGTCGCGCCGGCTTCTTGAGCAGGGGATAGCGACCAAGGAGCAGCTCGAGGAGATCGACAAGCGCTGCCTGGCCCGGGTGGAGGACGCGGTCCGCTTCGCCTCCGAGTCCCCCTGGCCCGAGGACTCCGAGGTTTGGGAGGATATTTATGTCTGAGATGACCTACCGCGACGCCATAAACCTGGCGTTGAAGGAGGAGATGCGCCGCGATACGAACGTCGTCACCTACGGCGAGGACGTGGCGCTCTACGAGGGGGCCTTCAAGGTGACCCGCGGGCTTTTGTCCGAGTTCGGGGAGCTCAGGGTGCGGGACTGCCCTATCTCCGAGAACACCATCATAGGTGTCGCGGTAGGCGCCGCCATGGGGGGCATCCGCCCGGTGGCCGAGCTGATGACGGTGAACTTCGCGCTTTTGGCCATGGACCAGATCGTGAACCACATGACCAAGGTGCGCTACATGTTCGGCGGCCAGACCAAGGTCCCCATGGTGATCCGGATGCCAGGCGGCGGCGGGAGCCAACTGGGCGCCCAGCATTCACAGAGCCTGGAGAGCTACTTCATGCACTGCCCGGGTATGCTGGTTGCCTATCCGGCCACTCCTGCCGACGCCAAGGGGCTTTTGAAGAGCTCGATCCGCGACGACAACCCGGTGATCTTCCTGGAGCACGAGCTCCTTTACAACAGCAAGGGGGAGGTGCCGGAGGATCCCGAGTTCCTGGTCCCCTTCGGCAAGGCGGCCGTGATGCGGCAGGGGGAGCAGGCGACGCTGGTGGGCTACGGCAGGATGGCCATCCTGGCCCTGCAGGCCGCGCAGCAGCTGGAGAAGGAGGGGATCTCCTGCGAGGTGGTTGACCTGCGCACGCTGGCTCCCCTGGACATGGAGACGGTGATCGCCTCGGTGCTTAAGACCGGGCGTGCCATGGTCATAGAGGAGTGCTGGAAGAGCGCGGGGCTTGGCGGTGACATCGCCTCGCGCATCTACGAGGGGTGCTTCGACAGCTTGCTCGCGCCGGTGCGCCGCATTTCCGGCCTCGATGTACCGATGCCCTATTCGCGCAAGATTGAAAAGCTCTGCATCCCGCAGCTGGAGGGGATCGTGCAGGGGGTACGTGACCTTTTTAACGAGTCGTACTGAGGAGCAGCCATGAACGAGATCGTCATGCCTAAACTTTCCGACACCATGACCGAGGGGAGACTGGTCTCTTGGAAGAAGCGGGTAGGGGAAGAGGTGCGCCGCGGGGAGGTGATCGCCGAGGTGGAGACCGACAAGGCCAACATGGAACTGGAAGCCTTCGTTTCGGGTGTCCTGCAGGAGATCAAGGTGCAGCCGGGCGAGATGGTGCAGGTGGGGACGGTGATCGCCCTGATCGGGAAGGCCGGGGAGAAGGGGGCTGCTGCTTCCGGTGCTCCCGCGCCGGCACCGGCGGAACCGCCTGAAACCGGGCAGCCGCCTGAAGCCGGGCAACAGCCTGAAGCCGGACAGCAGCCGGAAGCCGGACAGCAGCCTGAAACCGGGCAGCCGCCGGAAGCTGGGCAACAGCCGGAAGCTGGACAGCAGCCGGAAGCTGGGCAACAGCCGGAAGCTGGGCAGCAGCCGGAAGCCGGGCAACAGCCGGAAGGGGGCAAGGAAGAGCCCTCCTCCGGCGAAGAGGAGCCAAGTCCCGAGCCTGCTGCACCGAAGAGCGAGGAAGCACAGCCGCAATACGTACCGACCAAGCCTCCGGCACCGGGTGGTACGGCTCCTGAATTAGCCCCCGCTGCGGCAGGAAGGGAACGGGCAGCGCCGGTGGTTAGGCGGCGCGCCAGGGAACTGGGGATCGACCTGAGTCAGGTTGAGGGAAGCGGGCCCGACGGGCGTATCCTGCTGCAGGACCTGGAGGGGGCGGGGAAGGGGGCGCCGCAGGCCGCAGCGCCTGGTGCCGCAGAGCCAGAAGCTCCCCAGCCGTCACAACCGAAAGCTCCACAGCCGGCACAGGCCGGCGTTCCGGCCGAGGGACCGCGCCTGGTGCAGGAGATGAAGGCGCTCTCCCGCCTGAGAGGGTCGATAGCCAAGACCGTCGCGCAGTCGTGGGAGCAGATCCCTCACTTCACGGTGACCATGGAAATCTTCATGGACGAGGCCTATGCGGTACGGCGCCAACTGAAACAGGGCGGCATGCGGGTGACGGTGAACGACATCATCGTGAAGGGGGTCGCCCTGGCGTTGCAGAAGTTCCCGCAGATGAACGCGAGGTTCACGTCTGAAGGGTTGCAGTTCCACGGGGAGGTGAACGTCTGCGTCGCGGTAGGGGTACCGGAGGGAGTGCTCATGCCGGTAGTCAGAGGATGCCAGGACCTCTCTTTGCTGGAGATCGCGCAGGAGGCCGACCGCTTGGTGCAGCGCGCCAGGTCCGGCTCCCTGACCGAACAGGAGATGAGCGGCGGCACCTTCTCTGTATCCAACCTCGGCATGTTCAACGTGCATAGTTTCAGCGCCATCATCCACCCCGCACAGGCTGGGGTGCTCGCTGTCGGAGCCGTCATCGACGCCCCCGTGGTGCGCTCAGGGGTGCTGGCGAGCGCCAAGGTCATGAAAGTTACCCTGTCGGCGGACCATCGCGTGGTGGATGGCGCCTATGCGGCGGAGTTCCTGGTCGAACTGAAGGAGGTTCTCGAGAACCCCGTACGTCTGCTGATCTGATGGAAGGGGGCAGGCCCTGCCGCCTGCCCCCTTCATCCAGCGTTTTCCCATCCTCCGGAAACTCCACTCCACGCTGAACACCCATTCCTCAGCCACAGCAAAAGCCGCTGCCCGAATTTTAATTATCAGGCTAAAGAGTCGTTCCAACGAGCCGATACGGGAAATACGGCAGGGGGCGCCCACACTTTCAGAACGAAAGGTTCCCCGAAAACACAAACCAATCAGAAAACTGGGGGAGAGCTATGAAGTGCTTGATTGTAGATGACGAGACTTTTTGCCGTGACTTTGTCGCCACCTTGCTGAGTGCCACCGCTGATTGCCATCAGGCGGGCAGCGGCATGGAAGCCTTGGACAAATACAACGTCGCCCTGGCGTCGGACGACCCGTTCGATCTCGTGATCATGGACATCATGATGCCGGGAATGAGCGGACACGATGCCGCCAAGGCGATCAGGCACATCGAGAAGGAGCAAAAACCGGCCAAGCGGGTGAACATAGTCATGCTGACGGCGCTTAACTCCTCAAACGACGCCATGGAGTCCTTCTGCAACGCGCAGTCGGCGGCCTACCTGGTGAAGCCGGTGTCCAAGGAGGGGCTCTTCAACGTGCTGTCCAAACTGGGGCTGATGAAGCGGTAGGAAAGACCCACAGGCAGGTCCTCTAAACACCGAAAGAAGCCTGCCCCTTTGGTAACGCGAGCGCGTACCGGAGCGGGAACCTGTTCTTGTTGAGGAGGAGTTATGAAAAGAACTTTTCTGGTTTTGCTGTTGCTGCTCGGTCTTTCGGCCCACGATGCAGCGTCAGAGGTAAGTCTCAGCGTCAATATCGGCCCACCGGTGGTGGTCGGCGTGCCCTCGACGATGGTTATGGTGCCGGGGACAAGCGTTTATTTCGCCCCGGGCTTCGACGTGGACATCTTCTTCTACGGTGGCTACTGGTGGTCCCCGCGTGGCGACCGCTGGTACCGTGCCGTCGATTACGGCGGCCCCTGGCGGGTGGTCGCGCGCAGTTCAGTGCCGCGCCCCGTGTACCGCGTGCCGGGGGACTACCGCCACGTCTATGCGAAAGAGCGTCACATCCCCTACGGACAGTGGAAGAAGGAAAGGGGAGGTCACGGCAAGCATGGTAAGCACGACAAACGGGGGCACGGCGGTGGGCATGGCCGAGGCCGCGATTAGGGAGATCAGCCGGAGTTGCTGATCGCCAGCCACCAGGCATAGACCACTACCGAGGCGCTGGCCAGCGCGAGCACCGCGTTGGCCAGCCGTCCCGGCCTTCCCAGGTACCCTGCCAGCAGTTCGGCAACCAGTCCGAAGAGGCATCCGAACATGAAGCCGAAGAGGTGCGCTCCCAGGTCCGTCCTTTCCCCCTCGGTCCCCAAAAGCACGAGCAGCGACACCGCCGCGGCGACGGGAAGCGGCCAGCGTCGGCGCAGGTGGTGCCGGTAGCGCATCATGGTGACGGCGCCCAGGATGCCGACCGCGCCGAAAACCGCGGTCGACGCTCCGACCGACGTGTGGCTGGGGAGCTGGACGTAGGCGTTGGCGAGGTTGCCGCAGACCCCGGAGGCAAGGAGCAGCGACCACGCCAGCCCGGAACCGAGGTCCCGGCAGAGATAGATGATGAAGACCCCGCCGATGGCCAGGTTGCTGATCAGGTGCAGCGCATCGGCGTGCAGGGTAAGGGCGGTAACCAGGCGCCACCACTCGCCGCGCAGGATGAGCCCCGCATGGGCGTTGCCGATCTCCAGCCAGTCAACCGGGTAGTGCCCCATGACCCTGAGGTCGAGATTGGTCAGGTTGTGGAAGGTGGCCAAGAGGATCAGGATCGACAGCGTGGGGAGCGTGTTCTCCTTCATGGGACGGACCGGCGGCAGGAAGGGGGGCCAGTTCCTGTTCTCCTCCAGGTAGAGCTGCAGTTCCCGGCAGGCCGCGTCCAGTTTCTCAGGCGGCACGCGCAACTGCCACCCCCTCGCGCCGGGCTCGAGACGGCACTCAATGAAGCGCGCCTCCAGGACCAGCGCCCAGAGCTTGGCCTGGCGCAGGGAAAGGTTCCTGCCTCTCTCGTCGATCCTCCCCGTCGGCACCACCCGCCACTCTTCCCACGGCTCGGTGCTATGTCCCTGGTCGCCGGTCATGCCGCACAGTATCGCAGATCCTTCCTTTGCCGTCACCAATAAACCCGGCTCGGGTTTGCAGGGGTTTTCGTGCTGTTCCCTCATGTTGTCTCCTGCAGCCGGCCGGCGCGGACGTCCGGCACCGGATACGCTTCTTGACTATTTCCCTTCGGGTGCTACAAGAACGTAATGCTGACGCACGGTTAAATCAAGGGGTCCCTGGAATAAAGATTGATCCGAAAGGAGAATCCAGGATGAGAGCCAAGGCGAGGGTGGCTAAAGCGGCAGGTCCCGAGGTGAAACGGGCTTTGAGTCCGGGCAATGCGGCGCCGAACTGCAGGAACCGTCATCCTTCCCGCAGGTGGCCGATAAGGATGCGCTGGCACCGCAGGCTGATCCGCATCGGCAAAAGGAGGTACGTCAACATGATCACCAAGGCGATAAAGGATCTGGCGGAGCGGGTAGGGCACGCTTTCGTTGCGACCTGCGATGCCGGCGGGCACCCGCACATCGCGGCAGGACGGGGGATAGGGCTTTTCGAGCCGAACCGGCTGG
>Ga0209317_1002881_pt1 | contig 11727 bp, 12 predicted proteins | sample RifGroB2_FD_183994 | JGI IMG/M metagenome (GOLD analysis project Ga0209317, IMG submission 183994) | Soil microbial communities from Rifle, Colorado, USA - Groundwater B2 (SPAdes) (version 2) | ecosystem: Environmental > Terrestrial > Soil > Unclassified | place: Rifle, Colorado | collected...
TTGCTGTCCCAAGGGCTAGTCGAGCTGCTGTGCCGGGCCAGACAGAATTAACCAACAAAAAACTAACCCATGTCCAGTAAAACGAAGCATACAAGGGCTCTGGGTGTGAAGCTGGTGGTTCGACAAGCTCACCACGAACGGTTAAGTGAACAGTATTACGTTTAACCTGGGCGCTTTGTTAACTTTTTGGCAAATATATTCACAGTCGCGCCGGAATCCAGTAAAGTGCCATCCCGTTCGTAACCGATAAGAGCAATAACATGAGTGCAAAAGGACAGCAACTGCAGGACCCATTTCTCAATGCACTGCGTAAAGAGCATGTGCAGGTCGCGATTTACCTGGTGAACGGCATCAAGCTGCAAGGCCATATCGATTCGTTCGATCAGTATGTGGTGCTGCTGAAAAACACCATTACACAAATGGTTTACAAGCACGCTATTTCCACCATCGTTCCGGCACGCGCAGTCAACATTCCTTACGAAGACGCTGCCGAATAATGCAGCAACAGCCCCCCGGCGACGGAAAGCATTTGTCCGAGGCCGCAGTTCTGGTCAGCATTGATTTCGGCGAAAGCGACCACAGCGAGAGTCTGGAGGAGTTGCTTTTGCTGGCTGAAACTGCGGGAGTGCGTACGCTGGCGGTTGTTCAAACCAAGCGTCAGCGCCCTGATGCGGCGTTGTTCGCGGGCAGCGGAAAAGTGCAGGAAATTGCCGAACTCGTCGAACGCATGGAAGTTCCGCTGGTCATTTTCAACCATGATCTTTCCCCCGCGCAGATGCGCAACCTGACCGCCAAACTGAATACGCCCGATTCAAATGTACGAGTAATCGACAGGACCATGCTGATCCTGGATATTTTTGCGCAACGCGCGCAGAGCCACGAGGGCAAGTTTCAGGTCGAGCTGGCGCAGCTCAAGTATCTCGCCACACACCTGGTCGGCATGAATCAGGACATGGGGCAACAAAAACATGCCGTGGGCGCGCGCGGCCCCGGTGAAACCAAGCTGGAGCTGGATCGGCGCAAGCTGGACAAACGTGTCCATCTGCTGAAAGACCGCCTGGAGAAGCTCAAGAAGCAGCGCGTCGTGCAGCGCCGCGCGCGCAATCGCGCCGACGTGCTGTCGGTGTCCATCGTCGGTTATACCAATGCGGGCAAGTCCACGCTGTTCAACAGGCTGACCCGTGCCGATGTGTATGTGGCCGACCAGTTGTTCGCCACGCTGGATACCACCTCGCGCCGCATGTTCACCGAAGGGCTGGGCGAAATCGTGGTGTCGGACACGGTCGGTTTCATCCGCCATCTGCCGCATTCGCTGGTTGCGGCATTTCGCAGCACGCTGGAGGAGACCATGCAGGCCGATTTGTTGCTGCATGTGGTGGATGCCAATAATGCCAACCGCGACGACCAGATTGCCGAGGTGAACAAGGTGCTGGCGGAAATTGGCGCGGCGGATATTCCGCAGATTCTGGTGTTCAATAAAATCGATTTGCAGGATATTCCGCCCAGCGTGCAGCGCGACGAATATGGTAAAATCGCCCGCGTTTTCCTGAGCGCCAAAAGCGGCGCGGGTCTGGATGGTTTGCAGCTCGCCTTGGCTGAAGCCAAGGCCGCGCGTCAGGCATCTGAAGCAATTGAAAATCAAAATAGACAAGCGAGATAAATAGTTATGGGATTGAATGATCCGCAATGGGGCAAAAAGAACAGCGGCGGCCCGCCCGACCTGGATGAGTTGCTGCGCAAGCTCAACGAAAAAGTCGCGGCCCTGCTGGGCGGAAAAGGCGGCAAGGGCGGTGAAGGCAAGCCCGGCGGCGGCATGCCGATGAAAGGTTTCGGCGGCGGCATCGGCTTGATCGCCGCAGTTGCCGTGCTGATCTGGGCAGGTAGCGGCTTTTACATCGTGGATGCCAGCCAGCGCGGCGTGGTGCTGCGCTTTGGCAAGCTGGTCGAAATGACCCAGCCGGGCCCGCGCTGGCATTTGCCGTTTCCGGTCGAAACGGTGGAAATTGTCAATCTGAGCCAGGTCAGGACGGTGGAAGTCGGCTATCGCGATAACGTCAAAAACAAGATGCTGAAAGAGTCGCTGATGCTGACCGAAGATGAAAACATCATCGACATTCAATTCGCGGTGCAGTATTTCCTCAGCGATCCTGCCGACTATTTGTTCAACAACCGCACGCCCGACGAGAATGTGCGCCAGGCTGCGGAAACCGCCATCCGCGAGGTGGTCGGCAAAAGCAAGATGGACTTCGTGCTGTATGAAGGCCGTGAGCAGGTGGCTGCCTCGGCGACCAAATTGATGCAGGAAATTCTGGATCGTTACAAGTCGGGCATTTTGATCAGCAAGCTGACCATGCAGAATGCGCAGCCGCCCGAACAGGTCCAGGCGGCTTTCGATGACGCGGTAAAGGCCGGGCAGGATCGCGAGCGGCAGAAGAACGAGGGGCAGGCTTACGCGAATGACGTGGTGCCGCGCGCGCGCGGCACGGCGGCGCGCCTGATCCAGGAATCGGAAGGCTACAAGCAGAGCGTGACCGCCAATGCCGAGGGTGATGCCAGCCGCTTCAAACAGATTCTCGTCGAGTATGAAAAGGCTCCCGCCGTCACGCGCGAGCGCATGTATATAGACATGATGCAGCAAGTGATGGGTAATATCAGCAAGGTGATGGTCGATCAGAAGAACGGCAACAGCCTGCTGTATTTGCCGCTGGACAAGCTGGTGGAAAGCACGCGCACTTCCGCTGCGGCCACGGAGGCGCTGGCCGCTCCCGTCACTTCACAGTCAAGCGATAACACTGCGGCGCAACGCGCACGGGACTCGTTGCTCGGCCGCGACAGGGAGACACGCTAATGAACAAGAGTATTAGCAATATATTGATCGGCGCGGTTGCCGCGCTGGTTCTGCTGAGCATGAGCGTGTTTGTGGTGGATCAGCGCCAGAATGCGATTGTGTTTCAGCTGGGCGAAGTGGTCAGCGTCAAAACCGATCCCGGCCTGTATTTCAAGGTGCCGCTGATGCAGAACGTGCGCTATTTTGATTCGCGCATTCTCACACTGGATACCGTGGATCCGGAGCGCTTCATTACTGCGGAAAAGAAGAATGTGCTGGTGGATTCTTTCGTCAAGTGGCGCATCGTGGATGTGAAGCAATATTACGTCAGCGTGGGCGGAGACGAGATACGCGCCAGGACGCGTTTGCTGCAGACGGTCAATTCCAGCATGCGCGAAGAATTCGGCAAGCGCACTATCAACGAGGTGGTGTCCGGCGAACGCGACAAGATCATGGCAGTGCTGCGCACCAAGGCCGATGCCGATGCGCGCAAGATCGGCGTCGAGGTGCTGGATGTGCGCCTGAAACGCGTCGATTTTCCGCTGGAAATCAGCGAGTCGGTCTATCGCCGCATGGATGCCGAACGCAAGCGTGTCGCCAATGAATTGCGCGCTTCCGGCGCGGCGGAAGGCGAAAAGATCAAGGCCGATGCCGACAGGCAACGCGAGGTCATTCTGGCCGAAGCCTACCGCACCGCGCAGAAGACCAAGGGCGAGGGTGATGCCAAGGCTTCTGCCCTGTATGCGGCCGCATTCGGCCGCAATCCCGAATTTTATTCGTTCTACCGCAGCCTGGAAGCCTACAAGCAAAGCTTCAAGAACAAGAGCGACGTGATGGTGTTGGATCCGAGCTCGGCATTCTTCAAGTATCTGAAGAGTTCCGGCAAGGGCGGCAAGTAGTGCTGGAATACTGGCTGCTCGGTTTGGCGATGATGCTGGTGATTGAAGGTTTGCTGCCGTTTTTGTTCCCTGACTTGTGGCGCGAGACTTTCCGCAAGTTGGTGTCGCTGTCGGACGGGCAATTGCGCTTCGCCGGCATCACCGCGATGATTTTCGGATTGCTGCTGTTGTACTGGATTAAATGAAAGGCGGCTCTAGAAATTTGCTTTTGCGGGATGAAGCGCAAGGAGCCGCGCAGCGAATGACGAGACATATCAGACTGATAGGCGAGAAGTGAGCGAGCACGTGACGCCGCGATTCGCCCGGAAAACAAATTTATAGAGATGCCGTAATGCCAAACTGGTTGCTCCCCGAATACATTCAGGACATGCTGCCCGACGAGGCGTGGCGCGTCGAGCGGATGCGCGCGCAGCTCCTCGACCTGCTGCGCAAGTCCGGCTATCAATTGGTCGCGCCGCCGCTGCTGGAATATGCCGAGTCGTTGCTGATCGATGGCAGCGACGACATGGATCTGCGCACTTTCAAGCTGGTGGATCAGCTGAGCGGCCGCACCTTGGCGCTGCGTGCCGACATCACGCCGCAAGCGGCGCGCATCGATGCCCATCTGCTCAATCGTCAAGGTGTGGCGCGCTTGTGCTATGTCGGCAGCGTGCTGCACACCCAGCCGGCCGGGTTGACGCGCACCCGCGAGTTGCTGCAAATCGGCGCAGAGTTGTATGGGCATGGCGGGTTGGAAAGCGATCTGGAAATCCAGCAACTGATGCTGCAAGCACTGGGCTTGCTGGGCATCAGGGACGTGCATCTCGACCTTGGGCATGTCGGCGTGTTCCGCACGCTGGCGAACCACGCCGGGCTCGGCAAAGAACTGGAAAATGAGCTATTTGCTGCGCTGCAGAGCAAGGATAGCGCGGCTTTGTGTAGCCTGGCACAACCGCTGGATGCGGCGTTGCGCGATGCGTTGTTGGCCCTGCCGACGCTGTATGGCAATTGCGCCGAGGTGCTGGCGCGGGCGCGCAAGCTGTTGCCGGATTCTGCGGAGATCGGTGCGGCACTGGATGCGTTGCAAACCGCCTCAAGCAAATTGCAACCGCTGGTATCCAGCGTCGGCATCGATCTCGCCGATTTGCGCGGCTACCACTATCACAGCGGCATGGTGTTCGCCGCTTACCATGCCGGCAGCCACGATGCGATTGCGCTGGGCGGGCGCTACGACGATCTCGGCAAGAGCTTCGGGCGCGCGCGCGCCGCGACCGGGTTCAGCATGGACCTGCGCCAGTTGTATAACCTGTTGCCGCCGCAAACAGCCGGTTTCGGAATATGCGCGCCGCTGTTTGACGATGCCGCATTGCGCGACAAGATTGCGCAATTGCGCGCGGCAGGCGAGACGGTGGTGGTGGATTTGCTTGGCGATGCGGCATTGCGCAGGGAACTGCAATGCGACCGCGAGCTGGTGTTGCGCGACGGCGCCTGGCAGGTCGTTGCAATGTGAGGGTAGGGGCGATTCATGAATCGCCCGTACGTCTCGAATAGTAAGCAATCAATAGTAATCAGGAATCAGTAATGGCTAAGAACGTAGTGGTAATCGGCACCCAATGGGGTGATGAAGGCAAGGGCAAGATCGTCGATTGGTTGACCGACCATGCGCATGGTGTGGTGCGCTTTCAGGGCGGGCACAATGCCGGCCATACGCTGGTGATCGCCGGCAAGAAAACGGTGTTGCACCTGATTCCTTCCGGCATCCTGCGCGACCATGTGATGTGCTATATCGGCAACGGCGTGGTGCTGTCGCCGCCGGCCCTGCTCAAGGAAATGGACCAGCTGCACCAGGCCGGCATCGATGTCTATGGTCGCCTGAAAATCTCCGAGGCCTGCCCGCTGATTCTGCCCTACCATGAGGCGATCGACCAGGCGCGCGAGCTGGCGAAAGGCGATGCGAAGATCGGCACCACCGGGCGCGGCATCGGCCCGGCCTATGAAGACAAAGTGGCGCGCCGCGCGATCCGGTTGCAGGATATTTTCCACCGCGAGCGTTTTGCCGCCAAGCTGGGCGAAGTGCTGGACTACCACAACTTCGTGCTGAAAAATTATTTCCAAACCGGGACGATCGATTTCCAGAAAACCCTGGACGACACGCTGATGCTGGCGGAACGCATCAAGCCGCTGGTGATGGACGTGCCGCGCGCGCTGTATGAAGCCAACCAGGCGGGCAACAGCCTGCTGTTCGAAGGCGCGCAGGGCGCATTGCTGGACATCGATCACGGCACTTATCCGTATGTCACGTCGAGCAACTGCATCGCCGGCGCGGCCTGCGCCGGTGCCGGAGTGGGGCCGCAGATGCTCGACTATGTGCTCGGCATCACCAAGGCCTACACCACGCGCGTCGGCTCCGGCCCGTTCCCGACCGAACTGTATGACGCGGTGGACAAATGCGATCCGATCGGCGCAGGCCTGGCCGAGCGCGGCCATGAATTCGGCTCCACCACCGGGCGCGCGCGCCGCTGCGGCTGGTTCGATGCCGCCGCGCTCAAGCGTTCGATCCAGATCAACGGCGTGTCCGGGCTGTGCGTCACCAAGCTCGACGTGATGGACGGCATGGAAACGGTGCGCATCGGCGTCGGCTATCGCATCGACGGCACGGACAGCGACATTCTGCCGGCGGGCGCAGACGCCCTGGTGGATTGCCAGGCAGTGTATGAGGAAATGCCGGGCTGGAGCCAAAGTACGCTGGGCGTGCAACGCTATGAGGATTTGCCGCAAGCCGCGCGCAACTATCTGGAGCGCATCGCGCAAGTCTGCGGTGTGCCGGTGGACATGGTTTCGACCGGCCCGGACCGCGACGAGACCATCGTGCTGCGCCACCCGTTCGAATAAGTTGGCGGGTAAATCGCTGTAACACGCACGATGGCTGCCCTCGATTGTCTTCGTCGCGCAAAGCCGGAGGCGCAGCTATAACTCAGCGTTGACCCTGATTGTCCGTTAGGCCTCTTTAATTACTTGCCGAAGCCGGATAAGCGCTCCGCTGCGCGCACGGTGTTCGCCACCAGCATGGTGATGGTCATCGGGCCGACGCCGCCGGGAACCGGGGTGATCCAGCCGGCAACTTCCTTCGCGGAATCGAAATCCACGTCGCCGCACAGCTTGCCGTCTGGCATGCGGTTGATGCCGACGTCGATCACCGCCGCACCGGGTTTGATCATGCCGCCGGTGATCATCTTTGCCCTGCCGGTGGCGACGACGAGGATGTCGGCGTCGCGGGTGAATTTGGCGAGGTCGACGGTTTTTGAGGTGCAGATCGTGACGGTGGCGTTATGTTGCAGCAGCATCAGCGCCATCGGCTTGCCGACGATGTTGCTGCGCCCGACCACGACGGCATGCTTGCCTTCGATGGAGACGCCGCATTTTTCCAGCAGCTTCATCGCGCCGTAAGGGGTGCAGGGGGCGAAGCGCATGTTGCCGGTGACCAGCGCGCCGACGTTCATCGGGTGGAAGCCGTCCACGTCCTTGTCCGGGCTGATGGCTTCGAGCACCTTGCTGGTGTCGATGTGTTTGGGCACGGGCAGTTGCACGAGGATGCCGTGGATCTTCGGGTCGCTGTTCAGTTCGGCGATTTTCGCCAGCAGTGCGGCTTCCGGCGCATCGGCTGACATGACGACATGCTCGGAATGCAGGCCCAGTTCGGCGCAGGCCTTCACCTTGTTGGCGACATACACCTTGGAGGCCGGGTCTTCGCCGACGATGATGACCGCCAGCCCCGGCGTGATGCCGCGCGCCTTTAGCGCATCGGCGCGTTCCTTCCACTCGGCGCGCACCTGCTGGGCGATGGTTTTGCCGTCGATAATCTGTGCCGTCATGATTTGCTCCCGTTTGTTAAGTGAGTTACTTGCCTGAGGATTTATTCTGGTACGCCTCGATGCCATTCATGATTTCCGCATGAGCCGCTTCAACCCCTTCCCAGCCGTTGATCTTGACCCACTTGCCCGGTTCCAGGGCTTTGTAGAGTTCGAAGAAATGCTTGATCTGTTCCAGCGTGATCTCCGGCAGGTCCTGGTAGGATTGCACGTTGTGGTACAGCGGAGTCAGCTTGTCGGTGGGTACAGCGATGATCTTGGCATCGCCGCCGCCTTCATCCACCATGTTCAACATGCCGACCGGGCGGCAGGGGATGATAGCACCATGAACGATGGGAAACGGGGTGATCACCAGCACATCCACCGGGTCGCCATCATCGGCGATGGTTTCCGGGATGAAGCCGTAGTTGCACGGATAGCGCATCAGCGATCCGATGAAGCGATCCACCACCAACACGCCAGATGTTTTGTCCACTTCATATTTTACCGGGTCGGCGTGCTTGGGGATTTCAACGATGACATTGCATTCGTGGGGAAGATTGTCGCCGGGGCGCACATTTAACAAACTCATACTGCTCCTTAAGGTTAGCGAAATAAAAAACGCGTAATTATAAGCGAAGCAGGGCGATGCCGCAGGGCCGTATTCGGTTTAGAATGAGTCATCTTTAACACTGGGAGGTGATGTTATGGCAACGCAAGCGAAGCTAACCGGCAAAATGGTGATCGGCCAATCGGGCGGCCCCACCGTAGTCATCAACCAGTCGCTGGTTGGCGCGGTGCTGGCGGCGCGCCGGCAACCCAACATCACCGGCATCCTCGGCGCGCGCCACGGCATCGCCGGGATCATGAAAGAGGATTTCATCGACCTCACGACGCAAAGCGTCGAGCAGCTCGAACTGGTCGCCACCACACCGGCGGCGGCATTGGGTTCAGTGCGCCTGAAGCCCGGCAAGGCCGAATGCGAGAAGGTGTTCGAGGTGTTCAGGAAAAACGACGTGCGTTATTTCTTCTACATCGGCGGCAACGATTCCGCCGAGACCGCGCATATCATCGCCGAGATGGCGAAGGAAGCGAATTACGATTTCTGCACCGTGCATATTCCCAAGACCATCGACAACGATCTGAAGGTCACCGACCATTGCCCCGGCTTCGCGTCGGCGGCGCGCTTCGTCGCGCTGGCCTTCATGGGCGACGACCGCGACAACCGCGCGCTGCCAGGCATCAAGGTCAACGTGGTGATGGGGCGCAGCGCCGGATTCCTGACTGCCGCATCGGCCCTGGCGCGCCAGACGGAAGGCGACGGCCCGCATCTGATCTACCTGCCGGAGCGCGTGTTCGACACTGAAAAATTCCAGCAGGACGTGCGCGAGACGATGGCGAAATATGGCCGCTGCGTGATCGCCGCCTCCGAAGGTATCTCCGACAAGGACGGCAACCCGGTCTCGACCAGCGGCGAGCGCGACTCGCACGGCAACATCCAGCTTTCCGGTTCGGGTGCATTGGGCGACACGTTGGCCGCGCTGGTGAAAGAAGCCTTCCCCGGACAAAAAGTGCGCGTGCGTGCCGACACCTTCGGTTACTTGCAACGTTCCTTCCCGACCATCATTTCCGAAGTCGACGCCAGGGAAGCGCGCGAAGTCGGTACCGTTGCCGTGAACCACGCCGCCAGCACCGGCCAGCCCGGCTCGGTGGCGATACGCCGCCTGAGCAGCAAGCCTTATGCCAGCGAATGCTTCATCACGCCGTTGTCTTCGGTGGCCAAAGTCGCCACCGAGATGAAAGACGAATATATCAACGCGGCGGGCAACGATGTGACGCAGGCATGGATCGATTATGTTGCGCCGCTGGTTGGTGAGCTGCCGAAGATGGGGCGGCTGTGAGCCGTGAACTGGATTGCCACATCGCTACGCTCCTCGCGATGACAGGTATGGTGTGTAATGGCGAGTGAATATCTTTCACTTTTTTGCTTGTCAAAACCGTCGAAGTAGTTCGGCTTGTGCCTTGTTTCCCTGCTACAATTGCGCCCCTGTTGAAGGCGGAAGGCAACCTCGGTTCTTGTCTGAATCGGGCATGCAAAATTGATTGGGGATGGTGCAAATTTGGGCGTGAATGGCCGATCGAGTTCGGGATTCTTTTGATTACGCCATAACCCCCTGAAACCTGCATAAATGCCGGATGTTGTGGTGCCCGGAAGAGTCTCGGTCACGCAAGCGCGACCCCGGCAGCGGATGTTTTTCGAGTCATCGCGCGAAGCACGCTTCGTTTGTCCCGGGCAAGAAAAATGGCCCGCTTGCGCGAGCCATTTCATGTTGTTTCATGGTGCCCAGAAGAGGACTCGCTAGTGGCGTAAATGCTAGATTTATAGTCTATTGACGCAAATCTGCCGGAGACGTATTAAGCGACGCGCTTTTCTTTATGCTTTTCAGCCCACATAACAATTTCCTCAGCCTTCCATAACGGATGACCTTTTTCTTTGCCGCAAGATGGAAGCCGGATAGCTTGCGGAAAGCCTGGCAAGGCTGCATATCGCTGGCGAACTTGTTGCGGTGATTTTTTGAGGTATGCCGCAATCATTTCGTAATTCCATAGGTCAATTGACAATGGGATCGCTGGGCGAATACGATTTGCCAGTTCCTCGGCAAGTTGATTGATGAGTGTGTTCATCTCTGGCCCCATTGGTTATCGCATCTTTCGTATGTCATCCCAGCCTCCCCGATCTCGCCTTGAGTGCAATCAACCTGATTTCATCCAGCACCTTGTCCGTCTGCTGCAAGGCTGCGCGCATGGCCACAGCCTCTTCAAGGGGAGCGGTAATATCGTATCCCTCGCCCCGAAGTTGATTTAAAAGCGACATAAGCGGCGACTCGAACTGGGATGAGTCAGTCAGCATGGATAGCGATAAACAGGCTTTACCCGCGTCCGGTGCAACAAAGTGCGGCTGATCGAGCATGGCGCGTGGGTACTGGTATCGCGCACCGGACAACGTATCGTTCGTTGGCAGCGCGGCAAGAAAAGAAACTGCATCAACAAAACGCTCTGCTGGTAGCTCAATAAAACTGCCAATCTCGAAATGATCGTTGAAGCGAATCCAGATATCGGCGTTCACCGAACGCTGAGAGACGATCTGGCGCAAGGCGTTCTGCTGTGCAAGGGAGAGCGCGCTCGCATCATGCGGAGTGGCGCAGCTCCCCATTTTTCTGATGGCGGGAAGAATTTCATCCGTCAGCTTCACTTCAAAGGCTTGCGCGTCTTCTTCGTGGGAGTTGATGATCAGGCGGTAGAGGTTGCCTTCGTTGATGTACGTTAAGCACTGATTCTCACCTTCAGCAAGAGAGCCATGTTTCGCGATCCCCTTTTCCCGGCAGTATTTTTCGATAGCTTCGCTGTCGTTGCTATAGCCAAGAACAACACAAATATCACCGGCAGAAAACCACGTCTCACCGTTGTCATCGGCGAATGCGTGAATTTGAGTGCCATTAAAACTGAACATGGCGGGTGTGGTAGAGCTTGTTATAGTGCTAATCATTGCATTTCTTCTCCATGCCCCACAGGCTGATAATCCCCTCAAATACCTCGCTACCGTTAACCACGAAAGTATGTGGTTCGTGCTGGGTCATGTAGCACAGTCGCAATACGTTTATCAGATGCTCAAAATTTTCCGGGTCGAGTGTTCCGATATCGCTCACATCTGCCTTGACGCGATAACCGTTGTAGAGAGAGGCGAGAAAATGCGCAAAGACGCGCGAACTACCGCAATCACGCTGCGCCCACATGACGCAATGCTTAAGGCTCTTGGTGCATTCCTGAATCGTTGCATGGCGTGCCTTTTCGGCGCGCTCCCATGAATCCGAGCCCATAAACGCCATCAGTTTGGCCTGCTCACCCTCCTCGATAGTGATACTGAATGTCACCATCTTGGGTGGAGCCGGAAGCATATTTTGTTTGGTCATGTACCACCCTCGCGCTAGATTTGCGAAAAGTATAGATTTACTTTACATTCAAAGTCAACTAAAAATATACTTTAAGGTGGTTTGATGTAAATTTTAGCTATTATCTGGGGAGGCTCGTGCATACAAGCACGGCAATTTGCAACTACGGTTCAAGCGTTGGGGTTTTGCTGCAAAAGGTGAGCGCCCTGTATCTGCAGAACACT
>Ga0209317_1002882_pt1 | contig 11720 bp, 4 predicted proteins | sample RifGroB2_FD_183994 | JGI IMG/M metagenome (GOLD analysis project Ga0209317, IMG submission 183994) | Soil microbial communities from Rifle, Colorado, USA - Groundwater B2 (SPAdes) (version 2) | ecosystem: Environmental > Terrestrial > Soil > Unclassified | place: Rifle, Colorado | collected...
CCGCCCCCCCCCGCCCTGGAGGAGACGGTGCGGGTAACCACGGCCAAGCTCTCCTCCCTGCTGCTGCTTTCCGAGGAGATGGTCTCGGCGAAGCTCTCGGCGGGGCAGCATGTCGTGCGGATGCGGGAGCTCTGGTCGGCATGCTCCGACTGGAGGAAGGAGTGCGTAAGGGCTCTTCCGGAACTGCAGACGCTGGGCGCCTACCTAAGGACTCTTGCGGCGTCCGGGGGGGGGGGACTATCCGGGGAGGACGCCAGGAGGCTCCTCAGGGTCCTGGAGTTCCTGGATCGCAACGACGGCTACCTGAAGTCGCTGGAAGGGCGCTCGGCCGCCGAGCTGAAGTCCGCCGAGCGCGACGGCAGGGTGCTAGGCGGCATGGTGGACAACCTCCTCGAGGAGGCGAAGAAGGTCATGATGTTCCCGTTCTCCTCCCTGCTGGAGCCCTTTCCCAAGATCGTCAGGGACCTCTCCCGGGATTACCGCAAGGAGGTGGAGCTGGTGATCCGGGGGGAGGAGCTCGAGATCGACCGGCGCCTCCTGGAGGAGATGAAGGACCCGTTCCTCCACCTGGTGCGAAACGGCGTCTGTCACGGCATCGAGCTTCCCCAGGAAAGGGAGGGGAAGGGGAAGTCCAGGCGCGGGACCCTTGCCATCGGCATCGCCCCTAAGAACGGGAAGGCGGAGATCGTGGTCGAAGACGACGGGGCGGGGGTCGACCTGGAGCGGCTCCGCTCCGCCCTGGTCAGGCTCGGGGCGGTCTCCGCGGAGAGGGGTGGGGATATGGGGAAGGCGGAGCTCCTCCCCTTTGTCTTCCAGTCCGGGGTGTCGACCTGCCAGGCCGTTACCGAGATATCGGGGCGCGGTCTGGGGCTTGCCATCGTACGGGAGAAGGTAGAGAAGCTGGGGGGGAGCATCCTCCTGGAGTCCGAGCCGGAGCGGGGGACGATCTTCCGCATCATGCTGCCGCTTAGCGTCGTCACCTTCCGTGGCCTCCTGGTCCGGGTGGGGGATCGCCTCTTCGTGATGCCTGCGAGTCAGGTGGAGTCTTCGCTGCGGCTGAAACGGGAGGAGGTCGCGTCGGTGCAGGACCGGGAGGCGGTCAGCCTCGACGGGAGGAGCGTAGCGCTCGTGAGGCTCGGGGAGGTCCTGGAGCTTCCCGGAGGGGGGGGGCTCCCGGAGCAGCTGCAGGCCTTGGTAGTGGCCGTGGGGGACCAGAGGATCGTCCTGGTCGTCGACGAGGTGCTAAGCGAGAGGGAGATCCTCATGAAGAGCATCGGCTCCCAGCTCTCCCGCGTGCGCAACATCGCGGGGGCGACGCTTCTGGGAAGCGGCAAGGTGGTGCCGGTGCTGAACGTCCCCGACCTGATCAAGTCCGCGGCCGGAGGGGCCCTCCCCGCGGCGCCGCTCGCGGAGCCGCCGAAGGTGCGGAAGCGGCGCCTGCTGGTGGTGGAGGACTCGCTCACCTCCAGGGTGCTCCTGAAGAATATCCTGGAGTCGGCGGGGTACGCCGTGACGACCGCCGTCGACGGGGTTGACGCCTTGGCCCAGCTGGAGAGCGGCCCCTTCGACCTGGTGGTGTCGGACGTGGACATGCCGAGGATGAACGGTTTCGAGTTGACCGCCAGGATCCGCGGCAGCCGGGAACGCGCCGAGCTGCCGGTGCTCCTGGTGACCGCTCTCGATTCGCAGGAGGACCGGGAGCGGGGGGTGGAGGCGGGTGCCAGCGCCTATATCGTCAAGAGCGGCTTTGACCAGGGCAACCTGCTGGAGACGGTGCGGCGGCTCTGCTGAGAGGGGAGGCTCGGGGCTGCCGGGGAAGGAGGTAGGTGATGCGTGGCAAGGGGATGAGGGAGGTACTGCTGGTGGAGGACAGCGCCACCCAGGCGGAGCAGGTGAGGCACTCGCTGGAGCAGCACGGCTTCGCGGTCCGGGTCGCGGGCAGCGGGGTGCAGGGGCTCGCCCTGGTCAGGGAGCGCCGCCCCGACCTCATCATCAGCGACATCGTCATGCCCGAGATGGATGGCTACGAGTTCTGCCGCAGGGTCAAGGAGGACCAGGCGCTCCGGCAGATCCCGGTGATCCTGCTCACCTCCCTCTCCCATCCGCGCGACGTGCTGCGGGGGATAGAATGCGGCGCGGACAACTTCATCGTGAAACCGTACGACGAGGCCTTCCTGCTCTCCCGCCTGCAGTACCTCATCGCCAACGCGCACCTGCGCGAGGTGGAGACCGTTCAGCTTGGCATAGAGATCGCTCTGGCCGGAGAGAAGCACTTCATCAACGCGGACCGGATCAGCATCCTAAACCTCCTCCTTTCCTCTTACGAGATCGCGATCCTGAAGAACGACGAACTGGCCGGCGCCCGCGACAAGCTGAAGCAACTCAACGAGAGCCTGGAGCGGAGGGTGGCCGAGAGGACCTTGAAGGTCTCGGAAGAACTGAAAAGGCGCAGGGAGGCCGAGGAGGCGCTCAAGGAGAGCGAAGAACGCTACCGGGTCCTCCTGGACACGGCGAACGACGCCATCGTCTGCGTCGCCCCTCCCGGGGCGGTCTACCTTTGGAACAAGAAAGCCCGGGATATCTTCGGCTACTCCGCCGGCGAGGCGCTCGGGAGAAACATGGTGGAGCTGATCGTCCCGGAGCGGTACCGCCAGGAGGAGTCCGCCGCGCTGGAGCGGCTCCTAAGGGACGGGACCGGAGCGCAGGTAGGCCGGAGCACCGAGGTCAGGAGGCGCACCAAGTCGGGGGGGGAGTTCCCCGCGGAGCTCTCCCTGGCCACCCTGCAGATCCGGGGGGAGTGGCATGCGGTCGGGATCCTCAGGGACATCACCAAGCGCAAGAAGGCCGAGGAGCTCTTCCGGGGACTTCTGGAAAGCGCCCCCGATGCCATAGTCAGCGTCGACAAGGAGGGAGACATCCTCCTGGTCAACGCCCAGAGCGAGAGGCTCTTCGGATACCAGCGGCGCGAACTCCTTGGGAAGAAGGTCGAGATGCTGATCCCGGAGCGGTACCGCATGCGGCACCTATCCCATCGTGCCGGCTACTTCGCCGAGCCGAGGGTGCGCCTGATGGGGAGCGAACTGGAGCTCTACGGCCTGAGGAAGGACCAAAGCGAGTTCCCGGCCGAGATCAGCCTGAGCCCGTTGCAGACGGAGGAGGGGCTCCTGGTGATCGCCGCCATCCGCGATATTTCCGCGCGCAAGCAGGTGGAGCGCGAGCTGGAGCAGGCTAAGAACTACCTCTCCGGGATCATCGACTCCATGCCCTCGGTGCTGATCGGGATCGGCGAGGACGAGGTGGTAACCCAGTGGAACCTGGAAGCGGAGCGGGCCACCGGCATCCCTCCCTCCGAGGCGATCGGCCGGGAGGTGAGGTCGCTGATACCCGAGTTCCATCCCTGGGTCGAGGCACTGAAAAGTCAGGCGCGCAGCAGCGGTGTCGCGACCCTGGAGAAGCTCCTCCTGACCAGGAAGGGGGAGCGCGGCTTCTACGACCTGATGCTCTACCCGCTTCCTGCCGGCTCCCGGCAGGGGGCGGTGCTCAGGATCGACGACGTCACCGAGCAGACCAAAATCCAGGAGCTGATGGCGCTGTCGGAGAAGATGATGTCGGTGGCGAGTCTCGGCGCGGGGATGGCCCACGAGATCAACAACCCGCTCGGCATCATCACCCAGTCCGTCCAGAGCGTCGTGCGCCGCTTCCTGGCGGATCTCCCGGCCAACCAAGAAGCGGCCCGCGAGCAAGGGATCACCCTGGAGCAACTGCGCGGCTATCTGGAGCGGCGCCAAATCCGGCAGTTTCTAGGCTCCATCCAGACCGCCGCAGAGCGCGCCGCCAAGATCATCTCCAACATGCTCGCCTTCAGCAGCCAGAGCCCGGCGGCCAGAAAGCACGAGTCCCTCGCCGCGGTCGTGGAGCAGGCCCTGGAGCTTGCCGCCACCGACTACGATCTCGAGAAGCGCTGCGACTTTCGCAGCGTCGAGATCGTCCGCGAATACCAGCCGGTCCCCCCGGTGCCGGTCGTGGCGGTGGAGATCGAGCAGGTGCTCCTGAACCTGCTCAGGAACGCCTCACAAGCCATGATCCGGAATCCGCCCGGGAAAAGGCCGCGCATCGTCATCCGCCTCAGGCGGGAGGGTGGGGACGCGATTCTGGAGGTGGAGGACAACGGGCCGGGGATCCCTCCGGAGGTCAAGAACCGGATCTTCGAGCCGTTCTTCAGCACCAAGGAGCCCGGGGTCGGAACCGGGCTCGGTCTCTCGGTCTCCTACATGATCATCACCTCCCGGCACCAGGGGGCGATAGAGGTGGAGTCGCCCCCTGGCGTCGGTGCCCGTTTCAGCATACGGCTGCCGCTTCAGCCCAGGGTGGTTCCGCCGCCGTATCGGCCCACCGGCCGGGAGGGGCTCGGGGAGGGGGGGGTATGAGTGAGGAACTGACGGTGCTGATCGTCGATGACGAGGAGATGCTCCGGATGACGCTGCGGGCGATGTTCGAGGACCTGGGGTACCGGGTGGTCGAGGCCGGAAACGGCCGGCAGGGGCTGCAGGTATTTGCCCGCGAACGCCCCGCCCTGGTGTTCACCGACCTGAGCATGCCGGAGATGGACGGCTTCGCCCTGATCAAGGAACTCGCCCGGCTCAGCCCGGGTACGCCGGTCGTGGTCATCTCCGGGGTGGGGCTCCTTTCCGACGCCATCGAGGCGTTGCGCCTGGGCGCCTGGGACTACGTCACCAAGCCGGTCGCGCGGATGGAGGAAATCGAGATCGCGACCGAACGGGTGATGGAACGGGCGCGGCTCGTCGCGGAGAACCGGGCCTACCGCGAGCGGCTCGAGGAACTGGTGCGACAGCGGACCGAGGAACTGTGCGACAGCGAGGAGCGCTATCGCACCCTCTTCGAGTCGGCGGGCGACGCGATCATGCTGATCCGGCAGGGGGGGATCGTCGCCTGCAACCGGAGTGCCCGGGAGCTGTTCGCCTGTCCCAGCGAGAAGCTCTGCGAGCGCCCGCTCGTCGCGTTCACGCCGGCCGTCCAGCCCGACGGCTGCTGCCCCGGGACGGATATCCTGCTGTTCGCCGAGAAGGCGTTGGCCGGGGAGCCGCAGTTCTTCGAGTGGCACTTCCTGCGCCAGGACGGGAGCGTCTTTTGTGCCCAAATCAACCTGAACAGCCTGGAGTTGCGCGGGGAGCCCCATCTGCAGGCCATCATACGCGACATCACGGAGCACAAGAGGTTCGAGGAACGCCTCTACCGGCAGGCAAACTACGACACCCTGACCGGCCTCCCCAGCCGCTACCTGCTGACCGAGACGCTGACGGAAAAGGTGCTGCGCAGCAGGAAGACGGGGGAGGGGCTCCATCTGATGCTCCTGGACCTCGATCACTTCGACAGGGTGAACGATACCCTGGGGCATGCGCTGGGGGACGAGCTGCTGCGGCAGATGGCCGGGAGGCTGCAGGGACTCACCCACGAGGGGGACCTGGTGGCACGCTTCATGGGGGACCAGTTCGTGGTGGTGGCGACCGGTCTTGCGGGGGAGGAGGCGGGATCCCTGGCGCTAAGGATCTCTAGCGAGCTGCACGCCCCGTTCTTCATCGAGCACCACGAACTGTTCCTGACGGTGAGTATCGGCCTGGTCGACTGCCTCGATATCCCGGGAGGTGCCGAGGCGCTTCTTGGCAATGCCGAAGCGGCCCTGCACGAGGCGCAGAAGGGAGGGGGAGGCAGGATCGTCTGCTACACCGCGGCGCTAAGCGATCAGGCCGAGCAGAGGTTCACCTACGAATCGCGCCTGCACCGGGCGTTGGAGCGGGAGGAATTCGTCCTCCATTACCAGCCCCAGATCGACGTCGCCTCGCGCAGGATGAGCGGTGTCGAGTCGCTGATCCGCTGGGCGCCCCCAGGCGGCTGCATCGTGGCGCCGGATCGGTTCGTCCCCATCATGGAGGAGATAGGGCTCATCATACCGGTGGGGGAGTGGGTGCTGCGCCGCGCCTGCGCCCAGCACCGGGAATGGACCGATGCTGGGGTGCAGCCGTTCAAGATGTCCGTCAACATCTCGGTCCAGCAGTTCAGAAGCGGGCGGCTCCCCGAGATGGTGCGCGCCGCCCTCGACGAGTTCCGGGTGGTCCCTTCACTGCTTTGCCTTGAGTTGACCGAGAGCATCGTCATGTGCGACATCGATGAGAGCGTGAAGACGCTGCGCCGGCTGGTGGAGATGGGAGTCTCCCTCTCGGTCGACGATTTCGGCACCGGTTACTCCTCCTTGAGCTACTTGAGGAGAATGCCGATCAACGAGCTCAAGGTGGACCGCTCCTTCGTCGTCAACCTCCCTGCTGATGCCAACTGCGTCGCCATCGTGAACACGATCCTCGCCATGGCGGAGGGGCTCAACCTGGCGGTGGTGGCGGAAGGGGTGGAGACCCGGGCCCAGCTCGACTTTCTGGCCCAGCGAGGCTGCGGCACGATCCAGGGGTATCTCTTCAGCAGGCCGGTCGCGGCTTGGGAAATACCCGGATTGGCCCACCGCTGGGGAACGAAGGGGGGGACCGCCTGACGGCGGCTCACCCTCCCAAAGGAAGCCAAGATGGCAAGGAAAAAGATACTGCTCGTCGACGAGGTGGAGCTTTTCCTCAGGTTGGAGAAGACCTTCATGCATAGGGACGAGTTTGACCTGGTTGTCGCCCAAAGCGGCCAGGAGGTGCTCCGCATCGTCGAGGAGGAACGTCCCGATTTGATCTTTCTAGACCTGTACCTGCCCGGCATAGACGGAGACGAGTGCTGTCGGTTCCTAAAGTGGAACGAACGGTACCGTGACATCCCGGTGATCATGGTGGCACTTAGCGGGAGGGAGGAAGACCTTGAGCGGTGCCGGCAAGCCGGATGCGACGACGTGGTGCTGAAACCGATCAATCGGCGGGATCTCCTGGAAGTGGTCCAGAAGCATCTCCAGGTCAGAAAACGCACCTCCCCTCGCTATACGGTCCGGATGCCCGTCTATTACGGGACCGATTCCCCGCAATTTCTGGCCGATGCCATTAACCTGAGCACCGGTGGGCTTTTTCTGGAAACAGACCACCTTCTTGCAGCAGGCACCCCGCTCACCGTACGGTTCGTCCTTCCCGGTAGGGAGCAAATGATCGAGTGCCAAGCCCGGGTCGTCTGGATAAACGATCCCGAATCCCTCAAGAGGCCCGACCTCCCCCCGGGCATGGGATTGCAGGTCAGCGACTTGAGCATCGAGGGGGCGGACGCCATCCAGCGGGGTGGCTTCGCCCCGGAGGAATCGTACCTTCCTATCGAACCGGGAGCGACCGAAAGCGAACCGATGAAGATCCTTATCGCCGACGACAACGCGGAGCGGAAGCAACAGCTCCGGGGCATTCTGGAGAGGGAGAGATATGCGATCCTTGAGGCTGGTAGCTGCAGCGAGGCCCTGCGGGCCATTCGGGAACAGCCCGGCCTGGTGATCGTCAACGCCGCGCTGAACGGCAACCGAGGCTACGAACTCTGCGCAGAGCTCAAACGCGCCCTTCAGACTGCCAACGTACCGTTGCTCATCCTGTCGGGATGGACTCTGTCGGTCGGGAACATCTGCGGGCTCTCCCTCGGAGCGATCGATCACATCACCCGCCCCATCGATGAGAGCGACATCCTTGCCAGGGTCAAGAATTGCCTGAGCATCCACCGGATGTCCGACTCGTTTACCAGGACCCGCCGACAACTCCTCGCCCAGGAACAGGAGATGGAAGAGAGTCTTCATGCGGCGGCTGTGATTCAGCGCAGTTTTCTTCCTCTCTCGGTGCCGAAGGGGACCTCATTCGACTTCGCCTGGCGGTTTCTACCGTGCCAGCAGGTTGGCGGCGACCTGTTCAACGTGTTCAAGCTGGATGAGTTCCACCTGGGAGCTTACGTCATAGATGTCTGCGGACATGGCGTCCCGGCCGCCATGATCACCACCTCGGTGGCGCAGGCGCTTGAGCCCTTGAGCGGCAGCTTCTTGAAGATGTTCACCTCCTCTCGTCCTTACTATGAGCTTGTCTCTCCCGCCGAAGTCCTTACCCGGCTGAACCAGGAATACCCGTTCGAGCGGTTCGAGAAGTACTTCACCATCTGCTATCTCCTGCTGGACGTCAAAAACGGAACCGTTCGCTACAGCAATGCCGGTCATCCGTACCCGCTCCTCATCGGGTCCGCCGGCCGGGTGGAGCGGCTCCGCAAGGGGGGAACCATCATCGGAATGGGAGCGGGGTCGGTGTACGAAGAGGAGGAAATCAGCCTGGAGATCGGCGACCGGCTGTTTCTCTTCACCGACGGGATCGCCGAGTACCAGAACGCCGGGGGAGAATTCTACGGTGAGGAGCGGTTTATTCGGGAACTGCAGGCGGGGAGCGGCCAAAAGCTGCAAGCCGCCTGTGCGCGCATCATCTACGCGCTGAGGAGCTTCGGCGGCGGGCTTCGGCCCGGCGACGACATCACCCTGCTCGGGATCGAATACCGGCCGCCGTCGACCACGTCCATTCGGCAACGGGAGGAATAAACAAGCCCATCATGAACAGACAAGACACCGAGAGAATTTCGCCCCGCAAGCTCCTCGTAGTGGAGGACAGTGCGACCCAGGCCGAACTGCTGCAACGGCTCCTGGTGAACGAGGGATACCTCGTGACGGTCGCCGGAAACGGCCGGGAGGGGCTGGCGAGGACGAGGGAGTTGATGCCGGACCTGGTGCTGAGCGACATCGTCATGCCGGAGATGACCGGCTTCGAACTTTGCAGGCGGATCAAGAGCGACCCGCGGATGAAAGGTATCCCGGTCATTTTGCTTACTTCCCTGAGCGATCCCGGGGATGTCCTCAAGGGGCTCGAGTGCGGTGCCGACAACTTCATAACCAAGCCCTATGACGAAAGCTATCTGTTGCTGCGCATAAAGCACATGCTCCTTAGTCGGGAGCTGCTCCAGCCCGAGAAGGCCGATCTTGGCACAGCGATACTTTTCGAGGGGGAGAGGTATTTGATTAATTCCGAACCCCGGCAGATTCTCAACCTGCTCCTTTCGACGTACGAGGCGGCCGTCCTGAAAAACCAGGAGCTTTTGAGCCTGCAGAGGGAGCTGTACGAGTTCAATGAACAGCTCGAAAAACGGGTGGAGGCAAGAACCGAGTCGCTCCAGCGGGAGGTCGAGGAGCGAACGCGCGCCGAAGAGGCGCTCGGCGAGATGACGCGGCGACTGCAACTCGCCACTGCCTCTGCAAGTCTGGGGGTCTGGGACTGGGATGTCAGAGACGACCGGCTGATCTGGGACGAAAGGACCTGTGACCTCTACGGGGTGGATGAGAGGGTCACCTGCATCGAGGGGTGGAAAAACCTCCTGCACCCCGAGGACAGGGAGACGGCGTCGGGGGCAATCGAGGCGGCCCTGCAAGGCGAGGGGGGATGCGCGTTTGAGCACCGGGTGGTGCGTCCCGACGGGGCTCTGCGGCACGTCAAGGCGAACGGACTGGTGCTCAGGGGTGCAGCCGGCAAGGCGGTCCGGATGATCGGCGTGGTTCAGGACATCTCCGGGCAGAAGGCCCTGGAAGAGCAGCTGCTCCAGGCACAGAAGATGGAGGCGATCGGGCAGTTCGCAGGAGGAATCGCGCACGATTTCAACAACATCCTGACCGCTATATTCGGCTTTGCGAGCCTCGTCCAGCTGAAGCTTCCAGAAGGCGATCCGCTACGCCTTGATATCGATCAGGTGATCGCTGCCGCCGAGAGGGGCGCCGGACTGACCCAGAGCCTGCTCGCCTTCAGCCGGAAGCAGGTGCTGAATCTGCGCCCCGTAAGCCTCAACGACATCATCAGCAAGGTGGAGAAGTTTGTGGGGAGGATCATCGGTGAGGACATAAAGCTCAAGATTGCCTCAAGAGCCGACAACATCGTGATCAACGCCGACACCGGTCAAATCGAGCAGGTGCTGTTGAACTTGGCGACCAATGCCAGGGACGCGATGCCGCATGGGGGGGTGTTCTCGATCCTGACCGAGACCGTCGATATCGACAAGGAGTATATAGATTTCTACGGATACGGCGTGGTCGGGGCCTATGCTCGCATGGTGGTGTCCGATTCCGGCATCGGCATGGCTGCAGAAACCAGGGAGAGGATATTCGATCCTTTTTTTACCACCAAGGAAGTGGGAAAGGGAACGGGGCTCGGTCTTTCCATCGTGTACGGGATCATCAAGCAGCACAAAGGGTTCATTAACGTGTACAGCGAGCCGGAGAGGGGGACGGTGTTCAATATCTACCTTCCTCTGGCAAAAGATGAGCAGCTCTTAAAGGTGGCGCAAGGCGCCCTGCCGTATCCGGCGGGAGGGAGCGAAACCATCCTGATTGCGGAGGACGACGAGGTGTTACGCCAGCTTGCCAAAACGATCCTCACCGAGTTCGGCTACACCGTCATAGAGGCGATAAACGGGGAGGATGCGGTGCGGAAGTTCATGGAGAATCGGGAAGGGATACAGCTGGTGCTCTTGGACATAGTGATGCCGAAAAAAAATGGCAAGGAGGTCTACGATGAAATCAGGCAAACGGGGAGCGACGTCAAGATTCTCTTTCTAAGCGGCTACCCTGTGGAAGTCATCGGCGGTACTGGGCTGCTCCAGGAGGGGGTCGAGCTGATCACGAAACCGGTGCATCCACAAACCCTTTTGAGAAAGATCCGGGAAGAGCTGGATGGTCCCCTCCGGCAGCGTCCGCCAGAAGAGGGGTAGTCATGTCCCAGGAGATCTCCGATTCTACCCTGTCCCTCCTCAGCGCCTTCGTTGCCAGGGAGATGGGGCTGCTGTTTCCCAAAAAACGATGGCGCGACCTGGAACGGGGGGTGACCCTGGCGACACGGCAGCTCGGTTTCGGCGGAACAGAGGAGTGCGTACGCTGGCTGCTTTCCGCTCCCCTGACGCGTCCACAGATTGAGGTCCTCGCCGGCTTCCTCACCGTGGGGGAGACCTTTTTCTTTCGCGACCCGCGCACGTTCGAGATCGCCGCGGGGGAGATCCTGCCGGGGCTTATGCGCTTGCGCCGGGGGAGGGACCAGCGCCTGAGGATCTGGAGTGCCGGCTGTTCCACCGGGGAGGAGCCCTACAGCATCGCCATCCTGATGCACCGCCTCCTCCCCGACCTGGAAAATTGGAACGTCGCCATCCTCGCCACCGACATCAATACGGATGCCCTGCGCCGGGGGATGTCCGGAGTCTACGGCATGTGGTCCTTTCGCGATGCCCCCCCCTGGCTCAAGACCTTCTATTTCACCCCCGAGGGGAAGGGGGAATTCCGGGTGGCTGAGAGGATCAGGCGGATGGTTTCCTTCGAGTACCTCAACCTCGCCGAGGACAGCTATCCCTCCCTTCACACCAACACCAACGCCATGGATCTGATCTTCTGCCGCAACGTTCTCATGTACTTCACCCTGGAGATGAGGCGCAAGGTGATTAAAAAACTGCACGGGAGTCTCGTGGAAAACGGCTGGCTCATGGTAGGCGCGGTCGAGTCCCAGAGGAGTTATGAGCCGTTCGAAGCGGTCCGCTTTGACTCGGTGACCTGCTATCGGAAAGGGGGAGGGGAGCAGCCGGCGCCGCCGGCGTCCGTCCGCCCCGCCAGGGAAGAGCCGCCCCAGGCACCCCCCGCACCCGCAGCGCAGCCGCCGCGACAGCCGCAGCCTCAGGGGGGGGCGGTTTCGGCA
>Ga0209317_1002883_pt1 | contig 11719 bp, 7 predicted proteins | sample RifGroB2_FD_183994 | JGI IMG/M metagenome (GOLD analysis project Ga0209317, IMG submission 183994) | Soil microbial communities from Rifle, Colorado, USA - Groundwater B2 (SPAdes) (version 2) | ecosystem: Environmental > Terrestrial > Soil > Unclassified | place: Rifle, Colorado | collected...
CCCCCGCCGTATTTTTCCAATCCTTTTGTGGGTCACTCGAATGACGTCTCACTCAATACGTTATGGGCGCGCTACCAACCCTTAGATACGACTATGTCCGTAGGCGCCTTTACCCCGCTGCACGTGGGTGACTACGTGCTTAAAGGCGAACCCAATCCCACCTTTTACGGACCAGACTATTTGCCCTTTTACGGAGTTAATGTTGTCAGGCGATTTTATAACCCGTTCTTTATCCCATCAACTTTGTATGAAGTGTATTTTGCAGAATTACCCGAAGATTCCGACTCTACCAGTTGGTTGGGTGGATTTTATCTGGGAAGGGAATACGAAGATATGAAGTATGGTTTTAACTTTATGAGTCCGTTTAACAGAGGTGCATCGACATCTGAAATAGACTCACCTTTGCAAGGTACGGTGGATGAAAGCCCTGTACGATGGGAGTCTCCCTATAATAAAGTAGGGAAGCAGGACGAGTTTGTCCTCGGCGCAGATTACTCGTATAATTTTTTACCGACCTATAAGGCATGGGCAGCTTGTGCACATAGTATTTATCGGCCTACCGGAAGTGAAGGAGTCGATGTTCATGGAAATCTGTTAAATACAGGCATCAGCGGCACAGTTGGGAGGATAAGTTTTAACCTGGAAGGTATATGGGTCGAACCAAAATATGACCCCTTTGTGATAAAGATGGAAAGACCCAGTGATGTCCAATCCCCGGGGCTCTTTTATGAACTTCCCTATTTCACTACGTATGCGGACAGTTGGCAACTCCATGATGCAAAGAAGTATCCACAAAATAGGGAGGGGGTACGACTCCACCTCGATTATCCATTCCCCGGAATCCTTTCTTTTACAAGGCTTTTTGCAGATATGGATTATTTACGGCAGATAGAAAGTTCAAGGGCAGACAACGTTCAGGAACCTGGTTTTATAGAGCCTTTCTTTGGTATCAGAACGGAGGAAGGAACGGGAAAAAAGGGGAGTATCTCCCATGGAGGAATTGGTGTTTCCTCTGATTTACCATACAATCATAAGGTTTCTTTGGGGTATTCGCTGTATCAATACAGCCGCAAAACGGATAACGCCAATAATATGGATTTTGATGTGAATGCCGTTTCCCTGACGTATGGTTATCCGATACTTTACCGGCTCAGGTCTAAGATGTATTTTAATGTGGGAAACACCTTCTTAGCAGTTGACGGTGAGTTTTTCTCTGAATCACGGAATGCAGACTTCATTCAATCTGCGCCTTTTATGGGAATTGATTATAAGTATCTACGATCGCCCGATACGGTTCTGTCATTCTTTGTTAATTCAAGATACCTCTTGCAGAACGACGAGGCCGAATCATTACTTTTAGGCGATTTTGATGCCTTTCTTACCAGCTTTGGTTTAAAGGTTGAATTTTAGGCACTTAACTGAAATGTTTTGACATTTTCGGCAAAAATATTTTCAGTAGTGGCAAGGCGCGCCTTGCCACTACATCCTTTTCCGACTCGTTCGGGTTAGGTTTTATATCATGATATCAATATCAAAACCGGTAATAGTACATCTTGCCTCGGAGAATGCTGAGAGTGCAAAACAACCCCCTTAGTCCCCCTTTTCTAAGGGGGATTGTGGCCGTAGTCCCCATAAACAAAGGGGGATTTAGGGGGTTGTAACTCCGCGTTCTTTGCGGTGAACTATTACCGAAATTGTAAACAACAGTAAATGAGTTGAGGAGATAAACATGCGTACACTCAAAATAATATCGGTCTTAGCAGTTAGCATAATCGTCCCCTCTGTTTTGTGGGGTAATGACGCAGGTGTCACATTTATTGGCCCATCAAATTATATTCCACGATTGGAATTGCCCCCAAATATCCCTTTACACAGCGCCGACTCATGTAAGGATTGTCACCAGGAAATTTATGACCAGTGGCGCGAATCTATGCACAGCAAATCGTCGACAAACCCTGTCTTTCAGGCATGCTGGACGGTAAGAAACAATCCTCCATTCTGCTCAAATTGCCATTTCCCCATGCTGGAACAGAAACCCAAAATTTTAAGGGGTTTTAAAGAAACAGGCCCTCTGCCTTTCGTTGCGATCAAGAATAAAGAATTTGACACGATGCTTATAAAGGAGGGTGTGACGTGCGTGGTATGTCACTTGAGGAATAAGACCCTGTACGGACCCCGGGAGATAAAAGAGGGAGATGCGCCGCACCCTGTTAAATATGATCCGTCTTTTCAAAAGTCGGAGTTCTGTTACACGTGCCACTCCTGGGGCTTTCCACGGGCAAGGATCAAACAGACGTGCTCTACCAACGATGAGTACAAAATGTCTGGAAAGAAGGAAACATGCCAGGCTTGTCACATGGAGAGAAAGGAAGGGTTTGCCTCACTGGGAAGGCCAAAGCGCGTTTACGGAATGCATGACCAGAAAAGTTCTCGCAACCCTGAAGAATTAAGAAATGCCCTTAAGGTAGAATTGAAAACGGAAAAAGATACCTATAAACCCGGAGACAAACTAAAAGCTGAAATAAGGATTACCAATATAGGGGCAGGACACCGCGTGCCAACCGGCTGACCGGTCAGGGGTATTGCCGCCCGTGTGGCGGTGCTGGATGAAAATGGAAAGGAAATTGGGTTGAAGGAATATTTTATCACACGGACATTTGAGTTTCCCACATACCCAACGGAAGTGAAAGACGAGAGATTAGAACCTGGGGAATACAAATCATTTTATTACAAGTACAAAATTCCAAGGGAAGCGGATTTTAAAAAGCTAACGTTGCGATTAGATATGATTGAGTATTTAATATTTCCAAAGAAGGCGGATGAGGCGCCAATACCCATTAGCAAGGTCACCGTGCCTTTTTATTCTACGTCAGTGGAAATAATGAAATCACAAAATTAAATCACGGTCAGGGCTTTACAGCAAACCTTGTTACCGGTATGCTTGTGATATGTGCCAGCAAGTTTGGAATACCGGTATCCACGACACATGTATCGGTAGGGTCTCTTTTCGGGATAGGTCTTGTTACAAGACATCTAAATACTCGGATTGTATTAGAAATACTTTTATCATGGTTTATAACTTTACCTGTTGCAGCCGTATTTGGTGGCGGCGCTTATTGGATTTTGGGACAATTGGCTATTTAGAGGTTAGAATATGGACATCGGTGAGTTCGTCATAAGCCACGAGGCTATCATTCGACTGGGGTTCTTTTCCGGTATTTTAGGAATTATCTCTCTGTGGGAACTGGCAGCGCCGAGACGGGTACTTGCCGTACCGAAAATGCTTCGCTGGATTAACAACATCGGCATTGTGGTGATAAACAGCTTTTTACTCCGCATAATTTTCCCATCAGCCGCGGTGGGCGTGTCAGTCTTTGCTCAAAAACACGGATGGGGGCTTTTCAATCACTTCCGGTTGCCGTATTGGGTTGCTGTTGTATTGTCAGTGGTTGCTCTGGATTTCATCATCTATTTGCAGCACGTGATGTTTCATGCTATTCCGGTGTTCTGGCGAATCCATCGTATGCATCATGCGGATTTGGACTTTGACGTAACGACGGGCATCCGATTCCATCCTATGGAAATCTTACTCTCCATGCTCATTAAATCTGCAGGGGTTGTCGTGCTGGGGCCGCCGGTATTGGGTGTAATCATATTTGAAGTGGCGCTGAATGCCACCTCCATGTTTAATCATAGCAATGTGCGCATGCTCCGTGGTGTAGACCGCATTTTGCGGTGGTTTGTTGTAACGCCGGATATGCACCGGGTACACCACTCCGTTGAGGGGCGTGAAATGAACTCCAATTTTGGATTTAATCTGCCGTGGTGGGATCGTTTGTTGGGCACTTATCGGAATCAGCCGCGGATGGGTCATGAAGGCATGACCATTGGTCTTGAGGATTTTCGGGACAAAAGGCGCTGTGTAATGCTGCCGGGCATGCTGTCAATCCCCTTCATCGGCAGGGTTACTGGCTACACGATCAGTAGTCGCAAACGGAAGAGTTCCGATGAAAACCGCTAATGTTTTCTGAAGGGAAAAGTTGGTAGGTTGAGTGAAGCCTGTCCTGAGTTTGTCGAATGGACGAAGCACACCAAACAAATCTGACTTCAACCTCAAACCTTTCCGACATTTTTCCCAAAATCTCCAGAAACGAAATACGATTATCATGAAAAATATTCCTTCGCTCATTTCCTCGTGATAAGACTTGTCCTCGTGCAAACGGGGATGTGATGGTAAGCCCCTTCAAATCTTTTAAAGATTTTTAAGAGATATTAGAACTTCTCCCGCGTCGATACATCTACAGATGGGACATTTCTCTTTTGAAATAATAGACTCACGCTCTTTAAGCGGCATAAATGCCGCCTTAAAAGCACGAGATGTTATTTGCCAATTGCCTCCATATTCTTTTAGATTCCCGCAGGAACAATATACTACTGGCTCAAACATGTGCGTTCACCTCAAAATTTATGTATGAAGTTATATAAAGTTACATTTTATACCTAATATTAATACACCCTAAAAGGTCAAAAGTCAAAACTCAAAAATCAAAAATATCTATTCTTTCCAGGCTTTAAGCTTTGGGGAGGCGCTAGAGCGATACTTTGAGTTACATATTACAGCGTTTTATATAACTGCGCATGTCTTGTTAAAGATATTATTGCCCTTGCTCCATATATTAAAAACTTTTTCTATAGAGCAAGTCAATTCTTGCAGAGTTGAAAAATATCGATTGTGTGTTGCTCGGCGGGATAAACAGGGTCACCTATTGTAGAGACAGGTTTTAAACCTCTCTCTACGCTGCGTGGTAAATTATTATTGTTAGTGGTATGTTTCAAAAAACCAAATTGATACGTTTTGCCTTTTCTTTTTGTATATGCCGATTGAATCATCAAGGTTTGATAATCATTATGAATTCTTCGATGACCTGTCTGCATGCATCGCACAGGCAGGGATAGTATGTATATTTCACGACAATTCCATACAAAAAAATCGGGTAATTTGCCCCAAGTTACCCATCCACAGATAATACTCCCACAGTTTCATACCATTCTTTTCGTTTTCACTCCTCTTTGGTGTTTAATGTAGCGGAAAGAATTTAAAAAAGCTTGAAATCTTCTCCATTTTTAGTTTAATATAACCTTAAGCTAAAAAAAGCAATTTCCTATAATTATAATCTAATGGCAACGAGCGGCGGCAGAATAAAAAACCTTGCTTCTTGTTCACCCTTTAATGTCAAAAATGTATTGAAATAACTATTTTTAGAACCGATAACTTGAAATACGTTTGTCTCTCTGAATTAGCCATTATTCATCTATATATGAACCGAAAGCATTGCCTGCCAGCTTGATGAAACCACACGATTCTTCTTTCGATGAGCATGCCGTGCTCCATGAGCTGAAGCACTATTTACCCGCCCAAGCTCCTTTAAAAGACTTTATCCATCACAACACACTGCACGCATTTCAGAACCTGAAATTCCACGATGCCATCCGCCGCGCTTCGGAAATCTTTGGTTATCTCGTTAGTCTTTCTCTCGATGAATTCCGGTCCCTTTACAAATCGCACCGCATCCAGGAAGATGTGCTTGAAAAAGTGATAACCGAACGAAAGGGGCCTGCCCTTATGAAGGAATGGAAGGAGTATGCGGTTTCCAAGCAATACGGCGCACTCCCGTCGCCCCGGATAGGTTCCTTGCGTGCCAACTGGAAAAGGTATTACAAGATCGACCTGGATTCGATGGTACATCCGCTGCTCTTTCGTATTCTTTGCAGTTACATGGACCAGGGCATTTCCATGTGGCGTTTTCCCGTCTGGAATAAGGGCTTTCTCGCCTCCATCAAAGAAATGGAGCAAAGCAGTTTCACCAGCTTTTTCAAAACAGACTGGCCCAGAAGACTTTTACTGAAAAGTGAATGTAAAATCGATGCGTTGCTGGACATCCTGGTTGGAGATGAATCGCTCTACAAGCAATACTTATTTGACCAGCAGTTTGCCCACCAGGGTTGGTCCGGGATGGTTTCCACAGTGGAGGATGTGCCGCAAACCCTGCTGGACCGCAGGCAAATTACCCTCCATGAACTGATTGTATTTGAACTCCTGCTGGAAATAGATGCGCTCGAGCTTCGCTTTGGCAAAAACTGGCAGCCGCTCAGCAAACGTCTTACGGAAAAACCCATAGATCTCTTCGCAGAGATTCCGGAACGGGAACTGTATGAAATCAGACACATCTGGCAGGAGGCGTTCGAATGGAGCTATTATAATGAAGTCCTCTCAGGTCTCATCGTAAAAAAACAGGAAGAAGAGAAAGCGAATCATACGAGTTTCCAGGCGATGTTTTGCATTGACGACCGGGAGTGTTCGTTCCGTCGTTACCTTGAAAAAATTGATCCCGCCTGCGAAACCTTCGCGACGCCCGGATTCTTCAGCGTGGAGTTTTTCTACCAGCCCGAAGGCGGAAAGTTTTATACGAAGTTGTGCCCCTGGCCCGTGACACCCAAACATTTAATCAAGCAAGTCGACAGCAAAAGCGAACGGAAGAAGGACTTGCATTTCTCTAAACATGCCCATTCTTTTTTTGGTGGGGCGTTGATTGCTAATACGATTGGGTTCTGGTCAGCATTCCGTTTATTTCTCAACATTTTCAGGCCATCGATGGGACCTGCTGCAGCATACTCCTTCCGCCACATGGACAAGTTTTCAAGGCTCACCATCGAAAATGCCCATCCGGATAATAAGGAAAATGGTCTGCAAATAGGGTTCACCTTCGAGGAGATGGCAAACCGCGCTGAGGGACTCCTGAAAAGTATCGGACTGGTGAGAGATTTTGCCCCGATCGTGTATATTATAGGACATGGTTCAAGCAGTGTGAATAATCCACACTTTGCAGCTTATGATTGCGGCGCTTGCTCCGGAAGGGCTGGTTCTGTCAATTCACGCGTGATGTGCCACATAATTAATCATCCCGAAGTGAGGAAGATTCTGAGCGCACGGGGGATTGTCATCCCGCCTGAGACACAGTTTGTGGGTGGCCTGCATGATACCACCCGCGACGAAATTATATTTTTTGATGAAGGCTCTCTGTTGCCGGACAACCAGAAAAGCCATCAAGTCAACCATCAATCTTTTGAAAAGGCGCTGGACCTTAACGCCAAAGAGCGTTCGAGAAGGTTTGTTTCCATTAACACTAAACAGCAACCGGAAACCATCCATAAAAAAATTCTGACGCGGTCAGTATCTCTGTTTGAACCGCGTCCGGAACTAAACCATGCAACGAACGCCCTGTGCATTGTTGGCAGAAGGTCACTGACCTCGCACCTCTTTTTAGACCGGCGGTCCTTTATGAATTCATTTGATTACCGGGTCGATCCTGAGGGAAAATATCTGTTCAATATTTTAAAAGCAGCAGCCCCCGTGTGTGGCGGCATCAACCTTGAATATTTTTTTTCACGAGTGGATAATCAGAAATTGGGCGCAGGAACAAAACTTCCTCACAATGTAATGGGATTGTTTGGTGTTGCCAATGGTGCCGACGGAGATTTGCGTCCAGGACTTCCCAGCCAGATGATTGAAGTGCATGATCCCGTCCGGCTCCTGGTCATCGTAGAACATTTCCCCCATGTGGTGCTGAAAACAATTCAAACATCGGCGGAAACCTATGAATGGTTTATCAATGAGTGGGTGCACCTTGTTGTAATCAATCCGGAAACGCAGGAACTTTTCCGTTTTAAGGATGGGGCATTCTCTCCGTACAAGCCACTCAAGCAAACAATCGAGACGATTTCCGATGTGACGCCACTGATAGAAACGAATCTCGATAATTTACCAGTCTATATATTATCCTAGGGTTACATACTTTTTTTATCAAAACAGTGTTATTGTCACAATCACAACCAACAATGGACGAAAGGCGTTGCAGAGCCTGACTCGGGTTTTTACCAAACGGCTATCAAGATAACCGATCAGGGGTTTTCTGCCATTAATCTCGCCCAGAAATGATTTCCGCGGAGAATGGAACTATGCAATCACTTCAAATAGAGAATAATAGCATGTCTTATATATCGGAGATGTATAAGACATGCGACATGGCAATGTTTCTTCCTTATTTCATTCTGCTCCCGATATTAGGATTTCTGGTAAACATGCTGATTCCGAAGAAAAACGAAAAAGTTATTTCCTGGACAGCTTTTACCACCGTAGGCTTGCATTTGCTGACTGCTGCCGGATTTATTGTATATTGGCTTGTCCAGCATTATCCTACCCTGAACTTGCCGGGATGGGTACTCTACCAAACTTCCAAATACTCATTCTATTTTAGTTTTTATTTTGACAAAGTTACAGCTACCTACCTGATAGTAGGCGATATCATCCTTTTCCAGGTAACCGCTTACAGCCGCTATTACTTGCATCGCGAGGAAGGCTATAAAAGGTTCTTCAACACGATTCTTTTATTTTATCTGGGGTACAACATCGCCATTTTCTCCGGCAATTTGGAAACACTTTTTGTCGGGTGGGAAATGCTTGGTATCTCTTCCTTCCTGCTGATTGCCTTTTACCGTGACCGCTATCTGCCCGCAAAAAATGCCGTAAAAGTAGTTTCCGTTTACCGCCTTGGCGACGTGGGGCTGATACTGGCCATGTGGATGAGCCATCACCTGTGGCACGGGAATGTATCCTTTTTGCAGTTGAATAACCATGAATTGGTAAGCGCACAACTTCAAACAAACACCCTTATTGGCTTATTTATTTCCCTGATGATATTAATGTCAGCAGCAGCAAAATCAGCGCAACTTCCGGTTACCTCGTGGTTGCCGCGCGCCATGGAAGGACCCACTCCATCCAGCGCCATTTTTTACGGCAGTCTTTCCGTTCACATAGGCGTTTTTGTACTGTTGCGTACATTCCCTTTTTGGGAGCATCAGTTAGCCGTTCGGATTATTATCGGTGTGATCGGGTTAACGACCAGTATCATTGCCACGGGAATTGCACGGGTACAGTCAACGATAAAAACCCAGATCGCCTACGCTTCTGCCGCACAAATCGGGATTATGTTTATCGAAGTGGCCGCCGGTTTTGAGGAGGTTGCCCTGGTTCACTTTGCCGGAAATGCCTTCCTGCGGGCGTACCAGATTTTGGTTTCCCCTTCGGTGGTGAGTTACCTGATACGGGAACAGTTTTACAACTTTAAACCCCGCGAACACACCTTTGAAGATTCTTTTTCCAGAAAGACTGCATACACCATTTATATGCTATGCATGAAAGAATGGAATCTTGACAACCTGATGTACCGCTATCTGTGGAACCCATTAAAGTGGTTGGGAAAAAAGCTGGATTTCCTTACCCTGAGCCGGATTGTTTATTTCGGTATCCCTGCTTATCTCGCAGGTGTGGCGCTTGTTTACTACCGGGAACTGCTTCCGGAACCCTTTGAAAAATCTCTCCCTTACCTGTTCTGTTCCATTGCCCTGATGATGGTGTTGAAATCATTTGCCGAAAGAAAACTGGCGCGTGTGAGCTGGCTGCTGGTGATAATGCATCACTTTTGGATTGCACTGGCAATTTCAGTCAATGAACGGTTCTATTTCAACGAGGATCGCCTTTATTTAAGCGGTATTGCCGTAGCCGGAATCGTGGGGTTCTTTTGTCTCCGGTGGTTGCGCCTTCACGAAGGCGGCATTGACATGGATCAGTTTCACGGCCATTCATTCCGCCATCCGAAATTTGCCTTTGTTTTTCTGCTGGCATGTTTGGGGGTATCGGGTTTCCCGATCTCGCCTACCTTTGTGGGGGAAGACCTGATCTTTATCCACATTCGTGAAGACCAGGTTGTATTGGCTATAATGGTTTCTCTGAGCTATGTCATTGACGGACTTTCCCTCATCCGGATGTACGCACGCGTGTTTCTCGGACCGCATTCAAAGTCAATTTATGAGATGGCATACCGGTCGTCGTAACCATTCGACAGTGCTTCGATAGGGCTCCAGCATAACAAACTTCAAAGTCAGTACCACCCGCATAGCGGGTAGCTTGATTAGCCCTAAAAGGGCATTGTTACTAACACCCTTTGAGGAGTTACTTACAATACTTATTTAGGGAATGCTTTAAATTCTTATCTCCTTCGGCTATAGTGAGGATCTTAAAGCATTCCCAATCGCAATATACAGAAGGAGATTGTTCTTCAAATACTACAGCATAGCTTTTGCTATCCCCACCTTTAGGCATCTCTGATTTCAGTAAGTATCTTCTCAATCTGTTTTTTGATATTTCGCGCTTCGGTAGCAAGATGATAAAGATGTTTCCGGGGGAATCTTTCCGCGGCTTTAGCAATCCTTTCCAGGCATTCCATGGCGAACAGATAAACACCTTTTCTCGGCGCTTCGTGTCCGACGTTTTCAGCCCAGACTCCACAAGAGGATATTCGCACCTGTGCCTTGAGGGCAAGTATTATTAAATAATGTTCCAGAGGCGAACGTATCTCATTTTCCCCGCGTTTGCTTTCTTTAACCCGACGGAGATCATCCTGTTTCAGACATTCAAAAAGGTTATGCACAAAAGGATTAAGCAGAAGGTATACCGGATCATCTTCAAAATTCTGACGGCATAATTCTGAATCGTCAAAGGATGATTCATGGGTAATTTTATTCCAATCGCGAAGTTCTGGCAGGGAACTTGCCCAGGGTTCAGGTGGTTCTTCTTCCACTTCCTCGTAACGGAGGTCTATAGCCCTGACTTCATAATCATCATCGTCCTCATCTTTTATGTCTGGAATCTCTGAAAGGTCTAAGAACCTTTCAGGATGTTCCGGACTAAAGGCTGCATCCCTATTTCTCATCAGTTTATATGTAATGAACTGTTTTTCCATCATCTTGTCTCTTTGTGCGCTTTCTTCCATCATCCGCTTCATACCTTTTTCAAGGCTTGCCTCAGAGAGTCCTTCGGCATCAACCATGGCGATGAGAGGTTCTTCAAGTCTGGCTTGTTCCCGGTAATAATCCAACCAACATTCAGGTGACCATAATGTATTGGTTTCCGGTTCTTTGGGTCTTATTCGTCTTTCTTCCCGGAATCCTTCAAACATATCAAGGATAATCTGAAAGTCCGGCGCAATTCTCGCTATGTCGCGGAAGACACGGATGCTGGATTGGGACTTTTTACTGGAAAGTTTGTCTGTCTTTGACAGGACATCACTGAGTAAATTGAGTGCGCCTTCGACATCGTCCTGAAGATAATAGGTCAATACACTATGTATGCCTTCTTTTATCGCCTGTAGACCTTCTATGATTGATGCGGCATTTTCACCTTCTTTACTCTTAGATATGTCTTCCTCAAGACGGTTGATTACACAGGGTATGAGGAACATCAACCGGTCAAGGCCAGGGAAACGACCGATTCCTTCCCGCGGGTCATCCGGATCATTGGAAATATTTTCATCTGCCTTGCGAAAGAAATCATCCAGTTCGGTAAAAACATCCCTGGTTTTGGATATCTCTGCGAGAACCTGTTTGAGATCGGTTGTGTTTTGTTTATTCAACTTTTTTCTCAGATTTCGATCAAACTTGTTTACTGTTTACTCAGGAGTATCTTGGGGGGTGCATCTTGAATAATGAATATTGATATTTTCTATGGAACTATTATAATAATTTATAACTTATCTTTCACTTTAAATTTAATATTTAAGATGCGTCCCCTCCCGCTGTCCACCTCACGGAGGGGGATAAAGGG
>Ga0209317_1002885_pt1 | contig 11718 bp, 4 predicted proteins | sample RifGroB2_FD_183994 | JGI IMG/M metagenome (GOLD analysis project Ga0209317, IMG submission 183994) | Soil microbial communities from Rifle, Colorado, USA - Groundwater B2 (SPAdes) (version 2) | ecosystem: Environmental > Terrestrial > Soil > Unclassified | place: Rifle, Colorado | collected...
CGAAGAGGCAAGAGAGCTGAGAAGAAAGAAACGTCAAGATGCCAGCGACCAGGTCAGCAGCTCAATAACCGCTGGTGTTCCCTTAACTCAAGCGGCCTGAAAGTCCATTTCCGACAGAGGCAAAACATATCAATATTTCGAGAAGGAGATGCAAATAATGCGCAAAATGTCTCTAACTGATTTCGTAGATGTAGTATCTAAAAGCGGCACCCCTAAAGCTACCCACGTCACTCGCGTCATCAACCGCCCCAAGTACACCCCCGCCTCGGACTTTTACAAGCCCCTCCGTGACTGCATCATCGAAACCCACAGAAGTGGTCTATCCCCGAAATTTGTTCAAGCGATTCTGCATCATCTGAAGGACGAAAAGAAAGCCGGCAACTATCCTGATGCCGTAAAAGGATACTGCTCTTGGTGGGGGACCAAAAAAGTGCAGTGGTTTGAACCGCCTACGGGGGAATTCGAACGTCACGGCGTGGCGGTTAGCGTGAATCCAGAGCTGGGGCTCCTCATTCACGGTGTCCCTCACATTATCAAGCTTTACTTTAAAGCTGACAAGCTTGCAAAGAATAGGACCGAGATTGTCACTCACCTAATGGAGGAGTGTCTCAGGCCAATGTGCTGCGGGGATGAAGTTATGGCAGTGTTGGATGTCAGAAATGGCAAGCTCTTTGCGGCTAAGCCCTCCATTCCAAGTCTCACTGCAATGTTAGGAGCGGAACTGGCTTACATTTCTGCCTTATGGTTAGGGTGAGAAGGTTTTAGTGGCAACTAATTCATGAATATGACATTATGTGGCGATGTGATTCCTGTCGGATCGTTTGCAAATGCAGTCTGGCAAAGGTATTTGACCATTACGCACTCCTGCTAGAAATGGAATAGCACCCTAGGAGCTGTTTCTTCATCTTTTTTGATGGGCAAAGGGGAATCAGATGGCGACTAATGTATTCGAATCCCAGCTTATAACCATCCTCGACTCGCGAGACCTCGATACTCCAGATGGCCGTGCCCTGTATGAATACCGGTTGACGGATTTCGAATTCGTGGGGCTTGAGACGCTCCTCCGGAACCACATCGAGAAGTTCGCTCGATTCTCTTCTGTCAGCCTTGACCTCTTGAAGTCTGCCCCGGGATTTCCTGCATTATTTGTCTTGTACGCTGCAGAGTGGTGGCGACGTCGCTATAACGGGAGCGGTTTTTCCTGGGATCCGATTCTAAGGGACCTGGGGGGAGCACCCGACTCATGGTCTCACACGCACAGAAGCACCTGCGTAACTGACGGGCTGCGGAGATGGAACCTATCAGTACGTTCCACAGCAGGGTTTCGCTACCTGGGGACTATTGCCCTTCAAGGTGGCCTTCCGATACACCTGTTGGCTCAGGCGAAAGGCAGCCTCGGAAGAATATTGCGGACTGTTCTTAAGGAAGCGACGCGAGCAGCTGCGACTCCCAACGATATCCAGGGCTGGGTTACCAGTCTGAACGGTTATCTGCCCAGAACATATCGGCAAGCCGAGATCTATGCTCTGCTGACGGAAGTAGTCGTTACGGTCTTGAAGCTGAAAGAGGAAGCCGGCCTGACCCAGAGTGCGGGTGCCATAACACGTCTAGATTCAGTCACACCTTCTTGGCGTGAACAATTTCCCCTTCCTATCGGCGACGCAGACGCGCAGAAATTAATAGAACAATTAATTCGTGATGCCGCGATGGCTAGGGTTGAGCGGCAATCCAGGCTGTGCAGCGTCGAGCGCATCCTTGAGAGGGATGGCGACGGCCAGTGGCGTATTTGTTCTCAATTGACACTCCCTGAGTACGCTGGGTCCTCGCAGATCGAAGCACAGTTCACAATCGACGAGGCGGCGGCGCCGCGAATGATGGATGTGACACTTATCGTTGGCGGCCATGAGAAGAGTACAAGCCTCAGGAAACTTGCAGGACATGACAAGTTTCGTATCGACCGATGTCTATGGACTTTCAAGGATGCCGATGCCGCAGAGGAGCACATCCTGCGACTTTCGGCGCCGGATGGCCGTACTTGGGCCTCGACCGTTCCTCGCGGCGAGGCTCTTGATCAGGAGTTACCTTGGGTCTTCGAGGTAGGAGATGATGTCTTCCCGTTTGTGAGACAAGGTGGTGGTTCAGTTGTAACAAGCGAAGCGCTCGTAGCGGTTCCATCTGACTGGACAGTTTCTTGGGGCGAAGGGGAGGCCCCTTCCCCTGAGGGAATAATCACCAGGTTGCAACGAACCGTCTATCGGGTGCGTGGTGCCGCCTCCTTCTCCTCCGGTGCGATCTTGTGTCGAGTCCGAACCGGTAGAGCTGATGGTAGGTTAGACAGCTACGAGTGGCGGGGTACTCGTCTCTGGGGAGATTTTATCAACCCCACAACGGCGTTCCAGGGAGTCCCTACTTTGTATCGTGTGGACGAAACTGGCTATGCTCAGAAGGTTTCCGGAGAGCTGGGTTGGCGCAACATTGGCACCAACGGCGCAATCACCGGGAACCCCGTTGGTCCCGTTGAGGTATATTACCCATTGAGCGGGGAGCTGAAACACAAGTCTCGAATGGTTGTCCTTCCCCCCGCAGCAAAAACTTCAATCCGTTTTGTCGACGCGACCTCCGGAGAGATCCGATTTGACGATTGGCGTGCGGCGAGAGCCGTAGTCGTGACTCCTGGAATATTTCCAACCCTCGTCGTCGATCACCGCTCGTTGTCAGTAAGGTTAAAGGCTACCGGCGCGGTGCCGGAGTGGGTTGACCTTGATGTGTATTGGGGGCATACCCCAAAGCCAGTGCGGGTGCGTTTACCTTATCCAGCTCAGGGAGCCCGAGCCTTCGATGGAAAGGGCCAGGAACTACAGCCGGGAAGCCTGATATGCGCAAGCAGACTAGCAGGGGTGAGGATTATCTGCGTTGCAGGAGATCTTTCATCCGTACCGCGGCTTTCCATGGAGCTGCGTCCTTCGAGTACGAGCAAAAGTCTTTTCTTCAGGCTGATACCTCCGGCCGGATCCCTGCATTTGGAGATCAGACTGCAGGATTATGAACAAGATATTTCGCAACTCCTTGCCTGTGACGACAGCCCGGATGCAAGCATCGATGCAATACTGCGGATCGGAAGTTCCGTCGCTGTACGGTTGAAAATGGCGAGGTATGAGTCGCTGGTTCGGAAGGAAGGTGGGTGCGTTCGGATCGACGCCAGTGCCATATGTGGGCTTCCATCTGAGGCATTGGTGGAACTTCCAGTGATGGCAACAAGGTTGGAATTCCCTGGAGAAGAAGCTATCAGATTGGATCCATGCACCTCCGAGGGAGTACCGACTGGAGCATGGGCATTTTACCCTGAGGAACGGGAACCCGGTTCATGGCTGATCTTTCCAGCGGCAGATTCATCTGTCTCCTTCCGACCGACGATCTGGGGCGTCGATGGAGCTGTACCGACTCAAGGCAAAATTGTTGAGGCCATGGGGATAGTGGAAGAGTTCGCTCGGGCACGGGCGCTTGACGAAGCTGTGAGTGCCATTGCTGATGATTTTCTTCACGAGGGATGGAATGATGTTCAGCAGTTGACCTCACAACTGGGGCATCTTCCTTTAGTGACGCTTGACCTATGGCGAAGCTTCGCTCGTTCACCAAAAGCCATGGCTGCATTGGCTCTCCGCTTCGGTTCTATATCTGCAGGGTTCCTTGAGCGTTTCTCCTCAGAGCTGCCTTTTGCATGGGAGACAGTTCCGTACTCGGCATGGCTTGCTGCACTGACTAATCTGAAATTGCAGTGCAATGATTTTGGGCCTGCCAGCGACATCATACTTAATTCCCACCTCGATAGCCGTATTGCAGATTTGACTTCGTATCATCCTGCGCTGTGCAACCTTCTTGGGGTTACACGGTGTGCGGCTAGTGGAACGTTGTCTCCCGAGATAGCGATGTTCCGTCTCCTAGGAGCCGATGGCATCAGAGAAAGACTCTTTACCGGCGAAGATTGTCCTCTTCAAAAACTCTTGCGTACCCATTCCAATACCGACGATGCCGGAGAGGTATGGCCCACATCTTTCATGAACGGCAGACTCCGGAATCCACGGAACGCCAAGTATATGAACTGGTTCCACAAGACTACCGTCGGGTTTCATGATGGTGTGGTGAACCTTCCGATACTATTAGCCGCGCAGGTGGCGGCAAATGATACTGAAGACTGGTACAACGACCCGAAGTCAATACAAGAGCTACGAGAGCATATCGCCTTCGATCCCGACTGGTTCACCGATGCCTATTTCTGGACTACCGCTCTGAGTGTTGCAAGTGGCATTCTGACTGTTTGAGGACTCCCATATGACCACCCCCTATTTTTCCGAACTCCTTTCTCGGCTCGCGGAACGTTCGAAACAAGCAACGTTAAGTCAGATGAGCTGTGCAAATGTCCCGCTCAGGCGTCATCTGGCGGAAACTTTTTCTAAGCCCTTTGGTGAAAGTGGCAGCTTCCTTGCTGACCCGACATTCGAAGCCGTTTTTGGATGGAAACCAGCAGAGCAGAGCATGAAACAGCTGGCAGGGCAACTGCTAACATTGCAACTCGTGCAAGCGATGGACTCTCCTCCAAAGGATTTGGCTGACGATTACCGGTTTGCGAAAGAACAGCATCCGTATAGGCATCAACTGGAGGCATGGAAACTTCTTTCAGCGCAGACTCCAGAGTCGGTGGTGGTAGCTAGCGGCACGGGGTCGGGAAAGACGGAATGTTTTATGGTCCCTATTCTAGATCGGCTGGTCCGTCTCAGGGATGAAAAGCACAGTCCCTTGGTCGGGGTGCGTGCTCTTTTCCTCTACCCGCTTAACGCGCTCATAAACAGCCAGCGTGACCGGTTGCGAGCCTGGACCCATACCTTCGGTAGTGATATTCGCTTCTGCCTATACAACGGAAACACCCAAGAAAATTCGCCTCCTGAACGGTTACGGCGGGAACATCCAAGTGAGGTGATGGACCGCAAGACACTTCGCGAGAATCCCGCACCCATCCTAGTTACAAACGCGACGATGCTTGAATACATGCTGGTGCGCACCATTGATCGTCCGATCCTCGATCAATCACAGGGGAAGCTTGAGTGGATCGTGCTCGATGAGGCTCATAGCTATGTCGGGTCTCAGGCTGCCGAGGTTGCCCTATTGTTGCGCCGGGTCCTGAGCGCTTTCGGGGTGGCATCAGAGAACGTCAGGTTCATAGCGACTTCCGCTACGATCGGCGATCCGAAAGGTGAGGCCGGGACGAGGCTCAAGCGATTTCTCGCAGAAATAGCGGGTGTTGACGAGAGCCGAGTTCATGTTGTCGCCGGCGAAAGGTCTGTGCCACCGCTCCCGGCAATATCAGCTGAAAAAAATCAACCTATCGAAATCCTTGAAAGCATTGATGGCGGGCACGAAAATTCCGATGCCCGTTATAACGCCCTCGCGGGACATGCCCTTGCCCGAAAAGTGAGGCAGCTTCTAGTTGGCAGTCCTGATAGACCCTCTGTTGCGCGATTGTCTCAAGTAACTCGAGTTTTGGGGGCGAACGGCGATTCCCCCTCGCTTAAAGAGCAGCAGGACGGACTACGCTGGCTAGATCTACTTTCAGGGACAAGGGATGGCAGTGGTACCCCATTTCTCCCGCTGCGGGGGCATCTTTTCCACCAAACCCTTTCGGGCCTGTGGGCATGTGCTGATCCCTCCTGTGCTGAGAAGGCTGGATCTCACCTTAACGATACCCACTGGCCCTTTGGTCAGGTACATTTGGAGCCCCGGAAACACTGCAGGTGCGGCAGCCCTGTCTACGAAGTTGTAACCTGCAATGATTGCGGAGAAGTGTTCCTTTTGGCTGGAGAGGCTGGGAGACTCCTGTTTCACCTACAACCACAAAACGCGGTCGATGAATTCGAGCTCGAAATTGAGCAGCCGGAAGGTGCAAATGAAGGTAATGAGGAGGTTGAAGGGGAGATGTCCGTAGGCCTGCAAAGGAGGGTACTGATAGTGAACCGACCCGTTCAGCGAGTCGGCAACCTTTGCGTAGAGCCGGCCACACGAAAATTAACAGAAAATGCTCCTGGCATTTTGAAGTTATTGGCCTACGAAGAGGATGAAAACGGATTGGTATGTCCTGCCTGCCAAGGGGAAGAATCTTCACGTAACCACCTCTTTCAATCCACCAGAGTTGGGGCACCTTTTTTACTAGGAAATATTCTGCCGACTTTGCTTGAGTATGCTCCAGACGGTGAGAATCCCGCTGATCACCCGTATCGCGGTCGGCGCCTATTGACGTTCAATGATAGTCGTCAGGGTACGGCTAGGATGGCCGCTAGGCTTCAGCAGGATGCAGAGCGGACCCGAGTCCGCAGTCTTGTATATCACCTCGCCTTGCAACATGGCAAAGGGCAGGCAGGACAAGCGGCTCTCGCCTTGGAACAGGAACTCAAAATCCTTGAGGGCTTAGCCGGTACAAGCAGTGACCTTGATCGCCTTATTAGCGAAAAAAAGGCAAAACTGATAGAGCTTTCAAAGCCGGTTCCAATCTCATTCAATGATATGGCTCAGTATCTTGCAAACCAGGGGAGTGACTTTCAGAGGATGCTGAAGCTTTATCGGCGTTACGCACCGGACACCTTTGGAAGTGCAACTGGAGAAGTTGAACTGGCTCGATTGTTCCTGGTGAGGGAATTTGGACGGCGTCCGAAACGCCAAAACAACTTGGAAACGATGGGAATGGTTTCAGTACATTACCCTGCACTCGACGGTCTCAACACAATTCCGCCTCAAGTTGTTCAGGCAGCGGCATTTACTCCTGAAGAATGGCGAAGCTTCCTCAAGCTGTGTATGGACTACTTTGTTAGGGGAGGTGGTTCCTTATCCATTCCGGGGTCGTGGCGGCATTGGCTTGGTCTTCCATTTCCAGCAACCCATATGGTTCCGCGGGATGAGCCTTATGTTGGACGACACCAACGTAGATGGCCTCGGGCGAGGCGAAGCGGAAGACAAAGTATTTTGGTTCGACTTTTGAGCCATGTCCTTCACGTCGATATCGATACTGCTGATGGCGAGGACCGTATCGATGCTGTGCTTCAGGCTGCCTGGGACACGCTACTTGCGGCAGGGGTTTTTGTCATGACATCGGACGGTCGGATGCTGTCCCTTGATCGCATTGCGTTCGCTCCTATGGATTCAGCGTGGGTCTGCCCTTTTACCAGAAGGTTCCTTGATACGACCTTAAGAGCGGTCACTCCTTATTTGCCACGGGTGGCCGTTGCAGATAAATGCATCTGCCTACCGGTGAAGTTGCCACTCTACGAGGACCCATTCGGAGGACTTACTGACGATCTTGATAGAGTTCGGCACGGGAGATTATGGCTATCGGAGGAGCCAACTCTCCCGATGTTGCGTGAAGAAGGTTTGTGGTCCAACCTTAATGATCGGGTAATCGAACTAGCTCCCTTTTTCACCGCTGCGGAACATTCCGCTCAGCAGGATTCGCTTACTCTTGACAGGTATGAAAAGGATTTTAAGTTGGGAGATCTTAATTTGCTCTCCTGTTCGACAACTATGGAGATGGGCATAGATATCGGTGGTATGTCCATGGTTGCAATGAATAATGTGCCACCTCACCAAGCCAATTACTTGCAACGAGCAGGTCGCGCAGGTCGGCGACGGGAAACTCGATCAGTTTCAATGACGCTGTGCAAATCAAACCCACACGATCAGGCGGTTTTTTCGAACAGTCGCTGGGCTTTTGATGCCGTGTTACCTGTACCAAGGGTTTCTCTGGACAGTACAGTCATCGTTCAGCGTCATGTCAATGCGTTTTTGCTGACTAATTTCTTGTCAGAATTCCTGAGGGGAAGTGATCAAGAGAAAACGAAGCTGACCTGCGGCTGGTTTTTTGCTGACCCCACTCAACCGGCTTTTCGATTTGTTGCGTGGTGCAGAGATTTCGACAATGAAAGGTCACCGCAGATTGTTCCAGCGTTGCGTCAATTGACACGACACAGCGTGTACGAAGGCCGCCCTGCACCGCGTCTTGCCCGCCAAGTAGCTGATTCTATAGATGCCGTTGTCAGAGCCTGGTCTGCAGAGTGGGATGCGTTGTTATCACAAGCGCAAGAATTAGCTCAAGCTGGCGACAGCAATCCCGCATTTAAAGCGATACAACTTCATCAACAGCGGATGGCCGGAGAATATCTGCTGCGAGAATTGGCGACGAAGGGCTTTTTGCCAGCTCATGGGTTCCCTACCGATATCGCTGCATTCGATAACTTAACGATCAGGCAATTCAAGTTGATGCAGTCGGAGAAAAGGAACGGAAGTAGGGAGGATAACCGTTATCGTCGGAGGGAACTAGCTAGTCGTGACTGCGTTACCGCACTCCGAGAGTATGCTCCCGGGTCGGAGGTAGTTATAGATGGATTGGTGTACCGATCTGCCGGTATTACTCTGAACTGGCATGTCCCGGCGGCACAACAAGATGTGCGAGAAATTCAGAATATTAGATTCGTTTGGCGCTGTCACTTATGTGGAGCGAGCGGTTCTGGTCATAGCTTGGAAACCAGCAGGATGTGTCAAGAGTGCGGAGCTGGGATCAGGGCAGAGAATATACGTGAATTTTTGGAGCCTGCAGGCTTTTCTGTTGATTTTTATGAAGATCCCGATAACGACGTAACCACCCAGGCCTTTGTCCCCGTTGAGGCCCCTTGGATCAGCGCCCATGGTGACTGGCTTCCTTTGGCAAACCCGCTGGCCGGCAGATTTAGGGTTAGTACACGCGGCCATATCTTTAACCATTCTAGTGGTATTCATGGGGAGGGCTACGCCGTATGCTTGGTTTGTGGACGGGCTGAACCGATGGTCCCTGGGCATTCGATCCCACCAATTTTTGATCATCCTCATCGGAAATTGCGTGGTTCCAAAAAGGGCGATGCGACGTGCCCTGGTAGCCAGGAGAGTTGGAAGATTAAGACAGGTCTTACTCTTGGTCATGAAACTTTTACAGATGTCTTTGAATTGCAGCTGAAGACAGAGGCCGGAGTTTGGCTTCAGGACAAAACAGCGGCGTTGACGCTCGCGGTTGCATTGCGTGATAGCCTAGCGGAAGCTATGGGGGTCCAGGCAACCGAGCTCGGTTGTGACGTGAAGGAGGCAAAACCAGAGGATCGTACTACGTGCCAGTCCATTATCATTTATGACAGGTTTGCTGCAGGGTATGCATCTAATGCGGATCGCTACCTGGAGAAGATATTCTCCTTAGCGCGAGAACGTCTCACCTGTGATGCTGGCTGTGACAGTGCATGTCCCCACTGCGTCCTCGATTTCGATCAGCGATTCGCCGCTGACCATTTGGATAGGCATGCTGCACTGCATGTTCTCACTGAGACCTGGATGAACTCGTTTGCACTGCCTGAGAAACTTGCTTATTTTGGGTCTCTATCGCGGCCGGAATACGGCAGACTTTCTGAGGGTATATGGCGTGAAGCCGTTAAAGACGACGTCATAGAGGTCCGTCTTTATGCTACGGGTGAATGTGATACGTGGGATGTCGGTGCATCACCACTCCGGCATCTTGCATACAGGCTGGCAGGACAGGATCATCCTGTAAGTATTTTGCTTCCCCAGAATTTCGCAAAGGCGGCAGACGACGCTGATTTACAACTTTTAGCAAGCTTGGCAGATCATCCTCGGATCACTATCGTTACCATTCCCGACATTCCGAGTGCTTCTGGCGGAATTGTACTCGCCGAAGTTGTTCTTAGGCACGGCGCCACAAAATGGGCATCAGGAGACCCTGTTGCTGCATCCTTCGGGTTGACCTGGGGAATAACCACAGAGTCACTCATCAGGGGGACAAGCCTGGAAGCTTATAAATGGGAAGCTGAGAAGATCATTGCCAAGGATCTTCGCCCGACACCATTGGCGGGAGATCGTGCGATGGTGGTGCATCATGAGGTGGACGGGCCGGTTATCGGCTTCGGGGATCGCTTTTGGGATCTTGTACAGGAACAGCACCCAGCTACGAAGGCGCTTTTAACTGCAACTGGTAATGAGATCACGACAGTTCGGTACCATGACCGATACTTGTTCAATCCTATTTCGGTTGTTCTTTTATCTGAACTTGCCGTCGGTCTCAGGAAGAGGGCGGGAACGGCTTGGAAATCAGTTAAGGTATCTGTGTTTACTACTAAAGAAAGAACGGCGGGGGGATACAGTTTCCGTAATGTGCTATGGGCGGATTGGCAGAGCACTGACATCCGGGACAGGGTGCTGTCGTCGTTGCTAGATCGCCAAGGAATGACCATCGACTTACAGGTAGCAGGGAAGTCGCAGGTCCAGCATGGGCGGATTCTGGAAATCGATTTCAAAGATGGAAAACAACTAAAGCTTAGGCTCGATCAAGGAGTATCATACTGGCGAACAGTCGGAACCGGCCCACGGGGGTCTCAAGCGGTAAGATTCGATTTCGACCTTGACCAAGAGGAGCAAGCGAGAAAGTTATTAGTAACAACCGCAGAGGTAGAAGGTGGGCAGCATCCCACTGAGATTTTCATTACAGCGCGGTAGACTCTGCGCCTCCTCGGACGCCGTACTGTTAGCCTTTTCAGGAAGAGGAAACCCATGCCAATCCCGCCAAGCGATGTTCTTGAATCTTTTATGGAAGCGACAAAGCTGGTCGCTACAAAGCCTAATGGTCCATTCGTAGAATTCTCCGGTGGTGTTGCATCACAGTATCAAGCGCCCCTTTTATTCCTTTCGTATCCAGAAGTCGGAATGAAGCTTGAATCTGTCTTGAAGCGGATTGCTTCCGAGCTGGATCACGTCGGTTGCAGTTCAGATTATGGAATTGCCCTCGCTGTCCTGGGAATCCTTGCGGAAACGTGGGATCACGAGTTAAGTTCCTTCGTGGCACATACAAACGACTGCTTTTCATTTATTCGACAGACTCAATATTTTCATTGTGTAGCATTGCCTAATAGACCAAATCCAGAATATGAAATAAAGATCTCCGAATTTACCTTAAAGGCATTTGATCCTGATAAACTCCTGTACTGGGCTAGCAGAGGAGGGAGCAGTTACCCAATTGATCTAACAAAATTAAAAGGGTGCATCGCTCTAGAACAGGCCCCACTTGAACTAAAATTAATTGACTGGGATGAAGTACCAGGTTGCATGCTCATGCTAAAAAAATGGAGCACAACCGAAATTTCCAGTAGCATAATGGATGTGTATTATCAGGCGGTGGCTTACCATCACACTAAACAAATACCGAACTTAGTAAAAGAGCGACTTTTAGTTCTGGAAGGCGGAGGCCTTGTAAGGTTTGACATTCACGGATTATTATCTTCAGTAATGGCTCAGCATATCGGCCTGTTTCGTTGGCATGGAAAAGCTGGCTATCGCAGTTGGGCTATGTTGAATCAGCTAAGTGTTTTTCACATGAACTTCTACCCTCCGAGATTAATGTCAGACTGTGAAGACTGGCTCTCCAGTGAACTTGGTTTTGAAGGGTTGTCTTTGGCTCGACCTATAGACTCGACAATCTCCTCTTACTGTCGGTTCCTTCAGCGAGCCCAAAGCCTTCGGATGGCTCCTCGCTATATCGAGTGGGTAATGCTATAAAGGCCCCTACTCTTGCTTGGAGGTTTTGACTGCTTGAATCCTGAATCACTGTTCGGCATGGCGCTTGGTATCACCCCTCCCTGGGAGGTTGAA
>Ga0209317_1002887_pt1 | contig 11716 bp, 7 predicted proteins | sample RifGroB2_FD_183994 | JGI IMG/M metagenome (GOLD analysis project Ga0209317, IMG submission 183994) | Soil microbial communities from Rifle, Colorado, USA - Groundwater B2 (SPAdes) (version 2) | ecosystem: Environmental > Terrestrial > Soil > Unclassified | place: Rifle, Colorado | collected...
TGCACAGGCCGGGTGTCGGCTGTCGCTTGCCGACACGCTGTACCTCTCCGCGGCGGCGAAACTCCCCATGCTGACCGTCGAAAGCGTCGGGAGCTACGCCGGCGACGAACTCGGCACCAGGCCCGACTCGGAAGCGCATCGCAGCAGGTACGAGTTCACGAACCTCACGCCGAATCAGCTCACCTGGAGAGGCGAACTGGGGGTACACCTGTCGCGCCAAACCGACCTCTCCCTGTACTACGACCAGAGCAACATCTCCGGGTGGTCCACCGGCGGGCTGCATCAGGAGGAGCGGATCGGCACGAGGTTCATCATACGGTTCAAGTGACAAGGGAGGATGCGTGGACTACCTGCTTTCCATCGACCAGGGGACGACCAGCAGCAGGGCGACCCTCTACGCTACGTCCGGGGAGGCGCTGGCGACTTCGTCGCGGGCGCTGACCCAGCACTACCCGAAGCCCGGTTGGGTCGAGCACGATCCCCGGGAGATATGGGATGCGACGCTTTCCTGCATCGAGGAGGCGGTCGCGCTTTCAGGCGTATCCCCCTCCGGAATCGCGGGGATCGGCATCACCAACCAGCGCGAGACGACCGTTGTCTGGGAGCGGGGGACCGGGACCCCCCTGCACCGCGCCATCGTCTGGCAGGACCGTCGCACCGCGGAGCTTACCGAGAGGCTGAAGCGTGAAGGGATGGAGCCGATGGTGCGCGAGCGGACGGGGCTTCTCCTCGACCCGTACTTCTCCGCCAGCAAGCTATCCTGGCTTTTGGAGCATGTCGACGGGCTACGCGAGCGAGCGGAGCGGGGGGAAATATGCTTCGGGACGGTCGATTCGTGGCTCATGTTCAAACTGAGCGGAGGGCGTGCGCACGCAACCGACATATCCAACGCCAGCCGCACCATGCTCTTCAACATACGGACGCTGAAATGGGATGACGAGCTCTTGCGGCTTTTCGGCATCCCTCGCGCCATGCTTCCCGAGGTGCTCCCCAGCGCGGGTGCCTTCGGCCTGACATCCGCCGACTTGACCGGTGCAGCGATCCCGGTGACCGGTGTGGCCGGCGACCAGCAGGCGGCGCTGTTCGGGCAGGGGTGCTTCGCCCCGGGTATGGCCAAGGCGACCTTCGGCACCGGCGCCTTCGTGGTGATGAACAGCGGGGCCAAGGCAGGGAGCGGCGGCGGGGCGCTGGCCACCATCGCCTGGCAGCTTCCCGGCGAGGCGGTGCAGTACGCGCTGGAGGGCTCCATCTTCATCGCGGGTGCCGCGGTGCAGTGGCTGCAGGAAGGGCTGGGGCTGATCGGGAGCCCCCGCGAGGTGGAGGCGCTGGCGGGGAGCGTCGCCGACACGGAAGGGGTCTATTTCGTACCGGCGCTCTCCGGCTTGGGCACCCCCTACTGGGACCCCTACGCCAGGGGGGTCATAGCCGGGCTGACCCGGGGGAGCACCAAGGCGCACCTGGCCCGTGCCGCACTCGAGGCGATCGCCTTCCAGACGGTCGATGCCATACGCGCAATGGAACAGGCGAGCGGCGTAGCGCTGAGCGAGCTGCGGGTCGACGGGGGAGCCACGCAGAACAATCTGCTGCTGGAGATCCAGGCCGACCTCTTGGGGGCACCGGTATTGAGGCCGCGCTGCACCGAGAGCACCTCCCTCGGGGCCGCTTTCCTGGCGGGCATCGGCGCCGGGGTGCTCGACCAGGCGTCCATAGCCAGGCAATGGGCGCTGGACCGGCGTTTCGAGCCCCGGATGACGGAGGAGCGCCGCGCGGAGCTCTACCGCGGGTGGCAGAAGTGCGTGCAGCTCTCGCTTGGGTGGGAAATGAAATAAGGGTGAGGGGGAGGAGCGGTTACTCCTTGAATCTCGTTCCCAAGCTCCTGCTTGGGAATGAAAGGCATACGAAGCTCAGCTTCGTAACGGAACCCGAGGCTTTCCGGGCATAGGGTTCCCAAGCTGGAGCTTGGGAACCAGAGGACGCTCTGTGGTGCATGCTTTAAAAGGGTTCGGGAGGTTCCGATGACGGACAGAAACGCGCTTCTCGACAGGCTGAAATCAGGACAGACCTTCGACCTGCTGGTCGTCGGAGGAGGCGCGACCGGATGCGGCATCGCGCTCGATGCTGCCAGCCGCGGGCTCAAGGTGGCTCTCGTGGAAAAGGGGGATTTCGCCAGCGGGACGAGCGGCAGGAGCACCAAGCTTTTGCACGGGGGGGTGCGCTACCTGGAGGCGGCGATCCTGCACCGGGACCGGGTCCAGTTCAACCTGGTGCGGGACGCGCTTCACGAGCGGGCGGTCCTCCTGAAGATCGCCCCGCACCTGTGCCGCCGGCTCACCCTGGTGACCCCGCTCTACGGTCTTGCCCAGGTCCCGTATGTCTGGACCGGGCTCAAGATCTACGACCTGCTGGCCAGGGGGGCGGGGCTTGGGACGAGCAGCTACCTCTGCCCGGCCGAGATGCTCCGCCGCTTCCCCATGATAAAAAGTGAAGGGCTCAAGGGGGGCGTGCTCTACTACGACGGCCAGTTCAACGACGCGCGCATGAACGTGGCGCTGGCGCTGACCGCCATCAGGGAGGGGGCCGTCCTTGTCAACCACCTTGAGGTGGTCGCGCTCTTAAGGGAGGCGGGGAGGGTAGCCGGCGCGCTGGTGCGGGACCACTTCAACGGGGCATCGTGGCAGATACGCGCCCGCTGCGTGGTGAACGCCTGCGGCCCGTCCGCCGACCTGCTGCGCCGGCTGGACGATCCGACGGCGGCGCCGCTTTTGAGGGTCAGCCGCGGTATCCACATCGTCCTCCCCGGACAATTCGCCCCCCCTGACACCGGCATCATGATCCCCAAGACGGACGACGGGCGGGTGCTGTTCATCCTCCCCTGGCAGGGTGGCTGTATCGTCGGCACCACGGAAGAGCCGGCTGCGCCGGGCGACGCCCCTGCCGCCAGCGAGAAGGACGTCGAGTACCTGTTGCGGCACCTGGGACGCTATTTCAACCTGAAGGTAAAGAGCAGCGACATCAGGGCGCGCTGGGCGGGGTTACGTCCGCTGGTCCACGATCCGTTTACCGCCGACACGGCGGAGCTTGCCCGCGACCATGTCATAAGCTGTTCTCCGACCGGGCTTATCACCATCGTCGGCGGCAAGTGGACCACCTACCGGAAGATGGCGCTGGACACCGTGGATTTTGCGCTCATGAGCGTCGGGCTTGCGGCCAAGGGGGGATGTCGCACCGACCGGATCATGCTGCATGGCGGTGAGAGCTTCCGGCCGGAGGGGGGGACGGAACTCGCCAATGCCTATGCGCTGGACCCCGATGTCGCCCTGCACCTGCACAGCGCCTACGGGGACCGCTCCGTCGAGGTGGCCAAGCTTTGCCGGGGAGAAATGGGCGAGAGGCTCGTTCCTGGACATCCGTACCTGAAGGGGGAGGTGCTGTACGCACTGCGGCACGAGATGGCGCTTTGCGCAGTGGATTTCCTGGAGCGGCGCATCCCCCTCGCGCTTCTGGATCAAGCCGCGGCCCTTGCCGCGGCACCGGTGGTGCTGGAGATCATGGCTGGGGAACTGGGGTGGACCCGGTCTAGGATGGCGCAAGAGCGCCAGGAGCTGGATCTCAGGCTGGGGGGCGCCCAGTGATGGCCTTGCCCGCCGCTCAAACCTGCCGGAATGTTCGCATCGGCCCCTACTTATCCGGTAATTCTCATACCTCGCACTATCCCTTCCCGTAAGATCGGGGCCTGCGCCCTGTCCCCGGCTTGACCCCTTTCACAGCAACATCCTCCCTATATTGTCCTATACCCACAGCTTCGTAATTCCCATAAAGTCCTGCGATCCCAACCCCATACTGCCGCTGCATTGTTTTTTCTTAAAAAACGAGCTTTTAGACGTGCACGATGCAAAGCTCATTGTCCAACCGACTGGCGGGCGGTACGTCTTGCCGGCAAAAAACCTCTTAAAACATTCACCAGGCGCTTGAGTATTGGGCAAAGAATGCTAAATATGTCTGGTGTGTTAACGACAACCAATTAAAATTTACAAATTATTTGTTTATTTGAACCGGGATCCGAGGTCGTTTCACCCTAGGCCCCCAAGATGCCCGGCTGCCAAGGAGTTGCAAGTGAGCACCCACGGACGGCAGGAAGCACAGTCAGACAGGCGTCTCAATCACATTAACGGGGAGGTGAGCGGGAGGGCACATGGTGCCGCAGCAGCAACGGCGGGTGCTGACGAGAAAGGCAAGGGGATGTTGAAGAAAAGGCGCTGGGGCATTGCCGACCTGCCGGACTTCTGCTGAACACACAGCATGGAGGAAACCTACATGACGTCTGTTAATTACTACGAGAAAGGAGGGGATGTTTTGATAAGCCACCATGAAAAAAAATCAAGACGTATATGGGCTAATCTCCTGGTAATGGCGGGGATGGTGCCGGCTGCATGGGCAGTTTTGCCGGCGCAACCGCTCATGGCAGCCGATTATGCGATTTCCGGCGAGTCCAACACGTACCTGCGCATGAAAACCACAGTCAACAAAAGGGATATTTACCCGCTGTACGAGTATCTGCGGTTCTCGGTTGCATCTACGGAGCAGGACGGCAGCACGACCTCGCTGCACATCGGCGGCTGGGGCAGGGTCGATCTTGCCGACAAGTCGTCGCGGGACGATAACACGGAAGCCGACCTGCAGTTCGGCTATCTGAGTTTCCAGGGGGCGAAGAACAACCTCGTGGTCAACGCCGGCCGCCAGTTCGTCGTGGAAGGGGTGGCTGCCCAGCGGCTTGACGGTCTCTACGCCCGCAGCGACTTTGCGGCCGGGTTTGCCGCTTCGGCCTACGCGGGGACGCCGGTCGTGACGGAGCCGACGCTGCGTGCCGATGATTTCGTCGGCGGGGCCCGTGTGACCCATAGCGACAAGAAATATTACACCGTTGGCCTCAGCTTTTTGACGTCCCTGGCAGGGGGGGACCGTTACCGCGAGGAAGAAGGGATCGATATCTGGCTCTCTCCGGTCAAGCTGTTCGATGTAACCGGCAGTTCCTCCTACAACTCGGTGACCGATGGATGGATGGAGCACGCCTATACGGCCTCGTTTGCCCCCATCGAGAACCTGCGGCTCTACGCCGAACTCTCCAGCACCAACTACAGTGACTACTTCTACAGGGTCACCACCAGCGCGCTGGTCTTCGACCCGCTGGTAAACGGGATCGATCCCAACGAGGAATTGCTGGCGCTTGGGGGGGGCGGATCCTACACGATGCTCAAAAACATCGCCGTCGCGGCCGACTACAGGCACTACGACTATGACGTTGCGCGGGACGGCAACTACTACGGCGGCAAGGTTTCCTACTGGGTGCCCGATTCGCAGGGAGCCGGCCTCTCCGTTCATCGCATGGATAACGGTGATTCCAGGCTGGAGTACATGGAGTACCGGCTGTATGCCATGAAAAAACTGGGCAGGACGCAGCTTACACTGGATTTCATCGACGTGAACTACGACGACGACGCACGTATGAACGGGGTGGATCATGCCATTGCGCTCGTGGCGGCAGGTACCTACGAGATCAACAAGGACCTGCGGGTCGGCGCTTCGCTCGATTATTCCCACAACCCGTTCTTCGACCACGAATTGAAGGGCCTTGCCAAGCTGACTTATCTGTTTGATGTGAATCGATCAGCCGAAGGGGGGACAAAGAGTGAAAACTAGCAAACTTCTACTAATCATCATGGTGCCTCTGATGGCCTGGATCCTCGGCGCCTGCGCAAACACCGCCAGCGTCGCCAGAATCCATCCCGAAGCGGTCCAGGGGTTGCCCAATTGCACGGAGTGCCATACCGACTCGTGGGGTGCTCTCAACCATCAGGCCCCGGATTTCATGATCAAGCACAAGGTGTATGCCGGGTCTAAATTCGCCTGCGCAACGTGCCATGAGGAGTCTTTCTGCGCGGACTGCCACGCCCACAAGGAAGAGATCAAGCCCAACGACAAGTACTTCAACTCTCCTGAACGCTCGCTCCCCCATCGCGGCGACTACCTGAGCCAGCACAAGATCGACGGCAGGATCAATCCGGCTTCGTGCGTCAAGTGTCACGGACGTCAGAACAACGAGAGGTGCATAACATGTCACAGATAAAAAAAACATCTCTGGCGCTTGCCGCGTTGCTGTCGCTCTTCGTCATGGCCATCGCGGGGTGTGGCGACACGACATCCCAGGCCAGTCTGGACACTATTTCAGGCAAGCATATCGACCGATGGCTGCCGTCGGGTCACAAAGAGACGGCCAGGGCCAACATCGCCGCGTGTACCGATTGCCACGGACTGGACTTGAACGGGGGCATTTCGAGGGTCTCCTGCACCCTGTGCCACCTCGGCAACGCGTTTTCCGTTCATCCCGTGCTCTGGGGGCACTTCGCCTACGCCTTTCATGCGGGCTATGTCGAGAACAGCCCCACGCGGAGCGCATCCTGCGCGGTGGCTAGCTGTCACGGCACCGACCTGCTCGGGGTCGCCGGCAGCGGCCCTTCCTGCGCGGTCAACTGCCACATGGCGGGGACGGCGCAAGCCCCCCAGAAACATGCATGGCTGGCGGATACCACGGCCGAGAACATCGCCGGTCACGTGGCGTACTTCGCCGCCAACCCCATAGACTACACGACGTGCAGGAATAACGCCTGCCATGGCGGCGCCGGCACCACCGCCCCCCCGCCCGGCGTTTTCCTGAGCGGACCGTCCTGCCTCGCCCTCGGCTGCCATGGCGGCGGCAACCCGTTGCCTCCCGAGCCCTAAGCGGAAATTAGATGCTGCATCCATTTTCCCGATTCAAGCAGAAGGAGAAATTATGGACATTCCCTGGAAGAGATACATTTCTAAGGCGTTGCTGCTTCTTTGCCTGCCACTTGTCGTTGCCGGCTGCGGAGACGATGATGACGAAGGCGGCGGCGGGGGCGCAACGGTGATTAACGGCCTTGCCACCAAGGGCCCGATCAAGGGGGCACAGGTAGGGATCTATCAGCTGTCGGCAACCGGGGCCCGTGGTGGTCTGCTCGGCTCCGGCACAACCGGAAACGACGGCAGCTTTGCCGTTTCCATCCCGGCATCGCAGTCCGCCGGCCCGCTCCTTTTCACCGTCACAGGCCAGCCCGGAGCCACCTATGCCAGCGAGTCCACGGGCGCGGACGTCGCCTTTGGCGCCGCCGAATCCTTAAACGCCGTGGTCGATGCCGGAGCGGCGTCCCGCAACATCAACGTGAGCCCCCTTACCGAGGCGGCCTTCCGGAAATTGCCGCAGATCCTGGCGGCCACACCCGGACCCGACTCGGCTGCCAAACTTGCGAGCGCCATCGTTGCCGCCAACACCCGGGTCGGTTCGCTGTTCAACGTGAGCGACATCCTGGCTGACCCGGCCGGCGACCCGGTCCACCGGACAGCCCTGCTGATCATCGACCAGATGATCGTCGATTCCAAGGCTTCCGGCGCAGTTACGGACACCACAGGGGTAACGACACTTCTCAACAACGCGTTTGCCGATGTCGGTCAACCCGGCTACCAGATCTACCTGACCGCTTTCAACAGCGCGGCGGACCAGGTCAAGATCGACAACCCCGGCCTTACCGCCTCCATCGTGGACGACCTGAAGGACCTGGCGGCCAACCCGCCGGCCGAACCTGATTTCACGGATACGACCCCCCCGAGCACGCCGACGGGGCTTTCTGCGACACCCTCTACACTCACCGCAACCACAGCCTCCGTCGCCCTCTCATGGAGCCCGTCTACGGACAACTCCGCCGTAGCGGGGTACGACGTCTTCCGTGACGGCAACAGGATCGCCACGGTTACGGCGCCGGGTTACACCGACCCCTCGCTTACCCCCGGCGTCACGTATTCCTATGCCGTTACGGCCTTCGACGCGGCCGGGAACCGTTCGACCGCGAGCACCCCCGTTTCGGTTACGCCGAGCCCTGCCTCCCTGGGGGTGACGGTCAGCGGCCAGGTCGACCCCGGCTAGCCGGGGCGGCAGATTCTCCGCGTCTTTTATTTCTACCCGAACTCTCGAAGTTGACCGAGCACAAATAAGGCAGCCCAAAACAGACAGGAGGAAACTATGATCGGCAGAAAATTGTGGTACATCGTAACGCTTGCACTATGTGCCTTGTTGCCTCTGGCAGGTTGCAGCGGAGGGGGAAGCCAGACCAAGCTCACCGAAAAGGGGACTGAAGTCACGGTCAGCGGCAAGGTGACCGGGACGGATTCCGCCAAGAGCGTCGGGAAGACAGCCATCGCGCTCAACACCGTAGAGGTTTACAACGCCCAGGACGGAGCCACCCTCGGGAGCGCGACGGTGGCGGCCGACGGCAGCTTCACCGGATTAACCCTCACCCTGCCGGCAACCAAGACCATCCTTGTCTTCAAGGCAACGGTCGCCCAGGGTACCTTCCTGAGCGTCGTGCCGGTCGATCTGAGCAACCCTCCGCCGGCCGGCACCATCACCGGAGCCAACCCGATCCGCATCGTGATCAACCAGGAGAGCACCGCTACCGCCCAGCTGGTGTCGCAACTGCTGGGGCTGACCGGGGACCTGGGTGACGCGGGGCAGACGCTCAACTCCCTTACCCCGGCCGGCACCTATGCCGCCACCGCCCAGCTCGTCGTGGACAACGGCGGCCAGCAGCTCGCCTTCTCGGGCGGCGCCCTCTCCCTGACCGGCAAGTTCACCTCCGCGGCACTGCTCCCCGCGCTGGATGCCAACAACCTGGACGGCAGCGAATTGAACAACATGATCCTGGACGGCTCGATCTCCTCGGTTTCCATCCCGGGTAACAGGCCGGTCGTCAGCTTCCAGGTCGTCAACAGCGCGACCGGCAAGGGGATCAGGGGACTGAAAAACTTCAACCTCGTCATCGCCCAGCTAAAGCCTGGCGTAGCGGGGAGCCCCAGCGAGTGGCTGAGCTACATGGTCACCGGTTCCACTACGCGCCCCGGCACCGATGCGGCGCCCAACCCGACTGCCACCCCTCCGGTTGAGGGGTACACCGTCATCGACAACGGGGACGGCAGTTACACCGTGATCTTCGCCAAGGACATCAAGAACGACACCGGCGGCACCGTCGTCTACGATGCCAACCTGACCCACCGCGTGATGGTGGGGGGCCGGAGCACCCCTTCGGTGGTTCTGCAGCAAAACGGCGTCAACCTCAGCAACTTCTACAACGAAAAATACTTCATTCACGACTTCGTCCCGGCCACTCCCGGGGTCGCCCCGACGGAACAACGCAACATGACCACCACCGACGCCTGCAACGAGTGCCACGGCAAGATCGGCGTGACGACCCCCCACGGCGGCCGCGGCGATGTGAAGTACTGCATGATGTGCCATACCTCGCAGCGCGCCAACGGTCGGACACCATCGACTTCGGTCGCCGGGGCCTTTACCGGCACCACCTTCATCGCCGACGGAGAGGTGCTGGGCGATTTCGTCATCACGATTCACAAGATCCACATGGGGACCAACCTGACCAAGACCGGGTACAACTACGCCGGAGTCCTTTTCAACGAGATCATCTATCCCAAGGGGGTCGACAACTGCCGCCAGTGCCACAAGGGGGACACCCCGGAGCAGCTGGCCCTGGCACCCCAGGCCAATAACTGGAAAGAGAAGCCCAGCCGCAAGGCGTGCGGCGCCTGCCACGACAACGTGGACTTTGCCACAGGCGCGGGTCACGCGGGGGGGGCTCAGCCCGATGACGCATCCTGCGTAGGGTGCCATCCCGCCTCGGGCGCCGGAACCGGTCAGTCGGTCGAGGATGCTCACGCCTCGGCAAACGCCACCCCCAACAATCCGAACGTGCCTGCCGGACTGGTCAACTTCTTCTACGAGATCGCCAGCGCCACCGTGGACCCGGCCACCAACGACCTCTCCGTCAGATTCAGGATCCAGCAGAATACCGGCTCCCTCACCGCCCCCAAGACCAACGCGGTATTCCCGCTGGCCGGCTTTACCAGCGGCCCCAGTTTGCTCTTGGCCTACTACCAGGACACCCCCAACCAGCCTGCCGCTACCGACTCCGCTGACTGGAACAACCTGGGCGAAAAGGCAGCCCAGCCTAAAACCGCAGCCCTTACCAGCGTGCTGAACGGCAGCGCCGGAGCCCCCGACGCCGATGGTTTCTACACCATAGTGATTCCCTCCGCCAGCGCCTTCCCGGTAGGGTCGACGCTGCGCGCGGTCGGCATGCAGGGAGGCTTCACCCAGTCGGCCGGCACCAACGGCATAGCCGCGAACACCGCCCGCAGGGCACTTTCGGTGGTCAAGACGGTGACCGGAGATGCGGTACGTCGTGAGGTCGTCGATTCCAATAAATGCGGCAGATGCCACGAGTGGTTCCTAGCCCACGGCGGCAGCCGCGTGATCGGCTTGGGTACGGTCGGTCAATCCATCTGCACCCTTTGCCACGTGCCGAATCTGAGCTCAAGCGGCCGCGGCATACAGCAGTCGTTGATGCTCTTGATCGCAGATCCTGCGAGCGTGCCTGGCACCACTTCCTTGGGTTCAGTTATCAACTTCCTGACCGGTAATGCCTTCACCGGCACCGTTAGTGCCGGGGCCCAAGCCGCAAACCAGGCATTGATCGCTGCCCTGGGCAATGACCCGACCACCTACCCTGAAGCTTCCAACAACTTAAAGGATATGATTCACGGTGTTCACGCCGGCAGCGACTCGCTTGTCGTCGGTACTCCGCTGCGGTTCGTCCGCGACAGGAGCACCAGCGGCGAATTCGATTTCAACTTCCAGGAGGTGCAGTTCGTGGGGGTCCTGAAGGACTGCAGGGCGTGCCACAAGGACACCCTCACCAGCGCCGGGGCGGTCGACAACTCCAGGGCGACCTACATCAGCTTTCCGGCGGGCGTGCAGTCAAGCACCCAAGTGACGACCACGGGTGTGCCGCTTACCCTGCAGACCGCGGCCGGCGTCGGCAACAACGTGACGCAGGTCGATCTCGACCGCAAGTCCGTGCCGAACGCGCAGGACCTGGTCAACACCCCGTTCACGGCCACCTGCAGGGCGTGCCACAGCAGGCCGAATGCCCTGGCCCACTTCAGGACCATGGGGGGCTCGGTCAATACACCGCGCGTCCAGGCCGATCCGGCAGCCGAAGCCTGCGTGACCTGCCACGGCACAACCGGCCCGAACGCTCTCTTCAACGTGCACCGCTTCTCGGTGGTATCGGAAGATTAACTACTGTCAGTCGATTGTCGGGGTGTGGTCTGCCGCACCCCGACAGCCAAAAAAAATCCCCTCGGTAACCTTGCCGCGGGGATTTTTTACTTGTGTCAGGCCTGCCTGCGCCCTCGAGTCGTCACATAGGGGAGGGGTGCGAGGCAAGGCGGGCGGCGAGATCCTTGGTCCCCGGCGGGGGGGGGTGATATCGGTTTTAACGATGGGGGTTAGTTGATTATGCAATATTGTGTTGAGTATGAGAGGCCGGTAGGGTACCATCACATCTGGTCGATGGTGATGCCCAGGAGGTGAGTCAGGTTAGCTTTAAGGCAGCGCAACGGAGTGTGAGTATGGGAATTCCGGTAATTTTTGCCAACGGCGAAGAGAAGAGCGTCCCGTCGTACATGCTTGATTATCTGATCCGGGAAAAGAAGATCGTCGCTTTTTTCAGGTCGTCGGGGTGGGTGCAGATCGGGCAGGACCCGATACGCAAATCCCAGCAGCCTCTGA
>Ga0209317_1002888_pt1 | contig 11708 bp, 10 predicted proteins | sample RifGroB2_FD_183994 | JGI IMG/M metagenome (GOLD analysis project Ga0209317, IMG submission 183994) | Soil microbial communities from Rifle, Colorado, USA - Groundwater B2 (SPAdes) (version 2) | ecosystem: Environmental > Terrestrial > Soil > Unclassified | place: Rifle, Colorado | collected...
CCCAGGTAGTCCTGCACCATCGCCCCCGCCATGAGCTGTCTGGTGAAATGGTCCGAGAAGTAGGAGCAGACGCTGCCGTCGATCTGATCGCGGCTCAACCCCGGAAGGTCGGCCAGGGCGTAATCGAAGGCGTCCTTCACCATGCGGCGGAAATCGGTCTGCGGCAGCGCCTTGGCGAACTTGGTGATCCCCCCCGATATCATATAAACAGGTCTCATTTCCTTACCCCCTGTTTCTTGGCTCAAAGCTTTTGCCGATAGCCGATCATCTTCCGCTGCGTTAACTCTCCATCCGCCTCAAATCGGCGACAGAACTCCCTCCTGTCAACTTACCCCTCCTTCAAAAGCGAGCGCGCGATCACCAGGCGCTGGATCTCGGAAGTCCCCTCGCCGATCTCGCACAGCTTGGCCTCCCGGAAATAGCGCTCCACCGGGAAAGCCCTGGTGTAGCCATTACCGCCGTGTATCTGGACCGCCTTCAGCGCCGCGCGCATGGCCGCCTCCGAGGCGTACAGCTTGGCCATGGAAGCCTCCCTCGCGAAAGGAGCCCCGCGGTCCTTGAGCCGGGCCGCCCTCAGCGTCAGGAGCCTCGCCGCGTCGAGCTCGGTCGCCATGTCGGCCACCATCCACTGAAGCGCCTGGAAATCCGCGATGGGGTGACCGAAGGCACTGCGATTGCGCAGGTAATCGAGGCTCTGCTCCAAGCAGGCGCGCCCGATCCCGAGTGCCATCGCCGCCATGCCGATTCTTCCTGAAGCGAGAACCTGCATCGCCTGACGGAACCCGTCGTTCCTTGCGCCGATCAGGGCGTCCTGAGGCAGTCGGACACCTTTTAGAAGCAGCGCCACCGTGTCGCTGGAGCGGTAGCCGAGTTTGTCCAGGTTCTTCCCCTTCAAAAGCCCCTCAGCCGCACCGGGGACGATGAAGGCAGAGATGCCGCGCCACCTCTTTTCCGGGTCCGTCTGCGCCATCACCACCACGACATCGGCCCGGGAGCCGTTACTTATGAAGTATTTACTGCCGTCCAGCCGCCAGTGGCCGTCCTCGTTGAGTGCCCTGGTTTTTATGCCCGCGGCGTCGCTTCCCGCCTCCGGTTCGGAGAGCGCCCAGGCTCCAAGCGCGTGGCCGCAGGCAAGCGGGGTCAGAAAGCGTTCTTTTTGCTCATGGGAGGCGAAGGCGGCGATGTGGCTTGCGCAAAGGGTGTGCGCCAGCAGGGTGATGGTGACCGACGCGTCGCCCCGCGCCAGTTCCTCGACAACGGTGACGTAACTCACGAAATCGCGGCCGCCCCCGCCGTAGTGAACCGGAAAAGGGAGGCCGAAGAGCCCCATCTCCTGGAGCTTTTTCACAGGCTCTACCGGAAACTCTCCGCTGGCGTCCCGTTGCGCAGCACCCGGCGCCAGCTCGTGATCGGCAAAGTCCCGGACCCTTTGTTGCAGCGATCTCTGTTCTTCGCTCAGTTCAAAATCCATGGTCCCGTCTCCCAAACCCCGCTATCAGATTCAATCAGCGCCTCGGCATCTCCTTCATGCGGGGTGGAATTTCCTTGTCTATGATTTCAGGCGGAATTTCATCCGGGTCCGGAGGCATTGCCCTGCCGCACCGGTCACAGCACCCCTTGCAACCGTTGGTTTTCGCCGGTGTCTCTTTCTCTTTTGGCGCCAACGGCCTCCTGGCGGCCTTGCACTTTTGGCAGCAATCGCAGGCCAATCCCGTAGCCCTGTCCGGTGTCTCTTGTATATCGTCGGCAACCTGGCCGGCCTGCTTCGGATCGGCAGCCTCCACCGTCGTCAACGGAGCAGCAACGAGCAGCAATAGTCCGATAACAACTGCGAGTTTTCCCATTTCGCTTCCCCCTTTCCTTACCCAGCGTCCCTGTTATGGCTCCTGTCTTACGGCAGCCATGCTACAAACCTTAGTTCATTGTCAATGTCCACTGCGCCCATTGTCAATTGTCAATTGTCAATTGGTGTTCGCCGATCCGGAAAGAGTAAAAATTAACATGGCACACCCCTTTGTCAAACCAGGGGTCCAGCTGACTTCCGCCTCTATCGACCGGGCATTATTTGATACACTGATCGGATTGATACAACCAAAGAAGGAATATGCGCGCTGGAGTGGGTTGTTTCTGGAGTTAAACGAACCGAAGAATGTCCCCCTGCAACCGGGGAGGAGCGGACTGTCGAGGGCGATGAACTGCTGGTATTGGGCTCACCGGCGCAGATCCGGGGCTTTACGGCGTGGCTGTCGTGATTGGCATCAAAGCCGGTCCCATGCCAGTGAGGGTTCAACCTTCTACGGCCTTATCTCGACAGCCGTGCCATTTGGCACTATCTTGCCGATTTCCTCAATTTCTTCGTCTGTTACGGCGATACACCCTTTCGTCCAATCAACCTCGGTGTGGGCATCGCGAACCCAGGAAAAACCATTCTTAATCCCGTGGATCATGATGTCCCCGCCGGGAGATACACCTAGTTCTTTTGCTCGTCTTTTGTCTTTCTCGTTTGGATAGGAAATGTGAAGAGACAGGTGATAGAGGCTGTTTGTGTTTCTCGAATCGATGGAGTAGGTTCCCTCCGGTGTTTTGTTGTCGCCCTTCCTTTCTTTGGGGCCATCCGGGTTTCCACCCAAGGCTACCTTATAGGTTTTCAGCACCTCGCCCTTTGACATCAACATCAACCGTCTTTCTTTTTTTCCGATCACAATCTTATCTACCGCTACCTTTTGGAGTGCAAAGGCAGAAATCTTTTCCTCGAGCGCTTGGATCTTCTGCTGCAAGGTAACAATTTCATTCTCCTTACTTTTAACCTCTTGCTGGAGAGTCTCAATTTGTTTTTGCTGCGTACTGATCCTCACGTCCTTGACAGTGCCGTTGTTTATATAAAACATCATCATCTCACTGTCATGCCTGTACTGACTCGCTGGGTGATCTTTTATCAGTTTCTGAAAACATTCGAGAGATTTCTGATAATCTTTTTGCTCGTTATTCGGATGCGTGTAAATAATACCCATCTGGAATAGAACCCTGTCCTCCATGGATGGATATTTTGTAACGATCTCCTCATATTTGCCAAGAGAGGCCTTGAAGCTTCCCTGATTGAAAAAGTCGTTCGCTTCTTCGAAGGTTGTTTTGGCCTTGTATTCTTCACTAAAGTGACTGCATCCGGACAATAAAATCATGAGACAGAGAAAGAAAAAGTAAACGTGCTTCCCCATCCTGCCTTGCTTTTTATCCATATATCAGTACCCTCATCCCTACCTCTTTGACAGATGCATCGGAATATCTTGTGCTATGAGCCTGGTACCCTTGCTTAACAGTGTAAATGATTGAATGGTCCGGTCAGGCTAAGCGGTGGCATGAAATGGCAGGTTTTTGAGACCTGCCACTTCATTGTCCGGAGTACCAAAGGTAAAATTTACAGCTCTCCGGATCGACTTACTTCCTCATCGATTTCTGGAAAGCCGCGTCAGCCCGTGCCGCCTTTTCATCTGCGACTCTCTCCCTTTCCTCTGCCTTCTGTGTAGCCTCTTCGGCTCGGGCTGCGGCAGCATCCGCCTTTAAGACGGCTGCATCGGCTGCCTCCTTTGCAGCTTTCGCATCCTTCAAGGCCTGATCAGCTTTCGCATCAATCACTTGTTCCTGCGCCTGCACCTTCGCCAGGTCACGGGATGTTGCACAACCCGTCAACGACGTAGCGACTACAAGCATCATTGTTACCAGCAAAAAATTTTTCTTCATCTCTAATTACCTCCTTTGTGCTTAGTTACCACCATACCAACATTGGATATTGGTGGCTGCTGCCAAAACATTACCGGCAAGATGGAACGTGAAGTCCACAATGCTCTCCCCCGAACAAAAGGCAGCATCGACTATATCTTCTTGGCAGGTCCGATCAATAAACCGTCTATCTCCAAATCTATTTTTAACCGTTTGGCAGCATTTTGGGCTGCACCGGCATCATTGAAAGGGCCAGCGACAACACGGTGGCTATTGCTCTTCGATATCACCCTTGCAGGAATGGGTGGACCCTGGTGGTTAATAATAGAGGCCAACCTCAGAGCTTCAGTCTCGTCACTGACATCGGCAGCCAAGACATACCACGCATCCAATCTCAGTTTCGGCAATTCAGGCCGCCCATACAATTTATCCGGGTGTTCGACCTCTATGGTTTTCGGGGCCTCTTTTTCAGTTCTTTCGCTCATTTCGAGGATGGGAACAGGGATCCCTCGGGCCTCGGCCTGTACTTCCTTGACCTTTTTCCAGTCAAGCGTCCGCGCCGATTTCTTTTCGATTGTTCTCAACTTCGTGTACATCTTGTCCAGTTCAATAGCGTCCGAGTCTTCCAGAGGCGTATGAACTTCCATGTAAAGCACGCCGTCGTGTTGGCCTATGAGATATGGCTGGTTGACAATGGCTACAGGGGTATTCACTGGAGTGTCATCGTAGAGCATCTTCACGTTTTCCGGATATAGCCTCAAGCAGCCGTTGCTCGCGTTAAGACCAACGCTGGCTGGCTTATTGGTGCCATGGATCAAATAGCTTGGTTTGCTTAAATAGAGCGCGCATTCTCCCAACGGATTTTCAGGTCCCGGTGGAACTTCCGCGGGCAGAGGGTCTCCCTTTTTCCTGTGATCCTCGGCAATTGAAGCAGGCACACGCCAAGTCGGCCTGGTCTGCTTGCGCGCCACATGCATCTGACCTGTGGGCGTGGGTCGCTCTTTTGTTCCTACACCGACTGGGTACGTCGACACCGCCAGTGACTTACCGTCCCCTTTATATTGAAAGAGCCTCATGGTGGCCAAGTTGACCACGATGCCTTTTCTGGGACCGTCCGGCAGGATAAAGCTTAGAGGCAAAACGATACGCTCTCCTGATTCGGGCACCCATACATCCACCCCTGGATTAGCTGCACTGACTGCATTGACCCCCAAACCGAAATGCCTTGCAATGTCAGGCAGATTATCCCCCTTTTCGAGTGTGATGGCTGCCAAACGGCCAATGACATCATCTCCTCTTGCAACCGAAAAATGGTTCCGTTCGATGTACTTTTCACCAGGGCTTTGAGAGACATAAGGTTTCTCCAGAACGCTTTTCCTGACGGCACATCCATTGACAGATAAAATGAATAGGCATAGAGCGATGAGACGAAGCCCGTTTGATAGGAATGAATGGTCAATGATTCGGCACATGGGCAAGATAACCTTTCTCGTCAACTAAATTTTTTGGACACAAAAAAGCCGGGACTGAAATTCAAGGTGACATTTCGGCAACCCGGCTGTCTCAGAGAGACCCTATAGGCTTTCCGCCCCACCCTCGCGAGTGGTTGAGTATTATCGTTTACCACCAACCGTTGTAATGCCGTTTTTGCGTCACCGACGCGAACCGGCGTAATACGGCGCCCTTCAAAGGCGCAGCTCTACCGCTAAATCTCCTTTTAGACAACAAAAAAGCCGGGCCCGAATATCGCGTGTGATATTTCGGCAACCCGGCTATCTCAGTGAGACCCGTAGGCTTTCCGCCCCATTCTTGCGAATGGTTAAGTATTATCGTCTATCTCTCAAGTTTGGAGGATCATACATGGCTATGAGAAATTGTCAACTTTTTTAGGCCGGCGTGAAGAAAAGCACCCCCATGTGATACCTGGAAATCACCTTTCCGGCAAAAAAGAGCGGCATTCCTTTCGACGCCTCGGGCGCGTATGGGATGCCGCTCTTTCTCATTCGGTGCCGCTTTTAAATGAGGATCGTGACCGGGGCGGCCGTTACCTGCGCCCCCCCATCATCCCCCCCCTGAAGAAGGTGGACATGTTCATGAAGGGCATGCCAGTGGTGATCGGGGTGACGTTGGAGGTCATGGTCGCCATCAGCTCGGTCATCGTGGACTGGGGAGCCGTGGCCCTTACCGAGGACATGTTGCTGAACATGGTGCCCATCATGCCGCGGTAGCGGTTGACGTCCATCCGGGTGGAACCTGAGTAGTTGCGGAACAGCAGGGGCGCCTGCTCTCCCATGGCCGTCGCCATGTTCTGGGCCGCTGTGTGCATGGTCGTGTTCTGTCCCGCGACGTAGTCGCCCATCATGTTGGTTCCAACCGGCAGACCGAGGTTCACCCTCAACTCCTCCATCGCCTGCTGCATGGTCGCGTAGGTCCCGGTTTCCATCAGCTCCCTTACCTGGGTGGACATGGGGCTGATGAAGTTGCTGCTGACCGTGCCGCTTACGCTCTCCTTGGGGATGCTGAGCAGGTAGTTGTGAGCAATGGCAACGCCGGGGTTGTCCCTGTCGATGGTGACGCCGGCTACGGCCAGCGCGACGATCGGGTACTGCCCGACGTCAGCAGGATCGACGGTGAGCGCGTAGGCGCCATTGGCGTCGGTCACTGCAGAAGGCTCGCCGCTGTCCAGGAGGTAGTTGCCGTTCTTGTCCATGAAAACCGTGGCATTTTCCAGGTAGCCGTCGGCGACCTTGCCTGCAACCGTGGTGGCTTCCGGGGTGGACGTGGAGCTGCTGCCGCACCCTGCTATCATACCTGCGACGACGAGTGAGGCTGCTGCCAGAATGATTTTGTTCATAGTAATCCTCTCTTTTATCTGATTTAGAAATCGTAGAATATCGCGAGGCCGCTGCCGTAATCCGGGGTGCTGCGGGTTACCCCTTTTGCAACATACCCCTCGATACCGGTCTGCGATGTAGCCAGGTACTTCAGTTTTATCCGCATTTCCAACAGGTCGTCCGCGCCTTCCACGGGAGCTCCCGACCCTTTCAGAACGAACATCGGGAGAAATCTTTCGCCTACTATATAGCCTGTTCCGGCGCTATAGCTCAAGTAATCCTTTAGTGGAAGCAGCGGCGATGTTCCCTGGAAGGTGTACCCTGCCTCTGCAAAGAAATACCAGTTACCAAGCAGTTTCGAGAACTCCACCGCGAAGCCCTCGTCGAATTCGCCGGTACCCAAGGCGTTGTCTCTGTCCGCCGTGGGAAACTTGACGAAGACGTAGGGCCTGACCCTTGGTACGAGATCCCCTTCCGGCACGAGCACGTAACCCGCCTTCGCCGTTATGTCCCCCAGTCCGCCGTGCGACTCGTTCGACCTTGCGGTCGTGGCTGTAGACATGGAGCCCGGGGTGCCGGACATCCCGGAAGTACCGGGGGGGCCTTGAGTACCTCCGCCAGCAGGGCCGCTGCCGCCGGGGGAACCGGTCATGGCGGCTGCCTGTTTCCGCATGCCGGCCATAATACGGGCTCCCGAACCCGTGAAGACCGTGGTGTTCACTGCGGAGCTGCTCTGGTAGACGTAAGGAATCTCCAAAGAGAAGCCGAGCCGCTGCGTCGGGTAGACCGCCAACGTGACCGGGAGATAGATGGAATCCGCGCTTGTCCCGGTTCCGTACTTGCCGGAGGCGACTTCGAAGCCGACCCCCAGGGAGAGGGTCGGTCCTTCGGCATGCGCCAGGGCTGCAGGCGACAAGCAGGAGACCACCATCAAACAGTAAAACATCTTCCAGCGCTGAAACAGATTCTTCATTCGTGCTCCGTGGCGTTAAGCAGACGTTGAGGGAATCAGCGCCGCATCCCCGCGCCTCCCATCATTCCTCCTCCGCCGCGCATGAAGCCACCGCCTTGGAACCTCTGCCCTTCCTGTAACCGCATTTGCCCGACGCCGGCGGCACCGCGCCCTGACCAGACCGGCTCACCCTTCTCGCTGCGCAGTTCGAGTTGGCTGCCGGTCGTGCGATTGACCAGCTTCTGGGTCAGCAGGTACGCCTTGCCGTCCTGCCCCTGCGCCCTCGCCCCCTTGGCGCTGATCTCGTCGTTGAGGTGGACCGGAATCCCTTTTTTCTCCCAGAAGGACCCGGGCCCGACGCTCACGTTGACCAAGCCCGAGCCGTCATCGATCTCGATCACGTAATGCTCGTTTTCGGCCAGGCGTGGCACGGCTGTCACTCGACCCGACACTGTGCCGACCGTGTTGAGGTCGTACCCCCTGCTGAAATCAAGGCCGCTCTTCCCCTTATCGTCCGAGCCGAAGCCGAAGAAACCGGCCGAGGCTGGACCGAGTATCAGGCAGTTAGCCAGTACTGCCAGTATGAGGATTGAGGAAAAACGTCCCATGACAACTAACTCCATCTTCACTAGCGGTTTCTGTGACGGGAGAAGAACATCGCGCGCTGCTCGAACCTCCCATCACATCTGGATACCCCGATCACCACATCGGGCGGAACATGCAACAGCCGGACAAAACAAAGAAACCGACCGTCAACAACATCGCTGCCATAAAACCTTTCATGCGCCCTCCCCATCCGTCAGCACCGGCGCCCCGAGGGATTATTGCTTCCTTCAATTGACACCCTCCTTTCGATTGATTTACGAAGGAGGTATCCAAGGTTCATACCAACACGGCAAGTGAGTCTAAGTGGCTGACATACCGTCATATAGCCACACAAGGTTACAAGGAACGGCCCAATACAGTGCAAGATCTTGCACCACCCGTGCAGGTGAATTGCACCACTTCATGCTTCATCGAGAAACCCGTACTCCTTCAGCTTGTACTGCAGCGTTCGCCGTGAGACGCCGAGCTCTTCTGCGGCAAGGCGCCGGTTGCCGCCATGTTTGCTGATCGCCTCGCCGATCAACTCCTTTTCCGCGCACTTGAGCCGTTCCCGGCTGTCCAGGTTTTCCGGCTGGGGTTTGCGCAGGATCTCCTCAGGGAGTGCCCCTACCCTTACCAGGTCCCTCGACAGGATTACCGCGCGCTCCATCACGTTTTGCAGCTCGCGTATGTTCCCCGGCCAGTCGTATCTTTTCAGGGCGGCGATGGCGTCGTAGTCGATCCCCTTCAGCTCTTTGCCGATCTGCCGGCTGAACCGTTTGATGAAGTATTCGGTCAAAAGCGGCAGGGCATCGACCCTTTCACTAAGCGGAGGGAGTTGCAGCGGGAAGACGTTCAGGCGGTAGAAGAGGTCCTCGCGGAAGCGCCGCTGGGCCACCTCTTCGCGCAGGTTGCGGTTGGTGGCGGCGATCAACCGGATGTCTGCCCTGATCTCCTTACCTCCCCCTACCCGCTCGAAAACCCTTTCCTGTATCACGCGCAGCAGCTTCGTCTGCAACGCAAGCGGCATCTCTCCGACCTCGTCGAGGAAGATGGTCCCCCCCTTGGCCAGCTCGAATTTACCCTGCCGCGCCTGGGTCGCTCCTGTGAAGGACCCTTTCTCATGGCCGAAGAGTTCGCTCTCCAGGAGGTTTTCCGGGATGGCGGCACAGTTCAAAGCGATAAAGGGCGCGTTTTTCCTTGGGCTCAAGAGGTGGATGGTTCTCGCCACCAGCTCTTTTCCGGTCCCGCTTTCGCCCAGGATCAGCACGTTGGCAATGGTGCCCGCGACATCGTGCACCAATTTACGCAGCGACCGCATCGCCTCTCCTGCGAAGATCAGCTCTTCAGGCGGCAGCCCTGCCGATTCCGATTCCTTCAGCGACAGGTAGTCCCGGGCTCTCGTCTGCCCCTCGATCGCACGGTTGACCAGGTTAAGGAGCGCGTCCGGATCGTGCAGCGGTTTGGTGAGGAAATCGACCGCTCCCTCCTTTATAGCCGCAACGGCCTCATCCACCTTGCCGTAGGCAGTCAGGAAGATGAACTGCGGCGCAGCAGGGTCGGGGCGCGTCTCGCGGAAGAGTTCCAGCCCGCTCTTCCCCGGGAGCTTGAGGTCGGAAACGACCAGGTCGAAGCTTCCCTGACGCAGCATCCGCAAGGCCTTGGCGCCGTCGGCGACAGCTTCCACCTCGTGCCCGTCGTCCTCAAGGATGGTCTGCAGGAAGCTCCGGAAGGTTTCGTCGTCCTCCACAACCAGAATGTTTCCCTTCATGTCCTCTCCTATAAACTCAGCCCGCGATGTCCGGCAGGGTAATCGTAACGGTCGTTCCATGGCCGATGCGGCTTTTAAGCGAGATGCTGCCGTCATGCTCCTCAACGATCTTCTTGCATAGCGCAAGCCCCAACCCGGTACCTCTCGCCTTGGTGGTGAAAAACGGCTCAAACACCATGGGAAGGTCCTGCTCCGATATGCCAAGCCCCGAGTCCTTTATAGTGATAATTGCGTCCTTGCCGGCAGGGAGTGCGGAGATTTCGAGGATTCCGCCTGACGGCATGGCCTGGAGTGCGTTCCTCCCCAGGTTGAGCAGCACCTGTTCCAGTCTGTCCCGGTTTCCTGCCAGGGGAAGGTTTGCGGGGCTCTCCTTGGCGATGGCAACGTTCAATCCGGCAGCCTCCGGGGCAAGTAGCGAGACGGTATGGTCGAGCAGTTCGGCCAGATCCAGCGGGGTCCGGGCTGGCCCGTCGCTCCCCGCGTAGGCAAGAAGCTCGTTCACCAGGTTTTCCAACCGTACCGCCTCAGTCACGATGCTCTGGGCGAAGACGCTGTTGCGGGCCTCTTGCGGTTTCTTCTCTATGACCTGAGCAAACCCCTTTATGCCCGCAAGCGGATTCCTGATTTCGTGGGCAAGCACCGCCCCCATCTCGCCCAGCTTTGCCAGGTTCTCCTTGCGCGCCAGTTCGACCTGGTGCAGTTCCTCCCTGCGGGCATAGCGATAGAGCCCCAGGCTCAGTACCCAGCCGGCGGCGACCAGGCCAAGCAGAATGGTCATGTTGAGCTTGGCCCGCCGCACGACGGCGTCGGCCCTATAGGTGTGCAAGGTCAGATGGAGGTAAAGGGTCTCGCCGGGAAGGTTTACCGGTGCTACAACGTGGTAGGCAAGTTCGCCGGTGCCAAGCGTCACGCGCTGTTCCGACGTTGCCGGGGCCTGCATCTCCCTGGAGGGGGTCCTGTTTATGGAGCTGCCGACGAGGTCCGGATTGGAGTGAAAGCGGTAGATGCCGCGGCTGTCCACCAGGGCAAAGTAGGCGATGTCGCCAGGGCGGAAGTTGGCAAGACCGGCCAGGGTGGGATCGTTCGCCGCAAGGTTTTCAATGGCCGCCGTGAGCGAGAGTGCCGTCCCGCGCAGGTTCTCCTCGGCGATCGGGCCGGCCTGGCGATAGTCATAGACCGCGAACCAGAGCAACGAGCAGGTCACGAAAATCCCGATTATCAATGTGGCTTTTCTGAACATGCGCTTCCTGTAAAACCTAAAGGGACGCAGATTTTCCTGATCAAGGCCGGGTTGCGCGCTCCCCCCTCCCTGACCCCACTGCCGTAAAGTTAAGGTTTTGTCGTTGGCTCCCCCTCCCGCAAGGGGAGGGGGGACAAGCTATGTAGGACTGCTACTTAACTTAATGGCAGCGCTCCCTGGCCCTCCCCCTCCGGGGGAGGGAAACGCAGTGGATGGCACCGACCCTAATCCCTGAATTTCGCATGGCACGCATCGCACCGTTTCCGGGCGGCGGCAAACGCTCCCTTGGCCTCGGCGAGGTCCCCTTTTTTGGCGAAGTCCGCGGTCTTTTTCACATCCTGCTCAAAGCCGGCGGCGATCTTCCTGAACTCCTCCAGCTCTGCGCGATTTTTATGCGGCTTCGACTTCTTAAGGTCTGCTGTCGTGGAAAGTATGGAGGCAGTTTCTTTGGCAATGACTTTCAGATCCCCGTTCTCAAGCGCGGCGTTTATACTTACCTGCGCCTTGCCGTACCTGGGCATCATCTTATGCAGCTTGGCCATCTGCGCGTCGTTGTGATGTTTTCCGTGCTCTTCGCGACTGTGTCCTTTGCCGTGCCCGTGCTCTTCC
>Ga0209317_1002890_pt1 | contig 11705 bp, 5 predicted proteins | sample RifGroB2_FD_183994 | JGI IMG/M metagenome (GOLD analysis project Ga0209317, IMG submission 183994) | Soil microbial communities from Rifle, Colorado, USA - Groundwater B2 (SPAdes) (version 2) | ecosystem: Environmental > Terrestrial > Soil > Unclassified | place: Rifle, Colorado | collected...
TGCTGGACATGATGCCGATGCCGAGGATATAGCCGCGCTTACGCGAAACCCGGGCAATCTCTTCGATCATGACATCATGCATGTTTTCATCCGGGCCCAGTTCGATAGGCTCGTCTTCGCGGTAGTAGTCAACCACCTGGGGATGCTTGGCAACCCCGTTCTCGGTGACGAAAATATCCAGGAAGGCATTGATAACGCCGTACTGAAGCTTGTAAAGCCGCCAGGTTTCCAATTCCCTTTCATGGCTGTTGTTCAGGTCGGAGGCGTCCATGATCAGCACCATCTTGGAACCGCCTTCGTAGATGTCCTTGTTCTTCAGATGCTGAGTGTGCGCCAGGACAAAATTCTCCCGGAAAATGGTGTTGGCATTGGTAATAAGGTCATCCTTGCTGCGGGCGATAACCGTGCGCCAGCCACCCCGGGCGATGTCCGAGAAGCCGATATGATTGCCGAAGCCGAAACGACTGGAGAAGAAGGTTACCCGGAAGGGGGTGGCCTGGGGGAGGTCGGCGGTGTAGCTCATGCCCAGTTCCGCCAGATAGGCGGGATCAAGCCGGAACGAGAGGGCCTGCTTTTCCAGCACAAAGAAGTTTGTTTTCAGTGTGTAGCGGATAAACAGCAGGCAACAGTGAAAGATGGCCCGGCGGACCTCGTCAAGGTAGCGGTGCCCGGTGTTGTAATCTTCAACAGCCTTTTTGGCCTCGGCCAGCAATTGGTTGTAAGCGTCGGTATTGCCGGCAACAGCCGGGTCAAAACGGGCCCGGAAGAGTTGCACCAGATGCAGGGTGATGTCGGGATGGCTGTAAAAGGCGCTGCGCACGTCTTCCATGCCGAAGCGATCCGGCTGATTGTGCCCCAGATTGGTTTGGCAAAACGAGATGAAGGCGTTGACCAGGGATGCGTCCATGCCGCTCATGGTGCCAGTGGCAACAAACTCTCTGTAGGTTTGGGAATGGGTTCCCATGATCTGGATATTGTATAATTCCTGCTGCAGGCGGGAAAAAAGCTCTGAATCCCGTTCTACGGCCATCCCGTCCAGGCGGCGAACATAAAATGTCCCCAGGAAATAGGGGTGGGTGCCGTTGCTGATGGTAAGGCAATAGGCGCGGTTGACCCCCAGATCAAGACGCTTGAAGACTTCCATGATCTGGAGGAAGAAATCCTTCTGCGGAGGGTTTGCCACTGCAAACAGTACCCGCGATTCCTTTCCACCTGACATCGGCTCCACATCCAGGGACAGTCCGCCCCGGCGGTTTGCCTTCTGGTACAAGGAGAGGATCTGGGCGACACGCGCCGGTGGCGACACTCTGACATAGCTTTCATTATTGAGCCACAGGATGCGGAGTAACCGGTCAAGGCAATGGAACTCAAAATCCGGATAATTTGCTTTCAATTCCTTTACAATCTGCTTTCGCAGGCCGACTGGAATCGAGGTTTCAGCTCCATCTGTGATTTCTTGATTGCTCTTTCGGTCAAACTCAAAGCGCTGGATCTCCAGCGTCTGTTTCAAGCCCGGCATCGCCCCCTCGGAATGGGCGATCATGGCATAGGAGATTTCTTTTTCCGGGATGCTACGCAAGGTGTCGTACAATGTTCCCGGCTTGTTTACCATTGCCAGGATGAGCGCCTTCTCCCGATCCGCCAGGATAATGCGCCGGTTGCGTTGAAGGACTCCGAGATCGCGCGCGAGGACCTCGATCGCCTCCGGCTCGTCCTTCATGGCAACAAAAAAATAGGGATTCAGCTGTTCCTTTAACCACCGACTATTGGTAATGCACTGATCTCCATTGCTCTTTGAGCCCAATGTGGCGACATGCATGACTTAGGTCTCCTTGACTTTTGATAAACCGAAATCCGTTATGTTTTATCTAATCAGCGTAAACCTTATCGAGATCTTCATCCGCCACGTCAAACAGACTCCCGCCAGGAATCAGCCGTTCCTTGCTGAAAAAATCCGGGAGCCGGTCGTCCTTGGGACCGAATCCGGCCAATTTATTGAATTCCCGCTCCTGGCAACAGACGCTCCTGCCCATTTCCATGACATAGCCAGGCGGCAGTTCAATGCCGAGTTTGGCTGAGACTACGTCCACCAGGTGCTGCTGAAGATCTGGGGCATCAAGCAGCGGCAAGGAAGCAAACAGGCACATACCCAGGGAATCGATGGCGGCGAAATAGGATTGCAGGAAAGCCGATATCTCATTTTGCCCTTTTGGGCTGGACGCGTCGTAGCCGGGGTTTGCCGGGCTGGGAATCGCATTGCCGCAGGTGTGATCGGCGCCCATGGTGGAGGTTGCGTAGGTCACGCCTGTTCCCTTGAGTATCCGGGGATCGTAGGCGGATAGCGCCTGTCCCTTGACCGTCGGGATTCTAGTCACGCCAAGTGCTTTGCCTGTTGCGGTACATCCATTGCCGACCAACAGGCCAAGCTGGTCTTCTGTGTAGATAGATTTAACAACTTCAGCAAGCTTTTCGCCATCGCCCCAAGGGATGCGTCCTGCTTCCATGGCCACACCAATGGCACAGGCAACATCGATGGTGTCAAGACCCAGGTCGTCACAGGCTCTATCAAAACGGGCAATGGCGTCCAGGTCGTCAACTTCGCAGTTGCTTCCGGCCAGGCCAACTGTCTCGAATTCCAGACCGGTTGTTATGACTTCCCCCTGTTCATCGGTGTAGATTTGCGAGCATTGGACAATACAGCCCCGCATGCAGCCATGGGCCGCAGCCGCATTTTTTCTTTCGCCAAGCACCTTTGCAAAAGCCTCGCCACCGATCTTCTCTGCTCCTTCAAACTTGCCTCGGGAGAAGTTTTTGGTTGCCAAGCCGCCCATTTCGTTCATTAGCCCCACGAGCAGCGGTGTGCCAAAGGCCCGCAAGCCGCCGATAAGCGGGTGTTTGAGAATCAGGTCTGTAACTTTTTTAGATGCATCCTTGAATTTACCCGGTTCGGCGATCACTATCCCTGGGCCGCCCGTGTCATCAATCACAACCGCCTTGACCTTTTTGGCACCCAGTACGGCTCCCAATCCGCCGCGCGCTGCAGCGCGCAGATGATAATCATTAGTAGTGACGATAATTGCTGATGCCTTGAGACCCTTTTCCCCAGCCGGACCAACTGTAATCAGAGCCGTACCGGGATACTCTTCTTTCAGCAGATCTACCGCAGCAAAGTTACCCTTTCCCCAGAGCGAGGCTGCTGAATGAAACGTCACCTCATCGTTTTTGATCACCACGGTCACAGGTTCAGTGGAAACTCCCTGGATTATGACCGCTGCTATTCCCAAGCGGGCGATCTTCTGCGCTGCAGCCCCACCTGCATTGGCCTCTTTGATGGTACCGGTCAACGGGCTTTTGCCCCCCACCGACAGACGGCCGTTATTGGGAAACGTTGTGGCCGCCAGAATTCCCGGGGCAAGCACGATGATATTGTCCGGTCCCATGGCGTCCGTCATGGCAGGGACTTCTGCCGAAATTATCGCAGAGGAGAGCCCTCGTCCGCCCATGCCGCTGTATGCTTCCGGAATAACATCCCAAGAGCTTTCTTTTCTTGTCAGATTAATTCGTAGAATTCTCGTCATTTGCTTCTCCTGTCTCCATTGACGTAATTTATAAGGTCTCTGCTGAGGATTCTGGTCATCTTAAATCTAATCATCCAACGCACATATCGCATCCGGATTAACTAATGAATTATTTTCAAGGAGATCCTTGAAGTTCTGCGAAGCAAAAGAACGCACTACCAGATAAATAATCCCAACGCCCATCCAGCTGAAACCGACTGTCTTTGCCAGGGTGGACATGCCGTACAGGATGTAAGCGCAAATAATCATTCCCAGTAACGGGAAGATAACGTGCCTGACGATTTTTCCGCTCTTGCACTTGATATAATAGTGAAAAATGACTGAAAGATTGACGCAAATGAATCCGAACAGACCGCCGAAGGCAACCAAATCGGCAAGAGTAGCAAAGCTGATGGTAAGAGCGCCGGCAATACCGGCAACAGCCATGAACAGGATGCTGTAGGTCGGGGTTCTATAGGTAGGATGCAGATAGGCGAAGAACGCGCCGGGGATCAGCTTGTCTCTGCCCATGCCATAAAGCAGACGGCTGGCTGCCGCCTGGCCGGCCAATGCCGTAGATGCGCCGGAAATGATGATTACAAGGGTTATGAAGATCTGCAGTGCAGAACCGCCAACTTTATAGGTCAATTCAAAAAAGGCGGTATCAGGATTCGTGATGGTGGTAAAATCAGGGGCTACGACGGTGGCAAAATAGGACAGGGAAAAGTAGAGAACAGATTGCAAGGTCAAGGCGATAAATATGGCGAGTTTTATTTTCTTGGCGGAATCATGTACCTCTTCAGCCAAGGTCGTTATGCTGTCAAAGCCCAGATAGGATAATACTGCCAGCACAGACGCGGAAATCACAGCTTTCATGGAAAACATCTTGGGATTGTAAATCGCATTCATGGAAAACAGGGAGACGCCAGTTCCGGTAACCGCATAGTGGATGGCTGCTATGACAAATGCCAGCAGGGCAGCAATCAAGAGTGCGGAGACAACGGTGTTTGTCTTAGCCGCAACTTCAACTCCTCTGATATTGATATAGGATACCGGGATCACGTAGATCAGAATCCAGCCCCATAAAGGTATTTGCGGTATCATTTCATGAGCATAAATGGAGCTGATCACATACAGCAGCAGCGGGATCAGAAAGTAATCCATCAGCATGACCCAGCCGGCGATGAAACCGAGCTTGGGGCTCACCGCTCTTTGGGTATAACTGTAGGCTGAACCGGCAATCGGGAATGCTTCCACCATCTTTCCATAGCTGTAAGCGGTAAAAAGCATCGCAATGAAACCGATGGCGTAGGCGATAACGTTATGCCCCTGTGAAATTGTCGTCATGAGCCCAAACAGTGTCATACACGAGGCTGGTGACATGAAGATAATTCCGAAAATAACCAGGTCTCTGACACCCAGGGACCGTTTCAACTCCTGTTTGTATCCGTATTCCTCTACTGATGCCTGATGTTCCATGTCTGTTTTGCCCCTTTCATTATGTGCTGCAAAATGTAGCTATATTAAATGTATTGGCCGCATATGAATCATTCGTCATAACACCCCAGAAGTAGCTTATGGTATGGGCTGACCCGCAAAAGCTTCACTCCGCGTGTAACCAGTTCACGAATCAATTCCACACCATCGCTTTCTATCAAACGAAGATCGTCAAGATCAAGGCAGATTGGTACGCCTGTCTTCCGGCAGAATTCTTCCAGTTCAACAACTCCGCGGCCTGTAAGTTCACCGCTGATCAGGACAATAGCTCCTGCACCAATTTGTTGTGTCTCTATTCTAAAACTCATTCCGCATCATCGTCCTGACATCTGTCTATTCGCAAAGAAGTATCTTAATGAATGTTGGCGTATACGAAAAGCACATAACATGCCAAAGGATTCTCCAAGTCTTAATTAACTACAATAACAAGCTAATATCATAATGATTATTTCCAACAAACATCATTAAGCCCCACCCTCATAACCTGTTTTGCAGAGAAAATCCGAAACACCATCGCCAAAAGTCACAACATATTGGACTTTCTTGTGGAGTTGGGTGCAACATGTTGACCGCTGGGTTAGGTCTGCATGAATGCTGTTGTCTGTTTAGATGAAAAATATCAACTATATTGGACTGATAGGCACGGCTACTGTGGCGGGGGCAAGTTGGCACAATTATTGATAACTAGTATACGGCTGAGCAGAGTAAAGACAGAAAAATGTAGATTCGAATACACTGATCTGGCGTAACGTCGGCAGTGACAATTAAAAAAGGAGGAAGTTACAATGGCATTTACAGAGGTAAAGAAGTTGTATCCGAGTTTTCTTACGTTCGATGATGCAATGGCATTGGACAAGGAGACAGCCACCGCACTGCAACTAAAACACAACAATAAGAACAGGACGGAGCTGGCCCTTCAGTTGGGCGCATCTGGCGTTATTGCCAAAGCAGAAGGTTGCTATCTGTGGGATACCGATGGCAACAAGCACCTTGATTTCGTTGGATCCGTTGGCGTTTATTGCCTCGGCATCAACAACCCTTTCCTCAACAATAACATCAAGAAATATCTTGACTCCAAGCCTCTGACAATGGATCCGCTGATGGTTCATCAGACAACTGCGGCCTTCTCCCACAACATGTCTCTCGTTACCCCGGGGCTTACCCGCACTGTTGTCTGCGGCGGCGGCGGTATGGAGGCTAACGAAACCGCGATTAAAATGGTCAAGATTGCCGCCCACAGAACCAAAAAAGGCAAAACCAGACTACTTGGCACCCTCAACGCCTTCCACGGGAAATCTTCCGCAACTGTTAATCTCGCTGGCAAACCAAAATGGCGTCAGTGGCAGGGCGAGGACCTTCCTGGCTACTCCTGGGTACCATACGGCGACCTTGCCGCAGTTGAGGCAGAACTGGCAAAGGGCGACGTTATTGCTTTCTTTGCCGAAACCATCCAGGGGGAAGGTGGTATCGTTGTTCCGCCGGAAGATTATTTCCCGGCTGTCCGCAAGCTGTGCGACAAGTACGATACATACCTGGTGCTTGATGAAGTTCAGGCCGGCAGTTGCCGCACCGGACATATCTGGGCATGGCAGCACTATAAGGACTTCCAGCCGGATGCATTTACCTTTGCCAAAGGTATTTCCGGCGGCGTTCTGCCGCTGGGCGGCTGCCAGGCGACAGATGATCTCTATATGGCGGCGTATGGCTCAAATGACTCCTGTTTTCATCATACTGCAACCTATCAGGACAACCAGATCAGCGGCGCTTTGGCGCTTTCATCGCTCCAGTTCATGATTGAAAACAATGTTGCCGAGCATATTCGATCTGAAGGTGCATATCTCCATGGCAGACTGAATGAACTGAAAGAGAAATATCCGAATGTCATCAAGGAAGTTCGTGGCAGAGGTTACATGATCGGCGTCAAGTACGGCGCCAACGCAAAAGGTGAGTACTACACCATCCCTATCTGCGCGACCCTGTCCGGCAAACACAGGGTTCACACCATGTTCTCCATCAATGACGAAACTATCTGCCGTGCATACCCGAACTACACCACAACACGCGAGGACTTCGAATGGTTCCTGAGCGGCCTGGAAGACTCGATCAAAGAAGTTGTTGCTCAGATGGGTGAATAATTGATTTGATGGACTTTCAGCAGTAAGTACTTAAAATCCCTCCTTGGCATATGGCTGAGGAGGGTTTTTTTTGTGATTCCGGCATCGCTATTCTCTGTTTGAAGACAGGGACAATATATTGCACCTGGTGGCGCTTTTTATATTTTAAGTTGAATTTTAATCTGAAATCAGGCTGTTTTTTTGGAAAAGCAGGGATTAGGGGACAATATATTGTCTTTGGATATTAGATATGCAATATTGCTCATCAAAATAGTTGGGCGGTCACGTCAAAGAAGGGTGGTTTGCTATGGAATGGGTTAATGACAAAATTGAAATTGGTGATGGTGAATTTTACACCCTCTACAAATCATCCGCTCAGGATGGAAAGCCGGTTATTCTCAAGGCAACCAAATCGGGCACTGATTTAAAAATTGCCTGCAGACGATTGCGCCGAGAGTATGAGGTCTGCCAGCAGCTTCAAATCAATGGCATTATCCGCCCGCTCAAGCTGCTGGAAGTGAACGCCCGTTCAATCCTGGTCCTGGAGGATTCCGGTTACCAACCGCTGGACAGCATACTCCGTCAAGGGGCGCTGGAATTGAAACTGGCCTTGAAGGTCGCCGGCAGCCTTGCCGATACGTTGGCTGCGCTGCATCAGGCAGGCTACCTCCACCGGGACATTCAGCCCGGCAATATCCTGATCAACTGTGAAACCGATGAAATTCTACTGCATGGATTGGGCGCAGCTACACAGGTACCCAGGACGGTCCAGCGAGTGCAGTATGCCAGGATGCTTGAAACCTCTCCAGCCTATATGTCTCCGGAACTTTCCGGACGAACCAATCAGCTGGTAGATTACCGTACAGACTTTTACTCTCTTGGCGTGACACTATTTCAGATCGTTACAGGACGTCTTCCCTTTGAATCGGATGATCCCCTGGCACTGGTTCACGCCCATGTGGCAAAACAACCGCCAGCGGCAAACGATATTAATCCTGATGTACCCCCCATTCTCGCCGAAATAATCCTGAAATTGATGGCAAAGTCGGCGGAGGACCGCTATCAGGGTGGGCATGGACTGCAGCGGGACATTGAAAAGTGTCTTGGCGAATTGGAGTCAACCGGTTTGATCCGGCAATTTGAGCTGGCAGAATATGATCCGCCCTCGCGCTTCGAGCTGCATCAACGGTTTTACGGCAGAGAGCTGGAAATCAAAAAGTTGCTGAACTGTTTCAGCAAAGCTGCCCGAGGGAAGCAACAGGTGGTCATGGTGGCCGGTTATCCTGGCGTCGGAAAGACCACCCTGGTCAACGAACTAAGAAAAAATGTATTCGCACAACAAGGCTGGTTTATTTCCGGTAAATATGATGTCCTGGAACGTGAGACACCGTACAGCGGCATTCGGGAGGCACTGCTCGATCTCTGGCGGCGGGTCATGTCCGATGAAAAAGAACTGGAAATACAATTCCGTGCCAAACTTGAAAGTTCTCTCGGTCAAAACCTCGGCGTAATCGTGGAGGTCGTTCCGGAAATGAGGGAGATCTTCGGGGAGATCCCGCCGATTGTCGAGCTTGATGCGATCGAATCAAGAAACCGCTTTCTACTCTGTTTTATCCTCACCCTGAAGGCCTTGACCACAGAAGGACACCCGTTGGTGCTGTTTCTTGACGACCTGCAGTGGGCGGATCAGTCAAGTCTGGAGCTGATCGAAGGTGTTCTGGAAAAAGGTTTGAATAATTTTCTTCTCTTGGGAGCGTACCGGAGCAGTGAGGTAAACCAACGGCACCCCTTGATGCAGTCGATGAGAAGGGTTGATGAAAAGCATATTCCGTATGAGGCCTTGAACCTGGCGCCACTTGAATTGCAGGACATACGGCAGTTTGTCGCCGAATCCATGCGGATGAAGCTGAAGGATGCGGCTCCACTTGCCGATCTGGTATTCCAGAAAACCGGTGGAAATGCGTTCTATGCCAAGGCTTTCCTGACAAGCATTCACGAAGCCGGTCTGCTGCAACTGAAAGACGATGCCTCCTGGGGTTGGCATCTGCCCAGTATTGCCGGACATGAAACCACTGAAAACGTTATCGACCTGACTCTGCGTAAAATCAGCATGATGTCGGAGGGGATTCGACATACCGTTTCAATGGCTGCGGCCTTGGGCCGACCGATCGATACCGAAATACTGGCGGCTGTCTGCTCATCAACACGGGAAAAAGTCGAGGCCGACCTTCTCGAAGCATGCAATGTCCGTATTCTGCTGAAGAATGAGGATGGTTATCAGTTTGAGCACGATCACCTGCAGGAGTGCGTATACTCACTAAGTCCGGAGCCGGAGCGCGCGGCAACACACCTGCGCATTGGCAGGCTCATTGCTGAACGTGAGGGAAAAAACCTGGCAGAGCCAAGGATATTTACCGTTCTCGACCATTTGAATAATGCCTTGGCGTTGATAAAGGACCCTGAAGAGAGGGAAAGAACGGCCCATATGAACCTGGCGGCAGGACGGTTAGCCAAGTCGGCAGCCGCATTCCCTGCTGCTTTTCATTATTTTACCAGTGGACTGACTCTGCTTGCCGATAGCGCGTGGAGCTTAAATTACGAACTGGCCCTGGCTATCCATACCGAAGCTGCCGAGGCGGCTTTCCTGACTGTAAACTTCCATGAAGCCGACCGTTTTGTCCATCTTGTTATCACCAACGCCAATAACCTTCTTGATAAAATACCTGCATATGAAACACTGATCGCGCTCAAACATGCAAAGTTACAGGAGGCGGAAGCAATCAGGATAAGCCTGGAAGTCGTTAAGCTTTTGGGGGTCGAGGTGCCTGCAGACCCTTCACAAGATGAAGTCAAAGCTGCAATTATCGCGACCCAGAGAGCGGTTCATGCCACACTCTCCAAACCTCTTTTGGGAACAGAAGTCACAACCGATGCCGAATGCACCGCAGCAATGAGGCTGTTGACGCGAGCAGCCATAATTGCCGGAACGGTAAATCATCATCTGTATCTTGTTATCGGACACAAACTCTTCAACCTTGCCCTGTTGCACCCAAACAGTCCTGAGTCATCTCTCGCCTATATCATGGCTGGTGGAATGCTTTGCTATCTTCTGGATGACTATGCAAACGGATACAAGATTGCCGATCGCGGTACTGAACTGATGAATAATTCCGCAGCACCCCGCTTACATTCTTTTTGCAACTTCCTGCTTACAGTGGACATTAACTGCTGGCGATTACACCTGGATTCTCTTGTTAGTGACTTTATAAAATCCTATCGGATCGGCCTCGAAAGCGGCGATCTGATGACCGCCAGCATATCTACCTATTATTGCTGTGAAACAGCCCTTCATTCCGGTATGGAATTATCGCAACTGGAAAGCATGATCCACGAATATCACGACAAAAATCAACGTATCGGCATGGAAAGGATTGCCCTTGGATTGTTGCGTCTGGAGCAAGTTTGCCGGTCGCTCAAGAATGGTGTGGAAACTTCGTATCAATCCAGAATGGAATTACGGTCTCTTCCTGATACCTTGCTGAACTGGCATGTGGGTGCGGACCAGACGGTTCAGGAAATATCAGCCTGTCACGAAATGATGACCCTGTTCATTTATCGGCAAACATCTCCGGCCCTGGAAGCATCTTTGCGCGCAAATGAGCTGCCCCTGGGAGGCGCTACAGCGCTTCTTCCTGCTGATTTTTACATCTGTCTCAGTATTATGGATGCCCTGCCGGGTGTGGCCGGACAAGAAAAAGATAAACTATTGGGAATTATTGCCGTGCGACGAGAGCGGCTTCGACTTAAAGCGCAGGCGTGTCCGATCAATCACCAACACAAATTCTATCTCGTTGAGGCACAGAGATTACGCATGTCCGACGATCCACTTGCGGCAATGGAATATTTCGACAAGGCCATAGCAGGAGCGCAGGAGAACCATTATATTCATGAAGAAGCTCTTGCCAATGAACTGGCCGCAGAATTTTATCTGGAGATGGGACGTGAACAGATAGCCACCATGTATCTGCATGGCGCCATCTCGGCATATGGCCGCTGGGGGTCGTGGGGGAAGCTGGATCAATTCTATGATCGATACCGGAAATATCTATCGCAGCAAAATTCCCTCTCAACCATGATCGCCCTGACCAGCCGCCCCCGGCATGAAGGTGGCAACAAGGCTGAATCACTGGACATCTCAAGCATTGAACGTGCAGCTGCCGCCCTTTCCCAGGAGTTGAACCTGCAGAAACTGCTGGCAAAATTCATGGAGATTCTCCTGCAGAACGCCGGAGCTCAGCGCGGTTTCCTCCTTCGCAACGAAGATGGACGCTTCCTGCTTGATGCTGCCGGTTCGGTTGATGACGAGGGGATAAATGTGCTTCAGAAGGAGCAGATATCGGCGAACCATGACCTGTCGCACAGCATTGTCCGCCAGGTCTGCCGCTCGCTTGAGGCGATTGTCATCGGTGATGCCACCAAGGACGAGCGCTTCGCGGATACGCCCTATGTCCTGCGGGAAAGGCCGAAATCCATCCTT
>Ga0209317_1002893_pt1 | contig 11691 bp, 9 predicted proteins | sample RifGroB2_FD_183994 | JGI IMG/M metagenome (GOLD analysis project Ga0209317, IMG submission 183994) | Soil microbial communities from Rifle, Colorado, USA - Groundwater B2 (SPAdes) (version 2) | ecosystem: Environmental > Terrestrial > Soil > Unclassified | place: Rifle, Colorado | collected...
CTTCTCCAATCCAGGCGCTCCTGCTTAATTTACAGGCGGGGACAGGAAAAACAGATCCCATAGTCCGCAAATTGAGTACATTGCAACCTTACCCTGTGTGCAAAATGTAGACTCGCACCGCCCCCCATTGAACAAAAATTAGGCACTACACCTCCCCGTCTTTTAATTAAGTGCCAATACATTCAGCACATAACCGAGCATGCATATTTTCATAGCAAAAAATGCCCGCAAATGGTTCAGGACATGCATTAAAAAGCGGCAGTTCCCGTAGGCACCCTTGCCGCGGGCTGCCCTACTGATTAAAAGAGCGGCAACAACCGTTCTTATTATGCAAAAGGAGGAAGCATGTCCCCACTTATTGACGAGAAAGTAGAACCGATTTTCCAGGAAGTCCTGAAACGCAACCCCGGCGAGACTGAATTTCACCAGGCGGTTCGCGAAGTCCTGGAATCGCTGGGACCCGTCCTGGTAAAGCACCCGGAGTTCGCCGAGCGCAAGATCATCCAGAGGATCTGCGAGCCTGAGCGCCAGATCATTTTCAGGGTGCCCTGGCAGGACGACAGCGGGGAAGTGCACATCAACCGCGGCTTCCGCGTTGAGTTCAACAGCGCACTCGGCCCCTTCAAGGGCGGTCTGCGCTTTCACCCGTCCGTCTACCTCGGCATCATCAAGTTTCTCGGCTTCGAGCAGATCTTCAAGAACTCCCTGACCGGACTGCCGATCGGCGGCGGCAAGGGCGGGTCGGACTTCGACCCCAAGGGAAAATCGGACAACGAGATCATGCGTTTCTGCCAGAGCTTCATGACCGAGCTGTACCGTCACCTCGGAGAGCACACCGACGTCCCTGCAGGCGACATCGGCGTTGGCGGTCGCGAGATCGGCTACATGTTCGGCCAGTACAAAAGGATTACCAACCGCTACGAGCCGGGCGTACTTACCGGCAAGGGGCTCGATTGGGGCGGTTCGCTGGTCCGCACCGAGGCTACCGGCTACGGCGCGACCTTCTTCGTCGACGCCATGCTCAAGGTAAGGGGCGACTCCTTCGACGGCAAGATATGCTCCGTTTCCGGTTCGGGCAACGTCGCCATCTACACCATCGAGAAAATCCACCAGTTGGGCGGCAAGTGCGTGAGCTGCTCCGATTCCAACGGCGTCATCTTCCACGAGAAGGGACTGGACCTCGACCTGATCAAGCAGTTGAAGGAAGTCGAGCGTCGCCGCATCGAGGACTACGTCTCTTACCACAAGGACGCCAAGTACATATCGCGCGGCAACATCTGGGACATCCCCTGCCAGGTCGCCATGCCCTCCGCCACTCAGAACGAGATCAACGGCAAGGACGCGGCTACCCTGGTGAAGAACGGCTGCATCGCCGTCGGCGAAGGCGCCAACATGCCGACGACGCCCGAAGGGGTCAAGGTGTTCCTCGACGCCGCGATCGCTTACGGGCCCGGCAAAGCGGCCAATGCCGGCGGTGTCGCCACCTCCGCGCTGGAAATGGCGCAGAATGCCTGCCGCGACGCCTGGACCTTCGAGTACACCGAAAGGCGTCTCGCCGAGATCATGAAGAACATCCATGACACCTGCTACGAGACCGCCGCCGAGTACGGCACTCCTGGCAACTACGTCAACGGCGCCAACATCGCCGGCTTCATCAAAGTCGCCAAGGCCATGACCGCACACGGCTTGATCTAACGGCTTCTTTCAGTAAAAGCGGCAACCGCCCAAAAATAAAGGCCCACCGGCATCACCCGGTGGGCCTTTATCCATGCATGCTGCAAAACGCTCAAGGCAGGGAAGTGCAAAAGCAGCTCATCTAAACCCCGCCTCCTTCCAGGCGTTCACCCCTCCCTTCAGGGCCGAGACATTCCTGTAACCCTGCTCCTCGAATTCCGCTGCCCGACCGGCAGACGTGTGCTCCTGCGGTCACTGGCAGTAGAAGATGATCTCCTGCTCCTTCGGGATCTCCGGAAGCCGTGCGTTGAGCTCCCCCAGGGTGAGGGCCTTCTCCAGCCGGATCCCTCCGCACATCTCCTCGCTGTCGTATGCGCAAACAAACAGAGCCTCCCCCGCCTGCACCTTGCTGCGCGCCTCTTGAAGCTGCACCCGCTTAGCCTCTGCCATTTCGTCCTCCTTTTCTTCCGGGTTGCCAAAGTCCGTTACAGCGTCACGACTGGCTCGTGAGGAACTCACGCTTGCTGCGTGACGAGGACTTGGTGTGATTGTGAAGTCGCCCGCCAATTCTTCCGTGCCGAGCATGCGCGCCAGGGTCGCCCTGACGGTAGCCTGATCATCGTCGAAATCGCCGTGCCGACGCGCTGTCGTCATGAAAATCTTTTTTTCAATCCCTGCCTCCACTCTGCTGCCTTATAATTACAAGTTCCAAATGTTACTACCCCCCATTTCCTTGTCAATCCGACACTCCTTCCACTGCGAGGTGGCGCCTTGAAGCCAAGAGAGATTTCCATTACCGATCAGTTCGCACCACGGCGGCCCGCCCTGCTCGTGGTCTGGCTTTTCACGCTGGCAGTGCTGCTCATGTCGCTCAGCGGGTGCGATGCGCGGCGTGAGTATCAGGCGGCCCTGGTGTTGGCCGATATCGCGGCCGGCACCGCTCCCAGCCGGCTCAAGTCGGTAAGCGCAGCGCTGAGGCGCACCACCGTGGCTTTAACGGCGACAGGACGCACCGTTGCCGGCGACCTTTATCTGTCGGACCCTAAGCCTTTAGCGGGCTTACTGCTTCTTCCCGGCGCCGCGGAAGAGGGTAAGGACGATCCTCGCCTGCAGGCCTTTGCCGGAAGTTTGGCACGGGCCGGCTTCGCCGTGCTGGTACCCGATCTGGAGGGATTTCGCTCGCTTCGCATCAGCAGCAACGACATTGCCGACACCGCCGACGCCTTCGCCTGGCTTCTGGCGCGGGAGGATCTGGCGCCGGAAGGGAGGGCGGGTATTTTTTCATTCAGCTACGCCTGCGGCCCGGCAATCCTTGCCGCACTGGAGCCGCGCATCGCCGGACGCGTCAGATTCGTGATGGCCGTTGGGGGGTATCACAACCTGAAGGAGGTGCTGACCTTTTTCACCACCGGATATTATCTGCAGGAAGGCCGCCTGCGCCACATGGAGCCCAACAGTTACGGCAGGTGGGTCTTTGTCTTGAGCAACGTCGCCCTTCTGTCCGCCCCCTCCGACAGAAGGCTTTTCCAGCAGATGGCACAGCGAAAGCTAACCGACCAGCGCGCTTCCGTGAGCGATCTGGCGGAGCGCCTCACCCCCGAAGGAAGAAGCGTTTACGACTTCATAGAGAACCGCGATCCAGCCCGGTCCCTTCTTCTCATGGGCCGACTCCCCGAACCGATCCGCAGGGAGATCCGCGCGCTCGACCTGTCAGAGTACGACCTGACCCGGATCCGCGCGCGTTTTATCCTGGTGCACGGCTACGATGACGACATCATCCCCTTCCCTCAAAGCGTCGCCCTTGCCGAGAACCTGCCTCAAGGCTCGGCAAAGCTCTACCTGGTGGACGGTCTGCAGCATGTGGACCTAAAGCCGCGGGCCATCGACAAATACCGACTCTGGCGGGCCGTCTCGGAGCTGTTACGGGAAAGAGAATAGGCGAGGAGAGAGGCTGAATTGTTCTAGAAGGGGGTATTTATCCCGGACAGGGTAAGATTTAAAGATGTAGGAGCTGCATTCCTGCCGATAATAGGCAGCGTGCCCAGAGGCAGGAATGCCGCTCCTATCAAACAGGTGCGGATCACGGTCCCATGGCCCGATAGGCGCTTGCGCCAGGTCCGATCATTCACCCGGCAGCGTCGCCATTTTGACCACCTTTATCTCGCCGGAACACATGTCGTAAACCCAGCCGTGCAGTTTGAGCTGCTTATCCGCCATGGCCTTCCGCACAAACGGGTATTCCAGCAAATGCTCCAGCTGTAGCCGGACATTCTCCTCGACAATCAGGTTCATCCTTTGCTCCTCGGGCATTTCGATGTGCAGCGCGCGTATTTTCTCGTCGACCCGCTCCTTCGCCTTATAGGCGTTGTTCAACCAGATAGGGATGTACTTGTCCTCGCTGTCCTCCTCGAGCAGGGCGTTGATGCCGCCGCAGCCGTAATGACCGCAAATGACTATATCCGGGATGGTCAGGTGGTTTATGGAGAATTCAAGAACCGCGCTCAGGTTCCAGTCGTTGGTCGCGACGATGTTCCCCACGTTGCGGTGCACGAAGATCTCACCAGCTTTGGTTTGGGTTATGGTGTTGACCGGGACCCGGGAGTCCGAGCAGCCGATCCAGAGTACGGTCGGTTTTTGATCCTTGGCGAGAAGGGCAAAAAACTCCTTCTCCTTTTCGAAAGTTTCCGCGACGAATCGTTTGTTTCCATTCAGCAGTGTCTCGATCATACTCCATACCCCCTTAAACTTCACCCCAGCGCGAAAGGCCGACCAGCCTGCCCCATCGAACAGCGAATGAGACTGGCAACAACTGCCAGGGGTCTCTATCTGCGTACGGTGGAACCAACAAAAAAAATTGTTCTTGCCTAAAAGTACTATCAAATCAGATAAAGTCCAGCTGGATCCACCATACATTCTCACTCGCGATTCATGCTGCCAATGCTTACAATTCTTCATCTGTATTTAAATATCATATAACGCTTGCCTCACATACATGACGGGCCGGGGGTAATGGCATTGCAAGCAAATGTCACCAGAAGCAGTATACTTGCTTCGACAACATTGATAAATTCCGCCTTGACCAGGACCGTGCCAACGTCAAGACGCCTGCTTCCGGGTTCTGCCTCCGGCTTTGCGCGATTAAAAATCCAACTTCTGTATTGATCAAGAGTCTGACGCTGTTAAGATATCCCGTATGCTTCGACTCCTGACGGAGATCCAGATTCCACCCACGGGGCGTCCAACCCAAAGGAGGGAAATAATGATGCGGCCAAATCTGCACAAAAATTCAATAGATACAGCAGGATTTAATGACGATCGTTTAGAGGAACTAGCTGATCAGCCACTCAACCACAACCGCGACCGGGTGCCGGATATCGACCCGCAGCTTCGGCAATTGAACCTGGAACTCGGGCTGAAAACTGCCATGGGCGTGATCAGTGCTCCTTCTGCGTTTCTGCTAAGCGGCGCAGTAGGGTTCTTCTTGAAACGAAGATTTGCCGCGGCATCATTTTTCGCTGCTGGATTTTTTCTCCGGCAAATCCTCACAAAGCAGCGCCCCGTGACTGGCAAACGGAGCCGCCAGGGGGCAAGGAGAAGAAGCGATATCGAGATCGAGCGTTACGCTTTAAAGGCACAACGGGGCGACTACGGCAAGCTTGAGGTAATTCCTTTCAAGTAAGAGCGGCAGTTTCAATAGTCGACGTTGATCAGGTTACACTTGCATCAACAAAAAATCCGGGGTCATGCGGCAGTGCCGCGAGACCCCGGATCCGTTTTTGTTTCAGTAATCGAAGCCCGCTACCAGCGAGGTGTTTTTCAGGCTGCCGCTCCTTTTTTGCTATACAGACCCGTAAGCAAAGCCTCCGCCAGCACATGCCGCCCCATCGCCACCTCCAACTGCCCCTTGCTTGCGCTGCCGGCAAGCTCCAAGGTGGTATTGAGGGCATAGAGCCTGAACATATAGCGGTGAGTGCCTGAGGGGGGACAGGGGCCGCCGTATTCGTTGTGACCCCAACTGTTTTTCCCGATAACCGACTCGCGCGGTTCCGCATGCTCAACCAGGGTACCTATGTTCGGGTTGATGTTCCATAGCACCCAGTGCACCCACAACCCGTTCGGGGCATCCGGATCCTCCATGAGCAGCGCCAGTGACTTCGTCCCCGCAGGCACATTCTCGATTTTCAATTCAGGATTAACATCTTCCCCATCGCAGGTGTACCTGGCAGGAATCTGCTCATTGTCTCCAAATGCCGGGCTGGTTAATCGCAACTTTTCCATGATGTCACCCCCTTTGTTGATTTTGAACTCTTCTAAGGCGCCAAGCGCCTAACCGCGTCTGAGTGTGACTGCCTGAGGCAGCAAACGATGGGCAGTCAGCTGCCGGTTTTTTGCACCCTCCCGACAACCCTTATTTCCAGTACCACATCATCGATCTGGGCGAATGACTCGGAGGCAACCCCGTCAGGTTTTATTATCTCCAGGGACCAGAGGCCTTCCGTACTTGATCGGCCGATAGGGCTCGCGTTGATATGCGAATCCTTGCCACAAACTTCCGAGATGCGAACTGAACGACGGTTCTCGACCAGACCCAGCAGGCAGGGAGGAAGGGCTGACTGATCTACTTCCTCGCGCCGACCCGGCCTCAGATATACCGCTGCCTCGGGGAGACGCACCATTGCCGACCACGGCACGGTTCCAGCTTCACCTATCAAAGAGACGCTGACACCCCGTAAACGGCAATTTTCATAGCCTTGGAACAGGTCTGCGGGGATCTGCAGCTTTACGGAGAAGCTGTCCCTGGCATGTCTGAGTTGCCCCCAGGCGTTGCGGTTCAGAAGAGAACGTATCGAAACAACGCGCGTACACTTCTGTTCAGTCTGCCGGTATCTGAACAGCCATTCGAGCGCATCCCGGCCCCAGATCGAGAGGTTGGTAATCGAACTCCCCAGGGTCTCCGCTTCAGCCGGCAGAGGCGATGGCACCTCGGCATAGCCGTATACCCTCTTCAGCCCATCCTCAGCCACGCAGACACAATTTACCGCCGCTTCGTAATCACGACAGAGGCGCTTGAGTACCAGGTCGCGCTGTTCGTCAAGGGCAAAGGGCTTGCCGGGAGCCGAAAGCTCCTTTTTGCGCGCGACGGCCTCCGCTTTAAGGTCAAGAGTGCTGGCAGCCTTGGCAGTCGCCGGCTCGGCTTGCTTTTCCTCCTGCGCTTGGTCCTCGGCCGTTGGCTGATCGGAGCTTTCCTGCGACTCCCCGGAAGGATAATACACCCAACCGGATGCCGTCACGGTTTCAGCGCTTCTCTCAAACTCGGGCTTCAGATCCAGCTCTACTTGTTTCTCCAGGATTTCAAGCTCATTCCTGAATTCGTTCCAGGCATAGTCCAGGGATGAAAACTCCTTAAAACCCACGAGACATCTGTCTATGAGAGTGGCTGCTTGATCAAGTAGCGCTTCCACCTGCCAGTGACTGAAATTAGCGGCCAGCATATCCGGGTCCGGACGATAGCTTACGATATTGCACGCCAACTTGCTCATCATCCACCTCCTGTTCAACTGGCACATGTCGAAAATGTGAAGGGGCGGCAATTGCCGCCCCCTGTTATAGGAAAGTTGACCCTGCAGGCAGGCGGGAAAGCATCTCCTGGCAAATCTTCTCGCAGTTCTGGCAAGCCGTCCTGCAAATACGGCAGTGCTGGTGCATTTCCGCATGGCTCTCGCATTCCTGCGCGCAGATGCGGCAGGCAACGACGCAGCTATCCAATTGCGCCCGCATGAGTTGAGGAACGGCGTCCGTCTGGCGTACCAGGATGCGCGCGGTGGTCTGGCAGACGTCTGCGCAGTCAAGATTTACCCTGATGCATTTTGTCAGCGTTTGCACCATCTCCTCTCCGAGGCACGCATCTGCGCAGGACGTGCAGGCTTCGGCGCACTCAACCAAGGCATTTATGCACTCGGTTATCACGGATACTTCCATCATCGGCTTTCTCGGGTGGGCGGCGATCATTTCCTGTGTTTTCATCGTTTTCTCCTGTTCTGGATAAATTGGACAACTTTATAATTAGCCAAGTCTAACCTCGCGCTTAAATAATACAACGCCGGACCGCCCAAACAGGACGTTTTTAGTCAGCTCCCCACCCATAACCTCTCAAACATGTGATATTAGCCCGCCAGCCTTTCTACACCTAATCGTGCGGGTTTAGGGCATCGCTCAAGCCTCACCCGATACCGACCCGCCTCTCTAGCGTAGCGACTTGCTCACTAGGCATAGCGGTTTCCCAAGAAAAACATTTCGATTTGTTTTAATTTATTAAAACAGCAATCTACTACGTCTTTTAACGGGACAATTGACCGCAATCAGGCCAAAAGACGTGGTAACTTGCTGAATACTGCTGACTAACTGGCGCTTTTTCAGTTGATTTATGCGGCTATGCGTATTACATTAGGCGCCGTTCCGAGCGCCGTTCTAGTATTACGACGTTCCAAAACGATGTTTTTTTTAATTACAGGAGATTGCCAATGGTCCACGTCTTCACACGCCTCATCCCGCTGCTACTGCTCCTTGTATTCACACGACCCGCCTCAGCCCAACAGGGGTTGGCGATCGACCCGGCTACCTGCCTCGGCTGCCACGGAGACATAATCTCCGCGGACCTGATGGCGGCATCGGTGCACGGCAAAAACGGCTGTACCAGTTGCCATGTCGAAATCATCGAACTTGCCAAGCACATGAGAGGCGAGGTCGAGGTCGGCAAGGTGCAGTGCGTACGCTGCCACAAGAAAGAGTCCGGCGAACACGCGAACAGCGTCCACACCGAGAACGGCGTCCAGTGCGCCGACTGCCACACCGACATGCACAGCCACACCTCGTGGAACGGCGACAAGCGCCGAGTGCTCGCCAGCTGCGTCAGGTGCCACAAGGACGAGCGCGGCTTCAGGGAATCGGCGCACGGCAAGGGTGTCATCGCGGGGAACCAGGACTCGGCGGCCTGCAACGACTGCCACGGCCTGCATGAGATCAGCGCCCTGGGCGATCCCAAATCGCACACCAACCGTGAATTCCACACCAAGGTCTGCCTGCGCTGCCACGCCGACGATGAGCTGGTGAAGCGGAACAAGATCTCCACCGTAGCGGTACACAGCTACATGGAGAGCTACCATGGCAAGAACTACCGTCTCGGCTACCCGGAGAAGGTCGCCGGTTGCGCCGACTGCCATACCGCACACGCGATACTCCCTTCCGACGACCCCGGCTCATCGGTGCACCCGAACAACCTGGTGCAGACCTGCGGCGCCTGCCACAAGAGCGGCGGCCCCCTGTTCACCAAGTTCTACGCCCACGGCGAGCACAACGACCGCGAGAACTACCCGGTCCTTTTCTACACCTTCGTCGCCATGACCGGCCTGCTGGTCTCGACCTTCGCCGTCTTCTGGCTGCACACCCTGCTCTGGATGATCCGCGGCTTCGTTGAGAACAGGGAGAAGGCCGCCCTACTCGAGGAAGGGCACATCCTGCACCACGTCCCGGAAGGGCACAAGCAGTACCGCCGCTTCAACAGGGTTCACGTGTTCATGCATCTTCTGGTTATCATCAGCTTCCTCGGTCTTTCGCTCACCGGTCTTCCGCTCAAGTTCAGCGACCAGGCCTGGGCCAAGGTGCTGATGGACCTGTACGGCGGCGCTCCCAATGCGGCGTTGATACACAGGCTTTGCGCCGGGATCACCTTCGTCTACTTCGCCATGGCGATCTTTATGAGCATCCATTTCCTCTTCATCAGGAAAGACATCAAGGGGAACCCCCTGCAGAGACTGTTCGGACCCGATTCGCTCTGCCCGAACTTCCGCGACATCTCCGACGTGATCGGCATGGTGCGCTGGTTCTTCTTCAAAGGCCCCAAGCCGACCTTCGAGAGATGGACCTACTGGGAGAAATTCGACTTCATCGCGGTCTTCTGGGGTATGTTCGCCATCGGCGGCTCCGGCCTGATGCTCTGGTTCCCAGAGATCTTCGGCATGTTCCTGCCGGGTTGGGCCTTCAACGTGGCGACCATCATCCACTCCGATGAGGCGCTGCTCGCAACCGGGTTCATCTTCAGCGTTCACTTCTTCAACACCCACGGACGCCCGGAGAAGTTCCCGATGGACTTCGTCATCTTCAACGGTCAGATGTCCAAGCACGAGTTCATCGAGGAGCGTGGCGACCAGTGGGCGCGCTACGAGAAGGAAGGGATCACCGAGAAGTTCAAGGCGAAGAAGTCGAGCGGCATACTGTACGACTTCTGCCTGAAGACCTTCGGGTTCACGGCCCTCTTCGTCGGCATCACGCTGCTCATGCTGATGATCTACGCCTTCCTGTTCCCGCACCACTAGGAGCAGGACAACCGTTGCAACAAAAAAGGGGCTCCCGCGAGGGGGCCCCTTTTTTGTTGGGTAATTTACCAGAAGAAGAGGTTCCCGAGGGGGCCTCTTCTTTATTGGAAGAATTGCCTATAGCATCTCCACCGGGTCGACATCGACCACCAGCCGCACCGTCGAGGGGGGGGTGAACCCCGCCCGGAAATGAAACAACAGCCTGTGCAGCTCGGAGCGCTCCCTTCCCTTCAACAGGATCTGCCAACGAAAGCGCCCGCGCACCTTGCCCAGGGGGGCTGTGACCGGCCCAAGGATCTCGACCCGCAGGCGGCACTCCCTCTTGATCTTCCTGAGCAACACGGCCGCTTCTTCGCAGGCGCTCTCCCCCCGCCCCGGCGCCACGGCTGAGAGGGTGAGCGAGGCCAGGTGGGCGAAGGGGGGATAACCGACATCCTCCCGAAAGGCGATCTCCTTTTCGTAGAACCCCTCGAAATCGTGCGCCACCGCGTGGGTCAGGGCGTAATGCTCCGGCGCCAGGGTCTGCACCAGCACCCGTCCCGGCTTGTCTCCCCGCCCCGCCCGCCCCATGACCTGGGTCACCAGCTGGAAGGTCCTCTCCGAACTCCTGAAGTCGGGGAGGTTCAGCGAGGCGTCCGCCGAGAGCACCCCGACCAGGGTCACCCCGGGAAAATCGTGCCCCTTGGCGATCATCTGCGTCCCGATCAGGATGTCAATCGAGCCATCCTCCAGCTCCTTCAGCACCCTGGCGTGCCCCCCCTTACCCTTGGTGGTGTCACGATCCATGCGGGACACCCGCGCCTCGGGGAAAAGCTGCTTCACCTGCTCCTCGACGCGCTCGGTGCCGCGCCCCAGGAGGGTGACCTCCCCCGCCTTGCAGTCGGGGCACACGGAGGGAGGGAGGATGGAGTAGTCGCAGTAATGGCAGACATGCCGCCCCTTGCCGCGATGGTAGGTGAGCGTCACCGAGCAGTTGGGACAGCGCAGCACATGACCGCAGGCCTGGCACACCAGGTAGGTGGCAAAGCCGCGCCGGTTCAAAAAAAGCAGGGTCTGGCCGCCGGCGTCCAGATTCTCCCCTATGGCATCAAGGAGAGGCTTCAGGAAGGTCTCCCCTTTCCGCCTCCTGGCGTCCAGCATCTGCGTCTCAGGCATGGGAAGCTCGCGCACCCGGTCGGGGAGGTGCAGGTAGCCCAATCTGCCGTTTTTGGCAGCGTGGTAGCTGGTAATGAGCGGGGTGGCCGAGCCGAGGACGACCACGGCCGCGGCCAGTTTCCCGCGCACGAGGGCCAGATCGCGGCTGTTGTAGCGCACCCCCTCGGACTGCTTGTAGGAACCCTCGTGCTCCTCGTCCACCACGATCACGCCGAGCCGCGTGAGCGGCGCGAAGAGCGCCGAGCGCGCGCCGATGACGATGGACGCTTCGCCGCGCCTGATGCGGCGCCACTCGTCGTAGCGCTCCCCGTCGGAGAGACCCGAGTGCAGGACCGCGATACCGCAATCGAAGCGCCTCTTGAAGCGGCCGACCAGCTGAGGGGTGAGGGCAATCTCGGGGACGAGCACCAGCGCGGTCCTTCCCGCCGCGAGCGCCACCGCGATCGATTGCAGGTAGACCTCCGTCTTGCCGCTGCCGGTAACCCCGTGC
>Ga0209317_1002894_pt1 | contig 11690 bp, 8 predicted proteins | sample RifGroB2_FD_183994 | JGI IMG/M metagenome (GOLD analysis project Ga0209317, IMG submission 183994) | Soil microbial communities from Rifle, Colorado, USA - Groundwater B2 (SPAdes) (version 2) | ecosystem: Environmental > Terrestrial > Soil > Unclassified | place: Rifle, Colorado | collected...
GAAACCCACTGTCGCGGCTTTCTGGAAGCGACGCAACAGACGCCCCTCCAGTACAGCATCGATCAGGAGTTGACTGTGTACAATACGTTCAACGACGCGGTTGTGCAGATTCTCCAGCATGATGCAATTCGCCAGGGTCTGATCCCTGCACGAAAGGACATCGAACTCTTCACCCTCGCCCTCTATGACCTCGACACGTTTCGCCAGATGCTTATGGAGGATAAAGTGGAGTCAACGATTCTTTCCCAGCCGGAAAAAGACCGACTGCAGGAGGACGAGGAACTGCTGCTGTTCGCCATCGAATTGCTGAAAAGGCAGCTCTTCGGAATCTTTTAGCCGCCGGCCAAAACTGGCAAGAAACTCAAAAGGAAATGCCGACCATGTTGAGGCTCATCGTATTCGACTGTGACGGAGTCATGTTCGACTCGAAAAAATCCAACACCATGTATTACAATTACCTGCTCGCCCATTTCGGCCTGCCGCCGATGAGTAGTTGCGAGGAGGACTTTGTCCACATAAACAACGTGATGGAGTCGATCAAGCATATTTTCCGCCATTCCCCGCAACCTTCGCTGGAGGAAGTCGATGCCTTCAGGCTGCAGACCGACTATGGTCCCTTTCTGCAATACCTGGAAATGGAACCCGATCTCAGAGCTTTCCTGGAACTTACCAGCCCCAGGTTCCATCTGGCTATCTCCACCAATCGAACCAACACCATGATCCCGCTGCTGAAGAGTTATGGCCTGGAAAAATATTTCGGCATGGTCATGACCGCAGCAACCGCCCCGCGGCCCAAGCCTGCTCCGGATGGTCTTCTTACCATTCTCGATCATTTTGGCTGCCGACCGGAGGAGGCAATCTTCATCGGCGATTCATATTTTGACGAACAACATGCGGCGGCATGCAAGGTGCCGCTCATCGCCTTTAAAAATCCGGCCCTTCAGGCCAGGTACCACGTTCGCAGTTTTATGGAGATCCTGGAATTACCGCCATTCCGACAAATATTCTGCGAGTCTCCAAATTAACCGTCATTGAGGACCCAAACAGTCTTCCCCATCAGCCCGTTTGCTCCCTGCCCTGAGCAGCTCATGAGTTCGCCGATCCCGTTCGATAAAACCGTCAAAAGTTTTCTCCGAAAGCTATAAACAACCCTGCACTATTACAATTAGTTCTGGTGTTGCGTCATTAAGTTGATATACTTTTTCGAAAAAGAAATGCAATTACCTCCTTAACATACGATGCTATGTCTGCGGCCCCCAATCCACTAGTCGAAATCTACCGTCAGCTGTCAGAACAATTTTCCTGTCACCGCGCAATTTCCCTTGTGCCGACCAAAGGAGATCCCCCTGACAGATATGAAATCTCCTACAATGTAAAAGGGTTGAGTAGACCGGCAAAAGGGGATGTCATTGAGACCACCGGTCATATCGTAGAACTTACCATTCCTTTTGGTTTTCCTCATTTCCCGCCCAGTTGCAAGCCGAAAAGTAACATATTTCACCCCGATTTCGATCCCGCGGCGATTTGTCTCGGCGACTTCTGGCATCAGGACTGTCAGCTGCCCGACCTGGTTCTGTACATCGGCCGGATGATCAATGGGGAATTCTACTCCAGGACCAACGCCTTCAACGAAGAAGCCTGCATCTGGTACGGCAACCACCCGGACGTCTTGCCCTTAGCCGAGGTCGAGTGGCGGGAAAGGCAAGCAGCCCAAGACGTTTTGGAGAAAAATGACAAACCGGATATCGATACCCTCGATGAGAGCGATCTCTGCACAACATTCGATTTCCTGGCTATCGATGAAGTCACTGAGAAGGAGGAGTCTCCTGACGAACCTCCCTCCGTCGCACCTGCACCCACCTATGATGCGGATTTGCTCAACCTTTTTGAAAAGCAAAAAAGATTCTTCACCCTTCGCGAGAGTGTCAAACGTATCGATTCCGACAATCTTCCCGAGGAGCTGAAAACACTTGCCGCCAGGGCAAAGGAAGCAATCAGCCAGGCAGAAGATTTGTTCAGGGAATCGCGAAAGGCTGAAAAGCGAGGGGATGCCCGGAGTGCCTTCGACGCTTTGGCAAAAATTAATGAAATTGCTGAAGATTTCCCCGATCTCGAGAATCATCTCAGACGTCTCCGGGAAGCCGCTGAAGGCGAACCCGAGGCGGCCATTTCGAGAGTGGACAAATCAGCTGAAGATAGAGAGAAAAAAGCCAAGGCACCGCGATCGACCGGAAAAATCGCTGCAATACCATCCTTCCGGTGGAACAGGAAGATTATAGGCTCTCTGCTGGCCGGAAGCGTTGCCATATTTCTTGCCGCCTCCGGCTACTCCTACTGGAGCGCAATGACTAAACTCGACGCAGCCGAAGCTGCATCTTCTCGTTGTACCGCCTTGTTGGAAAAGGGCGAATTCGAAAACGCCAAACGGTCCTGCGAAGAGGCTCTGACCATAAGCAATAACGTCAAGTTCATCATGCCGGACAGGGTCGAACAGCTGAGAAAACACCTCGGCCAAACCCTGCAGTCGGAGAAAATGAATCAGGGCCTGAAAGGCATGGTACTCGTCGATGGCATCTATCTGGCCAAAAAAGACGCCGAGATAATAGAAACCTCCCGACAGTTGCGTACCGAGGCGGAAGAGTTCTATCATCAAAAAAACTGGCAGCCCGCCATCGATCGCTATGCCCGGGTCCTGGCCATGCCCGTGGCGCCGCATGTTATTTCCGCCGAGATCGCTGCAGACGTAAAAACAAAGCATGATTTTGCTCAATTCCGGCTGGTTCACGACTCCGCCCTGCAATCCCTGCAAAACGGCAAGTGGCGGGAGGCCGTCACGGAACTCATCAAGGCGGAAGGCCTACTTCACCTCCTGCCGGAAGGCGATCGCTCGCAATACGTCATCAATCTGAAGAATGCTTTGGCCAAAAGCACCTTCGAACAATCCCGGGAACAAGGGGATCTCTTCTTTGCCAATTCGGAATGGCAAAAAGCCATGGCCGCCTATGAACTCGCTCTGTCGACGACGGAAAACGTGGCTTTGCCGAAAGAATCTTTTGACATGATCCACCGGAATATGAAAAGAGCCGAGCTCTATGACCTGATCGATCAGGGCATCAAGTCCTTTGGAGCCGGGGCCTGGGATGAGGCTATCGGCGATTACCGGAAGGCCGAGGAATTCCTGGCCAGCCATCAGGCACACCTGAATGTGACAGATGCCGAAAAAAATATCAAAAAGCTCTCCAGGATTATTCTCCAGTCCCTGATCGTCAGGGACCGGCAACTCGCTGCCGACCATCTGGAGAAGAACGAATTGCCGGTGGCGGGCAACATCTATCGACGGCTCATTGACCGTATCGACAACAGTCCATTTTCGGGCGAGGGCGAATTCCTCGCAGCCAGAAATGAGTTCTACGCAACCGTTCAAACGCTTGATGAAAAGATGTTTATTGCCGAGAAAAGCAGTTATCTGGAGAATGAATACCGACCCCTCTTTGCCGCCAATTACCCGACTGCAGTTGCGGCAAATCTCGTCAACCCCCATATCAGCTTCACCAAGGATACCGGTGATAAAGCAGTCTTTAAAATGCAATGCACCGAGACCGGGGGCGGCCGCCCTTTGACACTTGTCATGTACTATGCTTTCAACAAGAAGAACGGACAGTGGGAGCTCCATTCCGAACAACAGTGAAAGACGATCGATTCCCAGCTGCTGTTGGGGTTTTGCGGTTACACGAGAAATCTGAACTCGCCCTTCCCGAGCAGATTATGAAGATGCAGCAACCCCAATAGCCGCCCGTCTTCTTCAATTATCGGCAGGGCTGTGATCTCATGGGACTGCATGATACTCAGCGCATCGGCCGCCAGTCGCGTGCTGTCGATGCAGATGGGCTTCACCGTCATAAACTCGGCGGCGCTTAGGCGGGAAATGTCCCGGGAGTTGACGATGGCCCGGCGGACATCGCCATCCGTCACGATGCCAAGAACCCGGTTTTCTCTATCCACCACCAAAACCACACCCATGTTCTTGTCATTGAGCACACCCACGGCATCGGTGGCGGACGCCTCGGGGAAGATGGCAGGAATATCGCTGCCGGCCAGCATCACTTCAGTGACCCTCACCTTGAGTCTTTGTCCCAGGCTGCCTCCCGGATGATTGTGCCGGAAATCTTCCGCCTGGAATTTCTTGCGGTTCAACAATACCACCGAAAGAGCGTCTCCCATGGCCAGGGTCCCGGTGGTGCTTGCCGTGGGGGCGAGACCGAGCGGGCAAGCTTCGCGCGGCACACCGATATCGAGAACGACATCGGCGGCAACGGCGAGCGATGAGGTCTTGCCGCCGGTCATGGCAATGATCGGATTACCCCTTTTTTTCAGAGTAATAAGCAAGCCGTTCAATTCCGGAGTTTCACCCGAATACGAAATCGCCACCACCACATCGCCGGCCATGACCATCCCCAGGTCGCCATGCATTGCTTCTACCGGATGGAGGAAAAAGGAGGGCGTACCGGTGCTGTTCATGGTTGCCGCAATCTTCTGGCCGATTATTCCTGATTTCCCGATCCCGGTGATAACGACCCTGCCCGGACAGGCGAGAATCGTATCGATCGCCTGAATGAATTCTCCGCCGATTCGCTCGCGAATGGCCGCCAATCCCTGCTCTTCTATACGCAATACTTCCTTCGCGTCATCAATAGACATCTCTCTTCCCTTTCTTGTGGATACCAACCTGAATAGCTTGACAGAACTCTCGCCGACGCGTTATTTTGTCGACCTGCTATAATTCCCGCAACCATATGTAACAAATCCGGCCATGATAATCATTGGTTTTTCGCCCGGCAAGAACAGAGAGAGCATCCGACGACTTTCATTAATGCAAAGCTAAGCCGTTGCAAAAAATTAACACGACAAGGTAATTCTCGGAAACGGTCTAAGGAGCCGTAACGAAAAGGATGAAAATGGCCAAGTTATTTCGTAACGGCTCCTAAACTCTCTCCTTAAATCATTTCCCCGTCAATATTTCGCATTTTTTTTGCCTTTTTGCCCATTTTTTTCCGATATGGTGTATAGTAACTAATTTTCGATTAGGTTGTTCGTCCATACATATTTCACTTAACATTCATTGGAGTTTTTTATGTCAGAATATCTGTTTACTTCGGAGTCAGTATCTGAAGGCCATCCAGACAAAGTTGCCGATCAAATTTCAGATGCCATCCTTGACGCCATTCTTACCCAGGATCCCACTGCCCGCGTTGCCTGCGAAACCCTCGTAACCACCGGCATGGCCGTTATTGCCGGAGAAATAACCACCTCAGCCTGGGTAGATATGCCGTATGTTGTTCGGCAAACTATTAAGGGCATAGGCTACAACTCATCCGACATGGGTTTTGACTGGCAGTCGTGTGCGGTGATCACTTCCATCGACAAGCAGTCCTCCGATATCGCCCAAGGTGTTAATGAAGGTTCGGGGCTGGATCTCGACCAGGGAGCCGGAGACCAGGGACTTATGTTCGGCTATGCCTGCAATGAAACCAGTGTATTAATGCCGATGCCGATCTCCTATGCCCATAGGCTCATGAAGCGTCAGTCCGAAGTGCGTAAAGCAAATATCCTGCCGTGGTTACGGCCCGATGCCAAGAGCCAGGTAACCATTCAGTATGTCAACAAGGTTCCTTCCAGGATCGAAGCAGTAGTTCTTTCCACCCAGCATGATCCCGATGTAAGCTATGAAAACCTTAAGGAAGGGGTAATGGAAGAGATAATCAAGTCGGTTCTTCCAGCCAATATGATCGATGCCAAAACCAAATTCTTTATCAATCCGACCGGCCGGTTTGTCATCGGCGGTCCTGTCGGTGACTGCGGCGTCACCGGGCGGAAAATCATCGTCGATACATACGGCGGCAAGGGATCGCACGGAGGCGGGGCCTTTTCCGGAAAGGATCCGTCCAAGGTCGACCGTTCGAGCTCCTACTACGGCAGATATATTGCCAAAAATATCATAGCCGCCGGACTGGCGGATGAAGTGGAAGTTCAGGTAGCCTATGCTATCGGCATTTCCCAACCCGTATCGATCAACGTCAACAGCTTCGGAACCGGCAGAATCAGTGATGCCCAAATTAAAAAGCTGATCACCGAATTCTTCGACATGCGACCGAAAGCAATTATCCAGCAACTCGACCTTCTCAGGCCTGTCTACCTTCCCACCGCAGCCTATGGTCACTTCGGCCGGGAGTTGGACAGTTTTACCTGGGAAAAAACCGATAAGGCCGAGCTTCTTCGCGATGCCGCTAAAATCAAATAGCGCGTTTCTTCATAACTTCACTTGAAGACGTTACACAGTTTTAAATATCCAGAATGGAACATTACTATGAATAGCTCATTTAAAGACTATAAAGTGGCCGATATGGCCTTAGCCGAATGGGGCCGCAAGGAAATAGCCATTGCCGAGACGGAAATGCCCGGTCTCATGGCTCTGCGGGAGGAGTATCGAAGCAAAGCCCCTCTCAAAGGTGCGAGAATAGCCGGTTGCCTGCATATGACCATCCAGACTGCAGTACTGATGGAGACCCTGGTTGATCTTGGTGCCGAAATACGCTGGTCGAGCTGCAATATTTTCTCAACCCAGGATCATGCCGCTGCAGCCATGGCTGCAGCCGGAATACCCACTTTTGCCTGGAAGGGAGAGACTGAGGCTGAATTCTGGTGGTGCATCGATCAGACCATTTTTGGCCCCAACGACTGGCAACCCAACATGGTTCTCGACGACGGCGGTGATCTCACGCTTGTGCTGCATGAGAAATACCACAAGGAATTGGCATCGATCCGTGGCATAAGTGAGGAAACCACCACCGGGGTGCACAGGCTGAATGAGATGGCTGCCGTCGGAAAACTCAAATGCCCGGCAATCAATGTCAACGATTCCGTAACCAAATCCAAGTTCGACAATCTCTACGGCTGCCGGGAGTCTCTCATCGACGGCATCAAGCGTGCAACCGATGTGATGATCGCCGGCAAAAACGCAGTAGTGGTCGGCTATGGCGATGTAGGAAAGGGTTGTGCCCAGGCGCTGCGCGGCATGGGGGCATCGGTCTTCGTAACCGAAATCGATCCGATCTGCGCCCTGCAGGCAGCCATGGAAGGCTACAAGGTCGTGACCATGGATGATGTGGCTGCCATCGGCAATATCTTCGTGACCTGCACCGGCAACCTGAGGGTCATCACCAGAGCCCATATGGAAAAGATGCCGAACGAGGCGATCGTGTGCAACATCGGTCACTTCGACTCGGAAATCGACATTGCCGGAATCCGCGATCTGCCATGGGATAACATCAAACCCCAGGTCGACCATGTTATCTTTCCCGACGGAAAGAAGATTATCGTCTTGGCGGAGGGCAGACTGGTAAATCTGGGATGCGCAACCGGTCACCCCAGCTTTGTCATGAGCAATTCCTTTTCCAACCAGGTACTGGCTCAGATAGAACTCTGGCAGAATTCCGAAAAATACGAGAACAAGGTGTATTTCCTGCCCAAGGCTCTGGATGAGATGGTCGCCCGTTTGCATCTGAAGAAGATCGGTGCCAACCTTACCCTGCTGAGCCAGGAACAGGCCGACTATATCGGCGTACCGGTCAGCGGACCTTTTAAACCGGAATACTACCGATATTAGTTACCTTTGCCGTAATTTCACCGTCTTCAGCGACTTGCCGGTTGATGAAAATAAAGCATCAGCCGGCATTTTTTTTTACCGCCAACTGCACAGTTGCTATTCTCCCCCGCCGTCACGGGCAAATAAAAAAGGCGTAGAGATCAAAATCTCTACGCCCCATATTCCTGCTGAAATTTCAGAAGTCGAGTTATTCAGCTACCGCTACCCTCTTCGTTCTGGATACGGGCCGGAATACCATACATGGTGGTTGAGCCGGACGACCAGAATGCCAATCGACCTTCTCTTACCATTTCATTTGCTACGTTTTTCATGTCCCGCGGCTTAGTATCAGGATCGCAAGCATAGAAATCCTTAATATACAGCTGCGGTTTTGGAGAGTTGGCCGCTTTCTCCTCAATGGCTTTTTTCAATTCTTCTTTACTCAGTGCCATAATATAACTCCTAAAAAAAGGTTTCGGAAGAAAGCATCAATGGGCCAAGCTGCATACCGCAGCCTGGCCCGCTAACAACATTCTTGACTTACTATTTGATATGGCTGGTGAACTTGAACTGAGTCGTGGTCCGCCAGGTGTCATAAGCAAGACGATAGTCGTCGATGCTCTTATCAGTGAACGGAATATCACATTTCTCGAAAAATTTTTCCCAGCCAATCCTCTCGGCCCATTCGCCAAGACGCTCATACTTACGGGCGTCGGCTGCATACGCCACCAAGATCTTCTTGACGGCGGCAACAGTCTCCGGCCAACGGGGAGTGGTGTTGGGCAGGAACGGAATGACCAACTTCGAGAATTTCGGTGCACTAATCCTGTTGGAAACCTTGCCGCCAACCAGGATTGCGATACCGTCGCCTTCGGGATCGGCGAGCGGCATTGCCGGACACATGGTGTAGCAGTTACCGCAGAACATACAACGCTCAACGGTTACTTTGACGGTTTTGATTTCTTTGCCATTGACCTCTGCCTTGGCGGGCTTTACAGCTCCCAGCGGACAAGAGGCAATGGCCAACGGCAGCTCACAAACACCACTGATACGATTGTGATCGATCATCGGCGGCTTTCTGTGGATACCGAGGATAGCGATGTCGGAAGCATGTACTGCACCACACATATTGAGACAGCAGGCGAGAGCAATACGCACCTGAGCCGGCAGGGTCATGGAGGTGAAGTAATCAAATAACTCATCCATTACCGCTTTGACAACGCCGGAGGCGTCGGTTGCCGGAGTATGGCAATGTACCCAGCCCTGGGTATGAACGATATTGGTAACACCGGCTCCGGTTCCGCCTACGGGATACCTGTTGCCGTAGCTGGCCAGGGTATCAAGAAGCGGCTGAACTTTCGCTTTGGAATCAACCATGAATTCAATGTTATTCCGGGTGGTGAAACGCAGGAAGCCATCACAGTGCTTGTCTGCGATATCACAGACTTCACGAATATATTCCACCGATACCAGGCGAGGAGAACCGACGCGAACGGTATACACCTCGTCACCGGTTTCCGATTTATGTAACAAAACGCCCGGCTGAGTGATCTCATGCCACAGCCATTTTCCCTTGTTCGCTTTGATGACCGGCGGGAAGAATTTTTCGTAATGGGGTGGACCAAGATCTGAGATACGACCGTCCATTGGCTTGTCTGGATTATAACCCATGGTAAATCTCCTTATATTTTTTTAATATGAATTGTTAACTCAAATTAAAACAGCATCAGGCTTTATGTTTTGCACGGAACTCGTTGATGTCACGCTCAAAACCGCCTTCAACCTCTTCCTCTTTCCAGAATATGTAGGGATTGCTGCGAGGCTCTTTGACATGCTGCGGAATTGCGTCAATACCCATAACAGAGAGGAAGGTCGGGAGACCAACGCGCTGCATGGTTTCACCAACACGCTCACGGTTTTTACCAACTTCCATCCACCAGTCCCAAACCTTCTCGATGAACTCTGTCAATTCTTCGAATTCGTTTTCTTTTTCGACTTTGATGAAGGGTACGACGAGAGTCGCGAACTGAGCACCATCTAGGATCGGGGCTTTGGCACCGACACAGATGGAGGCACCTTTGTCAACACCCGGACGCAGAGCGCGGGGCATTACGTTGATGCAGTGCATGCAACGGGTGCATTCTTTATCATCAATTTTCAGTTCGCTGCCTTCCATCCACATACAATTGGTGGGACAGAGGTTGATAACTTCCTTATTGATGTCGAATTTACCCCAGTCTCTGCCGCTGTGGGCGCCGCCGTTTGCCGGATAATTGCCGGCAACATACTCTTTTACGGCAGCTTGATCGATGCGGATCGCATCTCGCCAGGTACCGATAACGGATATATCGGAACGAGCGATCGAGGCCACACAGTCGTTCGGACAACCGGAGAATTTAAATTTGAACTTGTAGGGGAATGCGGGACGATGGATCTCATCCTGATATTTCATTGTCAACGAATGGCAGCACTCTTCGGTGTCGTAGCAGGACCACTCGCAACGGGACATACCGAGACAGTTGGCCGGCGTACGCAGGTTTGAACCGGAACCGCCAAGATCCTGGTTCATGTCGTGGGTCAGATCCCAGAAGAAGGGCTCGAGATTTTCGGTACGGGTACCGAGCAGAATGATATCACCGGTAGAACCATGGAAATTGGTCATACCGGAACCGTATTTCTCCCAGAGTTTCATCAGACCGCGAAGGTTTTCGGTCGAATAGTACTTTGAAGCCGGCTGAGCAACACGAACGGTGTGGAAATGCTCGACTCCCGGAAACTGCTCAGGAACGTCAGCATAACGTCCAACAATACCGCCACCATATCCGAAAACACCGACGATACCGCCGTGCTTCCAATGGGTGATTCTGTCTTTATAGGACAGTTCCAGGATACCAAGAATATCCCAACACTCAGGCTTGGTTTCCGCCTGGCGCTTAATGTCGGTCACGAAGCTTGGCCACGGGCCACTCTCCAATTGGTCCAACAAGGGCGTCTCACGTTTTGCCATGATTTCCTCCTTTGAATTACTGTTTATACTGCAACCTTAACCAAACTTTTTACTGAAAACCGAAGTAGAATTCCGGAATATCATTTTTTACTGCTGTCAAACAGCCGCCTTCCCTGACTAGTTGATCTAGCAAAAAAGGTTAACAGAATGATAATATAAACTTCTAATCAGCGATCGAGAATAGCTTTGCTGTGCGGTTTTGTCAACAAAAATCCATAGACCTATCAGCCTGCAACTGAACCGCCATTCACCCTGAAAATCGATGTTCTAAGCTGTTTCCGAGGCTTGATCGAGGAACACTTTTTCAAGCGTTCCGGAAGCCCCCGCAGGATCCATCATGGCCTGCAAAAATCCGGCGGCGAGGGCCTTGCCGAGCTGTACGCCTTCCTGATCGAACGAATTGATATTCCAGGCAAATCCCTGGAACACAATCTTGGCTTCATAGGTCGCGAGCAACGCACCCATGACCTTTGGGGTCAGCTTCTCGGCCAGCAGTAGGCAGGAAGGCCGGTTGCCGGCAAACTCCCTGTTAGGATTGGCCGAGCGTTGCCCCACAGCCATGGCGACCATTTGGGCGAACAGATTTGCTAGGAGTTTTTGCTGCGAGGTGGTTCCGCTCACCACACTGTCGACGCCAGACTGGGATTGACGGAAACCGATGAACTCAACCGGCACAATCTCCGTCCCCTGGTGCAGCAGCTGATAGAAAGCATGCTGGCCGTTGGTCCCCGGCTCGCCCCAGACAACCGGTCCGGTCTTGGCTGCCACCCGGCGCCCTTGCCTGTCAATCGATTTGCCGTTGCTTTCCATGTCGCATTGCTGCAGATGGGCGGGAAAACGGTTGAGCGCCTGACTGTACGGCAAGACCGCAAGGGTCGGATAATCGAGAAAGTTGTGGTTCCAGATGCCCAGCAGGGCGAGAAGCAACGGCAGGTTATTCCGGATATCTACTTCCTCCGCCTGGCTGTCCGCCAGTGCCGCTCCCTCCAGGAATTCCAAGATCCTGTCATAGCCGAGGAAAAAGCCCAGCATCACAACGCC
>Ga0209317_1002899_pt1 | contig 11674 bp, 9 predicted proteins | sample RifGroB2_FD_183994 | JGI IMG/M metagenome (GOLD analysis project Ga0209317, IMG submission 183994) | Soil microbial communities from Rifle, Colorado, USA - Groundwater B2 (SPAdes) (version 2) | ecosystem: Environmental > Terrestrial > Soil > Unclassified | place: Rifle, Colorado | collected...
AGTACCTGACGCCGACCCGAGTCATGGTAGTCTACGAGCTGCCGCTAAACGAGGTGGTGCTCGACTTCTACGATCGCCTCAAATCGATCACCAAGGGTTACGCCTCGCTCGACTACGAACTCCTGGACTACCGTCAAAGCGAGCTGGTGCGCCTGAACATCATGATCAACGGCGAGGTGGTCGATGCGCTCTCCCTTATCATCCACAAGGACAAGGCGTACTACCGCGGGCGGGAACTGGTCTCCAAGATGAAGGAGCTGATCCCCCGCCAGATGTTCGAGATAGCGATTCAGGCCGCCGTCGGCGTCAAGGTCATCGCCCGGGAAACCGTCAAGGCGATGCGCAAGGACGTTCTGGCCAAATGCTACGGCGGCGACATCACCAGAAAGCGCAAACTCCTCGAAAAGCAGAAAGAGGGAAAGAAGCGGATGAAGAACGTCGGCAACGTGGAACTCCCACAAGAGGCGTTCCTGGCGATCCTGAAGGTGGAGGGGTAGCCATAACCCGGACGGCTGATGCCTCCCAGATGAAAAGGGGAATTAAAAAATATGGAAGATTACAAGAACGTCTGCAACGACAAACCGGCGCAGTCCACAGCCAATCAGGCCAAGCAGGCCAAGCCGGCCAAGGCAAAACACATCGTACGGGAATATGCCGAATCGATCGTCATAGCGGTCCTTTTGGCGCTGGTGATCCGTACCTTCGTCGTGCAGGCGTTTAAGATCCCCTCGGGATCCATGGAAGACACGCTGGCGATCGGTGACCACCTCCTGGTCAACAAGTTCATCTACGGCTCCAAGATCCCCTTCACCGACAGCCGGATCATGAAGATACGCGACCCCCGGCAGGGAGACGTCATCGTCTTCATCTACCCGGAGGACCCCACCAAGGACTTCATCAAGCGGGTGATCGGCGTCCCCGGCGACACGGTCGAGGTGAAGGACAAGAGGGTGTACGTGAACGGGAAGCTCTACGCCAACCCGCACGAGGTGCACAAGGAGCCCGACACCATCCCGAAGGAGATGAACCCGAGGGACAACAGGGATCCGGTCCAGGTGCCGGCCAACTCCTACTTCGTCATGGGCGACAACAGGGACCGCTCCTACGACAGCCGCTTCTGGGGCTTCGTCACCAAGGAGAAGATCAAGGGACTGGCCTTCATCAAGTACTGGTCCTGGGACAAGGAGAAGTTCCGGGTCCGCTTCGGGAGCATAGGGAAGCTGATCGACTAGATCGGCACCACATCTGGCAGTTCACCCCCTGTACGGTTCATACCCGTGCGGGGTTTTTTTGTCCAGCTGGTGACAACTCGGGAATCGGACCAAGTACCTCTCAAAGATCCGCCTCCCCCACTCCCATCAAGCATAGGACAAACCCCTGTAGGAATTCCCGCCGCGATAGACGCAGCCCACTTTTGCGCGCCTGGCCTCGGATATATTTCGTGCCGCCTCGCCGTATTATCTCATGCCCGCGGGGGATGAGGGAGAATGATCAGCGCTAATCGGGATAGCTAGCGAGGCTGGACGCAAAGTGCCCCTGTCACTGGCTGCAACAGGGGCACGAAATGGTGCATTGAACTTATCGGGCGCGGGGAGCTTAGGGGGTCAGGTCCTGCACCGCCTGGTAGATGATGTCGAACAGTTCCTGGATGTCCTCTTCCCTGATGCAAGAGAAGGCGATGCGCAGGTCGGTCTTGGTCGTGGAGATGGCGCCGACCCCGTACTTGTCGAGCAGGTGCAGGCGCAGCTTCTCGGCATCGACCGTCTTCAGCTTGAGGCACATGAAGTAGCCGGAGTTGAAGGGGTAGTAATCCCAGGCCTTCTCGTACTTTTTACTTTTCAGCACTGCCTTGGTCTTCAGGGCGCGCCCCTTCATGACCTGGAACTTCTCCTCCTTCTGGGTCAGGAAGTCGGGCGAGCGCAGCGCCTCGATGACGAAGGTCTGCGAGGGGTGCGGACAGTTGGAGATACGGGCGCGGATGATCCCCATCGCCTTCTTCTCAAGGGCGTTCATGACCGGGGCGTTCTCATAATCGTTGCCGTCGGCAAAGGTGATGAAACCGGTGCGGAAGCCCCAGACGAACTCCTCCTTGGTGGCGCCGTCAAGCTTCACCGCGAGGATGCGCGGGTGCAGGTTGGCGAGCTTGCCGAACAGGGACTCCTTCAGGCTGTCCTCGTAGAAAAGTCCGAAGTAGGCGTCGTCGGAGATGGCAACGACGTTGCACCCCCCCTCTGCCACTTCAAGGATGGCGGCAACCAACGCATCGGCTTCCTCGACGGTCGGCGTATAGCCGCTCGGGTTGTTCGGGAAGTTGAGCAGCACGACGACCTTCCCCTTCTCCTCGGCGGAGTTACGCAGCTCAGCCTTGAAGGCGTCTATGTCGTAGCCGCCGGTCACGGTGAAGGTCGGGTGCTTCTTCACGATGGCGCCGCTGCAGGTACCGAAAGTGAGGTTGTAGTTGCCCCAGAGCATGTCGGGCAGGATCAGGTGGTCACCCTTGTCGACGAACATATCGGAGACTATGGAGAGCCCGTGGGTCAGGGCGTTGGTGACGATCGGGTTGCTGAAGTGCTTACCCACCTGGCTCGGGTTCTCGCGCAGCATCTTCTCCCGCCACAGGGCGCGGAGCTCAGGCTTCCCTGCGGGAGGGGCATAGGGGTAGATATCCTTGGGATCGAAAGCGGAGAGCTTGTCCTGGATGCAGGCGAGGAACATGGGACCGCCGTTCTCGGTGGCGATGCCGATGGTGGCGTTGAACTTGTGGGCTTTTTCCTTGGCTTCAGCCGACTGGGTCAAGATACCTTTGGGGAAGAAGAGGTTCTTGCCGAGATCGGACAGCATCTCCAGGACATGGGGGCTGTGCTGGGCTAGAGAATCGTTTAATTCCGCGGCCAATGGATTCATTAATTCCTCCTGAAGCATAGTATGGATATTCGCCCGGGGGCACGACCGCGCCTTGGGAGCGGTCATAGATTCGCCATTAAATCTTTTCACTGTCTAGTTGTCAACGGTTAATGTGGGGGCAGGCCGGAAAATTCCCGAGGCCGACTGTTAAACTTCGGCCGATACACCTGCGTGGTGGCGCACTCCTGTAGGAGCGGCATTGCTGCCGCGATCAGCTGCGGGATTAATCGCGGCAGCAATGCCGCTCCTACACGGAATTGATTCTCAATTTAACGACGGTGCTCCCCGCCCCTTTTTCAAACGAAGAGGGGGAGAGTCGGTGACCGAGCAAACTACCTGGTGACAAAACCGTACTTGGCGAGCACCCGCTTCGCCTCGGTGCCCAGCAGGTAGCGGTAAAAAGCCAGGGCGTCCCTGTTGTTGGCGCCGCTCCCGGTCAATGCGATGGGATAGGTCACGCGCGAGTACAGGTTCTGCGGCAGGGTGAACAGGATCTTCGACTTCCTGGCCTGCAGCGCGTCGCTGCGAAAAACCAGCGCGCCGTCCACCTCGCCCCGCTCGGCATACATCAGGCATTCCCGAACGTCCTTCGCCAGGACCAGTTTGGGGGCAAGCCGCCTGTCGATGCCGGCGTTCTTGAAGGCCTCCATGGCGTATTGGCCAGCCGGCACGCTCTTGGGGCTCCCTATGGCGATCCTTTCCAGTTTCAAGAGATCGTCCAGCGAGACGACCTTGGTGGCGGCAGAACCGGAACCGGCAAAAACGAGCGTGTTGTAGGCGAAATCGGTCACGGTCAGGGCGGAAAGGAGATGTCTTAGCTTGAGATATTCCGCCCAATGCACATGAGCCGCGATGAAGATATCGGCCGGCGCCCCGTTTTCCAGCTGCTTTGCCAGCGCACCTGAGCCTCCGTAGGTTTTCACCACCCGGACGCCGGGGCTGTGGCGGGCGAAACCGGCCGAGAGTTCCTCGACCACCTCCTTGAGGCTGGAGGCGGCCATGACATGCAGCTCCGCCGCATGAACCGGTCCGGCGGCGAAGAGGTACAGTGCCAGAAGACACCGTAATATACGGAGGTTCGCCATCGTCATCTGTCCAGCAGCAGTTCCATGAGACGGAACCCCGGGGAGACGCTGAGATGGGCAGCGGCGGCGGAGCATTCGTCGTAGCCTGCCACCCCCTGCTTTTCCTCCTGCTCACCTGAATAGAGGACGAAAGGGACCGGGTCCGAGGTGTGGGTCATCAGTGCGACCGGTGTGGGATGGTCGGGCGCGCAGAGGATACGGTAGGCGCCGAACTGCTTGATCCCCTCCAGCACCGGGCCGACCACCTGCTCGTCAAAAAGTTCGATCGCCTTGATCTTGTCGGCGAGCTTTCCCGAATGGGAAGCCTCGTCCGGCGCCTCCACATGAACGAACACGTAGTCCCGTTGCTGCAACGCCTGAAGGGCGGCCTGCGCCTTGCCGCTGAAGTTGGTGTCGAGATATCCGGTGGCGCCGGGCACGTTGATGATGTCGAGCCCGGCGTAGACGCCGATCCCCTTGATCAGGTCGACTGCCGAGATGACGGCGCCCGTGAGGCCGAACCTGGTCTGGAAGTCCTCCATCGCCGGTGCCTTGCCGTGCCCCCAGAGCCAGATGGAGTTGGCAGGGGTCTCACCCTTTTCGGCGCGCCTTTTGTACTGCGGGTGGTTGTGAAAGATCATCTGGGACGCGTTCATGATGTAGATGAGACGGTCGCTCCCCTCGCCCGACGGCATGAACTTGATGATATCCTGGCCGGTGATGTCGTGCGGCGGAGTCGCCTTGATCTGGGTCCGACCGTTGTGCCAGACCATCAGGTGCCGGTAGCTGACCCCCGGGTGGAACGAGAACTCGTCGTCCCCCAGTTGGCGCTGCAGCTCCTCCATCAGTTCGCGGCCGTCGGCGGTGGAAATATGGCCGGCGGAATAGTCGTCCATGATGAGCCTGCCGCCACGCGCGTCGAGGTGCACCAGGTTGACGCGGAAGGCGACGTCGTCGGGGCCGAGCGCCACACCCATGCTGGCCGCCTCAAGCGGGGAGCGGCCGGTATAGCACTGAACCGGGTCGTAGCCGAACATGGAGAGGTTGGCGACGTCGCTACCGGGGGGGTACCCCTCCGGCACGGTCTGCGCGAGCCCCAGCCGTCCGCGCCTCGCCATGAAATCCATATTCGGCGTATTTGCCGCCTGCAGCGGGGTCTTGCCGCCCAGCCCTTCAATTGCCTCGTCCGACATGCCGTCGCCAAGCAGTACCACATACTTCATGTAAAAATCCTTTTGCTGCATTGATTTGATTGTTTCCTGACCTGCTAGATTCCCTGATTCCCTCGCCCTGCGGTTTTGTTTCACCCTCTCGGATGGAACTCGCCATGCAGTCGCTTCAGCCTCTCCCTTGTCACATGGGTGTAGATCTGGGTCGAGGAGAGGTCCGCATGCCCGAGCATGATCTGCACGCTTCTCAGGTCGGCTCCGTTATCCAACAGGTGGGTGGCAAAAGAGTGGCGCAGCGTGTGCGGGGAGATGCCGGACCGCACCCCCGCCTGCTGCGCCCTCTTCTTGATGATGTTCCAAAAGGCCTGCCGCGTCATCCCCTGGCCGAGCCTGCTCAAAAAGAGCCGGGAACTGGACCCGTCCTTGAGCAGTTCGCCGCGCGCCTCCAGGAGATAGCGCGCTACCGACTTGCAGGCGCTCTCCCCCATCGGGATCAGCCTCTCCTTGTCGCCCTTGCCGATGGTCATCAGGTAGCCTGCCGAGAGGTTCACATCGCCAAGCTTCAGCCCCACCAGCTCGGAGACCCGCAGCCCCGTGGCATACAAAAGCTCCAGCATGGCGGCGTCACGGAGCTCGCCGGCACCGGTGTCGAGCGGCGAGGCAAGAAGCGCCTCCACCTCCTTGCCGCTTAGCACGGCCGGGAGCCTGAGCACCCCCTTGGGCGCCTCGACGATGGCGGTCGGGTTCTGCTCGCAATACCCCTCCCTTAGCAGGAAGCGGTGCAGCATGCGCAGCGCGGAGAGCGCCCTGGCACGGCTTCGGGGCGCCATCCCATCCTCTTTGAGCTTGGCGAGGTAACCGGTCACGTCACTGGGGCGTATCTCCCCCGGCGCCCGCTCCCCCAGGAACAGCAGGTAACGGGTCAGATCGCGGCTGTAGGCTGCCACCGTGTTGGCCGCGGCCCCCTTCTCGACCAGGAGGTAATTCAGAAAAAGGTCTACGAAACGGTCCACTATCTTTCGACGGCGGCGAGAAGCTCCTTGCGGACCTCCTCGAGCTTCCCGGGGTCGGAGAGCTTCTGGCCGAAGATGTCCTTCACGTAGAAAACGTCGGCCACCTGGTCCACCTTGGTCGAGATCTTGGAGACGCCGATATAGAGGCCGAGCATGGTCAGCGTGCTGGTGATGCTGTAGAGGAGCCCGACCTGGTCGTGGGCGTAGATGTCGATGACCGTGTAGTCGGACGACACCTCGTTGTCGATCTCCACCCGCGCCGGAACCGTCGGCTTCGCCTTCTCGGTAAGGATGCTGGGACGGTGCCGCTTGGCCACCAGCGCGCTCACCTTGACCTTCCCCTCCAGCACCTGCCGCAGATCCGCCTCCAGGCGTGTCCAGCGCGTTTCCTCGGTGATGACGAACCCCTGGGGGGAGTTGATCTGGAGGACGTCCAGCACCTTCTCATTGGTGTTGGTGTGGATCTGTGCCCCCAGGATGTTCATGCCGTTTGCCGCCATCACCCCCGTTATCATGGAGAAGAGACCGGGGACGTCATAGGTGCAGACGGTGCAGTTGGTGTACCCCTTTTCCGTCTCATGGGAGAGCTTCAGCACCAGCAGGTCCTCGGGGAGCGAGAGCAGGATCCTCACGTGCCCGGCGATCACCTCGGGGGCGTAGGATAACAGATGCCGCGTGGTAAGCGCCTGCAGCTCGTCCTTGATGAGCTGGGCCGGGTAGTCGTCGCTCAGGATATCGAAGATGGCGCGCTTCACCCGCTTCACGCGGTCGCCCGAGGCCTCCAGCCTGAAGTCGCCACGCTCAAGCACCTGGAACGCCTTCTCGTAGAGCTCCTGCAAAAGGAGCGCCTTCCACTCGGTCCAGACCTCGGGCCCCACCGCCTTGATGTCGGCGTAGGTCAAGAGGTAGAGCATCTTCAGGTTCTCGCTCTTCTCCATCTGGCGGGCGAACTGGATGATCATCCTCTCGTCGTGCAGGTCGCGCCGCTGCGCGATGTGGGCCAAAAGCAGGTGGTTTCTGATCAGGAACTGCAGCCTCTCTCCGTCCTCCTTGCTGAGCCCCATGCGGCGCGCCACGGTGCGGGAGAGTTCTGCGCCGACCTCCGCGTGCCCTCCCCCGCCACCCTTGCCGACATCGTGCAAAAGGATGGCCAAGAGCAGCAGCCAGCGCTTGTCCACCTCAAGGGAGAGCTGGGTCAAAAGCGGCAGGGTGTCGCGGTGTTCGCCGCGCCAAAGCCTGGCGATCTCGTCCACCGCGAACAGGGTGTGGGTGTCGACCGTGTAGATGTGGTAGACGTCGTGCTGCACCTTGCAGTAGATGCGCTCGAACTCGGGGATGAACCGGTTCAAAAAGCCCAGGTGGTGCATCTGCTGCAGGGTCTCCGACACCCCCTTCTCGGACTGCAGGATCTTGAAGAAGGAGGCGCTTGCCTCCTTGGAGCGGCGGAACTTGTCGTTCACGAGATCCAGGTTTTCCCTGATCAGCCCCTTGGCGGCGATGTTGATGCCGACCCCCTGCTTCTGGGCGTACTCGAAGATCCGGATCAGCCTGATCGGGTCCTTGGCGATCACCGATTCGTCCGGCACCACCAGTTCGCCCTTCATGACGTAGAACCCGTCGCCCACCGGCCTGCGGGTGAAGTACCCCAGTATCTTGCGCGCACTGTCCTCGCGCTGGCTGCACTTCGTGATGAGCAGCGAGCTGAAATGCTCGACCCGGTTGGCGTGCAGGTAGAAGTCCTGCATGAACTGTTCGACGGCGAGGGTCTTGCCGCGATCCTCGTAACCGAAGAAGCGGGCAATGGAGGTCTGCGCCTCGAAGGTCAGCTGGTCGTTCTTCCTTCCCGCCAGGTAGTGCAGCTCGTTGCGGATGCGCCACAGGTAGTTGAGCGAGCTGTAGTACATGCCCAGCTCATCCTCGGAGAGCACCCCCTTGATCACCAGTTCGCGCGGCTCGTCCACCTTGTACTTTATCTTCGCCACCCACATCGCCGTGTGCAGGTCGCGCAGACACCCCTCCCCCTCCTTGATGTTCGGCTCCAGGATGTAGACGCTGGAGCCGTACTTGTCGCGCCGCTTTTTCAGCTCGTCGAGCTTTTCGGCGATGAAGGAGTCGCTCCTTTTGGCGAGCACCTGGGTCACCATCAACTTCTTCAGGTCCCGATACAGCGCGTCGCTCCCCGTTAGAAGCCGCGCGTCCAGAAGCGCCGTCTTCACGGTCAGGTCGTTGCCGGCCATCTCCACGCAGTCCGAGAGGGTGCGCACGGAGTAGCCTACGTCCAGGCGCAGATCCCACAGGAAATAAAGCAGGCGGTTCGCCACCTCCTCCACAACCTTCGAGTCCTTGCCGCTGTAGAGGAACATCAGGTCGAGGTCGGAGTAGGGGTTCAATTCGCGGCGCCCGTAGCCGCCGACCGCGACCAGCGCCAGCTGCCCGGTCTTGTGCATCTGCAGGTCGTCGGAAAGCGTGGTGAAGAGCCGGGTGACCAGCGCGTCCGTCATCGCGGTGATCGACTGCACCACCGAGATGCCGTCCTCCCCCTCCCGGTGCCCGCGCTTGACCTCCTCGCGGAAATGCTCCAGGAACTCCCGCGCAGCCGCGAAATAGGCGCCCCGCTTCTCTTCGAAGCTCTTGCCGTCCCCTTTGAGCGACTCGGAGAGATATCCGTTGATGTTTAACCGCATTACTCTTCCTTGTCGATACGGACCACCTGCAGGACACCGGGAAAGACCTTGATGTCCGATTCGGGGATGCTCTCGGTGTCGCCGATGACACCGATGATGACCCGGTTCGCGCCGGTTGACTGGTGGATGTCGAAACCGCGGTCGATGAGGTACGCCTTTATTTTGTCCTGGGCCTCTGCATCGGCCTCTTTACGCATGACTATCAGCACCTGAAATATCCTCCCGGACTTAACGCCCTGATTAGCACTATCTCCGCCCAAAAACTGTTGCCGCCCGGGTGGAATCCCCCCCGCCCCCCTTTGCCGAAGGGGGAGAGCGAGTCAATGTTCACCGCTGGTCATGATACGCTCCAGCCTGCGCGATTCGTCGACCACCCTCTCGAAGAGCCGCACGATGGCCTGGTCGTCCAGGGGACCCGTGTTCTCCGCGGTCATCCGCATGAAGATCCGTTTCTCCCTGGCGGGATCGTAGACCGGCAGATCGAGCCCCTTCTTGATTTCACCTATCTTAAGGGCAAGCGAGGCGCGCTCGTTGAAGATGCGCAACAGCTCGCTGTCCAGCCGGTCTATGTTTTGCCTGATGTCATCTATGGTCATGGCACCCTCAGAATTGCTTCTTGACGAACGTATCACGCTTCCAGTGGGCGTCATCCACCCCGGGGTGATCGATGTTGAAGTTGAGGCCGCGCGACTCCTTCCTGGTCATGGCGCAGGAGACGATGAGCTTGGCGACCGTGGCGATGTTCCTTAGTTCGATCAGGTCCGAGGTGACGATAAAGTTCCAGTAGTACTCCTCGATCTCGTCCTGGATCAGGTCGATCCGGTGCATGGCACGCTCCAGCCTCTTGTCGGAGCGCACGATGCCGACGTAGTTCCACATGAAGCGCCTGATCTCGTCCCAGTTCTGGGAGACCACCACCATCTCGTCGGAGTTGGTCGCGGTGCCGCAGTCCCACTCCTTTATCGGGGGGGAGGTGAACTGCTCCTCCTTCAGGACCTTCACCGCATGGTGGTAGGCGCGCCCGGCGTAGACCGCCGCCTCCAGAAGCGAGTTGCTGGCGAGCCGGTTGGCGCCGTGCAGGCCGGTGAAGGCGACCTCGCCGATGGCATAGAGGTGCTTCACGTCGGTCTCGGCGTTGCCGTCCACCGCCACCCCGCCGCAAAGGTAGTGGGCCGCGGGGACGACCGGGATCTGGTCCCGCGTCATGTCGATGCCGAACTCCAGGCAGGTCTGGTAGATGTTGGGAAAGCGCGAGGTTATGTAGGCCTCGTCCCGGTGGGTGATGTCCAGGTAGACGCAGTCGTCGCCATAGGTCTTCATCTCGTTGTCTATGGCGCGGGCCACGATGTCCCGGGGGGCCAGGTCCTTCAGCGGATGGTAGCGCTCCATGAATGCGGTGCCGTCGCGGCGGCGCAGGATCGCCCCCTCGCCACGCACGGCCTCGGAGATCAGGAAGGAGCGGGCGGTCGGGTGGTACAGCGTGGTCGGGTGGAACTGCATGAACTCCATGTTGGCGATGGTCGCGCCGGCGCGGTAGGCCATGGCGACGCCGTCGCCGGTCGCCACGTCCGGGTTGCAGGTGTACAGGTACACCTTGCCGGCGCCCCCCGAGGCGAGGAGCGTGATGCGCGAGGCGAAGGTCTTGACCTCTCCCGACGCGATGTCCAGGACGTGCGCGCCGAGGCAGCGGTTTTGCTCCAGGCTCTTTTTGAGCACCTTCGACTCGGTGACGAGATCTATGGCGATGTGGTTCTCGTAGATGGTGATGTTGTCATGGGCCCGGGCCGCCTCGACCAGGGCGCGCTCGATCTCGCGGCCGGTGATGTCCTCGGCATGCAGGATGCGCCTGGCGCTGTGGCCACCCTCGCGGGTCAGGTCGTAGACGTCGCCGCTCTTGGTGAACTGCACCCCCCAATCGATCAGGTTCGCGATCACCTGCGGCCCTTCCTCAACCACCATGCGCACCACGTCCTCGTGGCAGATGCCGGCGCCGGCGACCAGGGTATCCTGCACGTGGGCGTCGAAAGTGTCCTCCTCGGACGACACCGTGGCTATCCCCCCTTGGGCGTAGTTTGTGGCGGACTCAGCTATATCACGCTTGGTGACCACCGCGACCGTGCCGTGGGCCGCAGCCTGCAGCGCGAACGAGAGTCCCGCGATGCCGCTGCCGATCACCAGAAAATCACTTTGCACCTTCATGACTCCCCCGATAAGGCTAGATTTGTAGGTTTCATTGGAAAACTCGCAAATTATTGATCCGGCCGTCATTTTTGTCAAGACTTTTGACAGGTTATCGACCTGCCACGACACATTAGACCTTGAATTATCGCGCTTATTGGTCTATATGTTTTGAGGGCAATTTTCCCACCATTAATAGATAAGGAAGCTCATGCGCCTTAAGTCACACCGTCTCCTACTCATCGCCGCTCTGGCACTGACAGCGATGGCGTGTTCCATCCCGGCACCGGCTCGCGCCGATATTTACCGTTACGAAGATCCCGACGGCACCCTCCATTTCACCGACGCGCCGACCGACGGCCGCTTCAAGGTGTTCATGAGGGACATCAAGAAAGACCGCAAGCTGAGAACGGCCTTCAAGCTGCCCGGTTTCGCCCGTAACCCCGCCGAGTTCGAACCGATCATCAGCTCCTGTTCCCGCGAGTTCGGCGTGGACAGCTCGCTGGTCAAGGCGGTCATCCATGCCGAATCCGGTTACAACCCGAACGCCGTCTCTCCCAAGGGGGCCCAGGGGCTGATGCAGCTGATGCCCAAGACCGCCCAGGGGCTGAAGGTGGCCGACTCCCTCAACCCCTCCGATAACATCCGCGGCGGCGTACGCT
>Ga0209317_1002901_pt1 | contig 11652 bp, 13 predicted proteins | sample RifGroB2_FD_183994 | JGI IMG/M metagenome (GOLD analysis project Ga0209317, IMG submission 183994) | Soil microbial communities from Rifle, Colorado, USA - Groundwater B2 (SPAdes) (version 2) | ecosystem: Environmental > Terrestrial > Soil > Unclassified | place: Rifle, Colorado | collected...
GCAAGCCACTGACCGAGTCAGATAGACTTCAGATTGCCGCCTTACAACAAGAATCCATGCTCCCTGCTCCTTTTTTAGAACTAATCAAATGGATGCTCAAACATGACGAGAAAGGTGAGCAAGAAGGGTATTTGTGAAAGAACCAAAAGGGCGGCTTCGATTATGCTGACATAGCATCAGCTAAAACAACCTGTTGCATATTCGGTCGTTTTCGTCCGATTATAGCGCCATAACTGGAAATGAATTTATCCGCAAAGTAAAAGCGTATGGCAGAAAGCAAGGCATTGCCGTGACACTCAATGCCTCACGCGGCAAAGGCAGCCATCAAACGCTCTACTTCGGCAGCGCATTCACGATAGTTCGCAACCCAAAAGATGAGTTGAAAACTGGCACGTTTCACGCCATGTGCTCTCAGCTCGGTATTAAACCAATTGACTTGTGAGGTGTGTAATGGAGCGTTTTGAATATCCCGTATTGTTGAGAGCCGCAGAAGAAGGCGGATTCATCGTGACTTGCCGCGACCTGCCTGCGTTGATTACCCAAGGCGAGGATAAAGCTGATGCGCTGGCGCAAACCGCCGATGCGATGGATGAGGTGTTTGCGACTTATATGCTGGAAGGTCTTACCTTCCCAACACCAAGCAAGACCAGGCGCGGAGAACATTCAGTCGCGCCACCCGCCGAAACGATGGCAAAAGCGGCCTTGTATATGGCAATGAGTGAAGCGGGGATCACAAAAGTGCAGCTCGCCAGGCAATTGGGTATCGATGAAAAAGAAGTGCGCCGCCTGCTTGACCCTCACTATGCATCAAAATTGCCGCGCATCGCCCAAGCCATCCAACTGCTGGGCAAGCGGCTGGTCATCGGGCTTGAAGCCGCCTGAAATAATGGCGCAGAGAGCTCATTATTGGTCGTGCAGCAAATTTGCCAAGTGGGTTTCCTCCACGTCTGGAGCGCGTCCAAAGCTCGACAGCGGAACGGCTGAAGAATGGGCTGAGTGGCGGAAGGATGTGCGCAAGAACCATCCTGCCGTTTACTGGTTCACGGAAGAATTCCTCGATGACGCGCAAAACTTTATCTGGTGGCCATACGATAAGGTTTGCGATGCCCGTTACTACTTGTTTAATCGCTATGTGAGCAAGACGCATTACATGAAGACGGGGCTTGAGCCTGGTCAATATCATGAATTTGAAAAACGTCTGTTACACGGGATGTTCACCGAGCTGGTTGATTTTATCGAAATAGAAAAGGCCTACCACCATTGCGTATTCGACGATGAAAAACGTGTGCAGTACCAATTGCCATGGTGGCGAGGTGGTTGGTACTGGTTGCGTTGGGGCGTATGGCGTTGCCCGGAAGCGGGATTGGATTATCTTGAATGGGAAAGCAAGCTGAAGTTCGACGATGAGTGGATGGACAAGGCAGACCCGAAATACGGCACGCCAACACCGCAAGCGCTCGGCGCAATGGAACAAAAGCGCTTGTATGACTGGTGGAAGAACATTCGGCCAAATCGTCCAGACCCTTACGACGAATCCGGTTGGAGCGACTTCTGCGAACGCAGACGTGCTGCCCATGCGGGCGAAGATGATGATTCGTGGTCTATGCTCTTTGACGATAAAACAGACGAAGAACGTGCTGAAAGCAAACGCTTGATGGACGTGCTGCACAGCATAGAAAAACTCAACGATGACGAAGATGCGGCAATGATGGTTGCGCTCATTAAGATACGTCAGAACCTATGGACATGATGTCTAAAAAGCTACTCAATTCGCTGACTTATGGAGCCGACCAATAAATAGTGCCGTTTGCCCCGGGATTACCGGAGAATCATGCGGTTCAGGCAGGCTTATCACGAACTGGTTGCAAATTTTTCACCTACCCAATAACAGCCGTATGATTTCCGCTCACCCTGCCCTGTACGGTAGAATGCCGCCCCATGAACACACCACAACTCTCCGTCGTCATCCCCGTCTATAACGAGGAGCAAGGCTTGCAGGCCTTGTTCGAGCGGTTCTATCCCGCGCTGGACAAGCTTGGCGTTGGCTATGAGGTCGTGTTCGTCAATGACGGCAGCCGCGACCGTTCCGCCGCGATCCTGCGCGAACAGTTCCAGAAGCGCCCCGACGTGACGCGAGTGATTCTGTTCAACGGCAACTTCGGCCAGCACATGGCGATCATGGCGGGGTTTGAGCGCAGCCGCGGGCAGCGCGTGGTGACGCTGGACGCCGACCTGCAGAACCCGCCCGAGGACATCGGCCTGCTGCTGGCGAAGATGGACGAGGGCCACGATTACGTCGGCTCGATCCGCCGGCAGCGCAGCGACAGCTGGTGGCGGCATGCCGCGTCGCGCGCGATGAACGGGCTGCGCGAACGCATCACGCGCATCAAGATGACCGACCAGGGCTGCATGTTCCGCGCCTACGACCGCCACATCGTCGATGCGGTCAATAGTTGCAGGGAGGTGAGCACCTTCATCCCGGCGCTGGCCTATACCTTCGCGCGCAATCCCGCCGAGGTGGTGGTGGGGCACGAGGAGCGCACCGCGGGCGAATCGAAGTATTCGCTGTACAGCCTGATCCGCCTCAATTTCGACTTGATGACCGGCTTCTCGCTGGTGCCGCTGCAATGGTTCTCGATGGCGGGCATGCTGATCTCGGTGTTCTCCGCCCTGTTCTTCGTATTTCTCGTGGTGCGCCGCCTGATGATCGGCCCGGAAGCGGAAGGCATGTTCACGCTGTTTGCGCTGATGTTCTTCCTGATCGGCATCGCGCTGTTCGGCATCGGTCTATTGGGCGAATACATCGGGCGCATCTACCAGCAGGTGCGCCATCGGCCGCGCTATCTGGTCGAGGCGGTGCTGGAAAAACAGGAAAAGGGGCAAGGGATAAGGAGCAAGAGACAAAGCACCACGCCTGTCGCGGGAGAGATCGATCCGTTTGCCGTCGCAGCGGAATCCAGAAAGAAAAAGGCCAAACCGGCTGGTGATGCGGCGCATCCTTCATTGTTTTCGGATGCCCAGGAATGAGCCGGGCGGTTGTATTTGCCTACCATAACGTAGGCGTCCGTTGCCTGTCGGTGCTGCTCGCGCACGGCGTGGATGTCGCGCTGGTGGTCACGCACCGCGACAACCCCAAGGAAACCATCTGGTTCGACAGCGTCGCGGAACTGGCCGCGTTGCACGGCATTCCGACCATCACGCCGGATAACCCGAACACACCGGAGGTGGTGGAACAGATCCGCGCCCTGCAGCCGGACTTCTTCTTCTCCTTCTACTACCGCGAGATGCTCAAGCGCGAGTTGCTGGAGATTCCGAAGCGCGGCGCGCTGAACATGCATGGCTCGCTGCTGCCGAAATACCGCGGCCGCGTGCCGGTGAACTGGGCAATTATCCACGGCGAAACAGAAACCGGCGCGACGCTGCATTACATGACCGAGAAGCCGGACAACGGCGACATCGTCGCGCAGCAGGCGGTGCCGATCTTGCCAAACGATACCGCGTTGCAAGTGTTCCAGAAAGTGGCGGTGGCGGCGGAGGTCGCGCTGCATGACGTGCTTCCCGCGTTGTTAGCAGGCCAGGCGCAGGCGGTGAAGCAGGACTTGAGCAAGGGCGCGTATTTCGGCGGGCGCAAGGCGGAAGACGGCATCATCGACTGGTCGAGGTCCGCAAAACAGATCCACAACCTGGTGCGCGCCGTGGCGCCTCCGTATCCGGGCGCGACCACGCGCTTGCTGGGCAAGCCGATGCGTATTTTGCAAACGCTGGATACCGGTTGTGAGGTTTTGGGTGGAAACCCGGCGTTTTACGTCAAGGAAGGCAATGCCTATGCGATCTGCGGGCAGGGCGTGCTGCGCGTGGTGCGCTTCGAGCTGGATGGCGTTGAGATGAGCGCGGCGGAGTTTGCAGCAAGGCATGGTGCTGGAAAATTCGAGTTTGCATAAAGTATTGTCAAGGTTTTGTCATTCCCGCGCAGGCGGGAATCCAGTTTAATAAAAATCGCTGGATTCCGGGTCAAACCCGGAATGACGATGGAATTCAATCGTTCAAGGAAGAAGAAATGAAAAAAGTATTGATCCTCGGTGTGAACGGCTTCATCGGCCACCACCTGTCCAACCGCATCCTCGCGACCACCGACTGGGAAGTGTACGGCATGGACATGAGCGCCGACCGCATCTCCGACCTGATCGGCCAGCCGCGCTTCCACTTCTTCGAGGGCGACATCACCATCAACAAGGAATGGGTCGAGTACCACATACGCAAATGCGACGTAATCCTGCCACTGGTGGCAATCGCCACGCCGGCCACTTATGTCAAGCAGCCGTTGCGCGTGTTTGAGTTGGATTTCGAGGCTAACCTGCCGATCGTGCGCGCGGCGGTGAAATACAGCAAGCATCTGGTATTCCCGTCCACTTCGGAAGTGTACGGCATGTGCCACGACGAGGAATTCGACCCGGAAAATTCCGAACTGATCTGCGGCCCGATCAATAAGCCGCGCTGGATATACTCCTGTTCCAAGCAACTGATGGATCGTGTGATCTGGGGTTACGGCATGGAAGGCTTGAACTTCACGTTGTTCCGCCCGTTCAACTGGATCGGCTCCGGGCTGGATTCGATCCATACGCCCAAGGAAGGCAGCTCGCGCGTATTGACGCAATTTCTGGGGCATATCGTGCGCGGCGAGAACATCAGCCTGGTGGATGGCGGGCATCAGAAACGCGCTTTCACCTACGTTGACGACGGTATCGACGCGCTGATGAAAATCATCGCCAACAAGGATGGTGTCGCCTCCGGAAAGATCTACAACATCGGCAACCCGGCCAATAACTACGCGATTCGCGACCTTGCCGACATGATGCTTAAGCTGGCCAGCGAATATGCCGAATACCGCGATTCCGCAAAGAAGGTGAAGATCGTCGAAACCACTTCGGTGGCGTATTACGGCAAGGGGTACCAGGACGTACAGAACCGCGTGCCGAAGATCACTAACACCTGCGAGGAGCTCGGCTGGAAGCCGACCACCAACATGGCCGACACGCTGCGCAACATATTCGACGCGTATCGCGGCCAGGTGGCGGAAGCGCGCGGGCTGGTGGATTGAATATTGCCAAAGGCGGATTGGAAACAGCTTGTTGGCATGTAGGGCGGATGAGCGCAGCGTTATCCGCCGTATGCATGCCTCTCGCGCAACTTTTATTCGGCGGATAACGGCCTTCGGCCTCATCCGCCCTACGGCTCTAAACCCGACCTACGCCTAGCTGATTCGCACATCACTCACCCATCCTGAATGAAACAACTCGCCCTCAAAGTCGATGTAGACACCTATCGCGGCACGCGCGAAGGCGTGCCGCGCCTGGTCGAAGCGCTGCAACGCCATCACGCACAAGCCACCTTCTTTTTCTCGCTTGGCCCGGATCACACCGGGCGCGCGATCAAGCGCGTGTTCCGCCCCGGTTTCATCGGCAAGGTGTCGCGCACTTCCGTGGTGGAACACTACGGCATCAAGACGCTGCTGTACGGCACGCTGCTGCCGGGGCCGGACATCGGCAGGAAATGCGCGGATATCATGCGCAATGTGCGCGATGCGGGCTTCGAGACCGGTATCCATTGCTATGACCATATCCGCTGGCAGGATCATGTGGCGGACAAGGACGCCGAGTGGACGCGGCGCGAGATGCAGCGCGCGGCGGAGCGCTACACGGAAATCTTCGGTGAGGCGCCGCACGCCCACGCCGCCGCCGGCTGGCAGACCAACCGCCACGCGTTGCGCCTGACGCAGCGCATGGGGTTCGACTACAGTTCGGACACGCGCGGCACACACCCCTTCATTCCCACCTGGCAGGCCGAGATCATCGCCTGCCCGCAGCTGCCCACCACGCTGCCGACGCTGGATGAACTGCTGAATCGCGACGGCATCACGCCGGACAACATCGCGCAACACATCCTGCAACTCAGCGAAAAACCGCCTGCCACCGGCCACGTCTTCACCCTGCACGCCGAACTGGAAGGCGGTAAATTGCTGCCGATCTTCGAGCAATTATTGCAAGGCTGGCAGGCGCAAGGCTATGAACTGGTGTCGCTGCGGCAATACCTGCAAGGACTGGCAGCCGGCGCGCTGCCGCGCCATGAGGTCGTAATGCGCGAAGTGGAGGGGCGGGTTGGCAAGCTGGCGGTGCAGGGTGAAAAAAGCTGAGTTTCCCCAAAAACTCTTGAACTGTTGTTGCTTTCTCCAAAAGTTATTTAGCGTGAAGACGTGAACCTGGGTAGGTTGCCGGGTTATGCCAAGCATAACGAATCGTCAAAAGTTATCCACGTCAAATGAGCATTATCGCCTTCCCCGGCAGACCATATTCGCTAACGACAACTTTACAGTTGCTTAAACTGCTTGGCTAATTTAAGGCTCTGTCCTTGATAGTTAGAACTGATGTCTTGCCCGTACAGAAGCTCGGGCCGAGCCGCCATACGCTCATATCGAAGCCATCCGACCGTCTGCCCATGCTCGAGCAGGAAAGGCACCTCGTGCGAGCGCACTTCCAGAACTCCCCTGCTGCTTCCCGCTTTATTTGTTTTGGCATTCCAACCGAATCCAGGATCAAAAAAACCGGCATAATGAACCCGGAATTCACCTGCACGGGTGTCGTACGGCATCATCTCAGCCGCATAATCCGGCGGCACCGCAATCGCTTCTTTCGTCATCAGGATATAGAATTCATGAGGGTCCAATATCAGGGAAAATGTTTTGTTAACAAGGATTGGCTCCCAGAAATCCAGCGGCTCATAATCCCGCCTTTCCAGGTCGATACGTTGAGCATTTTTTCTCGAACGATATCCGATTATGTCGCCGGCTTTGCCTGAACCTTTCAAATCCACAGTGAAGGGCAATACTCCGGTTGTGATTGATCTCGCGTTTGTCTCGTGGTCGCCGGAATCGACAATCTGGCCTTCATCGAGGAGCTTTTTCCACTCTGCGGCGGGGATAGCTCTCGCCTCCTCTCCCCGAGTGCGGCGAAATCTGAGCTGGTTCAGACGGGTGCCGGTTTTTACCACGACACTGAAACTCCGGGGGGCGACCTCAATAAATAGCTCGCCCTTATAACCCTCGCTTACCTGGTCAAAAATAGTAGCTCCATCGGCGATCAAGCGCGTCAGAATATCCAGCCTGCCCGTTGAACTTTTCGGGTTGGCAAAGGCAGCTACTTCACTTTTCAAACTGATAGCTTCCTGAAGAGGAATAACATATACACGTCCCTTTTCAAGAACAGCGCCTTTGCTGAGATCGATTCTGAAATCAGCAAACCGGTCATCAAGCAGCTTCATTTTATCGAGTACTCTCATGCCCTTGCCGGGAAGAAAACTCGTACCTACGGGATAAGCATAATCGCCAAGGCGCAGGTCTATGCTGGCGGGCTGAACCTGGTCATGATCAAGATGCATCACCGTCTTGACCTCGTTGCCATTCAGCATTTCCTTGATCTTCTGGCTTGGGAAAATTCCGGTACCGTCGCTCCCGCGCGGCGAAGCCGCCAAACCAGGTTTGGCTGTTGAATCGGTTTTCGTTATCACTTCATTCATCGGGTTTACTCTTCTGTAGCTTGTCTTGATGCCGTCGTATCAGCAAAGCTTCGTTCCATTCTGTGTAGCAATTCAAGGAACAAAATACCCCGCCCTTAGAATTGGCCGCTTCCAAATTTTTTTGTGGTCTTCGTGAAATCGAGTGGGTAAAATTTAGCATGAAAGTCCCGCCTTGTTGCAGTGCATGCATTCTCCGCCAAGCCTCCCCGTTTAGCAATCGCCCCAAGGCCCGGGACTTCACCAACAAGAAGGGATTCCGCAACAAGGAACTCACGGAACGGGGGCGGGAGAAGAACCGCCGGAAATCCAGTGTGCGCGCCAAAGTCGAGCATGCCTTCCTCATCATCAAACGCATCTTCGGATTCGCTAAGGTCAGCTATCGCGGCCTGATGAAGAACGGCTGTTGGCAGAGCATGGCGCCCGATGTATGATGCGTGATGTTTGATGTAGCCGCTCAGGAGGCACAAGATGAGAACAACCCTGTCCATTGATGATGATGTGCTCGCGGCGGCAAAAAGTTTGGCGGCCTTGCAGCGCAAAACCGTCGGCGAAGTAATCTCGGAACTCACGCGGAATGCGCTACGACCCAATGCGCAGAAAGCCAAGGCGCGTAACGGAGTGCCCTTGTTGCCAGTGCGCGCCGGTGCAGCGGCAGTGACGCCGGAATTGGTGAATCAACTGCGCGACGAGTTGCCGGGATGACTTTCCTGCTTGATGTAAACGTGCTGGTTGCGCTGATTGATCCCGCGCATGTTCAGCACGATGCGGCGCACGACTGGTTCGCGAAGCATGGGAAAAAGGCGTGGGCCACCTGCCCGTTGACACAGAATGGCGTGATGCGCATCGTGGGGCATGCCCGTTATCCCAATTCGCCTGGCACACCGGCAGCGGTAGCGCAATTGATGGCAGGCTTATGTACGCTGCCGTGCCATGTGTTCTGGCCGGACGACATTAGCCTGCTGGATACAAAGAAACTGGATGCATCGCGCATACTCAGTTCGGCGCAAGTGACAGACAGTTACCTGCTTGCGTTGGCCTGCGCCCATGGTGGCAAACTGGCGACTTTTGATCGTCGCCTGGTTACGGATGCAGTGCGTGGTGGCGCAAAGGGATTGCATCTGATTGGTTAAATTCGACCACGGCCCCTTTGATTTTTGATTTAGTTTGACTTGTGCGGTTGAATTTCCTATTTTTGGCATTTTGCCTGCGCTGGCAATCGCAGAAAGGGGATCGTATCCCTGCTGCCATACTTAAAGAGAGCAAGCGATTAGCCCGCCCGCCTACACTCACGATGGCGAAAGCAGCACGCTCTCGCGCAGTTTTTTCAACTGGTCACGAAATTCGGTGGCTTGCTCGAACTCCAGATTTTTTGCAGCCCGCAGCATTTCTTTCTCCAGCCGGGCGATTTCCTTAGACACTTCCTTTTCGCTCATCGCCAAATATTTCGCCTGAGTTTGTGCCGCCTTGAGCTGGCTGCGCGCGGCCTCCGGCTCGTACATGCCCTCGATGATGTCCTTGATGCGTTTCTGCACGCCCTGCGGCGTGATGCCGTTAGCGAAGTTGTGCGCCACCTGCTTGATGCGGCGGCGGTCGGTCTCGTCGATCGCACGGCGCATCGAATCGGTGATCCGGTCGGCATACAGCAGCGCTTTGCCGTTGAGGTGGCGCGCGGCGCGGCCGATGGTCTGGATCAGCGAGCGCTCGGAACGCAGGAAGCCCTCCTTGTCGGCATCGAGGATCGCCACCAACGAAACTTCAGGAATATCCAGCCCCTCGCGCAGCAGGTTGATGCCAACCAGCACGTCGAACATGCCGAGGCGCAGGTCGCGGATGATTTCGACGCGCTCGACGGTCTCGATGTCAGAGTGCAGGTAGCGCACCTTGATGCCGTGCTCGGAAAAATAATCGGTCAGGTCTTCCGCCATGCGCTTGGTCAGCGTGGTCACCAGCACGCGCTCGCCCTTCTGCACGCGCAGGTTCACCTCGGACATCAGGTCATCCACCTGGTGCGTGGCGGGACGCACCTCAATCTGCGGATCGACCAATCCGGTCGGGCGCACCACCTGCTCCACCACCTGCCCGGCATGTGCGGCTTCGTACACCGACGGCGTTGCGGAGATGAAGATGGACTGGCGCATCACCTTCTCGAATTCGTCGAAGCGCAGCGGGCGGTTGTCCATCGCGGACGGCAGACGGAAACCGTAGTTGACCAGGTTCTCCTTGCGCGCGCGGTCGCCCTTGTACATGCCGCCGATCTGCGGGATCGTGACATGGCTCTCGTCGATGAACATCAGCACGTTGGGCGGCAGATAATCCAGCAGCGTCGGCGGCGGTTCGCCCGGCTTGCGCCCCGACAAATGGCGCGAATAATTCTCGATGCCCTTGCAAAAGCCGATCTCGTTGAGCATCTCCAGGTCGTGGCGCGTGCGCTGCTCGATGCGTTGCGCCTCGACCAGCTTGTTCTCGCGCTGGTAGAACGCGATGCGCTCGGCCAGCTCGACCTTGATGGTCTCCAGCGCGGCCAGCACCGTGGCGCGCGGCATGACGTAATGGCTGGACGGATAGACGGTGTAGCGCGGTACTTTCTGCAGGATGTGCCCGGTGAGCGGATCGAACAGCGATAGCGTTTCCACCTCGTCGTCGAACAGCGTCAGGCGCAACGCATGTTCGCTGCTTTCCGCCGGGAAGATGTCGATCACGTCGCCGCGCACGCGGAACTTGCCGCGCGAAAAATCGATGTCGTTGCGCTCGTACTGCATCTCGATCAGGCGCCTGATCACGTCGCGCTGCGCCATTTTCTCGTTGTGCCGCAGGTGCAGAATCATGCCGTGATAATCCACCGGATCGCCGATGCCGTAGATCGCCGACACCGTCGCAACGATGATCGAGTCCTCGCGCTCCAGCAGCGCCTTGGTCGCCGACAGGCGCATCTGCTCGATCTGTTCGTTGATGCTGGAATCCTTCTCTATATACACGTCGCGCGACGGCACATAAGCCTCGGGCTGGTAGTAGTCGTAATAGGAGACAAAATACTCGACCGCATTCTCGGGAAAGAAATCGCGCAACTCGGAATACAACTGCGCCGCCAGCGTCTTGTTCGGCGCCATCACAATGGCCGGGCGGCCGGTGCGCGCGATCACGTTCGCCATCGTGAACGTCTTGCCGGAGCCGGTCACGCCGAGCAGCGTCTGGAACGCCAAGCCGTCGTTGATCCCCTCCACCAGCTGCGCGATGGCCGCAGGCTGATCGCCCGCCGGTTCGAACGGCTGGTGCAGGCGGTAGGGGCTGTCGGGGAAGGTGATGATGTTCATGGTGAGGGGCGTATTGTACGGGGAATGGAGCGATTGCTAAACGGGGAAGCTTGGCGGAGAATGAACGCATTGCAACAAGGCGAACCGAGTTATGTCGTTCAAGATAAATGGCGAAATATCTGGGGTTGAGACCATCGCGCAAAGTACGAGTATTCGTTGCCTTGGCCGATTGCAAAGGGCTTATGGCATTGGTAACTGGAAGAAGAAAAAAGGATTTGCCACTGTTGTATTTGAGGATGGAGCCAGCGCACGAGCCGAAGTTCATTGGTATGAGGCGCATGGCATCGGCAAAATGGAAATGAAAATCAAAGATTTTATTTGAGGTGCATCATGGGAAAATACGTCATCTGCCTGAGCAATGAAGGATATGCGGCATCACTGGAAGTGCGCAAACTATACGAACTGCTGCCAGACCCAAAAGCCGAGGCCATGCACTGCATCCGCATTGTGGACGAGGATGGCGAGGATTACGTTTACCCGGAAAAACTCTTCATGCCGATGGAAGTGCCCGAATCGGTATCCCTCGCACTGCATAAACAAGCGGCTTGAGTTTATTGCGAGGCTGCCTCCCTTAATTTTCAAGAAGTAAACATGCGCTACGCCATCGTCGTCGAAAAAGCCGGAGACAACTATTCCGCCTATGCCCCGGATTTACCCGGATGCATCGCTACCGGCAATACCGTTGAAGAAGCGGAGCAGGAAGAAGACTATCTGTTGGGCTGCCAGCGTTATATCGAGCTGAACCCGGTGCGGGCGAACATGGTGGCGCATC
>Ga0209317_1002902_pt1 | contig 11648 bp, 14 predicted proteins | sample RifGroB2_FD_183994 | JGI IMG/M metagenome (GOLD analysis project Ga0209317, IMG submission 183994) | Soil microbial communities from Rifle, Colorado, USA - Groundwater B2 (SPAdes) (version 2) | ecosystem: Environmental > Terrestrial > Soil > Unclassified | place: Rifle, Colorado | collected...
GGCCTGCTGTCCCACCAGCCGCTCGCCGTTTTCGGCGAAAGCGATCATGGAAGGAGTGGTACGGCTTCCCTCTGCGTTCGCTATGACAACCGGCTCCCCACCTTCCATCACTGCGACGCAGGAGTTGGTGGTCCCGAGGTCTATTCCTATGACTCTACTCATGTGTATGCCTCCTAGTGTGGTAACTGTAACTGCAAGCTAGTCATCCCCTTCCCGAAAAGCAAGGGGGCCTATGAAAAAAATGCAGGCTGAGGTTAAGGTTGAGGTTGAGTAACCCCCAGTCCATAGCCATACCCCTTGAAACCAGCTCGCGCGCGCGGGTTTTCCTTAACCTTAACCTTAACCTTAACCTTAACCTTAACCTTAACCTTAACCTCAACCTGCCGTTAAGCCGCGGGCTTGACGGCGACGGTGACCATGGCGGGGCGGAGCAGCCGGTCGTTCATCATGTACCCCTTCTGGAACACGGAGACGATGCTGTTCGGCTCCTGGTCCGCACTCTCCACCTGCCCCATCGCCTGGTGAAACTCCGGGTTGAAGGGGGTGCCCGGCGGCGTGTCGACCGGGGTGACGCCGAACTTCTTCAGGGTGGAAACGAGCAGGCTCAGGGTCAGCTTGACCCCCTCCACGATGGGCGACTCCTCGTTGGCGTGATCGATGGCGCGCTCCAGGTTGTCCAGCGCCGGCAGGATCTCGAAGACGATCTGCTCGTTGCCGTACTTGAGGATCTCCTCCTTCTCCTTTTGCACCCGCTTCCTGTAGTTCTCCAGGTCGGCCCGCTCACGCAGGTACTTGTCCCAGTTGGAGGCGCTCTCCAGCCCCTTGGCGGCCAGCGCCTCTTCGAGTTCCTTGATCCGATCCGCATCGGACACGGGCTGCGCCAGCTCTACCTTGTCCTGCGGCGCGGACTCTCCCTTCTTTTCATGCTGGTGCGAATCGTGCTTTTTCTTGTCCATCCCTGTCTTCTCTCCTTTTATTCCGCTACTCGGTGTCGAGCAGGCGGCTGATCAGCTTGGCTGTATAATCAACGATCGGTATCACCCTGCCGTATCCCATGCGGGTCGGCCCGATTACCCCAAGGACCCCGACGGTATCCTTGCCGGTCAGGTAGGTGGAGGTGACAAGGCTCATCCCCTCCATCTTCAGGAGGTTCGATTCCGCCCCGATGAAGATCTGCACCCCGTCCGCCTGCAGCGAGCGGTCCAGGAGGTCCAGGAGCATGCTTTTCTTCTCGAAGGTGCGGAAGATCTCCCGCATCTTGACGGCATCGGAGAACTCGGGCTGATCCAGGATGTTCGCCTGCCCTTCCAGGAAGATCTCGGCGCCGTCGCTCCTGATGGTCTGCTGGGAAAGGTTGAGCGCCCGCGCCATCAGGGAGTCATAGCGCACCTTTTCGCTCTGCATCTCGGCGAGCAGCCGCTCGCGCACCTGTGCTATGGTGAGCCCCTGCAGCATCCCGTTCAGGTAGTTGGCCATCCGGATCAGGTCTTCCTGGGAGATCTCCTCCTCGGCCTCCAGCAACCGGTTCTGCACGGTGCCGTTTTGCGAGACCAGTATGGCCAGGATCCTGCGGCTCGACAGCTTGACGAACTCCATCTGGTGGAAGACGTTGGCCGCCAGCCTGGGCGCCATCACCACCCCCATGTAGCTCGAGGTGGTGGAGAGGAGCCTGCTGGTGTCCTTGAGCACCTCCGCAAGGTCCTTGCCCGCCATGCGGCAACGCCTGCGTATCTCCTCGCGGTTTCCGGGTGCCAGGTTCTGCTTCGCCTCGAGTATGGAGTTGACGTAGAGGCGGTAAGCCTTGTCCGTCGGGATCCGCCCCGCGGAGGCGTGCGGGGAGGTCAAAAGCCCCATCTCCTCCAGGTCCGACATCACGTTTCTCACCGTCGCGGGGGAGAGGGCAAGCGCGTGGCTGCGGGTGATGGACCTGCTTCCCACCGGTTCGGCCGTAGCGATATAGTCCTCGATTACCGCCTCGAGGATCCTTTTGCCCCGCTCAGAAAGTTGCTCTTCCATGATCTGTTCCTCAAAAGCGATTAGCACTCAAAAAGTTCGAGTGCTAACGAACTTCAAGTTAGCAACGCACCCATGCTTTGTCAAGGGGTCTTAGCCGCCGTTGCGGCGATTTAGAGAAAGCTGGAGAAGACGCTGTTGGCAAGAATTACCGCGGCGGGGGCGAGCCGGATAACGCTCCCTTCCCGGACCAGGCTCCCGTTTTCCTCAAGGCGCTTCACCTCTGACAGGTGGCGTTCCAGCGCTTTGTCGCCGTAGAGCGCGGCCAGGGGTGCCAGGTCGAGCCCGTCGAGCGCCCTGAGACCCAGGAAAAAGGACTCCGAAACGGCATCCTCCAGGGTAAGGAGTTCCGCATCCCGCTCCGGGATGGCGCCGGTCGCGATCCCGTCGGTGTAGCCGGGGAGATCGCAGGCATTTTTCCAGCGGCGCCCGAGGCCGTCGCTGTTCCACAGGGAGTGGGCGCCGGCGCCAAAGCCCAAGTAGCTCTGCCGGCTCCAGTAGGCGAGGTTATGGCGGGAGCGGCGGCCGGTCCTGGCAAAGTTGGAGATCTCGTAATGGAGGTAGCCGGCATCTTGGAGCAGCTGCGAGGTCATCTCGAACATGAGCGCCGCATCCTCTTCGCCCGGAAGCGGCAGCCCACCTTGCTCCAGGAGCCGCTCGAATGGGGTTCCTTCCTCCACCGTCAGGGCATAGGCGGAGATGTGCTCGGGGCCGAGTGAGATAGCCTGTTTGAGCGCCCCGCGCCACTGGGAAAGGGACTGCTCAGGGAGGGAGTGCATCAGGTCGACGCTGATATTGTAAAACCCGGCACGGCGCGCAGCCTCGAATGAGGCAACGGCCTCCCCTGCCGTGTGTACCCGACCAAGCCTTTGCAGCAGGCGGTCCTCGAAGGACTGGACCCCAAGCGAGAGCCTGTTCACGCCCGCTGCGAGGTAGCCCGAGAGCCGCTCAGGGGTGAGCGTTCCCGGGTTCGCCTCCAGGGTCACCTCCGCGTCGCTCTCAAGGCCGAACTCCCTTGCCGCAGCCTCGATCAGGCGCCCGACCAGATCCGGTCCCATCAGCGAGGGGGTCCCCCCCCCGAGATACAGCGAGGGAGCAGTCACCGGCTCAGGTAGCGCCGCATGCCGCAGCTCCATCTCCCTCAGCAAGAGCTCCACGTAATGTCGCGGTTCCTCTCCCGCAGCTGCGGTCGAGTTGAAGTCGCAGTAGAGGCACTTTTTCAGGCAGAAGGGGAAGTGAATGTACAGACCGGTGCGCATAGCTTTGGCTCCTTGATTGTTCAAGCTAAACATCTAGCAGATCGCCCCCGTTTTTGTCACGCAAAAGCGCCGCAACTGCAGGAACCCGGTTGAAATCCAATCCCAGTAGGATTACACTCCGAACTTCGCGGCGCCACGGTGCCCGATTGACCTGATCATTTGAAACCTTGCCTATCCGATACAGGAGGAGAACATGCAAAGCATCAAGGCCGCGGCGCTGCAGTTCAACATAGCGCTTGCTGACATCGACAAGAACCTCTCCCACGTGACGGCGACGCTTAGCCGCCTGGCGCAGGAAGGGGTCCAGCTAGCGGTGCTACCGGAGATGTGGAGCTGCGGCTTCGCCTACCGGGAGCTGAACCAACTGGCAAAGCGCACGCCTGAGCTGGTCGAACGGCTGAAAGCGCTTTCGGCGGATCTCTGCATGACCATCGTGGGAAGCCTCCCGGAACCGCACGGCGAAAAGGTATTCAATACCGCCTACGTCGTGGACCGCGGCACCGTCGCGGGGAGCTACCGCAAAATGCACCTCTTCTCGCTGATGGGCGAGGACCGTCACCTGGACAGCGGCGACTCCATACTGCTGGCCGACACCAGCGTGGGAAAGATCGGGGTCATGATCTGCTACGACCTCCGTTTCCCGGAACTGGCACGACGGCTGGCGGTGGACGGCGCCGACATCATCGTGGTGCCCGGTGAGTGGCCCAAGCCCCGCGAGGAACACTGGCGCACGCTGCTTCGGGCCCGTGCCATCGAGAACCAGCTCTTCGTGGTGGCGGCCAACGCCTGCGGGGTGATCGGCAAACTCGACTTCTTCGGCTCATCCCTCATCCTCGGCCCCAAGGGGGAGATCCTGGCAGAGGGGGGATACGAAGAGTGCGAGCCGACGGCATTCCTGGACCCTGCCGAGATGGTGCGGTGGCGCGAGAGCATCACCTGCTTCAAGGACAGAAGGCCGGACTGCTACTGAGACCGCCGATGAACCCGGTCCAAGCTAGGGGCCGGCAGGACGACACGGGGGGGCGTGGGCGCTCTTTCCTGTTGACTTCGGCAGAGCTAAAGCATATTTTTTCTGTTTGATTCACCATCTAACCGGAGGTACCTTCCGTGGGCATGTTTGCTTCGACCGGCCTGGTCGTAAAACTCGTACTTTTCGTGCTGCTCTATTTCTCAGTCGTATCCTGGGGCATCATCTTCTACAAGCTGCTGCAGGTCTACCGCGCCAACGGCGCATCGGAGAGGTTCCTGGAGTTCTTCTGGAAGGCGAAGCGTTTCGACGCCATCGGCTCCCAGCTGGACCGCTTCGACAACTCCCCCCTCACCGTCCTCTTCCAGGAGGGTTACGGCGAGCTGAAAAAGCTCCAGGAGAAGGTGGAGGAGAAGGCCGATCCCAACATCATCAGCACCGACCTCGGCGGGATCGACAACATCGCCCGCGCCCTGCGCCGCGCCACCACCTCGGAGATCACCAGGCTGGAGAAGTACCTCACCTTCCTGGCAACCACCGGCGCCACCGCCCCCTTCATCGGCCTCTTCGGCACCGTCTGGGGTATCATGACCGCGTTCGAGAAGATCGGGCAGACCGGCTCCGCATCGCTTGCCGTCGTTGCCCCCGGCATCGCCGAGGCGCTGATCGCCACCGCCATCGGCCTGGTCGCCGCAATTCCCGCCGTCATGGGATACAACCACTTCCAGCACAAGATCAAGGTGCTCATCTCGGAGATGGACAGCTTCTCCACCGAGTTCCTCAACATAGTACAGCGCAACTTCGCGGGGAGATAAGCCATGGAGTTCGGCAACAGGGATAACGGCGACCGCGGCACCATGTCGCAGATAAACGTGACCCCGCTGGTCGACGTCATGCTGGTGCTCTTGATCATCTTCATGGTCACCGCACCGATGATGCAGCAGGGGGTCCAGGTGAACCTTCCCAAGGCGGATACCAAGGCCCTGGCCCCCAAGGAGGACACCCTGGTGGTCTCCCTCGAGCAGTCCGGCAGGACCTTCATCAACTCCTCGGAGATATCCGGCGACCAGCTGCAGGAGAAACTGACCTCGATGCTGGCCGGCAGGGAGAAGCGTGAAGTCTTTCTCAAGGCGGACCAGTCCGTTCCCTACGGCGAGGTCGTGAAGGTCATGGCCCAGATCAAGGGTGCCGGGGTCGAGCGGCTCGGCATGGTGACGGAGTCCCCGCAGCGGCGATGAAAAGGGAGTTGACACGTCGATACCCGGGACCGGGCGGGATGTTCGCACTCTCCTTCGTCACCCACCTGGTCGCGTTCCTGATCATAACCATGTGGCAATCCTCCCCGGAATTCCGTCCGGACGAGACGCCGGTCACGTACGTCGACATGGTGACCCTCCCGGTCGCCTCGCCGCAGAGCGGGACGCCGGCGCCCGCCGCCGAGGAAGAGGCGCAGACGGCGCCCCCCGCGCCTCCACCGGCATCACCGCAGGCTCCGGCCCCGGCGATGACGCAGCCGGTCAAGCCGTCACCGAAGGGACCGGCTCAGGCGCAAGGAAAGGTGGAACAGCCCAACCCCGCAGCAGAGGCGCACGCCTTCAACGAGCGGATGGCCAAGCTCGAGCAGCTCGCCCAGGAACGGCGGCAGGCCGAGGTGCTGGAGAGGCTCAGGAGGAAGGGGGCGCAGAGCGGGAAGCAAACGGGTATGCCCGGGGGCAAGGGGAACGAGGCGGGGAGCGATTACCCCTCATACCTCCAGTCCCGGCTGAAGGACGCCCTGAGGGAAGTCATGGTCTCGCAGACCAAGTCGCCGCAGGTCATCGCGACCATCACCGTGGCTCCGGACGGACGGATCGCCGAATATCACGTGGAAAAAGGATCAGGGGACCCGCTCTTTGACGACGCGGTCCATCGGGCTGTAACGCTTGCCGGCAAATCGTTGGTCCCCCCACCGGGCGGGGCGCAGTTCAAGCGCATGTTCCGCTTCAGGCCGGAAGGGGTAGGTATAAGATGAGAACCGTTTTGTTGTTAATCATGCTGCTGCTCGCGCCTCAAATGGCGCTCGCGGCAGAGGGATATATCGACGTAACTGCGCCGGTGAGCCGCAAGCTAAAGCTCTTCATCGCCCCGACCACCCCCCTCTCCGGGCAGGTGACTCCCGAGGTGTCGAGAGAGCTCTCCGAGCTGTTCGGCCTGGACCTCAGCCTGGCGGGACCTTTCGAGATCTCCGCCACCGAGACAGCCGGGACCGGTTCGGACCTGGTGCTGAAGAGCGCCTACAGCGCGCAGGGGAACGCCATCACGCTGGAGTGCCGTCTGTTTGACCAGGTGCTGAACCGCGAGGTGACGGCCAAGCGCTACAGCGGCGGGGCGAAGGAACTGCGCCGAATGGGCCACGCCTTCTCGAACGAGGTGCTCCGCGCGGTGACCGGAGAGAAAGGCCCCTTCACCGGCAAGATCGCCTACGTGACCAAGATCTCGGGAAACAAGGAGATCTTCGTCATGGACTACGACGGGCACAACCCGCAACGTCTCACCAACAACGGCTCCATCAACCTGAAGCCGGACTTCGCCCCTTCCGGAAAAGAGGTCATCTACACCTCCTACAAGAAGGGAAACCCGGACCTGTACCGGCGCGAGCTTTTCACAGGGCTGGAGGCGCGCATCTCATCGAGAAGCGGCCTAAACGCGATGGGGGCCTTTTCACCGGACGGCAGCAAGATCGCCCTGGTGATGAGCAAGGAAGGAAACTCGGAGATCTACCTGATCTCCAGGGAGGGAAAGGAACTGGCGCGGCTCACCAACAACCACGCCATCGACGTCTCCCCCGCCTGGTCGCCGGACGGCTCCAGGATCGCCTTCGTCTCCGACCGTCTCGGGAAGCCGCAGGTCTTCATTATGAATGCCGACGGGGAGCACGTGCGGCGGCTTACCGTGAACGGAGCCTACAACGTGACCCCGCGCTGGTCGCCCAAGGGGGACCGCATCGCATATGCGCGGCAGGAGGGTGGCGGCTTCCAGATCTACGCCATCAACCCCGACGGCTCCCAGGACACCCAGCTCACCACTGCAGGGAGCAACGAGCACCCGCGCTTCTCACCGGACGGCCGCTTCATCGTCTTCAGTTCCACGAGAGACGGGGCCGAGGCTATCTATCTCATGCGCGCCGACGGGAGCAGCCAGACCAGGATCTCGCCGAACAGGGCGCAGAATTCCCATCCCACCTGGTCGGTAAACTGGTAACAAGATTGGCACGTTTGAATTATTGATTAACTGAAAAAAGATGGGTATAATTTCACTCGTTTTCAGCGAGGCACCCAGGCTGCACCCGGTGCCCGTATTTCTATCTATAAAAGGAGTGGAATAATGCGCAAGAAGATAATCGGATGCCTTGTTGTTCTCAGTTTCGGTGCACTTCTTTCCGGCGGCTGCGCCAAGAAAGACATGGTGAGGACCGAGGAGCCCGTCTCGGCTGTGACGACCCCTTCCACGACTGCCGCACCCGAAGCCGCCAAGCCGGCCCAACCGATGCAGGAGGGAAGGCCCGAGGCCGAGGCCGGCGCCGTGCAGCAGCCGATGACCGAGACCACTCCCGCCAGAGAGCAGATCGTCACCCAGGAGCCGGCCAAGGGAACCACCGAGGCAGCACCCGCTGCCGACCTCCAGGCCGAGTTGCAGAAGGTCTACTTCAACTTCGACTCCGCCGACCTCTCCGAGGAGTCCCGCAGCACCCTCACCAAAAACGCCGACTACCTCAGCAAGCAGTCCGGCGTCAAGGCGCGCATCGAAGGCAACTGCGACGAGCGCGGCTCCGATGACTACAACATGGCCCTGGGCGAAAGAAGGGCGAAGGCCGCCAAGGACTACCTGGTAAACCTGGGCATCGCATCCGACCGCCTCTCCACCATCAGCTACGGCGAAGAGAAGCCTGCCGATCCCGGCCATGACGAGGAAGCCTGGGCCAAGAACAGAAGGGCTGAATTCGTCATCATCAAGTAAGTCAAGCCGATCCCGTAAAAAGGAGCCTCCGGGCTCCTTTTTTTGTAGAACAGGCGCAGGGAAGAGGAGGTTTTCATGCAGCGAACTAGGGTGGCCCTGAGCTCATTGGTACTGCTCACGTTTTTCGGTTGTGCCAGCCAAACCGATCTTGATTCGGTCCGCCGCGACAACGACGAGATGAAGAACCGCATATTCACCATGGAAAAGGGGTTGAATGAGGTTCGCGGCGAGGTGAAGGAAGGGGTGGAAAAATCGCTGGCTGGGCACCGGCAAAGCCTCGAGGCGCTGCAGGCGGACATGTCAGGATTCCAGAAGGAGATGTCCTCCATCCGGAAAGGCGGAGCCGACCTGCAGGCGACCCTGGAGAGCGCGAGGGTCGACATGCAGCTTCTCACGGGCAAGGTCGACGACGTGAGGATCATGGCGCAAAAGCCGGCCGATGACATCGCCCTGTTGAAGGAAGACCTCACCCGGCGGCTGACCGCCCTGGAGGAGCGCCTGGGCAAGATGGAGAAGGATATCAAGGGAGTCGAGGAGCAGGCCCAGAAGGCCGTCCAGCTCCGGATGGCACCGGAATACCTTTATCAGCAGGGTTACGAAGCCATGAAGGCGGGGGACCCCGCCAAGGCGCGCGAGCAGTTCAGCAACTTCCTGGAGCAGCACCCAAAGCACAACCTCGCAGCCAACGCCCGGTACTGGATCGGTGAGACCTACTACTCCGAAAAGAACTTCGAACTCGCGGTGCTGGAGTTCCAGGAGGTCATCAAGAACTTCCCGGACAAGGACAAGGCCCCCGCTGCCATGCTGAAACAGGGAATGGCCTTCAGGGAGTTGGGCGACAGCAAGAGCGCCAACTACATCCTGAAAAAACTGGTGGACGAGCACCCGAAGTCTGAGGAAGCGAAGACCGCCCGAGAGAAATACAAGATCAAGTAAAGCAGCAGCGACCCGGGCGACAGTATCGAGGCCCTCCTGCCACAACAGGGGGGCCTTGCCGTTTCCCCCCCGTGTCATCCCAGCATCACCATCCAGCATGAGAAGGAGCCGGCCATGTTCTTAGCGAGAGACAAAAACAACGACCTGTACCTGTTCGACAAGTTTCCCATCAAAGGTTCCGAGTGCTGGTGGGCGGAGACCGGGGTCGACGGCACCTACCTGCGCCTCGACAAGTCCCTCTACCCGGAGATCACCTGGGAAACGGAGCCGGTCGCGGTCGAGCTGGTGCTTTCCGAAAGGGGATAGGGTGAAGAAACAGGGGGAGAAGGGCCGTTGCCTTTGCGGCAACTATCCCAGCCGGATGGCGGGCTTCAGGTTTTTCGGGGTGTAGCTCTGCGCTACCGCCCACCCCTTGCCCGGCACCAGTACGCGCTCGAGACGGCAGGCGATATAACCGATCAGGTTGGCAGGCTCGGGAAGATCCGAGGCGATGGTTACGATGCGGAAACCGACGAAATCGCCTCCCTTGGGATGGCCGAGGGAGTCGTTCAGGGTGCAGCTCCACAGCTTCATGGCGCCGTGAGTCCCGGCGATGCTGATCAGGAAGGTCCGCTCCCCGTCGCGCCCAAGCCCCCCCTCCTCCTCGACCAGGGCGGGAACCAGCCCGCCGATGAGAGGGGTGTAGCCGATCGAGCAGGCGTGCGCGAAAGCGGCCAGGTTGTCGGCGAATTCCAGATCCTTCTCTTTCTCACGAAACCAGTTGAACATGGCATCACCCGAAGTAGATAGACGCTAGACTATACCAGTTTTTGTGACGCGGGAAAGCAGGCGCAGAAAAGGCGGGTCACCCCGCCTTTCTTTGTATCCGATCCAAGATAGCTTACTAGGCCTTCTTCTCCGGCTCGGGCTGTGCTGCCGCTGCCGCCTGCTGCACCGGTTCCGCCGGGGTGGCACCCCCCTCGACCTTCGCTTTGAGTTCCTCGGCTTCCCTCGCCTTCTCTTCCTCGGCCTTGCGCTTCGCCTCGGCAAGCTTTGCCAGGTGCTCCTTCTCTTCAGCAGTCCTGGTGTCGGTATCTATGGTCTGCTTGAAGTCGTCGGTTGCCTTCTTGAACTCGGCCAACCCTTTACCGAGGGACCTGGCGAGGTCAGGAAGCTTCTGGGGACCGATGACTATGAGTGCGATAACCAATATGATGACCAGTTCAGGCATCCCGATTCCGAACATACTATGTACCTCGCTTTGGTTGCGTTTAAACATGCGCCCGGCATACAAAATTTCCAAAAAATAATAGAGGTTTTAGCCCCCGGTGTCAAGCTTGCTTATCTTTGCCCTTAATTGGGTTTGACATGAACCTTAACATTGACTACTATCGGTCCTGTTTACTATATATTTGCCTGACAAACGAAGCTTTGGTGGTGACTAGATATGACGCAGCAATCTTTAAAGAGTGATATTAAATCGCTTCTCAGGGAGCGCAATGCAGTACTTCTTGCGCACAACTACATGCGTGACGAAGTCCAGGAGATCGCAGACATAACCGGCGACTCGCTGGCTCTCTCCGTTGAAGCGGCCAAGACCGACGCGGACGTCATCGTATTCTGCGGCGTGCATTTCATGGCGGAATCCGCGTCCATTCTCGCTCCGGAAAAGACGGTGCTCCTCCCCCGCCTGGATGCCGGCTGCCCCATGGCCGACATGGTTTCGGCGGACGCACTGAGGGAACTCAAGGCGAAGCTTCCCGGCGTGCCGGTGGTGACCTACGTCAACTCCTCGGCCGCAGTGAAGGCGGAGAGCGATATCTGCTGCACCTCCGCGAACGCGGTGAAGGTCGTGCAGTCGCTCCCCGAGAAGGAGATCATCTTCGCACCGGACCGAAACCTCGGGAGCTACGTGGCCGGCTTCACGGACAAGAAGTTCCATCTCTGGGAAGGGTACTGCCCGACCCACGAGAGGCTCAGGGCGGAGGTGGTCAAGGAGCTTAAGCAGAACAACCCCGGGGCGCCTTTCGTCTGCCACCCCGAGTGCAACCCGGCCGTGGTGGCGCTTGCCGACCACGTCTGCTCCACCACCGGGATGTACGACTTTTGCAAGAAGAATAGCGCCAAGCGCTTCATCATCGGCACCGAGGCGGGCATCCTCTATCGCCTGCGGCGTGAGAACCCGGACAAGGAGTTCATCCTCGCCTCCCCCGCACTGGTCTGCCCGAACATGAAGCTCACCTCACTCGAGGATGTGCTGGAGGCGCTAGAGACCATGAAGCCCGTGGTTAAGGTCCCCGAGGAGATCCGGGTCCAGGCCAAGCGCGCCCTCGACCGGATGCTGGCCATCCCCAGGGACTAGCCGGCTACCCCCTGACAGGAGCAAAGACATGATCAGATCGTTCAAAGGTATCTCGCCCAAGATCGACCCCTCCGCCTTCATCGCCGAGGGAGCCGTGATCATCGGCGAAGTGAGCATCGGCAAGGAAGCCAGCATC
>Ga0209317_1002905_pt1 | contig 11642 bp, 11 predicted proteins | sample RifGroB2_FD_183994 | JGI IMG/M metagenome (GOLD analysis project Ga0209317, IMG submission 183994) | Soil microbial communities from Rifle, Colorado, USA - Groundwater B2 (SPAdes) (version 2) | ecosystem: Environmental > Terrestrial > Soil > Unclassified | place: Rifle, Colorado | collected...
CCTGCTGGAACTCGAGCGCGAGGGATTCAACGTGATCCCCACCGCCCGCGCCGCCAACCTCACCATGAACCGCGAAGGGATCCGGAGGCTCGCCGCCGAGGAACTGGGCCTCCCCACAGCGGCCTACCGTTTTGCCACCAGCATGGACGAGTTCCGCGAGGCGGTCGCCGCCATCGGCCTTCCCTGCGTGGTCAAGCCGATCATGAGTTCTTCAGGGAAGGGGCAGAGCGTGCTGCGCCATGCGGCGGACATGGAGCGCTCCTTCACATACGCCATCGAGGGGGCGCGTGGCGCCTCCGACAAGGTGATCGTGGAGCAGTTCATCCCCTTCGACTACGAGATCACGCTCTTGACCGTCCGCTCCAAGGACGGCACCAGCTTCTGCCCCCCGATCGGGCACCGCCAGGTGGACGGCGACTACCACGAGTCGTGGCAACCGATGGGGATGGCCCCAGCCGTTCTGGCCGAAGCGGAGCGCCAGGCCGCTGCGGTGACCGAAGCTCTGGGCGGCCGCGGCATCTTCGGTGTGGAGTTCTTCATCACCGGGGAGAAGGTCTGGTTCTCCGAGGTGTCACCCAGGCCGCACGACACCGGCATGGTGACCATGATCTCCCAGAACCTCTCGGAGTTCGAGCTGCACGTGAGGGCCATCCTGGGCCTACCGGTTCCGCCGGTGGAAAGCCAGGGGTTCGCCGCTTCGCACGTGATACTCGCCGAGGAGCAGGCGGCCGAAGTCGGGTTCGAGGGGGTGGAGCAGGCGCTCATGATCCCCGGAACCAAGCTGCGCCTGTTCGGCAAGCCGGACACCAGGCGCGGGCGCCGCATGGGAGTCGCCCTGGCATTCGGGGGGGACACCGACGAGGCGCGCAAGAAGGCGGAGCAGGCCGCCCACTGCGTCTCCATCGTGAAGTCATAGGGGCCCCGCTGCCGATGTTTTTCTCGTAGGAGCGGCATTCCTGCCGCGATTACCTCCGCGGATCGCCGCGGGAATGCCGCTCCTGCAATGATGTCTGACAGGCGCAGCACACGCGTATTCCACCCCACCAGTAGGAGGATTGCATGGTATTTGCCGCGAAGGTATCCGAGGTTCCCGAGTTTGGCAAGAAGCTGGTAGATGTCGAGGGACAGGCGGTCCTCCTGGTGAAGACCAAGGGGGTGGTGTACGCCTGCGAGCCCGAGTGCCCGCACCAGGGAGCGCCGCTGCAGGGCGCCTTGATCAAGGAGGCGGGGAAGCTCTCCTGTCAGAGGCACGGCTACCGCTTCGACCTGACGACCGGTGCCTGCCCTGATCACCCGGAATGCACGCTGAAGATCTTCCCGGTGGAAATCCGGGGCGATGAGGTCTTCGTGCAACTGGGGTGAACCCGGCCGGTTGGGGGTGGAAGCGGAGCTGGAGAAAAATCTTCCGCGACCGAAAAAAGCCTTGACTCCAATATCTTTTCAAGATAAGTTTGACCGCTCAATTGTAAATTTAGGGTAAAGGTGGTGAAGTTCATGTACGCAGTAGTTAAAACCGGAGGGAAACAGTACAAAGTTTCCGAAGGCGACTTTCTGAAAGTCGAGAAGTTGGAGGGTGCGGTAGGCGATACCGTCGAGTTCTCCGAAATCCTGATGGTTGGCGGCGATAAGGTTGTTATCGGAACACCTTTAGTGCCCAGCGCCTCTGTAATCGGCAAAATTGTCGAGCAGGGCAAAGACAAGAAGATTCTGGTCTTCAAGTCCAAGCGCCGGAAAAACACCAGGAAACTCAACGGGCACCGTCAACTCAGAACTATTCTTAAGATTGAGAAGATCAACGCCTAGGCAATATTCAACACGGCGGTAGACAAGCCCACGGACCACGGGCCGCTACCGGCAGAAGGAGCAGAAAATGGCACACAAGAAAGGCGTCGGCAGTTCCAGGAACGGCCGCGACTCCGACGGCCAGAGGCTTGGTTGCAAGAAATTTGGCGGCGAGGCCGTCAAAGCTGGCAACATCATCTACCGTCAGCACGGCACCAAGATCCACCCGGGTAACAACGTCGGCCTCGGCAAGGACTACACCCTGTTCGCCCTGATCGAGGGCGTGGTGAAGTTCGAGCGCATGGGGAAAGACCGTAAAAAGGTCTCCGTGTACCCGGCCAACTAGCCAAAGCAGCATAACAAAAGTGTAAAAGCCCGGAGCCGCAAGGTCCGGGCTTTTGCTGTTTGCACAGGAAAATTAATGAGTTTTATAGATGAAGTTAAGATAAATGTGAAATCAGGCGATGGCGGCTCCGGTTGCGTCTCGTTCCGGCGCGAGAAGTTCATTCCGCTTGGGGGACCGGACGGCGGCGACGGCGGCAAGGGTGGGGACGTGATCGTGAAGGTCTCGTCGCACTTAGCCACCCTGCTCGACCTGCGCCAGCACCCGCATCAGAAAGCGGGGCGCGGCAAGAACGGCATGGGGAGCGACCGGCACGGCGCAAACGGCAACACGCTGGAGATCCTGGTGCCCCAGGGTACGGTGATCAAGGACGCGGAGACCGGCGAGATCATGGCCGATCTCACCGAGCCCGATTCCTCCATCGTGCTCCTGAAAGGGGGCCGGGGGGGGCAGGGGAACGCCCGCTTCAAGACCGCCACGCACAAGGCGCCAAAGTTCGCGCAGCCGGGGGAACCTGGCGAGGAGCGCTGGATCAGGATGGAGCTGAAACTGATGGCCGACGTGGGGCTCCTCGGGATGCCGAGCGTGGGCAAGTCGTCGCTTATCACCAAGATCTCTGCAGCCAGGCCGAAGATCGCCGAATACCACTTCACCACGCTGAAGCCCAACCTGGGGGTGGTCCAGTACAAGAACTACCGCTCCTTCGTGATGGCGGATATTCCCGGGTTGATCGAAGGCGCCAGCGAGGGGGCAGGACTTGGGCACCGCTTCCTGAAGCACCTGGAGCGAACCGGGCAGCTGCTGCATATGCTGGATCTGTCCTGGATGCCTGAACGCGATCCCATCGCAGAGTACGAGGCGCTTAACCGCGAGCTCGCGCTCTACAACCCCGAGCTCGCCGAGAAGCGCCAGACCGTGGTGATCAACAAGATCGACCTCCCGAACGTGAGGGAGAACCTGGAGAAGGTCCTCCCCTACTTCCAGGAACGTGGCATCAAGGTGTTCCCCATCTCCGCAGCTACAGGTGAGGGTATCAAGGAACTGCTGGACGACATCGCCTTCAACCTGTGGGGCGAACCGGAAGAGACCTGGTAGTCCAGGATAAGGTAAGAAAAAGGGGGGAGCGGCCAAGAGGCGGCTCCCCCCTTTTTTCTTTGTACGACGTAGGGGGTGTCGAGAAGACGTTCGATTGACGGCAATCCGTAAAAGTTCTGGTAGACTAACGAATAATTAGTGTTTATTAATAATGTTTCGCGAGACAGTACTGGATTCTGCCGAATGCTGCTCTGGAATTCGAAAATCCCACCTTTTTCAGGAGGGCAGGCATGTACAGAATGATTCAACTGGAATCGCTGATACCCGAAACTTTGCCGGGAGTTGCTCTTTTTATAAAGCATGGGGAAAACCACGTACTGTACAAGAACCCCGCCCTCTCCTTCACCCAGAACGACAAAGAGCGCCTGCTGGATAACAACGTCAAGTTCCTGTTTGTGAAGTCAGCCGAGATGTCCACCTTCAACCAATACGTGGAAGCAAACCTCCCCTTGTTGTTGAGTGACGAAAGCATCGAGCCGCTGGCCAAGCAGAACATGCTGTACCAGGCGTCGGTCAACTACGTGCAGGAGATCTTTGACAGCCCGGCGGTAGCGATCAAACAGAACGTCGAGCGTTGCCGCAACCTGATAAAGCACATCCTGAACGACGTGATGAACTCAAGCGGCGTGATGACCGCCCTTAGCAGCCTGGTGGACCATAACGCATATACCTACGTCCATTCGGTCCAGGTCGCTACCTACTCGATTGCACTGCATGTGAAGATGTTCGAACTGAGCCGCGACGAGCTCATGGACGTAGGTATAGGTTCGCTGTTTCACGATTACGGCAAGGTCTATGTGCCAAGGGTACTTCTGGAAAAGCCGGGAAAGCTCTCCGCCTCCGAGTTCATGGAGGTGAAAAAGCATCCCGTGTACGGCTACAGCACCCTGAAAGACCTGGAGATATTCACTCCGGTGGCACTCGGTATCGTGAAGCATCACCATGAAAAAGAGAACGGCAACGGCTATCCCGACGGCCTGTCCAGCTATGACATAGCCAGAAGCTCGAAGATAACAGCCATAGCCGACGTCTTCAGTGCGCTGACCACCAACAGGTCGTATCGCGAGGCACTATCCAAGGAAACCGCCATGGATATCATGTACGGCGAGATGGAGGGTTCTTTCGACATGCAGTACCTGAACACCTTCAGAGACAGCCTGAACTAGCCCACCTCATACCCTCACCAGCTGCGAATACCTAAACACAATGGGGAATTTTTGCTTCTCGTTCCCAAGCTCCAGCTTGGGAATGCCATTGCCGGCAAAGCTCCAGCTTTCCAGCGAAGCGGAGCTTCGCGCCCATTAACGTTCCCAAGCAGGAGCTTGGGAACGAGACGAAGGGCGACGACTCACTCGTCCCTCACCTTCCCGGGGGGTGGTTCTTCAGACGGTGATTAGCCGAGCGCGGCGTCGACCAGGCGCATGAGAGGGGCGGGGAAGATCCCGAGGACGATGACGCAGAGGGCGGCCCCGCAAAGGGCAAGTGATTCCGCAACGGATGCAGCTTGAGGGGGCGCGGCTTCGGAGCGGTGCATGTAGAGATGTACCACGACCTTGAGGTAGAAATACGCGGAGGTCGCGGCGCTCACGATACCGATGATGGCGAGGGTCATTTCACCCCCCTTGATGGCGGCATAGAAGACGAAGAACTTGCCGATGAAACCGGCGGTCGGGGGGATCCCCGCCAGGGCGAGCATGGCGAGCGCCAGGACCCCGCCGCGCAGCGGCGCGCTGAAGCCGAGACCGGAGTAGTCGGAGATCAGATCGCGTTCCTCGTCGATGGAGAGCGCGGCTATGGCGCCGAAGGCGGCAAGGTTCATGGCCGTGTAGATGGCGCCGTAGAGAAGGACGGCGGCGTAGCCTTCCCTGGTACCGGTTAGAAGCGCCAGCGTCAGGTATCCCATGTGCGCGATGGAGGAATAGGCGAGCATCCTCTTGATGTTCTGTTGCAGCAGCGCAGCGAGGTTTCCAAGCACCATGGAGAGGAGCGACAGCAGGTAGAGCGGGGTGCGCAGTTCGGGCATCGGCGGTGAGAACGCGAGCAGCATGAGGAGCAGCGCCGCGGCAGATACCTTCGAGCTGGTGGATAAAAACGCGGCTACCGGTGATGGCGCCCCCTGGTAGACGTCGGGGGTCCAGAGGTGCGCGGGCACCAGCGAAAGTTTGAACGCCATGCCGATGATGACCACCCCCCACCCTGCGGAGATGATGGCTCTATTGTCAGGGGCGGCGAGCGAAGCGGAGAGCGCCATGGTACCGCTGCCGGCGAAGATGAGAGCGAAGCCGAAGGCGGTGAAGGCGGCGGCGACGGCCCCCATGAGCAGGTACTTCAGGCCCGCCTCCCCGGATTCCGCACGGTTCAGGTCCATGGTGACCAGGATGTAGAAGGCGAAGGCGACGGATTCGACCGCCAGGAAGAGGATGAGGAGGTTGGTGGCGCAGGGGAGCACGCACATGGCGAAGAGGGCGAACAGGACCGTCGCAGGGTACTCCTCGCCCTTGATGGCGCGGCGCTCGTTATAGCCGTGGGACAACATGAGCGTGAGGGCCGCGGAGATGCAGAAAAGCGGGATCAGGAACTGGGCAAAGGGGGTGAAGGCGAGCCCCGGGAGCGCCGGGGTGGCCGCAGGAGGGGTGAAGGCCGCCCATGCGCCCGCAGCTATGGAGGCGATGACGGCCATCCCGTAGATGGTGCGGGTGAGCAGCAACGGCCCGCAAAGGAGCACGATGAGAGCAGCGCAGCCGGTTATTATGATCGGCATGATGGAATACAGATCTGCAAGAGTCATTTAGTTGCTCCAAAACTGCAAAAGCGGACAGCTCCCTACCGGGTCAAAAGCTCGATCGGTGCCTTGAAGAGATCCAGCACCGGACCGGGGTGCACGCCCATATACACGGCTGCGAGCGCCAGGACGGCAAGCACTCCCGCCTCTCTCAGTGAAAGATCCGCAAGCTCAAGCGGCTTCTTCTCCTTGCCGAACAACACCTCCTGCACAAGCCTTACCGTATAGACCAGCGTCAGCACGATCCCCAGGAAGGCACCCAACGCCGCGGCGGGCGAGACCCTGAACGCGCCTACCAGCACCAGGAATTCGCCGATGAAGTTGTTCAAGCCGGGGAGCCCGGCGGAGGCCATGCAGAAGAGCAGGAAGAAGAAGGAGAGCACCGGGACCTTGCCCCAGATCCCTCCGTAGGTCGCGAGTTCACGGCTATGGGTCCGCTCATCCAGCATCCCGACCATGGCGAAGAGGGCGCCGGTGGTGACGCCGTGGTTCACCATCTGCATCAGCGCGCCGGAAAGGGCCACCGGACTCCAGGCCGCGATCCCGAGCGCCACGAAGCCCATGTGGCTCACGCTTGAGTAGGCGACCAGCCGCTTCATGTCGGTCTGGGCAAAGGCGACCCAGGCGCCGTAGCTGATGCCGAAAACGGCTACCACGTAGAGAACGGGGGTGAAGGCGCTGGCTGCCTCGGGGAAAAGCGGGTAGGCGAAGCGGATCAGGCCGTAGGCACCGGTCTTCAGGAGCAGACTCGCCAGGATGACGCTCCCCGCGGTGGGCGCATCGGTGTGGGCGTCCGGGAGCCAGGTGTGCAGCGGGAACACCGGGAACTTGATGGCGAACGAGAGGAGGAACGCGGCGTAGAGCCAGAGCCCGATCCCGTACGGCACCTCGGTCCGGATAAGCCCTGAGAGCGAGAAGGTGTAGCTCCCGGTCTGTGCGCCGTGCATCAGGTAGAGCGCGATGATGGAGACCAGCATGAGCAGCGAGCCCAGGAAGGTGTACAGGAAGAACTTCACGGCGGAGTACACCCTGCGGCCGTGCCCCCAGATACCGATCAGGAAGAGCATCGGGATCAGCATCGCCTCCCAGAAAAGGTAGAAGAGAAACAGGTCGAGGCTCAGGAAGACACCCTGGATGCCGCACTGCAGGGCGAGGAGCAGGGAGTAGTAAAGGGGGAGCCGCTCCGTGATGCCTCTCCACGAGACCAGCACCGCTATGACGGTGATGAACGCGGTCAGGAGCACCATGACGAGGCTGATGCCGTCCATGCCGAGGGTGTAGCGGATCCCGAACCGCTCGATCCAGGCGGCGTCCTCGAAGAGGAAGAAACCGGCGGGGGCGCCGGCGCGGGGCGCGGCGAGGTTCACCCCCAGGAGCGGCCAGCTGCAAAGGGTGAGCTCTGCCAAGCTGAAGGCGAGCGCCCCCCAGCGCACAAGGGAATCGCTGCGCCGGAAGGCGAAGAGGAGAAGCGACCCGCAAAGCGGGAGGAAGATCATCAGCGTGAGTATCGGGAAGTCGGCTGTCATCGAAAGAAAGTCCCGTTGTTACAGAAATGTCCAGGCGAGGTAGCCGAGGATCAAGGCCCCCCCCGCGGCGAAACTGATGAGGTAGATGGAGACGCGGCCGGTGCTCCAGCGCCCGAGCCAGCTCCCGGTGCAGCCAAGTCCCCGCGCCAGCCGGTCCAGCGAATCGTCGATCACCCCTTCGTCGAAGCGCTGCCAGAGCACGCCGGAAAGGGCGTGGTACGGGCGGATCAGGATGAGGTTGTACAGGTTGTCGAAGTACCATCCGTTTGCCAGGAAGGAGCTGAGCGGGGAGGGTTGCAACTGCGCCTCCTCAAGCCGCCTTGCCCGTCCCTTGCCATAGCGCAGGTACGCAGCCAGCAGACCGGCAAGAGCGAGGCTCCCGGCTATCGCCTGCATGACGATCTCCTCAAGATGCGATCCCTCGATCGCGGCCCCTCCCGCCACCCCGGCAAAAAGGTGGTTCAGGTATCCCGCGCCCATATAGGCGGGGAGGTTCAGCACCCCGCCGAACAGTCCCAGGATGGCGAGGGGAATCAGCACCATCTGCATGATCTTCAATTCGGAGCCGCCGTGGACGTGACCGTGATCCCCGGAGCCGCCAAAGACAAGATAGACCATGCGGAAGGTGTAGTAGGCGGTGATCAGCGCGGTTACGAGTGCCAGCACGTACAGGAACTGGTACAGCGGTCCCCCCTTGTGCCAGACCGCCATCAGGATGCTGTCCTTGCTGAAGAATCCGCCGGTGAAGGGGAGGCCCGCGAGGCAGGCGGCGCCGGCCAGGAAGCTCCAGAAGGTGAGCGGGAGCGAGCGCCTGAGCCCCCCCATCTTGAAGATATCCTGCTCGTGGTGCATGGCGGTGATGACGCAGCCGGCACCGAGGAACAGGAGCGCCTTGAAGAAGGCGTGCACCAGCAGGTGGAAGGTGGCTGCCGTCACGGCACCGGCGCCGACACCTAGCATCATGTACCCGATCTGGCTGATGGTGGAGAAGGCGAGCACCCGCTTCAGGTCGCGCTGGGCGAGTGCGCAGGTCGCGCCGTAAAAGGCGGTGACGCCTCCGGTGACGGCTATGGCGGCAAGGACCGTCGCGGAGCCGCCGATCAGCGGGAACATGCGCGCCAGCAGGTAGACCCCGGCGGTCACCATGGTTGCGGCGTGGATCATGGCCGAGACCGGCGTGGGACCGGCCATCGCGTCGGGGAGCCAGACCATGAGCGGCACCTGCGCGGATTTTCCCATGGCCGCGATGAGGAACAGGATCCCCAGTGCGGTGATGATCGACCCCGGCATCAGGAACCCCATCCCGTTCAGCTGCGAAACGGACAGGGTGCCGAAGAGCTGGAACAGCCAGGCGAGCGCGATCATCAGCGCGGTGTCGCCGATCCTCGTGGTGATGAACGCCTTCCTGCCGGCGTCGGCGTTGTTCTTGTCCGTGTACCAGAAGCCGATCAGGAGGTACGAGCAGAAGCCGACCCCCTCCCACCCCAGGTAGAGAAGCGGAAGGCTCTCAGCGAGGACCAGGGTGAGCATTGCGAAGACGAAGATGTTCAGAAGCGCGAAAAATCGCGGGTAATCCTCCTCGCTCCTCATGTAGAAGACCGCGTAGATGTGGATCAGGCCGCAGACGAAGCCGATCATCACAGCAAGGGAGAGGGACAGGGGATCGAGGTACAGGGAGATCGGGATGTTGAGGTCGAAGGAGGCAAACCAGTTGGCGATGGTCACCGTTTCAGGCGCCACGTAAGCGGCGGCCGCAAGCGTAGCGCAGGCGAAGCTCCCCCAGACCGCCGCGCAGGCGATCCCCTCCACCAGTGCGCGCGGCAGTTTGCGGCCGAGGAGCGCGCTGGCAAGCCCGCCCAGAAGCGGGAAAAGAAGCATGAGAGTTAAATAGGTTTGCATCGTCGTCCTTCAATCAATCTACGCCAGGATAACCCTCTCCCTCCGGGAGAGGGTGCCCGCAGGGCGGGTGAGGGAGATGCCATGAGCAGCATTGTTGGATCTAAGCAGCGCCCTCACCCCGGCCCTCTCCCGGTGGGCGAGGGAGAGTTTGCAGGAGCAGGAGGAGGTAAAGCTGTTCCCAAGATATTTGGAATTCTCCGAGATTCCTCTGAGACCTCTGTTTCCCTCTGTGGTGCAAGGTTTTCAGTAGTTAGCCTTTCATGGAATCGAAATCGTCCGTGTTCACCGACCGCTTCCGCCGGTGCAGGTAGACGACCATAGCAAGCGCTAGCGACACCTCCGAGGAGGTGAGGGCCATCAGCATCAGTGCGAAGAGCTGCCCGTCGGCGATGCCCCAGTGGGCGGATCCCCCGACGAAGACAAGCATGACGGCGTTCAGCATGATCTCGATGCCGATCAGCATCATGATGACGTTGGCGCGCCAGGCGACCACGCAGGCAAGGCCCATGGCGAACATGACGACGGCGAGGATCAGCACGTGGTAAAGCGGCACGCTCATCTGCGCCTCCCCAGGTAGAGCGCGCCGACCAGCGCGAAGAGGAGCTGCATGGAGATGACCTCCACCGCCACGCCGTACTGCGTGAAAAGGGTCAGGGAGAACTGCCGTACCGATATCGCCGTAAATCCCGGTACGGCCGCCGGTTGCCTGGCGGAAACCAGGACCGCGACGGAGCCGACCACCGCTCCGACCAAAAGCAGCGCGGGCCACCAGTCGGACAGGCGGGGCTTCGGGAGTTTCTCGGGAGAACCCAGCTCCAGCATCATGATGACGAACAGGAAGAGCACCATGATGGCGCCGGCATAGATGATGACCTCGAAGGCCGCGACCAGGGGGGCGCCCAGGAGGTAGAAGATCAGGGCCAGGGCGAAGAACGAGGTCACCAGGTAGACGATGGCGCGCACCGCCTGCCTGGCGGTGATGGCGCAGAGCGTCCCTATCAGGGTCACCGCTGCCAGTATGTAGAAGAGGGTCGCTTCCATGTCACTCCAAAAACTAATTAGTGCTAATCCGCAGCTACTAGATGCCCCCCCTTTGCAAAGGTTCATCGGGGAATGCGAGGCCATTGCGTCCCCCCCTTGGCGAAGGGGGGACAGGGGGGATTTTCACCGAGGTTGCAGCAGATTACCCGACGCGCCTCAAGGCAAATCCCCCTAAATCCCCCTTTAAAGGGGGACTTTCCACTGCACTGATGCATGCTGCAGGTAGCAGTAATCATGCTCCAAAATAAGAGGCTGCAATTCCCCGCTCCCTTGACTCAGTTTTGCGCAAGGAAGCGGGGCTAGATTCTTCAGGGCAAAAGGCTCCGCGGGTCGGCCGGTGCCTGCTCGCCTTCGGCGCTGCCGCGCGGCTGTACCACGCCGGTTCCGGCATGCCGGTAAAAATTGTAGTTCGGGTCCTTGCCGGTGCCGTCGATCAGGAGATCCTCCTTCTCGTACACCATGTCCATGACGTCCCTCTTGCACGGGAACATCTCGGACGACATCTGGATCGCCAGGGTCGGACAGGCCTCGGCGCACATACCGCAAAGGATGCAGCGGGAGAAGTTGATGCGGAACCAGGCGGCATAGCGGCGCCCGCTCTCTCCTTCGGCTGCGGCCATGGAGATGCAGTCGACGGGGCAGGCGCCTGAGCAGAGATGGCAGGCGACGCAGCGCTCGGCGCCGTCAGGATCCCGGGTCAACACGATGCTCCCACGAAAACGGGGGGGCATCGGCCTCCTCTCCTCGGGAAACTGGACCGTCACCGGCTTCCTGAACATGTGGCTGAAGGTGATGGAGAGGCCGGTCAGTATCTCTTTTATGTCGTTGAGTATCGCCATCTTGTCCTGGTTTGGATGTCCCGGGTTGCCGGTGGCCCGGCAGACAGCGCCTTGCCGTCTGCCGGAGAGGGGTTTAGTTGGGCCGCAATGCCTTCATCAATACGTCGAGGGTCTGCCTGTGCCGGTTGTTCTCCGCGTAAGCGAGGGCCGTGGTCCCGGAGTAGGACAAGGCCATCGGATCTGCACCGTTTTCTACCAGCAGTTGGGTCGTCTGGGTGCAGCCGTAGTTGGCGGCCAGCATGAGAGGTGTGTGGCCGACACGGTCGCGCGGGTCGACTTCGGCTCCTTTTTGCAGGAGGAGCCGTACAGCATCGGCCCTGCCGTGGGAGGCGGCG
>Ga0209317_1002906_pt1 | contig 11617 bp, 10 predicted proteins | sample RifGroB2_FD_183994 | JGI IMG/M metagenome (GOLD analysis project Ga0209317, IMG submission 183994) | Soil microbial communities from Rifle, Colorado, USA - Groundwater B2 (SPAdes) (version 2) | ecosystem: Environmental > Terrestrial > Soil > Unclassified | place: Rifle, Colorado | collected...
TACCGCGTCATCCTTGCCGTGGACGGACAGGACGCCCTGGACAAGTTCCTCAAGCACAGGGAGGATATCGGGCTGATCTTCACCGACCTGATCATGCCCAAAGAAGGTCAGGGAACTGCTGGATGCCTGAAAATCAAACCGTTTCATGGAGAAGGGGGCGGCGGCTTCTATCCTGAAGCCTTACAAGGTGGTACGCGTAGGGGGATGTTGACCTCCCTCCGGAAAATAATAAATCCTGCGGGTCGAAAAAAAGTTAGTGTATACGAATTTTATGTGGTACTCACTCCGAAAACTATCGTTACCTCTCCGAGCTCTCCCGCCTAAAAGGAAATTCCTCACGGCGCCGAGCCTGTGGGTGTTGCTGGAAACGGCGGCGCCTCTCTTTTGGAAAGGAGAGCCTTTGAAGAGCAGCGGTGTGCAACCACGACTGTTAAAGGCCTCTTTCCGTATGGAAAGCGGCCTTTTTTTCGTCCATCGTTGTATAGCTGTGAATATAGCGAAGCGGGGTTCAGCATGAAGATATTGATCGCGATAGACGACACCGACAACCTGGAGAGCAGGGGGACCGGGGAGATTGCCTCCCTGATAGCCGAGGATTTGCGGCAAAGGGGGTGGGGGAGCTGCAGTTTCATCACCAGGCACCAGCTCTTCGTGCACCCGGACATCCCGTACACCTCCCACAACAGCGCCATGTGCTTTTTTGCCGACATAGGCGAGGGACGGCTCGAACCGGTGATAGAACTGGTCGGCGCGTTCCTGGAGCGCGAGAGCGCCGAGGGTTCCGACCCCGGGCTCTGCGTGGCGGTCCCCGGCGCGATGGCCTCGGCGCGGGAACTCAGCGCCTTCGGGCGCCGGGCGAAGCAGGAGGTGGTCACCATGGAGGAGGCGTACCAACTGGCGCATCGGCTCGGGGTGCATCTGTCGCAGCACGGCGGCACGGGGCAGGGGGTGATAGGCGCGCTGGCCGGGGCGGGTCTGCGCCTTGGGGGGAATGACGGACGGCTGAAAGGGTCCCTGGAATTCGCCCACCCTTACCGGGTGCTGCGGGTAGGCGAACTGCTGCAGCACCCGTTGGTGGACGCGGTGCGCTGCGTGGCGGGGGGCGCCCTGCGGGAGGAGGACCTGGTGGCCATCGGTGAGAAGCCTAAGACGGTGCTCCTGGACGGGGCCTCGGTGCTCCTCGTCTCGGCAGCGGCGGAAAAGGGGAGCGGTGCCTGCTGGCAGACGCTGCACAGAAAGCAGTTGCGGGGGTACTGATCATGTGGCGCAAGGATGAAAGAGGGGGAAGGGAGTTCGCCCTGGGGCCGGAGAGCTGGACGGCTGCGGCGCGTAGCGCGTCGGAATGCCGGGCCTTTGCCCCCGACGTCGAGGAGGAGCAGGTCGCGGAAGAGGAACGCTCCTGCTACAACTGCCGCTTCCGGCGCTGGAGCCGGGCGTCGTTCACCTGCCTGGGGCTGCCGCCCCTCCCCTGAAGGAACCGGTTTCGAGAGGACGTCCCGTTTGCAAAAGCCCCTGCTGGAGCTGGAAAACCTGAGCTTCACCTACCACGGCGCGCAGGAGCCCGCGCTTGAAGGGGTCTCCTGCGCGGTGCAGACGGGGGAGTTCGTCTGCCTCACAGGCGATTCCGGCTGCGGCAAGAGCACGCTGCTGCTCGCCATCAAGGGGCTCTTGCGCGGTGGGGAGTTGCAGGGAAAGGTTAACGTCTCGCGGACGGACGCATCCGGCAGCTCCTCCGCGGTCGGGATCGTTTTCCAGAGCGCCGAGTCGCAGATCCTTTGCAGCACCGTCGCGGAAGAGGTGGCCTTCGGGCCGGAAAACCTCTGCGTCCCGCCCGAACGGATCGCGGTCCGGGTCCGGGAGGCTCTCAAGGCGGTAGGGCTGGAGGGGAAGGAGGGGCGCAGCGTGGAGCGCTTTTCCGCCGGGCAGAAGCAGCGCCTCGCCATCGCCTCGGTCCTCTCGATGCAGCCGGGGGTGCTTCTCCTGGACGAGCCGACCTCGCAGCTGGACGTCCAGGGGAAGCGCGAGCTCCTTACCATCCTCTCCGGCCTCAAAAAGGGGGGGCACACGGTGATCATGGCCGAACACGATCCCCGCCCCTTCGCGAACCTGGTCGATCGCTACCTGAAGCTGGAACGGGGACGGCTGGCGGATGCCGGCGCCTCCCCCCCCGACGAACTCCGGTACCGCTTGGGGGCCTTCGTGCCGCCGCACCATGTGGCCCCGCCCGGGACCGGGCCGGTCCTCGACGTGCAGCAGCTGTGGTTTTCCTATCCCGAAACCGGAGAGGTGCTGAAACAGGTGAACCTGCGGGTGAACCGGGGGGAGCGCGTGCACCTGTTCGGCTGCAACGGGGCAGGAAAGTCGAGCCTGCTCCGTTGCCTGGCAGGTCTTCTGCGCCCCGACTCGGGGAGGATAAGCATAGCCGGGGTGCAGGACCCGGACCCTTCCCGTCTCCTGGGCAGGGCAGGGGTGCTGTTCCAGAATCCGGCGCGCCAGCTCTTTTGCGAGAGCGTGCGGGAAGAGGTTGCCTTCTCCCTGGAGCGGCTCGGATACCGCGAGCAGGAGAGCGGGCGGGCGGTGTCGGAGGCGCTTGCCTTTTGCGGCATAGCCCACCTGGCCGACAGGGCGCCGCTCACCCTCTCGTTCGGGGAGCAGCACCGCGTGGCGCTCGCCGCCGTGCTGGCGCCACGCCCGGCGCTGCTTCTTCTGGACGAGCCCTTCGCCGGCCTGGACTTCCCGCAGCGGCTCACCCTGCTGGCCCTTTTGGGGGGGATGCCGCTTCGCTTCGGCACCACGATCGTCATCGCATCGCACGACGAACTGCCGGATCCGCGCTGGGCGGACCGCAGCTTTTTGCTGCAAGAGGGGACAGTTGCAGAAATCACCACCTAAGCAGAGAAGGTCGCTGCGCAGCTGCGACTACGCCTGCCAGTTCGCCGCCCACGACTCGCCGGTGCACCGCATGGGCGCCGGATGGAAGATCGCCCTGGGGGTGGGGCTTAGCGCCCTGGCTGCGGGAGTGCGCACCCCCGCCACGCTGGCCGCGCTGGCGCTGGCGACGATCCTCTACTACCTGGCGGCGCGGCTCACCCTGGCGGACCTTTGGCGCGACGTCCGGCTGTTCACCTTCCAGGCCGCGCTGGTCATCCCGCTCTACTGCCTTTTGCATGGCGTGGAGCAGGGGTTGTGGCCAGGGGTGCGGATCTCCACCCAGATCGTGCTCTTCTACATCCCGGGGGCCGTGTTCCTGCGCACCACCCGCACGGCGGACGCCATGCGCGGTCTGCGCCGGGTCGTCCCATACCGGCTCTCGTTCCTCGTGTTCGTGAGCATAAGGTTCGTGCCGGTCTTCTTCCGCGAACTGGAGGAGATCATGGCGGCACAGCGCCTGCGGGGGGCGCGCCTCCTGCCGCGGCAGCAGCTCGACCCGCGCAACTGGAGGGACCTGTTCCACTGCCTGCTGCTGCCGCTCATCGTGCGCGCCCTGAAGACGGCGGACGAGGTTTCCCGCTCCGCGGAGGCACGCGCCTTCGGCCTGCAACGGGAGCGCACCTTTCTCGACACCTCCAAACTCGCCGGGGAGGGGGAGCCCGAAGCAGGGGGGGAGGCGGGGCATGGACTGCAATGTCCGGCCTCCCCGCTCCCCGCCGCTTCGAGCTCCGCCAACCTGGAAAACCTCTGAAGGAAAGGAATCGTATGACGGATAACAACGAACGTATCTATCTCTGGAGTCGTTTCACACTGCGCGAGGCCGTGCTCCTCTGCTTCTGCGCCACCTTGATCGTGCTGACCCGGGCGGGTTTGCGGCTGCACCTCCATCTGCCGGGACACGTGATGTTCTTCACCATGTTCTTTTTCCTTTTGGCGCGCGGATGCGTACCCAAGGTCGGCTCCGCCACGCTGGTCGGGGTGATCACGAGCCTCGCCAGCGTGCTGCTCGGCATGGGGAGCGGAGGGGCCATGGTGCCGATCAAATTCCTGCTCCCCGCCCTGGTGGTCGAGGCGGTCGGCCTGGTCGCCCCCGCCTTCGTAACGAGCCTGCTTGCCTGCGCCGCGGTCGGGGCGCTCGCCTCGGTCGTGCGCGCCGGCACGAACAGCGGCGTGGAGTGGCTCTTGGGCATGGATGAAGGGATCATGCTGCATAAGGCGCTGATCTCCGCCGCCATGAACGGCTTGTGGGGGGGGCTTGGGGCGCTGGCCGTTCCGTCCATCATCCGCAGGCTGCGCAAAAACGGCCTGATCGAGCAGGCAGCAGCAAGCGCGTGAGGAGGGGAAGGGCGCAACTGACGGGTGTAGCGCCCGTGGTGGCCGCCTCGCTCCTTTTCCACCTGGCCGTCCTGTACGCGGCAACGCGGCACCCAAGCCGGGAGGTGGTCCGGGTTCGGGAGCCCTCCGGCGTAGTCGCCTACCTTGACCTGCATGGGGAGGAAGCGGGAGGCACGGCGGGGAGCCGAAAGGGGAGGGCGCATCCTGCCGGGGTGACGCTGCCGGAAAGGCGGGCCGTGCCCGCAGATGCAAAAGGCGCATCCCCGGAAGCCGGGACCGGCAGACAGGCGCCTGCAGCTCCCCTGCCGCACGCCGTTGCGCCGGCTCCCGCGCAAAACGGCTCCGGCAGTCGCGGGACGGCTGCAAAGGCGAGGGGAGAGAGCGGGGCGCAGGGGACGGCCGTCCCCCCTGCGGGATCAACTGCAGCTCCTCCCGGAACCGGAGCGGGAAGCGCTGCCGCCGCGGTTTCCGCTTTTTCGCCCCCCCCGCCCTTCGAAGCGGCGCATAGGCGGGGCGGGGCCTACCAGGCGCAGCTAAGGAGCCTCATCGAGGCTCGCAAGGAATATCCCCTGGCAGCACGCAAGTCGGGGCGGGAGGGGAGCTGCCGGCGCCGGTTCCTGCTCGGGCGTGACGGCTCCTTGCTGCGGGTCGAGACGCTCAGCTCATGCGGTCACCCTTTCCTGGACGCCGCGGCGACGCGCGCCATAAGCTCCGTAGCCGCCTTCCCCCCGCTCCCGGAGGAATTCTCGGCCGAAGAGCCGTTCGACATCACGATAACCTTCGCCCTTTCCGTAAGGTAAGGGCATACCCCCCCTCCCGCGGGGAGGGGTGCAACCATCAAGGAGGAAGTACGAAATGAGGCTGAAAAAACAATCAACCGGGTGGCTTTCGGCCATCCTGCTGTCGCTTATGCTGCTGGTCCTGCCGGGGTGCGGGGATAACGCGGCCACCGTGCCCACCGATCCCCCCCCTGCGAAGCCTGCCGGCGTCACGGCGGCAGCGGGGGACGGAGAGGCGAGCCTCAGCTGGAGTGCGGCCGGCGACGCCGCATCCTACAACATCTACTATGCGACGACCGCCGGGGTAACGACCGCCAACGGCACCAAGGTCGCCGGCGCCGTGAGCGGCCAGGCGCTGACCGGGCTCATCAACGGCACCCCCTACTACCTCGTGGTCACCGCGGTGAGCGCCGCCGGGGAAAGCGTCGTTTCCGACGAGCTGTCCATCACACCGCTCCCCCCCGCGCCGGCCAGGCCTTCCGGGCTGGTGGTATCCGGCGGGGACGGCCAGGTGACCGTCTCCTGGACCGCGGTAAGCGGGGCCGTCTCCTACAACCTCTACTGGAGCGCAACCGCCGGCGTCACCCCGGTGAACGGCACGAAAATAGACGGCGCCGTAAGCGGCATGGCCGTCACCGGCCTTAACAACGGCACGCCGTACTACTTCGTGGTGACCGCCGTGAACATGGGGGGGGAGAGCGTCCCCTCGACCCAGAAGTCCGCCACCCCCTCCGCCGCGCCGCAGCCCCCCGGGAGCCCGACCGGCGTCACCCTGACCGCCGGTGCCGGCCAGGTGAGCGTCGCCTGGGCCGCGGTGACCGTTGCCACCTCGTACAACGTCTACTACCTGGAGTCCGCCGCCACTCCGACCACCGCCGGCGTGATCGGCACCGGCGTCAAGCTCTCCAGCGCCGGGTCCCCCCTGGTGGTGACCGGCCTGACCCCGGGAGGGAGCTACTGGTTCAGCGTAACAGCGGTGAACGCCGGCGGCGAGAGCGCCGGGCAGACCAACCCGAAGAAGGCGGTCCCCCTGTAACTTCGGCTGCTCTGACCGGAAAAGCCCCTCACCCGGACCCCGGCCGCTCTCCCGGAGGGGAGCGCATCGGCTCTCTCCCTCTTCGGCAAAGGCGTCCCGGGGGTGCGGGCGAGGGGCTTCACAATCGCTTCAGTCAAAAAGGCAGGAGTCCCATGAATTCAAAAGCATCATTTTTCGCAATGACCCTTCTCTGCGCCCTGCACGCCCGGGCGCAGGAGGCGTGCGCGACGCAGGACGGCAACGGCCCGGGGATGTACTCCCTGGGGGAGGTGGTGGTCTCGGGTACCGGCGCGGAGGGCTCCTCGGTGGTGGAGGCGAGCCAGACCGTGTACACGGTGAGCGCTAAGGAGATCGAAAGCCGCGGGGCAAGGACACTGGACCAGGCCATCGCGCTCCTCCCCGGCGTCAACCTGAGGACCGGCGCCGAAGGCGTGCCGCGCATCGACATCCGCGGCTTCCGGACACGGCACGTGCTCCTTTTGCTAAACGGCGTCCCGATGAACTCGGCCTTCGACATGCAGTTCGACCCCACCAGCATCCCCACCGAAAACATCGCGCAGATAAAGCTCACCTCGGGGGCGAGTTCCGTCCTCTATGGGCAGGGGGGGCTTGGGGGGGTGATCAACATCATCACCCGCAAGGGAAGCCCGGGTCTCAAGGGGAGCGTGGCGGCGGAGGCGGGTGACCGCGAGCCGTACCTCGCCAAGGGGACGCTCTCGGCCGCCACGGACCGCTTCGACTGCTTCCTGAGCGGCAGCGCCCTGCGCGTGGACGGCTTCCCCCTCTCCGGCGACTTCACCCCCACCCGGGACCAGGGGGGAGGGTACCGCAGCAACAGCGACCGGGAAAGGAAGAACCTCCTGGGGACCGTCGGCTTCACCCCCACCATGGACCTCGCCCTGGGGGTCACCGTCAGCTACAGCCAGGGGAGTTACGGCAAGCCGGCCGGCACCATCAACAACCCGGTCGATCCTTTCGCCTCCCCTCCCAAATTCGCCCGGATGGAGGATTACTCGGGGCTCTACCTGCAGCTTGCCGCGGAGTACGCCGCGGCACGGAATCTGAACGTCAGGGGATGGAGCTACCTCGGGCGGAGCGAGGAGGAGCTGAACCAGTACGACGACGCCGGTCTCGACTCCTTCCAGGCGGACGGCTCCTTCCGGCAGCGGCTGCGTACCTCGGTCGCCGGGGTGGCCCTGCAGCCCAACTACGACATGGGCGAAACGGGGAGCGTGACCTTTTCGCTCTCCGCGGATGCCAGCACCTGGGACAACGGCGGAGAGCTGACCGTGAACCCGGTTCCAGGCGCGCCTGCGAGCTTCAGCGACATCTCGGCCGACAGGTCGCTCGGGCTCTACTCGGCCTCCCTGGAGTACGAGGCGGCCCCCTTCACGGGGCTCGGGGTGGTGGCGGGGTACGGCCATTACTGGCAGCAAAGGAGCGGGCAGGACCGGGAGGATTTCAGCCTTCTGGCCGGCGCCAGTTACGACATCCTGCAGCAGACCCGCCTGAAGGCCTCCTTCAAGCGCAACGTCCGCTTCCCCTCGCTCGAGGACCTGTACGACCTCTCCAAGGGGAATCCGCAGCTCGCCTCAGAGATTTCAAGGAGCTTCGAGGCGGGGGTGGAACGCAGGCTCCCCCTGGAGAGCAGGGTTGCCCTGACGGGGTTTTACACCAGGGCCGAAAATCTCATTCAGAACGATCAGGCGGCCGGGAGGAACCTGAACGTCTCGCAGGTCCGTTTCGCCGGGGTGGAGGTGACGGCGGAAACGCGGCCGGTCAGGCGGCTTTTCCTGCGCGCCGGCTATGCCTACCTCCATTCCAGGGACAAGTCGCGCCCGGGGAGGGACCAGGTGCAGTACAACCCGCAGGACAAGGTGACCCTGGAGGCGCAGTATGAAGCGCCCGGCGGGTTCTCCGGCAACATCTCCCTGCTCTGCGTGGCCAACCAGTACCTGTACACCAAGGACAGCGTCACCGTGGTGCAAAAGGCGAAACTCGATGACTACGCCGTCGTCAACGTCAGGGTGGGGCGGCGCGTGCTGAAGGAGAGGGTGACCCTCTACGTCGGGGCGAACAACCTGTTCGACGAGAATTACGAGACGAGCTACGGCTTCCCCCAGCCGGGGCGGTTCGTCTACGGCGGTTTCGAGTTGCGTATCTAGCAGGCGGGCGCTCCCCCCGAGTGGCGGCAGGCTCTTGCAGGAGGTTTCATTTCATGAAATACAACGGGCGCAGTATCCTTATTTTTCTGGCGTCTTTATCCCTGGTGCTAACCCTTTGCGCCTGCGGCTCTTCCCCCTGGCGCTACGATCCGGGCACGCCTGAAGCACCGTCGGGGGTGGTGGCAACGGCGGGCGACGGCCAGGTCTCCCTCTCCTTCGCGCCGGTCGCAGGGGCGGCCGGCTATAACGTCTACTATGCGAGCGCCCCGGGCCTTGCCGCGGGGAGCGGGGCCAAGGTTGCCAGCATCGCGGGGGGGGCGCTGGTGGTGCCGGGGCTCGACAACGGCACGCGCTACTACTTCGCCGTGAGCGCCTTCAACTCGAACAGCGAAAGCGAACTCTCCCCGGAGGTCTCCGCAGTCCCCGCGGTCTCGGGACCGTTTCGGCAGGCGGACCTGCAGGGGAGCTGGCGTTTCAACGCGCTCTCCGGGGGGGTGGACGCGAGGTGGATGCGGGGCGTGCTCTTAATCGATGCTGCGGGGAGTGTGAGCGTTGACTCGTATCTGGACAGCGAGGGGGGAAGCGTGGCGCCGGTCGGCCTCTTCGGCATCATGGCGCTGCAGCCGGACGGCTCCGTTTCGCAGGAGGGCGCCGTGGCGCCCTTTCACGGCGTGCTGGCGGCCAACCTGTACAAGGACCTCATGGTCGCAACGACCACTTTGGGCGGGGGAGAGCGGGTGCTGGCGATCCTGCAGAAGAGCGTCCCGGGGATCAGCTTCAGCGACGCCGACATCAGGGGGACGGGACGGCTCGTTGCCGGTCCGCTTCCTTTTGTCTATCACCAGCTCTCCGCGGGGTTGCTTCCCGAGTGGGAGCACGCGAGCTGCCAGGTCGGGCAGGATCAGGGGGTCACCTATGTCTCCCTTACCGGCCCAGCCCCGCGCCCGTTGCCTGGAGGGGGGAGCAAGGTGGTGACCCTTTCCATAACGTCCGGCGGCCTGGTGAGCGAGACCCCTTACCCGGGGGTCGTGCCCCAGCCGGCGGCGCTGATGACGCAAGGGGTGATGTCGGCGGACAAGCTGACCGTCGTCGCGACGGCGACCGACCTGAGCGGGAGGCCGCTGCTGCGGATCATGCAGATGGTGCACCCCCCCGCAGTGCCGCTGAATGTTTCAAGCTATCAGGCGGGAGATCTTTCGGGGAACTATGCTTTTCATGAACTGTTCGGGGGGGGGAGCCCCGGGTGGGGGTACGGGGCGGAATCGGTGGACGCGTCCGGAGGCGCTTTTTTCAGCAGTTATCTCGATGCGGACGGCTCGGGCGCACTCCCCGCCGGATACGTCCTGGCCATGGACCAGCAGGGTGCGCTTTCCGCCGCCACCCTCCCCAGCTACCACGGGCAGTTCTCCTACGACGGGGCTCTGATGGTCATGACCGGAACCCGCGCCGAAGGGGCGCCCGCCCTCGGTATCGCAGTCAGAAGGTAGCTCTCCGGCGCGTCCTTCCGTTTTCTTGAAGGTCCCTCCTCTTCACGGGGAGGGACTGCCTCCCTCACGCCACGCAGACCGAATCCTTCCCCTCCACGAATCCCGCCCGCGCCGAGCTGCGCCGCACCACTTCCCTCGCCCCCCGGGCGCCGACCGTCATCAGCATCTTGACCCCGTCTGCCGTCACCTGCCCGGTGGCAAGGACCGGTGCGCCATGCAGCTGCCGGCCGATCTTCCTGGGATCGACGTCGAGCCAGGCGCGCACCCCTATCCCCGCCTCGCCAAGGATGCGGTACCAGGCGCGCCCTTCCAGGCCGGCGCCGGCGAGGATGACTTCGCGCTCCCCCTTCAGGAAACCGTTCATCAGGTGGTGCAGCTTGCAGAGCCTGAAGGCCTCGGGAGCGTAGGCGGGGTTGGTCCGGGTGGTTCGCTCCGGCCGCTCCCGCCAGAAGAAGAGTGTTTCGGGGAGGCGGGCGAACCTGACCTGGGCGGCGGCAAGCCTCAGCCAGAGGTCGTAATCCTCCGGCCATCCCATGTCCCGGTAGCCGTCAACCCCCTCGACGGCCGCTTTGCGGAACATGACGCTCGGGTGCACGAAAGGGGACTCCACGAAGAGATCGGAGACGATAGCCTCGTGGGTCGAAAGCAGGTTCTGCCACTTTTCGTACCCCGCCATCCCCATGCCGACCCGATGCCGGGGGAAATGCCACAAGCGGCGCCCGGCACTCCGCCAGTCCCAGGTTCAGGGCAGGGACCAGCCCGTGGCCGCATTTCAGCACCCGGATGCGGGGGTCGCGCTGCGCCGCCCGGGCCAGGATGCCGGCCGTGCCGTCGGTAGAGCCGTCGTCCACCGCAACCAGCTCCCAATCCGTCAGGGTCTGCGCCGCGAGCGAGCGCAGCGCCGCAGGGAGGAACCTCTCCTCGTTTCTCACCGGCATCAGGATGGAGACCGCCGGTCCGCAGCCACCTTGTTTCATCATCTTCACTGCTCCCCTTTCTGTAAAACTCGCACGCCCCCCTGCGGCAGGGAACCGGGAGAACACTTTAGCAGGAAAACGGCCGGCACCAACACAAAAATACCCGCCCGCTGCGTAGATCAGCCCTTCCCGCCGTCACAATTCCAAAACCTTTGCCGATTGGAGATGGTCTTCCGCTAAGGCTGCCGCAGAAAGTCCCCCTTTCCCAAAGGGTGGAGAGAAGCGAACCCGGGTCGGCGGAAGATTATCGCTAGCCAGGAAACTTTTACATGCCTGTAACCGGTTCTGCACAATTGCCGTGTATCTAATGTGGGAGGCGACAGAGATGATAAAGGCCGTGCGGTGGTTCACTACAAGATGGAGGCATGACAGGCCGGCCCGGCACCTTTTTACCAGATCTTGCCCGGGCTGTAACCGGGGTGACACAAACGGGCGTTATGCTCATACGCAACTAACAGGTAAAAAACAAACAGGAGGGACACAAAATGTTACAACGCATGAAAAAGGCAGTCATGGCTCTTGCACTGGTGGCTTCAATAGGGAGCGCCGGGCAGGCATCGGCCGCTACACTGGTAAACGGCGCAGGGGCTACCTTCCCCTATCCCCTTTACTCCAAGTGGTTCACCGAGTACGCCAAGGTGGACAAGGACGTCAAATTCAACTACCAGTCCATCGGGAGCGGCGGCGGCATCAAGCAGATCACGGCCCAGACGGTCGACTTCGGCGCGAGCGACAAGTTTCTCTCGGACAAGGAGCTCGCCGCGGCGCCGGGCAAGCTGCTCCACATCCCGACCGTCATGGGCGCCGTGGTGGTGACCTACAACATTCCGGGCGTCGGGAAGGGGCTGAAGCTCAACTCCGAGGACGTCGCCAACATCTACCTCGGCAAGATCACCATGTGGAACGA
>Ga0209317_1002908_pt1 | contig 11592 bp, 11 predicted proteins | sample RifGroB2_FD_183994 | JGI IMG/M metagenome (GOLD analysis project Ga0209317, IMG submission 183994) | Soil microbial communities from Rifle, Colorado, USA - Groundwater B2 (SPAdes) (version 2) | ecosystem: Environmental > Terrestrial > Soil > Unclassified | place: Rifle, Colorado | collected...
TGTCGAGCCGCAACCCGTTGTGGAAGCAGTACCTGCGGAAGCTGTGCCTATGGAAGCTGTACCTGCAGCGGCCGTGTCGCAGCCTGTTGCGCCAGTCGTATCTGCGGCAACGGGCGAAGGGCTGATTCAGATCGAGACCGATCCGGCCAAGTTCGGCGCAGTCGCGCAGGCTCCTGTCAGCAGCCAGGCGCCCGCTTCCCGTCGCCGTCAGCGTCCGCGCGAGGTGTACGTGGAGAATGAGCCGCTGGTGCAGATCGAGACACAGCGACCGCAAGCGTAATTCTGGCCAGACAGTAAAAACAAAAGCCGCACGGTGAAAAATCGTGCGGCTTTTTGTTTGCCAGGTTTGGGTATTTTGTTGGCCGGCGATTGCGGCAAAACGATTACGGTTTAATGGTCAGTTTGCTCAACACCTGGGTAAGCTGATCACCGTTGGCTTCGGTGATGGTCATCTTGCACGGCAGATTATGGTACTGCGTGGCCAGCCAGATTTCGGTGCGCCTCTCGCCCGGCTTGGCCTGGCTGTCGAGGTGGGCAGCCTTGAATTCCCCGGCCGGAACCTTGACCGTTTGATTGTGCGTGATGGCGTAGTGATAGTTATCCAGCTTTTCGCCATTGGTCATCGGGAAGTCCAGCGCCGCAGCATTCTGTAATGACAGGAACATGAATTGATACATCACGCTCAGGCGGTCCTGCGTGCCGTCGGGCAGCGCAACCACCCTGCGTTGCGCCTGATGGATCAGCGTAAGCTGTTTGCCATTCCAGTCGAATTCGGCGCGGCTGTTCTTGTTCTCGTCGAGTTCGCGCCGGTGGTTGAGGAGCAGCGGTTGCAGGCCCCGTTTGCCGACCAGACCGCTGCTTTCGATAAAAATCTTTTCCGGCTTGAGTATTGCCAGCAGGCCGACCGGAGTCCAGACACTGGACAGCGTGTAGCGATCCTTGTCGCGCGTGTAGACCTCCCTGATTTCGACCCGCATGCCGTTTTTGTAAACATCATAGGTGGCTTGCACGCTGTCCGGCGGGGCGGCAAACACAAGGGTGGAGGCACACAGCATGAGCCATGCGAGAGTTTGTAAAGGCAAGTTCATAACTATTCCAGCCCCGGTGAAATCAGCGCATGGCTTGTTTGTTTGCGATACCGGAATATGACCCGCCCATCGTCGCGCAGTTCAATCCGGTCATTGCACAGCCAGCGTATGGCCTGCGGGTAGATGCGATGCTCTTCGTGCAGCACGCGTGCGGCGAGCGTCCGTTCGGTATCGCGACACAGCACCGGCACGGCGGCCTGAATGATGATCGGGCCGTGATCGAGATCGGCGGTAACGAAATGCACTGTGCAGCCGTGTATTCTTACCCCGTCCCGTAATGCGCGTGCATGGGTGTTGAGGCCGCCGTAGGCGGGCAATAACGAGGGATGGATATTGACCAGCCTGCCGTGATAGCGCGCCACAAAGGCAGCGGTGAGGATGCGCATGAAACCGGCCAGGACCACAAAGTCCGGATGGAAAGCATCAATGGCTTGGGCCAGCGCGGCATCGAAGCTGTCGCGATCCGCATAGTCGCGGTGTTCGATGACTGCGGTCGGGATGCCGTGCGTCTGCGCGATCTTCAGCCCCCCGGCATCCGCGCGGTTGCTGATCACCGCCGCGATGCGGCAGGGCAGCCTTGCTTCCAGCAGCGCCTGCAGGTTGCTGCCGCGCCCGGAGATGAGGATGACGATATTTTTCATCTGGAAGAAACGGGAAGTGGGGAGTGGGTAGTGGGTAGTGGGGATGAGGGGTAGCAGTTTTCCCACTTTCTACTTTCCACTCCCTACTATCGTTTGTGCCTCATTGCCGTTGCGCGTGCGGATCGCACCGATCACGGCAGCGCGCTCCCCGGCAGCATTGAGTTGCGCCAGCGCGGCATCCGCATCACCCTTGTCCACGATCACCACCATGCCGATGCCGCAATTGAAGGTGCGGTACATTTCCTGCGGCGCGACGTTGCCCATCTCGCGCAGCCAGTCGAACAGTTTGGGCGTATCCCAGGCCTTGCCGTCCAGTTGTGCAACGACATTATCAGGCAGCACTCGCGGCACGTTCTCCAGCAGGCCGCCGCCGGTGATATGCGCCATGCCTTTCACAGTCATGGATTGCATCAGCGCCAGCAGCGGTTTCACGTAGATGCGCGTCGGCGCCATGATGCAGTCGGCCAGCGTGCGCTCGCCGTCGAATTTGGCATTCAGGTCGGGCTTGCTGCGCTCAATGATTTTGCGCACCAGCGAATAGCCGTTGGAATGCGCGCCGTTCGACGCGAGGCCGATCACTGCATCGCCCGCCTTGATGTCTCTCCCGCTGATGATGCTGGCCTTCTCCACCACGCCGACGGCAAAGCCGGCGAGGTCGTATTCGCCAGCCGGGTACATGCCGGGCATCTCGGCGGTTTCGCCGCCGATCAGTGCACAACCTGCCTGTTCGCAGCCGAACGCGATGCCCTTGATGACCTCGGTGGCGGCCTCCACATCCAGCTTGCCGCAGGCAAAGTAATCGAGGAAGAACAGCGGTTCCGCGCCCTGCACCAGAATATCGTTGACGCTCATGCCGACCAGGTCGATGCCGACCGTATCGTGGCGGTTCAGCTCGAAGGCGAGTTTAAGCTTGGTGCCGACGCCGTCGGTGCCGGATACCAGCACCGGTTCGCGATATTTTTTGGAAATCTCCACCAGTGCGCCAAAGCCGCCGATGCCGCCCAGCACTTCCGGGCGCATGGTGCGTTTGGCGAACGGTTTGATGTTCTCGACGAGGCGGTCGCCCGCATCGATATCGACGCCGGCATCGCGGTAAGACAGTGAACTGGGTTGGCTCAAGTTGAGTTCTCGCTTTCTAGAAGGTAAAGTGCCGCAAATATCCTCGCGAATTTTACCCGAAATGACCCTATCCCGCTTTGCCGCCATGCAGTGGCTGTCCTTCGCTGTAGTCTTCGCCGTGCTGCTGTATCTGCTCAGTCCGATACTCACGCCGTTCGTCGCGGCGGGCATCCTCGCCTACATCTGCAACCCGCTGGTGCGGCGGCTGAGCGCCCGGAAAATGCCGCGCACGCTGGCGGCGGCGCTGGTGATGAGCGGCTTGCTGCTGTTGTTCGGCCTGCTGCTGCTGATCATGCTGCCGCTGCTGGAAAAGCAGCTCAGCCTGCTCATGGCGCGCCTGCCGGACTGGATCGAGGCGGCGCGCACGCGCCTGTTGCCGCAGTTGCAGCAATGGTTCGGGGCTGATTTGCACTGGGATAGCCAAGCGGTGAAAAACGCGCTGCTGAGCCATTGGCAAAGCGCGGGCGGAACAGCCGGAAAACTGCTGCCGTGGCTCGGCAATGGCGGCGGTGCGATCATCGAAGTGCTGGTCAATCTGCTGCTGATTCCGGTGGCGATGTTCTACCTGCTGCGCGACTGGGATGATCTGGCGGTGCGCATCGATCATCTCGTTCCGCGCCACTGGCACGGCAAGGTAACGGAGGTTGCCTCCGAAGTGGATCGCGTGCTGGCTGAATTCATGCGCGGGCAGATTTCCGTGATGCTGTTGATGAGCGTGTTCTATGTTGTGGCATTGTGGCTGGCCGGGCTCGAGTTTGCGCTGCCCATCGGCATCGTCGCCGGGATGCTGGTATTCGTGCCCTATCTGGGCATGATCATCGGCCTGTCGCTCGCGACGCTGGCGGCGCTGATGCAATTTCCCGGCTTCGGCGGCGTGCTATGGGTGTGGGCTGCGTTCGGTGCGGGGCAACTGATTGAAGGGATGCTGGTCACGCCGTGGCTGGTCGGCGACCGTATCGGCCTGCATCCGCTGGCGGTGATTTTCGCGCTGCTCGCCTTCGGGCAAATGTTCGGTTTCTTCGGCCTGCTGTTGGCATTGCCGCTCTCCGCCATCCTGCTGGTCGCGCTGCGCCACGGCAAGGCGTGGTATCTAGGCAGCGAAATGTACCGCAAACCATGAGTCAACTGCTGCTCGATATTGTTCCCGACTGGCAACCGACCCTCGACAATTTCGTCGCGGGTCGCAATCTGGAATTGCTTTCGGCTTTGCGCCATGCCCTGGCGGGCAGCAGCAGCGAGCGATGTTTTTACCTGTGGGGTGAACCCGGCAGTGGCAAAAGCCACTTGCTGCAGGCCTGTGTGCGCAGCGCACTGGATATGCAGCGCAGCGCAGTCTATGCACAGGGCAGCGTGCCGCAGCCAGCCGAAGCGGTGGCAGTGGACGATGCAGAATGTCTTGATAATACGGCGCAAATCGAACTGTTCGACCTCTACAACCGGATGCGCGACAGCGGCAGCCTGCTGCTGATCAGTGGCACACAATCGCCGTTGCATCTGACGTTGCGCGACGATCTGCGCACCCGCCTCGGGTGGGGGCTGGTATACCAGGTACACGGCCTGAGCGACGAGGAAAAAACCCGGGCGCTGGCACAGCATGCGCAGTCGCGCGGCTTTGCGCTGCCGCCTGAAGTCACGCAATATCTGCTGCGCCACGGGCGCCGCGACCTGCCCAGCCTGATGGCGGCGCTGGATGCGCTGGACGAGCATTCGCTGCGATTGCACCGTGCGCCGTCGGTGCCGCTGCTGAAAGAAATTCAGCAACAGAAATTGGAGTTGAAGTGAACCTTGCCTTATTTGATCTGGACAACACACTGCTGAACGGCGACAGCGATTTTGAATGGTCGCAGTTCCTCATCCGTATCGGCGTGCTTGACCGCGAACTGTTCGAAGCCAAAAACCTCGCGTTCTACGAGCAATACAAGGCCGGGACATTGGACATCCACGAGTTCCTGGATTTTCAGTTGAAGCCGCTGTCGCGCCACTCACGCAAGACGCTGGATGCGTGGCACCGGCAATTCATGCAGGAGAGCGTGCTGCCGATGATCACCCGGCCGGCGCGTGAATTGGTTGATCGCCATCTCGTGGCGGGCGATATGTGCGTCATCATCACCGCCACCAACAGTTTTGTCACCGCGCCGATCGCGCGCGAATTCGGCGTCGAGCACCTGATCGCCACCGAGCCGGAGCACCGGGACGGCGAATTTACCGGGAACGTGGCGGATGTGCCGTGCTTCCGCGAAGGCAAAGTCACGCGGCTGGAAAGCTGGCTGGCCGCGCATGGCCGGAATCTGGAGAGTTTTGCCGACAGCACGTTCTACAGCGATTCGCTGAACGACCTGCCGCTGCTGCGCAAGGTGAAGCGCCCGGTTGCGGCAAATCCCGACGAAACGCTGCGTGCCCATGCCGAGCGCAACGGCTGGCCCATAATCAATCTGCGCTAACCGGGAAGGGCGGGTCCCTCTAGCCCGGCTGCGATACCTTCGTGAAGGGGTCGCGTCACATCAATCAGGTCCGGCAGATCGCCGGCATCGGAGCCGGCAAGACCGCCAGCGGTAAGTTTAACGAAGACCTCGAGTGCATGGCGGGAGGCATTAGGGTTGGAATGATCAGAAGCGAAGCCAACTGCATGACCTTCGCCTTGCGCTGAATATCATATAGTGGAATCATATTGCACACATGGTGGATAGGGGCCGTCCACCGCCGGTTGTTGTATGCAACATCCGGGATGTTTATTCTCTTCAGGAATGGCCCGGTAAAATCAGAATGGCGGTTCGACGATATTGGGCAGGCTGATGCGCCAGACGACAACATGCAGGATCGGCAACAGCCGTTACAGAAATGGAGGGAGCGATGACTGCAATTTTCGGAATTGAGGAATGCAATGCGCAAGGTTTTATCGATAAGGGCGTTGTATGCTATCCCCATTCGCCAGATGGCAAATCGGACTTGCATGGTATCGTCTCGACCATCAAGAATGAAGATATCGTTTTCATCAAACACTGCACGCCGCAATCCAGCCTGCATATCAAAGCAGTAGGTGTTGTGCTGTCCGATTATCCGACTGAAAGCGATCTTGGTACTTGCCTGCCCGTCGAGTGGGTGTGGCAGGGCGAAAAAATTCTGGAGAGTTTTGACGAGGTGCTGTCTTTATGCGGCAATGCGCTCTATGAAGAGCATAACGTGCTGGTGCAAAGGGAGATCGTCAATTTGCTGCCGGAAAAATACCGATTGCCCCCAGAGGGATAGAGTAAGAATGCCGACACCCGGCTTAAATATCCGGGCAGGAATTGGCGCGCCAGCAACCGGTCGTTCGCCGGTTGAAACCGCAGTCAGAACCGGCCATTCGCGGAATACACAATATTCTGGACATCCCCAATTCACGACTTCAAACTTTAAGCTGAACCGCTGCGGTCAACTGGTATTTATTGCATCCAGCCATAATCTATGCAAGTATGAAATCCCCCATCAATCACCATCAGGAGGCTATCATGAAATGTAATGTCGGCGGAATTGATCGCACTGGTCGCATCGTGCTTGGAGTGGTGTTGCTGATTGTAGGGTTGGTGGCCCCCATCGAGTTGACTTGGCGGATAGTGGTGCTGGTCGTTGCGGGCATCGCGCTGGTAACAGCGACCGTGCGCTTCTGCCCTGCAAATGCAATTCTTGGGATTAATACCTGCGAAGGCGAGGCCAAGAAATAGAAACGGTTTTGCACTGGAGGAACGAATCGAGTTCTCATCCATGATTCCTGGCGACGAACGAGGTGCAGAAACCGGCACGCCCCAGGTTTTGGGGCGTGTCAGTCGAAGAGTAATTGGCAAGCCGCACCGTTGCTATGTTTCCGTTTTTCAGCTTTTCGTTATACCAACAAATATACCAACATCCGATTTGATTGCCTCCAAATTTTCACCCGCTCTGGCTTGGGCTAAGTGATCGTTGCCAGGCAATCACGTCAGATTGTCGCCAACGCACCGAGCCCGTGCCTAAAGATAATGGGCGTGGAAATTTCCCCGATTTTATCAAACGGTAGATTGTCGCCCTGCTTAGGCCGGACAATTTTTCAACGGTTTTGCGCGGTAGGAGGTAGTCAATAACTGGTTGTTGAGTTGGTGCAGCGGCTTCAAGATCAGGCGTTTCCATTATCGCCACCCGTAGTGTTATCCAGCGTATTGTATTTGCGCGCCTTGGTTTTTACCTTGCCTGAGATGTACTCCTTCAGGTCTCGACCATTTACATGATGGAACACCTTGGCACGGTGAACGTACTCACTCAAGCCCTCATCGAAATCCTCAATGCCACGGCTTGCCATGAATGAAGTCAGGCCGCCCAAGCCATTGACCAGCATCCATTCATCACGCGGTATTCGTTGCGGACGGAAACGCTTGAGGCGGGGTTGATCCTCCGTGAATTGATCGAGCATTTGAGATATGGTCTGCCACACCGGATGTGTAGGCCAGCGCGTGCGCGTGGCATCGTTCTCGTTGGGAATTGCCAGCCGCAGCCAGTCCTGGGTGAGATAGCGCCACAATGCATCATATGAGTTGAGCAGGTCGGGTACGGTGTGCATGCCAAGTTGTTTCAACGGCTCGCGGCGTAACTGGAATTCTTGCCGCCAGACTTTATCTCCTAACTTCCAGCCGCGACGTTGCCACAGTTCATGGAAAAAGAACTTGCGGGACTTGTACTCGATCTCGACGGTTTTCTCATATAAGCGCGAGGACAAGTCACCGCCTTGCCCCACCACCCATCCGGTGAAGGGGTAGGGGATGCGCCGGTCGTAGTATTTTGCCAACAGGTTAGCGCGGGTCATCCAGCATTCTTGATCCAGCCCATCAAAATCAACCGGGCAGATGAAATCCAGAAACACATCCGCACGGCTGATGATGGGAACCCCGACATTGCCGCCAAACTGTCCGATGATGCTGCACAGATTGGCTGTCGCAGCGCCTTCGCCGACCGCATGGAGGTATTCGCTGGAAATCTGCACCGTAGCCAAAGGTAAGGACTTGGCGCGGGAACTGCTGAATTTGATGAAGAAGCAGTTATCCGCGAGGATGTAGGGGAAACGCTTTGCCCCATGATCCGACACCTCGAACAGATGCTCGCCAATCTTGAGCTGGGCTTGAGATTGCTCCTTCTCGTTTTCCGATTGCGCCAAGAGCTTGAGGTGTTCCAGCTTGCTTTGCCATTCCTCGGACAGATCGCCCGGGAACGAGAGGTAAAGACTATCCACACCGAACAACAAGACCGTGAATTTTTCTGGAATGCTGTTTGAGGGTACTGTGTTACAAGGCGGCGTACCCTCGTTATCGCCACGCCTGCCGCCGTCCGTACGGCGCGCGCCTGCGCGCGCATCCGTGCGGGCGTCGGCTCGTCCGTGGTGTTCCTGGGCTTCGTTGCTATTGGGAGTGCCATCAGTAGATGCCGAAGGCTTAGGGGTTTGGGTTGTCATAAAGACCTCCATCCGTGCGGCGGATATGCACAATGCTGTTCCGCAACGGATGGGGAATTTATGCTTCTGGAATCGTAAACCCGATGCACTAAAAAAGAATTTCAGTGCATTGACTACTTGCTAAGTTTCTGGAATTGGCGATATTCAATACGGCGCTTGATGAGATAGTTCTCATCCTCGATGCGGTTTTGGAAGCGATCCAGTTTTGCTTCGTCGCAAATATCAAGAATCTCGGAGGCGGTGAAGTCATCCAGCCAGTTAAAGCTGTCCAGTGTGGCAAAGACCATGTACAAGGCGGGAAACCTGATCCTGCCCCGCGTGTGTGGGTTGCTGATGCGATACAGAATTGAATCCAGGAAATCCTTGTCTTCCCCGCTCTGCAAGCGAGCGTAGGTATCCCTGAAATATGGATGCCCTGTTAGGATGTTACGATCAATTTGTATAGCCTTGCAGAAGGCTTCCTGGTCCCCTTGTAAGGCAAGTGGGACGAGCGTGGTTAGTTTCTGGCCATGCACCATGAGTGACAGGGTATTGTAAAAATAGGCATAGATGAATGCTAGAAGATTTTGTGCCTTGTGTATCTCGGCGATCTTTTCCTGTTCGGATAATGCTTCAAATTTTTGACAAAGCTCCTCGCGCTCTTCATCACTCCTATTGAATAAGGTATCGAGACCTTCTGAAAGGTCGCCTGATGCTTCATTTATAAACTCCAATTTTGTGTCGGATGAAGCCTGACAGAGTTCGGCATCCAATTCCTTGACGGCTTCGGCGGTATTTTCAGGGAAAGCCCACCGCATTAGGCAGCCATAAATTCGCAATTCATCTTCATACGTTCGGACATAAGTATCGCTAAGGCCGGTGTTTTTGCGGGCCAGCTCCAACTCGGGCAGGAATTTTACCCAGCCATCACGTTTTTCTCGGAAAGCAGCAAGAGTCTCACCACATTCGGGAGCGAGCATGATTGCAAGGCGACGAGCAAGGGGTTTTTCTATGCGTTCGAACACGATATCTTGATTTATCAAGTTCAGCTAACGACCCACAACAGTCGTTGGATTTAGCATCAGCTCTTGAAGCTGTAATGCTGCTCTCGAAATACCGCCAGACACGCATCCACCACTCGTGAATCGTAGTACACGCCGCGTTGTTGGGTGATTTCCGCCAGTGCCACGTCAACCCCCAATCCAGCGCGATAGGGACGGTGCGATGACATAGCCTCGACTGTGTCCGCCACGCTGAGAATGCGCGCTTCGAGCAGTATGGCCTCGCCCTTTAGCCCTTGCGGATAGCCCGATCCATCGATCCGTTCATGGTGTTGCAATACCATCTGCGCAATCGGCCAGGGAAAATTGATGCCTTTCAGGATATCGTAACCCGCTTGCGGATGAATTTTGATCAAACCAAATTCGAGATCGGTGAGTTTCCCCGGCTTGCTGGGAATTTCCGCCGGAGTCTTGATTTTGCCCAGGTCATGCACAATCCCGGCGAGATGGATGGCGTGTACCTGTTCATCGGGCAGCCCCATCTGTTTGGCAATCGCCGCAGCCAGATCGGCCACCCTGACCTGATGGCCCGCGGTATAGGGATCGCGCATTTCGACGATGCCGGCAATCGCCCGCATCGTATCGTCCAAACTGTCTTTCAGTTCTTTATTGGCAATGGCCAACTCTGCTGCACGCTTTTCTTTCTCTTCGTTTTGAAAGGCAAGCTGCGCTAGTTGCTCCTGATTTTTCACCAGCACGAGATCGCGTTCGCGGCGGACATGCAGGGTGTGCACACCGAAGGCCAGATCCCTGGCCATTTCCTCCAGCAGACTGATTTCGGTGGGGGTGAAAGCATTTGCTTCTGCGGCATACACATTGAGAACGCCAAACACCTCGCCGTTGCTCAGCGGCAGCGCGATTTTGGCCGCATAACCGCGTTTCAGCGCTTCATCGCGCCACGGGCGGTAAAGCGGATCGTTGGCGATGTCCTGACACAACTGCGTCTTGCCGTTGCGGACGGCGCGCCCGCTTGCTCCCATGCCACGTTCGGTTTCAGCCCAGGTAAGCTGCATGGCATCCAGATAGCCTTCGTCATGCCCGGCGCGTGCCATGATCTTGATCAACTTGCTCTCGTCGTGCTGCACATAACCCACCCACGCGAGCCGGTAGCTGCGCTGTTCGATGATGGCCTGGCAAATCGACTGCAATAATTCGTCCTCGCTGCTGGCGCGCACCAGCGTGCGGTTCACCTCGCTCAGCGTGGCGAGGGCGCGGTTGGCGTGTTGAATGGTAATTTCCGCCCGCTTGCGCTCGGTGATGTCGCGCACGATGCCGATGGCGTGCCACTGGCCGTTCAACTGCGTCGCGGAAACGGATAACTCGGCCGGAAACTCCTCGCCGCCCTTGCGCTGCGCAATGACCTCGATCACCTTGCCGATGATCGGTCCTTCGCCGCTCGCCTGAAAATGCGGAAAGGCTTGTGTGAATCTGGCGTGCGCCGGTTCCGGTACGATCAGGGCATGCAGTTCCTGCCCCAGCGCTTCTGCGGCGGTATAGCCGAAAATCCGCTCGGCGGCCGCATTCCAGAACGAGATGCACTGATCTGCTCCCATCATGATGATGGCATCCTGCGCCGACTCGCTGATCTTGCGGAATTTTTCTTCGCTCTCGTGCAATGCCGCCTCGGCGCGGCGGCTCTCGGTAATGTCTTCGAGGGTATGCACGGAGTAGAGGTAAGCGCCCTGCTCGTCATGGATGGAAAAGGCGCGCGAGCGGTAGATCGCCTCGCCGGCCGTCACTTCTTCTTCTTCTTCTTCTTCTTCTGCTTTTTCCATCGACCGCAGGCAGCAGGGCAGCGGCGCGCCGGTTTTCGGGAAAATTTCGTAATAGGGCTGGCCGATAATTTCATGGAAAGGAATCCCGGCGCATTGCTGATAGGCCTTGTTGCAACGCAGGATGCGGAATTGTTCGTCGTGCAGGAAGATCGGGTCGTCCACCACATCCAGCGCCGCCATCCATTCCTGGTGCGCATGCTCGATTTTCTTGCGCGCGTTCTCAAGGTCTTCGAGCATGAACAGCAGCGCGCTGCGGCTTTCCTCGGCTTCCAGCGCTCTCAGCCGATTCTCTGTTTCACGGTTTTCAAGTTTGGTCTGCAATTCGGCAACGTCGCGTTGCGTGACTTGCAGTTCCTGTTGCAGATTTTCCAGTGTGTCGCTCATATACAAGCCTCAAAGAATCCGGTAGGTGCGAATTCATTCGCACAAATGCCGTTGTTCGTGCGAATGAATTCGCACCTACCAACCAAGCTCATG
>Ga0209317_1002909_pt1 | contig 11583 bp, 11 predicted proteins | sample RifGroB2_FD_183994 | JGI IMG/M metagenome (GOLD analysis project Ga0209317, IMG submission 183994) | Soil microbial communities from Rifle, Colorado, USA - Groundwater B2 (SPAdes) (version 2) | ecosystem: Environmental > Terrestrial > Soil > Unclassified | place: Rifle, Colorado | collected...
ACCGCCGTCGGCCGCCTCGAAAAGCCCCTTCTTCTCCATGATGGCGCCGGTGAAGGACCCCTTCTTGTGCCCGAAGAGCTCGCTCTCCAGCAGCGAATCGGTGATGGTGGTGCAGTTCACCGTCACGAGCGGCTTGTCATTTCTCTTGCTGTAGCGATGGATGGCTCGGGCCGCCAGCTCCTTGCCGGTGCCGGATTCCCCCCTGACCAGGACGGTGGTCGGGGTCGGCCCGACCTGCTTGATCTGATCCAGCGCCTCAAGGGTGTTGCGGTCCTTGCCGACGATGAATTCGTCGCCGTACTCCCGGTCCAGCTCCCTCTTTGCCAGCTCGTACTTCTGGATCAGTCGGCCCCGCTCCTCCTCCAACTGCTGCAGGTTGTGCGGCAGGCACATCTCCAGGTCGGCCAGTCCCTGGAACACGGCGACCGCGTATTCGCGGCAGGTCCGGTAGCCGCAGGTGCGGCAGTTGAGCTCGTCCTTCTGGGTGAACTTGTTGGTCGCCTGCAGGATCTGCTTTATATCTCCGGCCCTCGGGGTCGGCAGCTTGGCGTATTTCTCGGAGAAGGTGCGCGAAAGGGGAACCGGACCGCACCCCTCGCGGTGCAACTGCGAGGTGCGGTAAGGCGTCTTCTTCCTGAAGTGGGAAATCACCAGGTTGCGGCGGGAAAACTCGGTGAGCTTTTTGTTTCGCCCGGGCCCGCCGATGCAGCCGTCATAGCAAAAACGAAGATCCACCAGCTTCGGGCTGATCCGCCCGGCGGCGAGATCCTTGACGATCCCCATCACGTTCACCTCCCCCTCGGCCGTGACTATCTCGGTATCGAGCGGGTCGGTCTCTATGCCAAAGGCCTGGAAGGATCCCTGCGAGAGGGAAAACACCCTCCCCATGTGCGGCTCCCTGCCGTCGAAAGGCGCCTCTTCCAATGCCGGCAGGTCGATGCCGCGGTCCTTGAAGATCGACTCTAGCTCTCCGTAGGTGATAAGCACGTCCACGGCCCCCTTGGTCTGCTCGGCCTGCACCTCGAATTTCCCGGCGATGCAGGAGCTTATGTAGATCACCTTGACATGGGCCCCGAGGGTCTGCTTCAGGCAGCGCCCCATCGCCACCATGTGGGTCACCACCCCCACCAGGTTCGGGATCAGCTGCGGGTAGTGCCGCTCGACAAGGTCGATTACGGCGGGGCAGTGCGACGAGATGAGCGGCAACTGGGCGTTTCTGATCGCCTCCTTGTACTCCCCGGCGATCAGCTCGACGCCGCTCGCCCCCTCGTGCACCTCGGCAAAGCCGAGCTGTCTCAGCCCTGCCGAGAGTTGGCCGGGTGAGGCGTAATGAAAAAATGCCGGAAAGGAGCAGCCTAGTACCGCGATCACCGGGTCTCCTGAGGTGAGCAGCGCCTCCGTCACGACCACGTTGTCAGCGATGACCTTGGCGTGCTGGGGGCAGGTACTGAGACAGTTGCCGCAGCCGATGCAGCGCTCGGAGATGATCTCGGTGTAGCTTTTCTCCACCTTGATCGCCTTGACAGGGCAGCTTCGGACGCAGGAGTAGCATTTGCGGCATTGATCGGTGATGGTAACGATGGGGTACATGCGCCCTCTTATCGGCAGGTGTGTCTAATGGGAATCGGCAACCAGGGTGGATTGTATAACAAGCAGGGGTTGTGTGCAACATTTGGCACAAAAAAGGGGAATTTTCGGCAAAAAAAACCCTAGCGACTAGGAGGGCAAGTCGGCTAGGGGAAGGAGGATCCTACGACCCTCCGCAACTCTTATCTATAAACCCATTATACAGGTGCAAAATCGTCACGGCAAGGAGTTAAATGCATCTAATCTGTCACTTCTTTTCGACCCGGATTTCATGAGGGCCTTTCGGGGCCGGCAGCCGGCGCTCCTCCCCGGCCTGCGCTTTACCCGATTGCGCGCAAAGCCACTGCTATGGTATAAATACCCCAACTTTCAGGACAGGAGAAAATGACATGGAACTCAGCATAGAAGAGCAGACACTGATCGCAAACTTTCGCGCCCTTGACGAGGCGGGCCAAAAAGAGGTGCTCCGTCACGCCTCGCAGCAGAGCAAGGCGGAGGCGGCCGTTTCCGCTGCAAGCCTGCTGTTCCCGTCGGGGCAGTGCAGGCTGGAGCGGGGCGAGGAAAGACCCGAGACCGCTGCAGAGCCGATCTTCACCGAATAGCCATGCCTTTTCCCCTCTCCTCCCTGCGGCTTCTGTTCGCCACGGTCCTTCTGGTCCTGCCGCTCCAGCTCTTTGCCGCGCCCGTCCCGAAGCTGGCTCTCCCCCCCGAGGGGGAGCGCTGGTTCAGCATCAATATGGGGGACGAGCGTGTCGGCTTTGGCCGCCTCGCCATCACCCGAACTGCCGACGGCTACCGCATCGACTCCCAGGGGAGCGTGAAGATGCGCGTCATGGGCTTCTCCAGGGAGGCGACCTCCAAGGAATCCTACCTGGTCGGGCCGGACCTGGTGCTTCGGTCCTTCTGGACGGAGAACCGCATCGACGGCAGCCCGGTCGCGCTGAAGGGCGAGGTGACCCCGAAGGGGATCAGGGTCCTGGCCGAATCCGGTGGCGGCAAAAAGGAACGGACAATCAGGTCGAAGGGGGCGGTCTACCCCCCGCACGCCCTGAACATCTACCCGCTCATGCAGGGCGCGGAGCCCGGGAAAAGCTTCAGGCTCGCCGTCCTCGACGTGGAAGCGCTGAAGGTGAAGCAGGTCAAGGTGGAGGTGATCGGCGAGGAGACGCTGGCTGGGACCGCCGCCGTGCACCTGAAAAACAACCTGTACCCGATGGTCGATAACGACATCTGGGTCGACCTGAAAGGGAACAGCCTGAAGGAATCGGTGCGGGACGATCTTGTAGTCACCCTGGCGCAGGACGAGGCGACCGCCAGGACCGAATTGGCGGACGCGGTACTCTGCCGGAAGGATCTCGTGCTGGACTTCAGCATGATCCGGGTGCATCCGCCCCTTGAGCGTCCCAACCAGTTACAGATGCTCTCCGTCGAACTGACCGGTGTCCCGGCCGCGCTGCCGCTCCTGCAGGGGAAAAGGCAGCAGGGGACGCGTCTGCCGGACGGAAAGGTCCTCTTCACCATGCCGCACCCCGCGTTTGCGCCCGCAGCCGATACGGCTCCCACAGCCGCGGATCTGGAACCCGCGCCCCGGATACCGAGCGACCATCCCGAACTGATAGCGAGAGAACGGGAGATCGCCGGCACGGAAAAAGATCCTGCGCAGATCGCCAGACGCCTGACGGACTGGGTGGCCCGGGAAATAAAGGGATCGGTAACCGACAGCCAGTCGCCGCTTGAGACGCTGAAAAGCCGCATCGGCAACTGCCAGAGCCACGCTAGGCTCTACGTCGCACTGGCCCGCGCCGCCGGGATTCCCACCCGCTTCGTCTCAGGGCTTATATACCAGGGAGAGGGATTTCTCTACCACAGCTGGGCCGAGAGCTACCTGGACAGCGACTGGGTCGCCATCGACCCGACCTTCGGCGAGCTACCCGCGAACATGAGCCATATCAAGCTGGTGGAAGGGGACACGACGGATGAAATGGGGCTTCTGGCTGGGATGATCGGCAGGGTGCGGGCAAGGATCGCCGAAAAGAAGTATTAGGGGAAGAACCGGGGAAGAAGTTGAATAAGGCGGGGCGGACATCTGATCCGTCCCGCTTCTAAGTTTCTGCCCTGTCGGAATATTGTAAGGTCCGGCAGGAGCGTTTCGCCGCGCCCGTTGCACCACGGCAGAGAACTCCTCGTTAGCAGCGGACCGGTTCGTGATGCGCGTCCTGTACCTCTGCTGCGTCTTTCAGCGTCGTTTTCCTTGTGGTCTGCAGGTACGACAGCATCTGGATCAAAATTGCTACGACATAAAGGACGCCCACAGCGATGAACAAGGTACCCATTTTCAGTCTCCCCCTCTTTTTGTTTTAAAAGGCCAATATCCTTAAATAAATATATATGGCCTATTATATATACCGTAACCTCAATAGTGTCAAGACAAAATCCTCGGCAATGCTCCCCGGGACCGCGCTATCCAAGGAGCAACCAAGGCGTTGCGGCGACGTTTTTCACATCGCTCGTCCTTGCCGGCTTGCTTCCGGTAAAGCCAACTTGGCATGTTGTCAGCCGCAGATGGCAGCGGTTGCCTGAGCACGATCTGTGCCGCCTACCGGAACCCTTTAGAGCCGGGAGTTTAGGGGGAAGCACCTTCCGGCGGATGGGAACATACTTTCTCACTGTGCGCCAGAATGATACAGGCGCTGTTCCAGTAGCTAACGCCGAGGTTGCCGGGTAGTGCCGCGCAGTGCGCAAAAGAAGGGGGGCGCCCTTGCGGTCGCCCCCCTTCGTACCCACCTTCTCTTTTAACACTCACCCAAAGCCTATCGTGCCATCGCCTCCACGATCTCCCTGCGCGCCTCTCCGATGGTGAGCGGTATGCGCCCGAAATTGAGCCCTTCCTCGTGCTTTAGCTTGTAGATCAACTCGGCGATGTGGGGCAAGCGCAGCTTCACGTGCGCCAGCTCCTCGGGCGCCGTGAATACCTCTTCCGGGGTCCCGCCGCGCACCAGGCGGCCACGGCTCAGGATATGGAGTTGGTGCAGGAAAATCGGCACCAAGTCGACGCTGTGGGTCGCCATGACCACGGTTACCCCCTGCTCCTTGTTGAGCCTGGTCAAAAGCTCCATCATCCGGTATTCGCCCATGGGATCGAGCCCCGCCGTAGGCTCGTCCAGTAGCAGTATCTCGTGACCCATGGCCAGCAGACCCGCGATGCAGACCCGCTTCTTCTGGCCGTAGCTCAGGTTGTGGATCCCCTTCGCCGCGAACTCCGCCATATCGACGCTCGCCAGCGCCCCCTCCACCCTGGTTCGCACCTCCGACTCGGCGCACCCCATGTTGCGCGGGCCGAAGGCGGTGTCCTCGAACACCGTGGTGGCGAAAAGCTGGTCGTCGGGATTCTGGAACACCAGGCCGACCTTGCGGTAGATATCCCGGGGGTGGAGGCGGAGCACGTTGTCGCCGTCCAGCAGCACCTCGCCCTGGTACCCCTTGATGAGCCCGTCCATGATCTTCAAAAGCGTGGTCTTGCCGGAGCCGTTGGAGCCGAGGATGCCGGTGAATTCCCCCCTCGCCACGCTGAGATGGACGTCGGAGAGGGCAACTGTGCCGTCGGGGTACTTGTAGCTTGCCAGGTTGACGGAGATTCTTGCGGAGTTCACGGCTGATCCTTTGAGCTGTTTTGTCAGAGCGCCCTGAGGGCGCCCATGCCGATGACGAAGAGAAGCGCGCGGGCGACCTCGGCGGCCCGAAGCGGCTTATGAAGCGACATCGGCATGTCGCCGTCGTAACCTCTTTGCACCATGGCGGTCGTGATGCTCTGGCTGTTGTCGAACGCCTTGATGACCAGCACCCCCGCCAGCGTCCCGAAGGAACTCAGCCCGCGCCGGTAGCCGACATACCCCAGTCGGTTCTTCTGGGCGTTGTAGACCACCTGGGCATCCTCCAGCAAGAGGAACAGGTAGCGCCAGGCGAAAAGCGCCACGTCAACCAGGACCTGCGGCACCCTGAGCCAGGAGAGCGCGGCCATCAGTTCGGTGAAGGGGGTCGAGAAGCCGACCACGGCGAGCAGCGACACGCCGCCCATGATACGGCTGGCAATGCGCACCCCCTCCATCAGGCCGTCGCGATACCCCACCATTTCGAATCCGGCAACGGCAAAGGAAAACAGCGGCACGCTCCCGGAAAAAAACAGCTTCAGCACCAGGACGGTCGACGCGATGAAAAGCGGCTCCGAAAAGCGAAAAGCCAGGGTGCGCGCCGGCGTGCCCAGGCTCAGGCAAAGGGCGAGGCCAAGCACGCAGACCAGCAGTGGGAAGGCGATCCTCTGGCAGCTGATCACCATCACCAGCAGCGCCGCCGCGCTCAGGAGCTTCACCCTCGGGTCGATCCGGCTTACCGGATGCGCACTGTCGTGCATCTGTGTGGCGAAATGATGCATGGTTTCTTCCCGTGAACTAGTCCTTCGTGATCAGCTGGCGCCAGAAATAACCGGCGGCAAAGCCACCGACCGCCCCCGCCAGCAGGAAGCCGAAGAGCAACAGGTCGCCGGAACCCGGGTCGATGAGCGGCTCTCTCGCCTCACGGCCGTGCTCCTTGGCGATCTTCTCCACCACGGCCTCGTCCACCCCCTCCCACGATTTTGGCGCCAGGGAAAAGGAATAGATCCCGAAGAAGAGCGTCGGGAGGATGATCATGTGCAGGAGAAGCATCTTCCACCTCCGCTTATATTGAGGCATGGCTTGGCAGCTCCTTTTCGCTGATCACCCGCATCTTTAGCAGCAGGTCGGGGCGTTTTCTGTACAAAAGTGTCACCATCCCGGCGGTTATCACCCCTTCCAGTATGCCGAGCGGGAGCTGGGTCGGTATGAAGGCGAGCACGACCCTGCCCAAAAGCGGCATGAGCGGCGCATCGCCCCGGATGCCGAGGGACAGGATCAGGGAGGTGGCGGCGTAGGTACCCCAGTCGGCCAGGAGTCCCGCGACGAAGCCGGAAAGCGCGAGACTCCCGCCCAGGCGGCGCGCGCCGCGAAAGGCGAGCCAGCCTGCCAGGGAACCGATCACCCCCATGGAGAAGGTGTTGGCGCCCAGGGTGGAGAGCCCGCCGTGGGCCAGGAAGAGTGCCTGGATCAGCAGGGAGACCGCGGCGATCAGCACGCTGACCAGCGGGCCGACCAGGATGGCGGCCACCCCGGTGCCGCAGGGGTGCGAACAGGTCCCGGCGGTCGGCACCGGGATCGGCATGCACGATATGATGAAGACGACGGCGGCCAGAAGCCCCACCAGCGGCTTCATGGAGAGGTCCTCCCGCGCCTGGGCGTTCAGGCGCTTGACACCCAGGGCGACGAACGGCAGCACCGCCAGGTACCAGAAGAGGGCCCAGGAAAAGGGGAGTATCCCCTCCGAGATGTGCATGGCGAAGGCCGGGGTGGCGCCCAGTACGAAAAAGATGGCTAGCGACAGGATCTTCAGATCTTGTCACCGCGCAGTTCGCAGGCGAAGATCTTCCCCGCCCCCCTGGAGGCGCAGAAGTCGCCGCACATGGTGCAGGTGTTCTCGTCCTCGGGGGTCCGGCTCCTCCTGATGGCGGCGGCGTCCTCCGGGTAGAGGGCGAGCTCGAACTGACGCTTCCAGTCCAGATCCCTGCGCGCCTTGCTCATCTCCTTGTCGCGCTGCCGCCCCTTTTCCGGGTACTTGTTCATGTCGCCGATGTAGGCTGCGATCTTGGCCGCCTTGACTCCCATCCTGACGTCATCCTCGTTGGGAAGCGCCAGGTGCTCGGCGGGCGTTATGTAGCAGATCAGGTCGGCGCCATAGCGCGACGACTGCGCCGCGCCGATCGCCGAGGTGATATGGTCGAAGCCGGGCGCCACGTCGGTGGTGATCGGGCCGAGCATGTAGTAGGGGGCGTTGCCGCTCATCCTCTTCTGCAGCTTGATGTTCCCCTCGATCTCGTCCAGCGGCACGTGCCCGGGCCCCTCCACCAGCATCTGGCACCCCATGTCGCGCCCCAGCTCGGCGAGCTCGCAGTTGATCAGCAGCTCCTGGATCTGGGCGCGGTCGCTGGAGTCGTGGATGGCGCCGGCGCGCAGCCCGTTCCCCAGCGACAGGACCGTGTCGTAGCGCTTCAGGATCTCGACCACCCGGTCGAACTTCTCGTAGAGCGGGTTTTCCCTGTTGTTGGCGATCATCCAGGCGGCCATGCTCACCCCCCCCTTGGAGACCAGCCCGCCGTAGCGATACCCCTGCTTTCTCAGGCGCTCCAGGGTGTACAGGTTGATGCCGCAGTGCACCGCCATGAAGGACATGCCGTCGGCGCACTGCCTCTCGATGATCTCGAAGAGCATCTCGTCGTCGAGCTTGTTGGGGTCGCCGTATTTCCTGGCCGCCTCGCAGAACGCCTGGTAGAGCGGCACGTTGCCGACCGGCAGATCCACCGCCGCGATCACCTCGCGCCGCACCCGGTCCAGGTCGCCTCCAACGGAGAGCTCCATCAAGGTATCGGCCCCGGACTCGGCGGCGGCGATCCCCTTGCGCACCTCGGCCGCGTAGTCGATGATGTCGGAGGAGGTCCCGATGGATGCGTTCACCTTGGTCCTCAGCCCTGCGCCGATGCCGGCCACTTTCGGATTCCTGATCCGGTTCCAGGGGATGACGATCTCCCCCAGCGCCACCTTGTCGCGGACGTACTCCGGCGTCACCCCTTCGTCAACTGCCACCGTTGCCATCTGGGGGGTGATCACCCCTGCGCGTGCCGATTCGATCTGTGTTTTCATGTAAGGCTCCTTCTCTTGTATGCCTTGCAGCGTCCCGCAAAGCTTTTTGCGATCTCCGGTGAACTGCCGAAATGAAGATGGATGTAGGAAGCGAGACAGTTCTTGTGGCGATAGCCTTCCCGCCCCAAGGGAACCCCCTTCCTGCTGACCCGGTAGAGTCGCTCCACGTGGGCCGGCATCTCGTCCATCTCTGAATAATGGAACTCGTGACCCCGGGCGAGGCTCCCTTTGCCGCCGATCACGCTCTCCTCCAGAATTTGCACCTCCCGGTAACCGAGCGCCTTTCGGCGCGGCAACATCCGGGTCAGCACCGGGAAGATCCCGACCAGGCCGTGCGTCACCTGGTCCGCCACCACCCCTTCGGTCAGATAGATGAAACCGCCGCACTCGGCGTAAAGAGGCATCCCCGCCTCAACGGCCTCGCGAATCGCCCGTTTCATGAGCTCATTTCCGGCCAGCTCTGCGGCGAACAGCTCGGGGTAGCCGCCGGGGAGGTAAACCCCGCCGATGCGGTCCGGAAGCGCGCTCTCCTTTAGCGGTGAAAAGAAGCAAAGCTCCGCGCCGCTCTCCCTGAGAAGCCGCAGGTTGTCCTGATAGACAAAGCAAAAGGCGGCATCGTGCGCCACGGCGATCCTGACCGGATCGGCCGCCCCGCTGCAGTTGACGGCATGGTCGGGACCCGGATTGGCGTGGTCCGCGCCGGCTGCGGCGTCGCCCGCGCCAACCGCGCCAACCGCGGCGGCAGGCGGCGAAACGGCGCCGGCTGGCATCTCCAGCGAAAGCAGCGCCTCCAGGTCCAGGTGCTGCTCGACCACCCGGACCAGGTGCCCGATGAACTCCTCCGAGAGCGGGTTCTCCTCAGCGGTCAAGAGGCCCAGGTGGCGTGACGGTATGGCGAGCGCCGGGTCCTTCGGGAGGCATCCCAGCACCGCGATGTCCGGCGCGTTGGCGGCCAGCGCCTCACGCAGTATCCGCTCGTGGTTGGCGCTCGCCACGTTGTTGAAGATGACGGCTGCGACCCGCAGCCCCGGGTCGAAGGTGGCGAAGCCGTGCACCAGGGCTGCGGCGCTTCTGGCCTGGCTGCGCGCGTCCACCACGAGGACCGCCGGCGCACCGAGCAGCTTCGCGATCTCGGCCGTGCTGCCGGCCTCGGAGACGCCGTCGATGCCGTCGAAGAGCCCCATGACCCCTTCGATGACGGCGATATCCGCGGCTGCCGCGTGACGGGTGAAGCTTTCCCTGATGAACCCGGCGTCGCAGATCCAGCCGTCCAGATTGACGGACGGGGTGCCGGTCACCAGCCGGTGATAGCCCGGGTCTATGAAATCCGGTCCCACCTTGAAGGGGGCGACCGCCAAGCCGCGTCTTTTCAGGGCCGCCATGATGCCGAGCGTCACGGTGGTTTTTCCGGAGCCGCTATGCGGCGCTGCGATAACGATGCGTTTCATGTGAGGCGCTACTCCGTCAGCCGTTGAGAAGTTTCACCACGCTGTTGCCGTCGGCGTAGTAATCGATCACGTTCATGCAGCAGTAGAGCTGCTCTATGCTGAACATCGAGGAGACCGGCGCGCCGATGGCGTCCATCAGGATGACGCGGTTCACCCCGCCGTGGGCCACCACCAGGACCTCCTCGCCCCGGTGCCGCGCCACGATTTCGGCCAGCGCCGGCAGCACGCGGGCGGCAAGGTCGGCGAGACTCTCTCCCCCCGGCGCCCGGAAATTCTCCAGGTCGGCCAGCCGCGCGGCCCACTCGGCGGGACGCTTCGACTGTATCTCCGAGAGGGAAAGCCCCTGCCACGCGCCGCAGTTAAGCTCCCGGAGCTGCGGCACCTTGACCGGCTCGACCCCCAGGTAGGGCCCGAGGATCTCTCCGCCGCGCACGGTGCGGTACAGGTCGCTCGTGTAAAGCGCGCTGATCCGGTCCGGGTCCAGGCGCGGCTTCAACTGGTGGTACTGATCCTCCCCGAGCGCGGTGAGGTGGACGTCCCCGTGGCCGTTGTAGCGATGGGAGCCCTCCACCTCGCCGTGGCGGATCAGATGTATGCGGGTTTTCTCCGTCATGCGCTCGCTCCTATAGCCCCACCCCACCGTGGCGCAGCAGCGCCAGCAGGAACAGCAGGCAAAAAATCTCGTTCAGTTCGCTGGCGCAGCCGATCACGTCTCCCGTGATCCCCCCGAGCCTTTGGTGAGACCAGCTCTTGATCCCCCAGGTGAGCAGGGAGAGAAGCAGCAGGCAGCCAAGGCCGTTCAGGCCGAGAAGCAAGTATCCGGCCGCCAGGGTGAAGGCGCAGGCGAGGATGAACTGCGTCACCCCCGCCCCCCCCACGAAGGCGCACCCGAGCCCGTCGCTTCTGGCCCTCTTGGCGCCGACCGTCATCTGCACCTGGGCCAACCTTGCCGCCACCGGGAAGAACAGCAGCACCTCCCGCTTGTACTCAAGCGGCACGGCAAGAAGGGCCTGGTACTTGAGCCCGAGACCGAGGACCAGGGCGACCGCGCCGACCGCACCGACCCGCGAATCCTTCATGATGTCGAGGAAGCGCTCGCGCGACCCCCGCGCGGCGAGCCCGTCGCAGACGTCGGAAAGCCCGTCCAGGTGCAGCGCCCCGGTCACCACGCTGAGCAGCGCGACCAGGATCAGATCGGCCACCCCACGCGGCAAAAGCGGCGCCAGCAGGAAATCGGCCCCTGCCAGAAGAGCCCCGATGGCAAGCCCCACCAGCGGGAAAAAGGTCATGGAGCGCCCGAGATCCTCCTCGTCGCAGCGCACCGTGACGGGGAGCGGGACGATGGTGAGGAACTGGAACGCGATGAGGAACAGTCTCATGCGGCGTTACCCCCGTGCCTGCGCCTACGCCTCGGACACCCCGGCCTCGGCGAAGGTCGCCATCTCCTTCAGCACCTTGACCGCCGCCTCGACGAGACCCATGGCGAGCGCCGCGCCGGTCCCCTCGCCCAGGCGCAGCTGCAGATCGAGTATCGGCTTGACCCCGATCCGGTCCAGCATCATCTGGTGCCCGATCTCCACCGAGCTGTGCGCCGCGAAGATGTAGTCCCTGACGTGCGGATGCATCTCGGAGGCGATCAGGGCCCCGGCGGTGGAGATGAAGCCGTCCACCAGCACGGGAATGCGGTTGGCGGCGGCCCCGAGCACCAGCCCGGCAATCCCTGCGATCTCGAGACCGCCCACCTTGGTGAGCACGTCGAGCGGGTCTTGCGGATCCGGCCGACG
>Ga0209317_1002911_pt1 | contig 11577 bp, 12 predicted proteins | sample RifGroB2_FD_183994 | JGI IMG/M metagenome (GOLD analysis project Ga0209317, IMG submission 183994) | Soil microbial communities from Rifle, Colorado, USA - Groundwater B2 (SPAdes) (version 2) | ecosystem: Environmental > Terrestrial > Soil > Unclassified | place: Rifle, Colorado | collected...
TGCACCTTCGACACGGTCGATCTGCCCACGTTTGTGGGGAAGGTCGCCGGCGTGGACGCGGTGCAACTTCCCGCGCAGCTGGCAGCCTTTGATTGCCGCAACAACCGGCTTGCGCTGCTGGGTCTGCTGCAAGACGTTTTTAGCGAGGCGGTCGCCGCCGCGAGCAAGAAGTACGGCTCGCAGCGCGTTGGCGTTTTCATCGGCACCAGCACCTCCGGCATTCTGCAAACCGAGCTGGCTTATCGGCGGCGCGATCCGGTCAGCGGCGCCTTGCCCGCCGATTTTGTTTACGCCACCACGCACAACACGTTTTCGGTGGCAGATTTCACGCGTCACTATCTGGGCCTGACCGGTCCGGCCTTCGTGGTGTCATCGGCGTGCTCTTCCAGCGCCAAGGTATTTGCCTCGGCCCGGCGCCTGGTGGCGACGGGGCTGATCGATGCGGCGGTGGTGGGCGGCGTCGATTCGCTGTGTTTGACAACCCTGTATGGCTTCAATTCCCTGGGCCTGATGTCGACGCAGGCCTGCCGCCCGTTCGACATCGGGCGCGACGGCATTTCCATTGGCGAGGCGGCGGCGTTTGCCCTGCTGGAGCCGGTGCCCGAGCAGTTGGATCGTGACGCTGTGCTGCTGCTCGGCGTCGGCGAATCCAGCGATGCCCATCACATGTCGTCCCCCCATCCCGAAGGCCTGGGCGCGCGCATGGCGATGCAGCAGGCTTTGACGATGGCCGAACTCGGCGCTGCCGACATTGATTACATCAACCTGCATGGCACGGCCACGCCAAGCAACGATGCGGCCGAGGCCAAGGCGGTGTCTGCGCTGTTCGGGCCCCGCACGCCCTGCAGTTCCACCAAAGGCGCGACCGGACACACGCTGGGTGCGGCTGGCGCCCTGGAGGCGGTGATTTGCGCGCTGGCGCTGCAACACGGCCTGCTGCCAGGTGGACTGAACACGCAGCAGCCTGATCCGGCGCTGGCACTCAATTACCTGTTGCACAACCGCGAGCAAGCCGTGAACCGCGCGCTGAGCAACTCTTTTGGTTTTGGTGGCACCAATTGCAGCCTGATTTTTGGCCGTGCCGGTTAAGGTAAAACGATGACACTGCCTTCTGCCTTGCAAGCGCCGCCCCTCACCGTCTTTGTCGAAGGCATCGGCCTGCTGGGCCCGGGCCTGGGCAACTGGGCGCAAGGCCGAGGGGCGCTTGAAGGCACTGAAACCTACCAGACCGCGCGCTGCATCGTGCCGCTGCCGATGGCACTGCCAGCGGCTGAGCGCCGCCGCGCGGGCACGGTGGTCAAGGTGGCGCTGGCCGTCGGCCAGGAAGCGGTGATGGCCTCAAGCTTGCAGGCGAGCGCCCTGCCGAGCGTCTTTACGTCGTCCAGCGGGGATGGCCTCAATTGCCATGAGATTTGCAGTGCCCTGGCGTCAAGCGACCGGCTGATTTCGCCCACGCGCTTTCACAATTCGGTGCACAACGCGGCTTCGGGTTACTGGAGCATTTCAAGTGGCGCCATGGTCAGCTCGTCGGTGCTGTGCGCGTTTGACGGCAGTTTCGCCGCCGGCCTGCTGGAGGCGATGGCGCAGGTGATGTTTGAGAAAACCGCGGTGTTGCTGGTGGCCTATGACACCGACTACCCCGAGCCGCTGCGCAGTGTGCGACCTGTGCCGGATACCTTCGGGGTGGGTCTGGTGCTGGCGCCCCGACGCAGCGAGCGCAGCCTGGCCCAGTGGCGCCTGGCGAGCGCCACCTGCTTGACCGACGCGCCGGCGCAGCGCCTGCAAGACGACCCCCTGGAGCGCCTGCGCAGCAGCATTCCTGCCGCGCGCTGCCTGCCGCTGCTGCGCAGTGTGGCGGCGCAAAGCCAGGGCGAGGTGGTGCTGGACTACCTGCAAGGCTTGCAACTGGCGGTGCAGGTGGCGCCTTGCCTTTGACGCGCGCCCCCGCAACGCTGCAGCACGCCGATATTGCGCGGCGTATTCCGCACCAGGGCAGCATGTGCCTGCTGGAGCGCGTGAGCGCCTGGGACACCCAGCAGATCCGCTGCGAGGCCAGCAGCCACCGGGACAGCAACAACCCCTTGCGCGCGCACGGCCGGCTGGGCGCGGCTTGCGGCATCGAATATGCCGCGCAGGCCATGGCCGTGCATGGTGCCTTGCTGGCTGAATCCGGCGCCGGCGCTGCCAGCCAGGGCCCCACCCTGGGTTACCTGGCCAGCGTTCGCGGCGTGACGTTACATGTGGACCGGCTTGATGATTTGAGCGATGCGCTCAGCATCCACGCCGAACGCTTGAGCGGCGACAGCAGCACAATTCTTTACAGTTTCACCGTTCATGCCGGGCGCAGGCTGCTGCTTGGCGGTCGCGCAGCGGTCATTCTCGACGCGCAAGGCCTGGCGCTGCCACAACCCGGCACAACCATCCCCCGCGACTTATGAACACAACACCTCTTCGCAAACGCGCGCTGGTCACCGGCGGCAGTGGCGGCATCGGCTCGGCGATCTGCCGGCAACTGGCGGCCGACGGCTTTGATGTCATCGTGCACGCCAACCGGAATCTGGAAGCCGCCCATACTGTGGTCGAGACCATCCAGGCCGCAGGCGGACAGGCCCAGGCGCTGGCCTTTGACATCACGGACGCTAGCGCGACCGCCACCGCGCTGGAGGCCCTGCTGGCGCAGGGACCGATCCAGGTGCTGGTGAACAATGCCGGCATTCACGACGACGCCATCTTTCCGGGCATGCAGCTCAGGCAATGGCAGCATGTCATTGATGTGTCGCTGAACGGTTTTTTTCATGTCACCCAGCCTTTGATGATGCCGATGATCCGCACCCGCTGGGGACGCATCATCAACATCACCTCGGTCGCCGCGGTGGCGGGCAACCGCGGCCAGGTCAACTACGCGGCCGCCAAGGGCGCGCTGCATTCGGCCACCAAGTCGCTCGCGCTGGAGGTGGCCAGCCGCGGCATCACCGTCAATGCCGTGGCACCGGGCATCATCGCCACGTCCATGAGCCAGGACAGCTTTGATGCCCCGACCATCGCCAAACTGGTGCCGATGAAGCGCGCCGGCCGGCCCGAGGAAGTGGCCGACCTGGTCAGCTTCCTGGCCTCGGAGCGGGCCGCCTACATCAGCGGACAAGTCATCTCGATCAACGGCGGCATGACTTAAGGCGCCGCGCCAGCAGCAGCGGCAGGCGCAGGATGAAGCCCAGCAGCAGACGCGTGTGCATCCAGGTCAGCAACAGGTTGTCGCGTAGGTACTTGAAATGCGAGACGCCGCCTTCATCGGCGCGAAAGTAGCGCACCGTGGCGGGCAGGTTGACGGGTTTAACGCCCTGCCAACACATGCGCACGGCGGCCTCGGGGTCAAAGTCAAAGCGGCGCATCCAGCGCTGGCCATGCATGACGCGCCGCAGCGGCTCAATAGGGTAGACGCGAAAACCAAACAGCGAATCGCCAATACCCGCCCACAGCGTCTCCAGATTGGCCCAGCCGTTGGATATCTTGCGTCCGTTGACCCGCAGGCGCGGCGCGTCGGCCGCAAACACCGGCACACCCAGCACCATGGCGGCCGGCTGGGCGACCGATGCCGCCATGAAGTCGGGGATCAACTGGGCCGGGTGCTGCCCATCGGAGTCCATGGTCAGCACATGCGTGAAGCCTTGCGCCGCCGCCTGGTCCAGCCCGTGCAGGACGGCCGCGCCCTTGCCGACATTGCGCGGCAGCACCAGCACCTGCAAGTCTTTGTCCTGCGCTGCCATCGCCTGCAGGCCTTGGACGCTGGCATCGGTACTGCCGTCCACCACCACCCAGACCGGCGACCACTGGGCGCGCGCCGAACGCACGGTCTCGAAGACCTTGGTGCCGGGGTTGTAGCTGGGAATCAGCACCAGGTGGGTGCACGAGGCGCGGGACGGGACAACATTCATCAGCAGCAACCAGGACAGAAAAAAAAAGAAGACCAGCCTCAGGCCGGCGGGGCCGAGACGGGGAAATCGGGCAACTGGGCATGGGCCAGCTCGGACTGGAAATACTGCTCCAGCTGACTGGCAAAGTCCGTCGTATGCTGGGGCGAATCAAAGCGCTTGCCGAGCCGGATGCGGTAAGTGATGGGCATTTTGGGCGCCCACAGGACCGACCAGCCTTTGCCCAGAAAACCTGAATCGGTTTCAATGAACACGGTCTGGACCGGTACGCCGGCTTTTTTGGCGATCAGCCCGGCCGTGCCCTGCATCGCGTTCACCGGAAACCGGGTGGTGCGTGTGCCCTCGGGAAACAGCAGCAGGTGGTTGCCCTGACTTAAATCGTCCACCGCCGCTTGCACCATGGCGCGAAGCGGCGTGTTGCGGATGTAGCCCGCCAGTCGGGAGCCCGCGCCGAAAAAGACGCTGTTGACGAGCTCGGCCTTCATGATGCAGACGGTCGTGGGCAGGCGTGACAGGATCATGACCGCATCGAGCAGCGAGGGATGGTTGGGCGCGACCACCGTGGCTGGAGCCGCCCTGAGCGCATCCAGTGCTGCCAGGTCGAGGCGACACACCCCCATGAATTCCAGCAGGCGCAAGTAAACCCGAAACACCACGGCAATCAGTTGGCGCCCGGTTCGCTTGCTCAGCGCCCGCGGCAAAACCACCCGCAAGGGTAGCGCCAGCAGCGAGGCCGCGAGACACATCACGCCGAGCAGCAAAAAGCCCAGGTGCATCCTGACTGTTTCGTGCCAGGCCCCGCGGGTTTGAGGTATGACGCGCTCATTCATGTCGACATTCGGCTTGTTTTCCATCCAGGGTGAGTTGGGGGGTGAATTTTGCCCGGTCAGGGGTGTGTGTCCTGCACGGGGGCTTTCAGGTCTGCGGCAAACCTGTCCTTGACCGTTCAAGGATATCGTACATCGAAGGCATTAAATCACTTGTTGCCAGCGGCCCGGTCTGCGGCGGCACAATGGGCGCCATGCGCAAACATATTTCTGAAACCACCGGTCTGCAGCGTTTGGGCTACGGCTTGCTGGCTGGCCTGCTGACGGCGGCACTGCCGCTGCCGCTGGCATGGCCGCTTCGCGGGCTGCTGGCATGGTGTGCGGGCATTGCGGTCTACCTGCTGCTGGCCTGGTGGCTTTGCATGCGCTTTGACGGCCGGCGCACACGCGAGCGAGCGCAGGCGCAGGACGAACCCAGTGTGGTGATTTTTCTGGTGCTGGTATTGGCCACCCTGGCTTGCGTGGCTGCCATTGTCTTCATGATGCAGCGCACGGACCTTTCGGGCATGGAGCGCACGCTGCATGTGGCGCTGTCGATGGCGGCGTTGGCGGCGTCATGGCTTTTCATCCAGGCCATTTTTGCCTTTCATTATGCGCACCGCTATTACCAGGAAGAACAACGCCAGCAGCCCGCTGGCCCCGGCCTGCAGTTTCCAGGTGGCGGGGATCCGGACTATTTCGACTTTTTGTACTACGCGCATGTGGTCGGCATGACGTCGCAGGTGTCCGACGTGCAGGTGCGCTCGCGTGGCATGCGCCGGCTCACGACGCTGCATGCCATGCTGTCCTTTGCCTTCAATATGCTGATCCTGGCGCTCAGCATCAATGTGGTGGGCAGCGCGCTGCAGTAGACCCGGTTGGATCGCAGGAGAATCTAGGCCCGGCTTGTCAGGAGCTCGCGCTCAAGCCACTGCGTCAAGACGGCCGCAAAGCGCTCAGGCCCGATCGGGCAGCTAGCCATCTCTTGCGCGCTAACGGTGCCGTGCCGCAGCAGGGGCTCATGCTGCGGGTGTCCCATGGCGTCACAGAGCAAGGCCCAGTCAACCGGGCCCACCAGGGTCCCGGCCACCAGCAGCACGCCACTGCGGCACCTGCGCTGCGCCAGACCCACCAGCTTGCGGCCCTCGGCATTCACAAGCTCCCATGGCGACAGGCCGCCAAAGCAGGCCCAGCCGACGGTGCTGACCGCGCCAGCCTCATGGGTGCGTGGCAGTTCCTGCGGTGGCAGGGCACGCGCGGCCACGCCGAACGCCTTGAGTACCTCCACATGCAACTGCCCCAAGTGCCGATAGCTGTCGATCAGGCCGTTGCAGACCCAAGGGTGCTCCGGCGGCAAAACGACCGAGACGCTGACCAGCCACGGGCCGGTCAGAACGGCGCCGCCGCCTGACTCACGCAGCGTCAGTTCGGCCCGTCCGTGGAGGCGGCGTTCGATGTCATCGCGCAGGGCGCGTTGCGAACAGCCCAGCACAATGGCCGGTGCGGCGTAAGTCCAGACACGAAAACGCGGGCCTGCCCCTGCCAGTGCCAGCTCACGACGGTTCCACGCCTGCTCTTGAAGGGCCGGGTTTACGGCAGCTCCTTCAGCACGGCAATCGGCTTGCCCCGGGCGAAGGTCTCGCCGGCGGGCACCAGGATCTTCTCGACGCGGCCGTCATCGGGTGCCACGATGTCCTGGTTCGCCTTGACCAGAACAACATTGGCCAGGGTCTGTCCGGCGCGCACGGTGTCGCCCTCGGCCACCAGCCATTTGTCCAGCAGCGCCTCGGTGGCCGGGTCAATGTCTTTCCAGGCGTCCGGACTCAGCGTGATGCCGGTCATGCCGTGATTCCTTCCGCCATGCGCGCCTGCATCAGCTTTTGAACCGCTTCAACGATGCCCTTCACCTGCGGTATGACAAACTGTTCCAGCGGCCGGCTGTAGGGGATTGGCACGTTGGGCAGCGCGAGCCGCTTGATCGGCGCTTTCAGGACCACCGTGTCCAGGTTTTCCGCCACGATGGCCGAGATTTCACCGGTCAGGCCAAAGCCCAGGTAGTCCTCGTCGGCGATCAGGAGCCGTCCGGTTTTGGCCACGGACTTGAGCACCGTGGCCCGGTCCAGCGGCACCAGCGTGCGCAGGTCAATCACTTCGGCGTTGATGCCCTCGCGCGCCAGTTCGTCCGCCGCCAGCAGCGCCTTCTGCACCATCTGGCTGATCGTCACGATGGTGGCGTCCTGCCCTTCGCGCACCACCTTGGCCTGCCCGAACGGGATGGTGTAGGCCGCCTCGGGCACCTCGTTGCTGCTGCCCTCGAAATACGCCATCCACGGCAGGCCCATGATGCCCTTGTGGTACATGAACATGACCGGGTTGTCATCGCGGATCGCCTGGATCATCAGGCCCTTGGCGTCATAGGCGTTCGACGGCACCACCACCTTGAGGCCCGGCATGTGGGCAAAGGTGGCGTACAGACACTGCGAGTGCTGGGCCGCGTCGTTGTAGCCGCCGCCAATCGCGGTCGTCAGCACCACCGGCAGCTTGATGTTGCCGCCGGCCATGTAGGTGTTTTTGGCCAGGTGGTTGTAGATCTGGTCCATGCAGACGCCAAAAAAATCGACAAACATCAGCTCCACGATCGGTCGCAGGCCGGCCGCAGCCGCACCGGTGGCGGTCCCGATGAACGCCGTCTCGGAGATTGGCGTGTCCATGATGCGGTCCGGGCCGAACTTGTCGAGCAAGCCACCGGTGGCGCCAAAGATGCCGCCGTAGGCGCCAATGTCTTCGCCCATGACGAACACGTTGGGGTCGCGTGTCATTTCCTGGGCGATGGCCTCCGAGATTGCCTGGGCCATCGTGAGTTTGCGGGTCGTGCTCATGTTCTGCTCCTGGAATTTTGGGGTGCCGATTCAGGCAAAGACATCATTGAGCGCATCCTGTGCGGCCGGATAGGCGCTCTGGCGGGCAAAGGCAAAGGCATCGGCGACCCGCTGTTTGGCTCGGGCCACGATGACGCCTTCTTCGGCGTCGGTCATCAGGCCGCGGCTTTTCAGCAGGGCGGCCAGCTTCGGGATCGGATCGTTCTTGCGCAGATTGCTGACCTCGTCCTTGGGTCGATAGACCTCCGGGTCGCCCTGAAAATGGCCCAGGTAACGGTCGGTCTTCACCTCGATCAGGCTTGGGCCCTCGCCGAGGCGGGCGCGCTCGATCGCGGGTGCCACCGCCTCATACACTTCCAGCGCGTCATTGTTCGCGACCTTGATGCCGGGCATGCCGTAAGCCGAGGCGCGGTCGGCCACCCACTCGATACTGGTCGCGTTGGACTTTGGCACCGAGATCGCCCACTTGTTGTCTTCGCAGACGAAGATCACCGGCAAGCGCCAGAGCGCAGCCAGGTTCAGGGACTCATGAAACGAGCCCTGGTTGGCGGCGCCTTCACCAAAGAACGCAATCGCCACCCAGTCTTCCCCCATTTTCTTGGCGGCCAGGCCAGCCCCGCAGGCGGGCGGCAAACTGGCCCCGATGATGCCGCTGCAACTGAACTTGTGCTCAGGGTCAAACAGATGCATGTGGCCGCCCTTGCCCTTACCCAGCCCCGTGACCTTGCCGAACATTTCGGCCGTCATCTTGTCGAGCGGTACGCCTTTGGCAATCGCAAAGTGATGCGGCCGGTGGGTGCCCACCACCGTGTCTTCTTTCTTCAGATGGGCGCAAACGCCGACCGCGACCGGCTCCTGCCCAGCCGCCAGATGCATCTCGCCGGGCACGGGGCCGGAGCCAATATCGAATGCCAGTCCTTTTTGAATCTGGGGCGGCAATTTGCCCTCCAGATAGACGTTGGCCATGGTCTCTTCGTAGTTCCGGATTTCGACCATCGTCTCGTACATCCAGAGCAGTATTTCCGGGCTGGCTTGCATGCTCATCTCCTTGAAGTTGTGCTGGGCCTGATGCCGGGATGTGTCTTGCGTGATGCTCGGCATGGGGAAGGAAAAGGGTCAGCATAGGCTTGCAAGCATTCGATTTTTTGATTTTTATCAACCGCCCATCAGACCAGCCGGCGAACCCGTCGCCCGGTGCAGCGCGGCCGGGCACGACCTGTACCCGCTACCATTGCTTTCATGAAAAAGAATCTGCACCCGGCCCGCGCGGCATGCCCTTGCGACAGCGGAGAAACCTATGGCAACTGCTGCGGCCCGTGGCACGCCGGTTTGGCCGACGGTGTGTACGCCCCCACGCCCGAGGCGCTGATGCGCTCGCGCTACAGCGCCTACGTGCTGGGGCTGATCGACTATTTGCTGGCCACCTGGCACCCGTCCACCTCGCCCGGCGAGCTGGAATTGCCGCCGCTCAAATGGCTGGGGCTGGAGCTGCGCCACGCGCAGGCCACTGGCGACGCCGGGGTGGTGGAATTTGTGGCACGCTACCGCGAGAACGGGCGCGGCGGGCGCATGCACGAGACCAGCCGCTTTGTGCGGGAAGACGGGCGCTGGTATTACATCGACGGTGTGATGGCGCAGGACGATACCCAAGCCTGAATGGCACCGGCCTCAGGGCTGCGACCGTGCGCGCGCCAGGGCCACATACCAGTCCAGGCAAGCCGGGTTGGCCATCGCCTCTCGGTTGAGCACCTTGTCCAGCGGCTGCCCCAGCAGCAGCTTCTTGATCGGCAGCTCCTGCTTCTTGCCCGACAAGGTGCGCGGAATCTCCGCCACCTGAAAAATTTCATCGGGCACAAAGCGCGGCGACAGCGCGGTTTTGATCGCGTTCACCAGCTTGGCCCGGACGGGGTCGTCCAGCGTCAGACCTTCACGCAGCACCACAAACAGCGGCATGTAACTCTCGCGCCCCAGGTATTCGAGATCGACCACCATCGAGTCCAGCACTTCGGGCAGCGCTTCCACCGCGCTGTAGAGCTCGCTGGTGCCCATGCGCAGGCCGTGGCGGTTGATGGTGGCATCCGAGCGGCCATAGATCACGCAGCCGCCGTTGCGCCCGATCTTGAGCCAGTCGCCATGACGCCAGACGCCGGGGTAGGTGTCGAAGTAGCTGGCCAGGTAGCGCTGCTTGCCCACGTCGCCCCATAAATACAGCGGCATGCTTGGGATCGGCTGGGTGCACACCAGCTCGCCCACCTCATCGATCACCGGTTCACCCTGCTCGTTCCAGGCCTCGACCGCGCAGCCGAGCAAGCGGCACTGCATTTCACCCGGAATCAAAGGCAATTCACGGTTGCCCCCGATGAAGGCACCACAAAAATCAGTGCCGCCAGAAATATTGCACCACCAGATGCCAGGCGTCCCCATCTTGGCAAACTGTTCGGTCCCCCAAGCCTGCGCCTCGGGACTCAAGGGTGAGCCGGTACTGCCCAGCGCCCGCACACGGGAGAGGTCGCCGCATTGACCCAGGTCCACACCGGCCTTCAGGCAGTTGGCATAAAACGCGGCACCGGCACCAAAAAATGTCACTTTCAGCTCGGCGGCAAAACGCCACAAGGTGGTCCAGTCAGGCGCCACTTTGTTGCCCGCCGCGTCGACGCTGCGCCCGCCCGGGCTGCCGTCAAAAAGGCAGCAGGTGGTGCCGCTGAGCAGGCCACTGGCTTGCGCGTTCCACATTACCCAGCCGGTGGTGCTGTACCAGTGGTAGCGCTCGCCGAGCGTGTTGGGGTCGTAACTGCAGCCGACGTCGTTGTGCAGGTTTTTCAACGACAGCGCCACCAGTATCGTGCCGCCATGGCCGTGCACGATCGGTTTGGGCAGGCCGGTGGTGCCACTCGAATAGACCACCCACAGCGGATGATCAAACGCCAGCCAAAGCGGCTCGAAGGCCTCAGTCTTTGCATCATTTTGGCCTGTAGCCCCCGTGAAATATGCTTGACTAGCTACTGTTTTAATAGTGTTTGTGGGCAGCCCCAGGTTGCTCTGCACAATCAGATGCCGCACCGTGGGCAGGGCCGCACACAGCTCGACCAGCACCGCGCGACGGTCCAGTTCGCGCCCGCCGTAGGTGACGCCGTCGCAGGCGATCAGCACCTTGGGTTCGATTTGCTGGAAGCGGTCCAGCACCGCGTTGCTGCCCATGTCAGGCGCGCAAACGCTCCACACCGCACCGATGCTCACCGTGGCCAGAAAAGCCACCATCGTCTCCGGACTGTTGGGCAGGTAGGCGGCGACGCGGTCGCCAGGGTGCACCCCTTGCGCCTGCAAGTGCAGCGCCAGCGAGGCGACTTGGCGGCGCAGCTCGGGCCAGCTCAACTGCCGGGCCGGTGCGCTGCCCAGCGTCTGTTCATTGTGGCTGAGGATGGCCGGGAAGCCGCCCGCATCGGCCGCGGCCACATGGCGCAACACCTGCTGCGCATAGTTGACCTGGGCACCCACAAACCAGCGCGTGTTGGGCATTGGCGCGCCGTCACACACCGCGCTGTGCGGCGTCGGCGACTGCAGGTCAAAGTAGTCCCAGATGCTTTGCCAGTAAGTGTCCAGATCGGTCACCGACCAGCGCCACAAAGCGTCGTACGAATCAAACGACAAGCCGCGGTGCTGGCGCAGCCAGTTTTGGTAGAGGCGAATTTGGGGCACGCAGGGCGGCGCTAGGGATGGGGTCATGGGTTGAGGGTAATCCGGTTTTGACTAAAAAACCAAAGCGACTGACGCCTGTTTGACACCGGCAGGTCTGCGCTCCGGCTTTTCGTGAGCACCGCAAAGGACGTCAACAGGAATTGGTCGCAGCCGCAGTTTGCTATAAAATATATAGCTACTTAGGCAGTAGATACGGTGGCTAGAGCCCTGTTTTGTCTATAAAACAGGGGCTTGTTCGGGCGCTTATTTGGCCTTCGGTCGGCCGTA
>Ga0209317_1002914_pt1 | contig 11568 bp, 9 predicted proteins | sample RifGroB2_FD_183994 | JGI IMG/M metagenome (GOLD analysis project Ga0209317, IMG submission 183994) | Soil microbial communities from Rifle, Colorado, USA - Groundwater B2 (SPAdes) (version 2) | ecosystem: Environmental > Terrestrial > Soil > Unclassified | place: Rifle, Colorado | collected...
AGCACCGGGCCGAACTCGGCGTAGAACTTCAGGTAGTCCTCGGGCGCCTTTTCCTTCATCTCGGCCAGGGTGGAGAGGATCTTGCCGACCAGGCTCTTCTGTATTCTCTTGATCTGCACGTCTTCCTGCAGGATTTCGCGCGATACGTTGAGCGGCAGGTCGCTTGAGTCGACCACGCCCTTGATGAAACGCAGGTAGTCAGGGAGCAGCGCCTCGCAGTTGTCCGTGATGTAGACCCGCTTCACGTAGAGATGCACGCCTTTCTTGTGGTCCCGCATGAAGAGGTCGAACGGCTTGTGCGACGGGATGTAGACGATCGCCTTGAATTCGCTGACCCCCTCGGCCGAGTAGTGGATCGTGCTGAGCGGTTTGTCGTAGTCGTGCGAGATGTGCTTGTAGAATTCCTGGTACTCCTCCTCGGTGATCTCGCTTTTGGACCTGGTCCAGATCGCTTTCATCGAGTTGAGGGTCTCTTCGGTGGTCTTGTCGATGGTGCCGCCGCCCTCTATGACCTTGCCGTCGGCGTCCTTCACCGGTTCGCTGCGGGTCACGTCCATCACCACCGGGTACTGCACGTAGTCCGAGTATTTCTTGACGATGGAGCGGATCTTCCACTCGTCCAGGTACTCCTTCGTCTCGTCCTTGAAATGCAGCACGATCTCGGTGCCGCGCGTCTCCTTCTCGCACTCCTCGATGGTGTAGCTGCCGTCGCCGGTTGATTCCCAGCGGCAGCCGAACTCTTTTTCGCCGGCCTTGCGGGTGGTGAGCACCACCTTGTCCGCCACCATGAAAGAGGCGTAGAAGCCGACGCCGAACTGGCCGATCAGTTCCGGGTTGTCCGCCAGGTTTTGCTCCTTGAGGCTCGCCACGAAGTTCTTGGTGCCTGACTTGGCGATGGTGCCGATGTTGTCGGCCACCTCGTCCATGCTCATGCCGATGCCGTTGTCGGATATGGTGAGGGTGCCCGCTTCCTTGTCCGCGTGGATTTTGACCTTCCAGTCGGTATTTCCCTCAAGGAGTTCCATGTTGGAGTGGGACTCGAACTTTATCTTGTCAATGGCGTCGGATGCGTTTGAGATCAGCTCCCGGAGGAATATTTCCTTGTTTGAGTAGAGGGAGTGGATCACCAGGTCCAAAAGCTGCTGGACCTCGGTCTCGAACTTCTTGACGGTTTTAGCCATGTTGTAGTGGTCTCCTTTAGGCGCTTTTTGTTCATGCCCGGTGCAACATAATCACTCCCCTTGCGGATTTCAAGGGGGCAAGTGAGAAAAGATCAAAGGCGGGACTGGAGGCCGAAGGCAGGGGCTAGGAGCGCAGCGGCAGAACTGAACAGGTAGGTGCGGCATTGCTGCCGCGATAGCCGCGGCTTGATCGCGGCAGCAATGCCGCTCCTATCAAATGCACGCTGTTGGTTCCCGGGGGCGGGGAAGTTGACACCTTTTCGCCATTATGTTAATAAAGTTGGGCTTAATTTTTTGCCTGGGCAAGTGTAGTATCCCCCTCAGCCCAATACCTTGGCAACCACTCAAGGAGCCCCATGTACCACCCAGACTACGCGACATTCCAAACCCTATCCGCCAAAGGCAACCTGATTCCGGTCTACAGGGAGATCCTGGCCGACCTGGACACACCGGTCGGAGCCTTCAAGAAAATCGACGACGGACGCTACGGCTTCCTGCTGGAGAGTATAGAGGGTGGCGAGAAGTGGGGACGCTACACCTTCCTGGGGTCCTCCCCGGCGGTGGTGATCCGCGGCAGGGATAACTGGGTGGAGATCGTCGAGGGCGGCGAGGTGCGGCGCGTCGAGGTGGACGACCCGCTGAACTACATCCGCGACTTCATGGCGCGCTACCAGCCGGTCGAAGTCCCCGGTATCCCGCGCTTTTTCGGCGGCGCCGTCGGCTATCTCGGGTACGATGCGGTCCGGCATTTCGAGACGCTTCCGGACAAGAACCCGAGCCACATCGGCGCCTATGACGCCTATTTCATCATCACCGATACCATCGTCATCTTCGACAGCCTGAGCCAGAAGATCAAGGTGGTTTCCAATGCCCACCTGGACGGCTCCACCACCCCCGAGGCCGCCTACGCCGAGGCTATCGGCAAGATTGACGGACTGATCGCGCGCCTCAAGACTCCGCTTCCCGTAACGCCGAAAGCCCCGGCCACCGGAAAGGTGGCGCTCACCTCGAACATAGAGCGCGAGGAGTTTGAAAACTGGGTGACCCGCGCCAAGGAATACGTCAGGAGCGGCGACATCATCCAGGTAGTTTTGTCGCAGCGTTTCTCCGGAGAGCTGACCGTTGATCCCTTCGATATCTACCGGGCACTCCGGACCCTGAACCCGTCCCCCTACATGTTCTTTCTCCGCCTGGACGAGACCGTTGTGGTAGGTGCCTCGCCGGAGGTGATGGTGCGCAAGGAGGGGGATCTGGTGGAATTGCGTCCCATTGCCGGCACCCGGCCGCGCGGCGCCAACCAGGCAGCCGACGACGATCTGGCGCAGGAGCTTCTCGCCGACCCCAAAGAGCGCGCCGAGCACGTCATGCTGGTCGACCTGGGAAGAAACGACCTGGGGCGCGTCTGCAAAACCGGCAGCGTCAAGGTGTCGGAGCTGATGGTCGTTGAGCGCTACTCCCATGTCATGCACATCGTCTCCAACGTGCAAGGCGAGCTCTCTGGCGCTCAGGATGCCTTCGACGTGGTGCGGGCGACCTTCCCGGCGGGAACCCTCTCCGGAGCCCCCAAGGTGAGGGCGATGGAGATCATAGACGAGCTTGAGGGGGTGCGGCGCGAGGTGTATGGCGGGGCGGTAGGCTACTTCTCATTCTCCGGCAACATGGACATGGCGATCGCCATCAGGACCCTGGTCGTCAAGGACGGCAAGGTGCACCTGCAGGCGGGTGCCGGAATCGTCGCCGATTCGGATCCCGCCGCGGAATATGTCGAGACTGTGAACAAGGCGAAGGCCGTGGTGAAGGCGATAGAGATGGCCGAGCAGGGACTGGATTAAGGCAGATCAGCATTTGAGGTCGGAATATCTTGAGTTTCTACAGCAAAACCTTTATATTTTTGCGGTTCCGATTAAACACCAAAAGAGTGGGGATGGTGTCCGGTTTTGCTCTCCACTGACACTGTTGTTAATGAAATTACCCAATACCTATAGGTTGCTAATTTATGCTCTTGATGATCGATAACTACGACTCTTTCACCTACAACATAGTCCAGTATCTGGGTGAGCTCGGTGAGGAAGTTAAGGTGTTTCGCAATGACAAGATCACCCTCGCCGAGATAGAGGCGCTGGCACCCGAGCGCATCGTCATTTCTCCAGGGCCGTGTTCACCTGAGGAGGCCGGCATATCGGTCGAGGTGGTGCGGCATTTCGCCGGTCGCATCCCGATCCTCGGGGTCTGCCTCGGGCATCAGTCGATAGGCTACGCCTTCGGCGGCAAGATCATCAAGAGCGCCACGCTGATGCATGGCAAGACCTCTCCGATCCTGCACGACGGTGAGGGGCTTTTCGCCGGCCTGCCGAACCCTTTCGCCGCCACGCGGTACCACTCGCTGATCGTCGAGCGGGAGTCGCTCCCCGAGGAGCTTGAGGTGACCGCCTGGGTCGCCGAGGGAGAGATCATGGGGATGCGGCACCGCACGCTTCCGATTTGGGGGGTGCAGTTCCACCCGGAATCGATCCTTACCGAGGGGGGGATGGATCTGCTGAGGAACTTCCTGCAGATGTCCAGATAATTCATTTGAAGGGGAAGGAGCCGTCATGATACGAAAGGCAATTGCACGTGTAGTCGAGCGGGAAGATCTCACCGAAGCGGAGATGATCGAGGTGATGGATCAGATCATGTCGGGCGGCGCGACGCCGGCGCAGATCGCCTCCTTCATCACTGCGCTCAGAATGAAGGGGGAGACGGTAGACGAGATCACCGGCGCGGCGCGGGTCATGCGTGACCGGGCCCTGCCGATACGGGTGGGCAAGAGCGCGCTCGGCATGGACCGAGACGACATCAACCTGGACCGAGAGACCATCCTGGACACCTGCGGCACCGGCGGCAGCGGCACCAACAGCTTCAACATCTCGACCACCGTCGCCTTCATCGTTTCCGCCTGCGGCGTCAAGGTAGCCAAACACGGAAACCGCGCGGTCTCCTCGTCCTGCGGCTCCGCCGACGTGCTGGAGGCGCTCGGCGTGAAACTGGACATTACGCCGGAAACGGTGGAGCGGAGCATCGCCGAGATCGGCATCGGTTTCCTTTTCGCGCCGGCGCTGCACGGCGCCATGAAGCACGCCATCGGCCCCAGGCGCGAGATCGGGATCCGCACCATCTTCAACATCCTGGGACCGCTGACCAACCCGGCGGGAGCCGACTGCCAGGTGCTCGGCGTGTACCGGGTGGATCTGGTCGAAAAGCTGGCCCGGGTTCTGAAAAAGCTCGGCTGCCGCAGGGGATTCGTGGTGCACGGTTGCGACGGCATGGACGAGATCACCCTGACCGGAGAGAGCACCATAGCCGAGGTGAGCCCGGAAGGTGTCAAGTTGAGCGTCATAACGCCGGAACAGTTCGGACTGGAGCGATCCGCTCTGAGCGAGTTGCACGGCGGGGATGCCCAAAGCAACGCCGTTATCGTGAGGGACATCCTGTCGGGTAAGGACGGCGCCAAGAGGCGCATCGTCCTTCTGAACGCAGCCTTCGCCCTCATCGCGGCGGGAAAGGCCGTCGACGTCATGGAGGGTATCAGGATCGCTACGGATACCATTGACTCAGGCCGTGCCGCGAAGCAGCTGGAGCGGCTGGTCGCCCTCACCAACGAGGCGTAAGAGAAACAGGTTGAGGTTAAGGTTTAGGTTGAGAAGGTATCGCTGACAGTCAGGAACTCAAAGGAAATTGCTCGTATGACCCAGATGCCGGATGTGCTGAAAAAAATCGTTGATTACAAGACGGGCGAGCTGGCCGGGGTAAAGGCTGCCGTGCCGCTCAACGAGATCATGGACCGGCTCTCGGAGCTTGAGGATCACCCGCGCGGCTTCCAGAACGCGCTGCTGAATTCCCTTGGTTCCGGCTGGACACCGATCATCGCCGAGGTGAAAAAGGGCTCCCCCTCGAAGGGTCTGATCCGGGCGGATTTCGACCCCTTGCAGATCGCCCGGATCTACCAGGAACACGGCGCCACCTGCCTGTCGGTCCTAACCGACGAGCATTTCTTCATGGGACACCTGGGCTACCTGGCGCTGATCCGCGAACAGGTGACCCTGCCGCTTCTGCGCAAGGACTTCATCTTCGACCCTTACCAGATCTATCAGGCCCGCGCCGCCGGGGCCGACGCAGTGCTGCTGATAGCCGCCATGCTGGAGCTGTCCCGGTTGCGCGATTTCGCCTCCCTGGCCGAAGAGCTGTCGATGGACGTGCTTCTCGAGGTGCATGACGAGAGAGAGCTGGAGATGGCGCTTCAGACGGACTGCCGCATGATCGGCATCAACAACCGCGATCTGCGCAGCTTCGTCGTCGATATCTCCACCTCCGAGCGGCTTGCCGCCCTGATTCCCGAGGGGCGCATCATCGTCGCCGAGAGCGGCATCACGCGCCGCGAGGAGATCGTGCATCTCATGGAAAAGGGGCTGCACGCCTTCCTGATCGGCGAGTCGCTGATGCGCGAGCCCGATATAGGCGAGAAGCTGCGCGAACTGCTTGGCTGAGGCAGGGGGCGTTCATTTGTTATCCGTATCGCCCATCTGAAAAGGAGTGGCTATGAATACCAAGTTTATGCTTGATGAGTCCCGCATCCCGAAGCAGTGGTACAACATCATCCCGGACATGCCGGGGCCGCTATATCCGGTCATCAATCCGCAGACCCTGAAGCCCGTCACCCCTGACGACATGACGGCCATCTTCCCGATGTCGCTCATCGAGCAGGAGATGTCGACCCAGCGCTGGATCGATATCCCGGACGAGGTGCGCGAGATCTATAAGCTTTGGAGGCCGGCGCCGCTGTTTCGCGCCAGAAGACTTGAGCAGGCGCTCCAGACGCCGGCAAAGATCTACTACAAGTACGAAGGGGTATCTCCCGCCGGTTCCCACAAGCCGAACAGCGCCATCCCGCAGGCCTATTACAACAAGCAGGCCGGCATCCGCAGGCTCGCCACCGAAACCGGAGCCGGGCAGTGGGGGAGTTCCCTGGCGCTCGCCTGTTCCATGTTCGGGCTGGAATGCACCATCTACATGGTGAAGGTTTCCTGCACGCAAAAGCCGTACAGAAAGAGCATGATGCAGCTTTGGGGCGCCACGGTGATACCTTCGCCGTCCGAGTTCACCAACGCCGGCCGGTCCATACTGGCTCACGACCCGGACAACCTGGGGAGCCTCGGCATCGCGATTTCGGAGGCGGTCGAGGATGCCGCCAGCCACGCCGACACCAATTACGCTCTGGGGAGCGTCCTGAACCATGTCTGCCTGCATCAGACGGTCATCGGCCTGGAGGCGAAGGAGCAGATGGCCCTCGCCGGCGACTACCCCGACGTGGTCATCGCCTGCTGCGGAGGCGGCTCCAACTTCGCCGGGTTGGCCTTTCCCTTCATCTCGGACCGGGCCAACGGCAAGCAGGTCCGCTGCCTCGCAGTCGAGCCGGCCTCCTGTCCGACCCTCACCAAAGGGGTCTACGCCTTCGACTACGGCGATACTGCGAAGCTTGCCCCCATCACCATGATGTACACCCTCGGGCATGATTTCATGCCTCCGGGGATCCACGCCGGCGGGCTTCGCTATCACGGCGAGTCGGCGCTCATCTCCCAGCTCTACCACGCCGGGCAGATCGAGGCGAAGGCCTACAAGCAGAACTCCTGCTTCGAGGGGGCGCTGCTCTTTGCCAGAAGCGAAGGGATCGTTCCGGCCCCGGAATCCTCCCATGCGGTGCGTGCCGCCATAGACGAAGCAGTGCTGGCCAAGGAGGAAGGGAAGGAGAAGACCATCCTGTTCGGTCTTTCCGGCCACGGTCAGCTCGACATGGCAGCCTACGACTCATATCTCTCAGGGAACCTTGAGGACTTCGAATATCCCGCGGAGAAGATCCGCGAGGCGCTGGGGAGGTTGCCCAAGGTAGCGCTGTAGTGGCTTAATCTCAACCTGTTTCCGAGAGGGGTATACAGCGATGACAAAGGTTAAGATATGCGGTATAACATCGCTTGACGATGCCCTCATGGCCGTTGAGGCCGGGGCAGACGCACTCGGTTTCGTCTTCTTCGAAAAATCGCCGCGTTACCTGGGACCGGATGCGGCGGCTCGGATCATCGCGCAGATGCCCCCGTTCGTGCAGATTGTCGGCCTTTTTGTCAATGCGGAGCTTGACTTTGTGAACCGGACGGCGGACAGTTGCGGTTTGGATATCGTCCAGTTGCACGGCGATGAAAGCCCGGCGTACTGTCGGTTGGTGCGCCGGAGGGTGATGAAAGCTTTCCGGGTGCGCGGCATGGAAAGCCTGTCGCCCCTGGCAGAGTATAAGGTGTCGGCATACCTGCTGGATGCATATTCACCCAACGCATACGGCGGGACCGGAGCACGCTTTGACTGGGACTGCGCCGTGGCGGCAAAAGGGCGTGGCCCGATCGTCCTGGCAGGCGGGCTGGATGCCGAGAACGTGGCGTCAGCGGTCGCCAAAGTCGCCCCCTATGCAGTAGACGTCTCCAGCGGAGTAGAATCCGCGCCGGGGCGAAAGGACCCCGAGAAGGTAAGGCGTTTCATCCAAGAGTCGAAGAAGCCGTCGCAAGCCGGATAATCCACCTGTAGCAGCGGCAATCCTCCTCCCGACCCCCTCCGCCTGCGCGCCGAAGCGCTACAGCGCGCGTAGCCAAGGAGGGCGAGGGGGAGTCAAGGCCAGTTGGCAATAGTGAATGCCGCACGCGCAGGTGTAGAACATAGAATACAGAACGTAGAACGTAGAACGGTAGTTATGGCATCTACGAACCTTATACCCAAAAGGAGTGGCAATGAAGATTATCGTAACCGATGAAGTAGCTCAGGAAGGACTGGCTCTTTTGCAGCGCGACCCGCGCGTGCAACTCGACATAAGGCTGGGACTGAAGAAGGAAGAGCTTTACTCGATCATTGGTGATTACGACGTTATCATCACCAGAAGCGGCACCACCGTGGACAAGCCCCTGCTTGACGCCGCCAAGAAACTGAAGATCGTGGCACGTGCCGGCGTCGGCGTTGACAACGTGGATGTCGACTATGCCAGCGCCAAAGGTGTCATAGTAGTCAACGCACCTTTCGGCAACACGAACAGCGCCGCCGAGCACGCCATGGCGCTGCTGCTCTCCTTCTGCCGCAATATCACCAAAGCAAATGCATCCCTCAAAAGCGGCGCCTGGAAGCGCGCACCTTTCACGGGCTACGAGCTGAAAGGGAGAACGGCAGGGGTCATCGGCCTGGGCAAGGTCGGCGGTCGGGTCGCCACACGCCTCAAGGCTTTCGAGTGCGAGGTGCTGGCCTGCGATCCCTACATCGCCGAGAAAAGGGCGCATGACCTCGGCGTCAAGCTGGTGCCGCTGGACGAACTGATTCGCGTCTGCGACATCATCACCGTCCATACTCCGCTCACCACCGAGACCAACGACATGATAGGCAAGAAAGAACTCGCCGCCATGAAGGACGGGGTGATCATCATCAACGCCGCCCGCGGCGGGATCATCAACGAAGAGGCGATGCTGGAGGCGCTCGAATCCGACAGGGTAGCGGGCGCAGGATTCGACGTCTGGAGCCAGGAGCCGCCCGACACTGAAATCCTCAAGAAGCTGATCGCACACGACAAGCTCGTCGTCACGCCGCACCTGGGAGCCAACACCTTCGAGGCGCAGGTGAACGTGGCCGTCGACGTGTCGCGCGAAATCATCCACTACCTGGACGAGCAGCCGATCGAGAACGCCATCAACATCCCTAGGTTCGACGCGTCCCTCATGGGACAGATGCGCCCTTATCTGAACCTGATGAACGTCCTCTCCGACTTCATCATCCAACTGGTCGACACCAACCTGAACAAGATCACCTTCTCCTACACCGGGAACATCGCGCAGCACGACTGCACGCCGATCACCGTCTGCGGCCTTGCCTCCCTGCTGAACCGCCGGGTCGAGCAGGATGTGAACATGGTGAACGCGCAGCTCGTGGCGGACAACATGGGGATCGTCGTTGAAGAGGTGAAGTCGACCCAGTCCGAGGCCTTCTCCAACATGATCACCATCTCGATCGAGGGCCCTGGCGAGAAACGGCTGGTTTCCGGAACGCTCTTCGAAGGGGTGCCGCGTATCGTCAAGTTGCGCGATTACCAGATGGACTTCAAGCCCGAGGAGCACATGCTGCTGTTGGCCTACGGCGATCGTCCCGGCATCATCGGCAAGATCGGCACCATCCTCGGGGCGCACGAGATCAACATCGCCTCCATGAACCTGGGGCGGCGCGAGAAGAAAGGAGAGGCGATGGTCATCCTCTCCCTCGACTCCGCGGTACCGCCGGACGTGCTTGAAGAGGTTCAGGTCGCCACCGAGTCGACCTTCATCAAGCCGCTCTACCTGGTGACCGCCAAGTAGAGGCGGGAACATAACTGGAACGACAAAGGCCCCGGCGATTAGCTCGGGGCCTTTGTGCTATTCTCAGCGTCCTCTGCGGTCAGTGTAGTCGTTTTCAGGAAAGCCTTCTGCCGCCGCACGCCTTAAGCCTTGCGTGTGCTTCGCGCAGCGTCTGCTCCGTGGTCTCCCAGCTGATGCAGCTGTCGGTGATCGATACCCCGTAGGCTAGGGTGGAGAGATCCTTCGGCATCGGCTGGTTCCCTTCCTTCAGGTAGCTCTCGATCATCACGCCCGATATGGAGCGGTTCCCCGCCTCGATCTGGTCCACAACGCTCTTCATTACTGCCGGCTGCCGATCGAACCTCTTCTCGGAGTTGCCGTGGCTGCAGTCCACCATGACGGTGGGGGTGAGCCCGGCCTTGCCGAGCATTTCCTCCGCCTTGGCTATGTCAGCCGGTGAGTAGTTCGGCTTGTTGCTGCCGCCGCGCAGGACCATATGCACGTCCGGGTTGCCGGTGGTCTGGATGATGGAGGTGAGACCGTCCCTGTTGACCCCGAGAAAGCTGTGCGGGTGCAGCGCCGCCTTCATGGCGTCGATGGCGATCTGCAGGTTGCCGTCCGTGCCGTTCTTGAATCCGATCGGGAAGGAGAGTCCGCTCGCCATTTCCCGGTGGGTCTGCGACTCGGTGGTCCTGGCCCCGATCGCCCCCCAGGAGAGGAGGTCCGCCAGGTACTCCGGGGTGATCGGATCGAGCATCTCGGTTGCCACGGGAAGGCCCATCTTTGTCACCTTGCAAAGGAGCCCGCGGGCGATACCCAACCCCTTGGAGATCAGGTGTGTGCCGTCCATGTCCGGGTCGTTGATGAGCCCCTTCCACCCGACGGTGGTGCGCGGCTTTTCAAAGTAAACCCGCATGATGAGGAGCAGTTCCTCGGAGACTTCCTTGGAGAGCGCGGCCAGCTTCTCGGCGTATTCCAGGGCACCCTTGGGGTCGTGAATGGAGCAGGGGCCTACGACTACCATGAGCCTTTTGTCTTCGCCCCTCAGTATCTTGTTTATGGCGGCACGGCTGCTACTCACGCAGGCTCCCGACTCGGCAGAAAAGGGGAAAACCTGCCTAAGGTCGGTAGGTGCAATGATAGGAGTGATGCTCTTGATCTTCAAATTGTTGGTCTTAATCATCGTAGGCTCCCCGCGCAAGCAGTTTTTAATGTGCTGTAATCTAGCGCGTTTCACCTGCTGTGTCAAAAAAAAATGCCCGGAGCAAGGTTATTTTTGCTCGGAGCATATTTTTGTATGATGTTGGTACATATAAGCTGTCAGAATCAGCGCCTTTTCATCATTTAGTCGCCCCCTTCAACGCTACTTCGTGCTCCGCCACCAGGAGGCCGCCGATCGATGCAAGGGTCGCCAAATCCGCGCCTGCCTCAACCATTGCCGCCACTGCCAGATCGGAGTTTCCCCGCTGCAGTTCCACCCCCCGCACGGCATCGGTGAGAAGCGTGACGTCGAACCCTTCCTTGAGCGCCTCGATCACGGTCTCCTTGACGCAGTAATCGGTGGCGAGTCCCCCGACGAATAACCTGTCCAATGTCATGTGACGTAGCAGCATGGTGAAGGGTGTGCCGTTCTCGGTAACCCCCTGCATGGCCGAGTAACCGTTGTCCCATCTAGCCATCCCTTTGGATATGACGATGGTTTCGTCCGGCAGCATGATCCCGGGGTGAAACTGGGCACCCCGGGTCCCCTGCACGCAGTGGGGGGGCCAGATCCCTCCATTTCCCAGGAAATGCTTGCTGTCTTCGGGGTGCCAGTCTCTGGAGGCGAAGATGGGCGAGCCTCTTTTGTTAAACAGTTCGAGGTAACTGTTCAGCAACGGAACCACGCGGTCCCCCTTGGGGACGGGGAGCGCTCCTCCCGGGCAAAAGTCGATTTGCACATCAACAACAAGCAGGGCCGCTCTGCGTTGCATGATAGCCTCCCGTTAGGTGCTACCCCCTTT
>Ga0209317_1002915_pt1 | contig 11568 bp, 10 predicted proteins | sample RifGroB2_FD_183994 | JGI IMG/M metagenome (GOLD analysis project Ga0209317, IMG submission 183994) | Soil microbial communities from Rifle, Colorado, USA - Groundwater B2 (SPAdes) (version 2) | ecosystem: Environmental > Terrestrial > Soil > Unclassified | place: Rifle, Colorado | collected...
AGAACGCCCGCCACCTTGGGGTGCGGGGTGAAGCCGTCCGGGATGGCGGCAAGCCTCTCCGACAGCTCCATTACCGAGGCGAGCGCTACCGCGCTTTGCACCGGGGCCTTGGCCGTGCCCGGCTTCAAGCCGCTCCATCTTGCCAGGAACGCCGACTCGACCGGGGCCGCGATCCGCTCGCCCGCCTGGTCGATGCGCCGGGACACCTCGGCCTCGATCCCCTTCAGCTCCTCCTCGTCAAAGCCGTCCCCCAGGAGCTCCATCTCGTAAAGCGCGTGCAGCTGGGGGCGCAGCTTGATCTGCTCGTACATGAGCGGCTGGGTGAAGTACGGCTCGTCCCCCTCGTTGTGCCCGTGCCTGCGGTAGCAGATCACCTCTACCACCACGTCCTTGCGGTAACGGTCCCGGTAGCTCAGGGCGAGCTGGGTCACATGCACGACCGCCTCCGCATCGTCGCCGTAGACGTGGAACACGGGCGCCCGCACCATCTTCGCCACGTCGGTCGCGTAGTGGGTCGATCTGGCGTCCTCGGCCCCCGTGGTGAAGCCTACCTGGTTGTTGAGCACTATGTGCAGCGTGCCGCCGGCGCGGTAGCCCGCCAGCTGGGACAGGTTCAGCGTTTCCGCCACCACCCCCTGCCCCGAGAAGGCGGCATCGCCGTGGATGAGAAGCGGCAACACCCTCGCCTCCCCCTCTTCCCCAAGGCGGTCCTGGCGCGCCCGGCACTTCCCCTCCACCACCGGATCTATCGCCTCCAGGTGGCTCGGGTTCGAGGTCAGGGTCAGGTGGATGGAGCGGTCGTCGGGGAGGGGGAGGTCGACCGAGAACCCCTTGTGATATTTCACGTCCCCCTCGCCGACCACGCCGTACTCGGCATTGTCAGCGAACTCGGCGAACAGGTTCTCGTAGGGCATGCCGAAGATGTTGGCGAGCACGTTCAGACGTCCGCGATGCGGCATGCCGAACACGATGTCGCTGATGCCGAGCGAGGCAGCCTTGGCTACCGCTGCATCCAGCAGGGGGATCAGCACGTCGCCCCCTTCCAGCGAGAAGCGGGTCTGCCCCGGGAACTTCTTCTGCAGCTGGCGCTCGAAAAGCGCCGCCTCCTTCAGCTTTTTCAGGAGCATGAGCCGCTGCTCGGGCCGGAAGACCCCTTTGTTGCCGCCGGGCTCCATCCGGTCGATAAGCCACTGCCGTTCCTCGGGATCCTGTATGTGCATGAACTCGACGCCGACCGACCCGCAGTAGGTGTTCCTTAACAGCTGGACGATCTCCTTCAGGGTGGCGCTTTGCCTCATGAAACGTCGGGTATGGAAGGTTTTATCAAGGTCGGAGTTATCAAGACCAAAGGCGGAGAGCGACAGCAGCGGGTGCTCGATGCGGCAGAGTGACAGGGGATCGGTACAGGCGAGCAGGTGGCCGATATCGCGGTAGCGATAGATGAGGGACTGGACCGCCGAGTGCTTCAGCGCCTCATCGGTGCCCAGAGCAGCTGATGCCGGCGCCGGTCGCTCCCCCCCCAGCTCGAACCCGGTGAAAAAGGCGCGCCAAGCCTCGGAAAGCTTTTCCGGCTCCTTTTTCCACACCTCGTACTGGTTCTCGATCCAGAGTGGACTCAGGTTGTCCAGCATGCCCATCATCAGCTCCTTTTCATGAATATGACAGAGTGTAGCAGATGAAGGTGGCCTTTCAAGCCTCGCGCTTGCGCGCATAGCGCCAGACGGAGACCCTTTCCATGGTGATCATCCCGCCGTCCATCATCTCCTCGACCCTCGGCAGCACCGCCTCGACGCGCTCCTTGTGATCGACCACCTCCAGCACCATAGGGAGGTCGGATGAGAGGCGCAAAAGCCGGTCCGTGTGGTACATGCTGTGCGCGCCGAAGCCGGCTACGCCGCGCAGCACCGTAGCACCCGCGAACCCCTCCTTGCGGAAAAGCTCCACCAGCGCCTCGTAAAGCGGGATGTGCTTGAACTTGTCGCTCTCCCCGATGAAGATCCTCAGCAGCACCTGCTCGCCGATCATGTCGTTTCTATCCGTCTGGGTGGTCATATCCCTGGTGGTATTCATTTGGCTGTCTCCGTATCGTCTGTCTGTTGAGGTCTTGGCAATTAGAGTATGGCGGCGCCTTTGCCCGTCAGGCGACAAGAGGCGCGCGACCTTCGCGTTTCACAGAGCCCTCGCCACCATGATCCCGATCCAAGTGCAGGCAAGGCAGGAAACGACGCTGACAAGGACGTTGAGAAAGGCGACCACGAAGGCCCCTTCTTCAAGAAGGCGGAAGGTTTCGAAACTGAAGGTGGAGAATGTGGTGAGCCCGCCGAGCAAGCCGATGGTGACCGCGATGCGCAGGGCGGGCGGGATGAGGGCGCTCCTGATGGAGAATTCCATGACCAGGCCGATCAGGAAGGCGCCGATCACGTTGACCGCGAGGGTGCCGTAGGGAAAGCCCGTGCCGAAAAGCTGGTAAACGAACCCGGAAAGGAAATAGCGGCAAATACAGCCGAGGGCGCCTAAAAGCGCTATGTAGACCAACTGCTCCATGTGGAAACCGCTCAGGACTCTTGCGTTATCTGAAGGCCCAGCCGAGGCTCACGCCGAAGATGTCGGAGGAGGAATCCGGCTGGAAGTAATTCCTGGTCTGCACCTGTTTCTCCGGGGACTGCGAGAATCTGAACCCCTCGTAGATCAGGGCAAGCCGCATATTCCGGTAGCTCACGGCGGTCTCGGCGAACCCGCTCCACCTGGCGCCCGGCCGGAAGGTGGTCACCCCGCTGTTGCTGAAGTCGACGCTGTTTCCCGTGTAGAAGGGGTATTTCGCACCTGCCTCGGCAACGACCTTGAGGCCTCGGGGCAACAGCAGGCGCCCCCGGGCACCTAGCCGGCCGTACACGGTCTGCCAGCTCTCGGTATAGCCGGAGACGGGCTCTCCGGCCGCCGTCGTGGTGTCCTGCAGTTCCCTGAGCCACCACCGGTGGCCGACTCCGCCGAAAGGCTCGAAGCGCAGCGCCGCCCGTTCGACCCGGTACCCCAGGTCCAACTCTTGCCTGACACCGAAGTAGCTCACGTCAGTGCTAATCGGTGTCGAGTTCGGTGCCTGGGTTTCCCCGCTGTAGCCGATCTCGCCGCCGAAGAGCTCCCCCTTCGCCCGGAGGGTGAAGGAGGAGCGGGCCACAGCTCCGAGCACGATCCCCGTCGACAAGAGCGCTCCCCTCTCCGTGAGAATCCGCCTGCCTCCGTAATGCTCCTGCCAGGTGAAATGCTGGGCGGAGATGTACGGTGTCAGCTCTTCCAGCGCCCCGGCTGCTGCAGGAAAAGCGCAGCAGACGGAACAGGCCGCCGCTACAAGGAGTGTCTTCATCGATTCCCCTTGCCGATCAGACGGGCGTTTCCTCTTTCTTTTTGCGCGGCGCCCGTGGTTTCTTGGGCTTCTCCTCGGTCGGTGCGGACGGCAGTTGCTCGGACTTAGCCTCCGCGGCCGGCTGCGGCTTCTTCCTGGCCGCGCGCTTAGCGGGAGCCTTCGGGGCCGCTCCGGCTTCGGCAGCCACGGGCTCGGCTACAGCCGCGCCGGCTCCCGTTTCTTCGTCCTTGGGAGCCTTGGCACCCTTCGGAGTCCTGGGAGCCTTGGCGGCCCTGGCGGGCTTACCCTTGGCAGGTTCAGCACCCTTTGCGGCAGCGGCGGACCCGCCGACGTCAGGGAGCTCTACGGCATCGGCAATGGCAACCACGGTGCCCAGTTCGGCGCCGGCGACCGCTTGGTCGGCCCCGACGGCCTTGGCGGCCCTGGCAGGGCGCTCGCCCCTGGCGGTGCGGGAAGCCTTGGCAGGCTTGGCGGGCTCGACGAGCTCCGCCGGAACCGCCCCGGTGGACGGCTCTGCCACGACGGCGGCGGCAGTCTTCGCGGCTCGGGGGACCCTTCCCCCCTTCTTCGCCTTCTCCTTTGCGGCAGCGGGTTCGGCGCTAGCGGGCGTAGCGGCGCCAGTCGGGGCTGCCTCCTGAACCGGCGTTGCACTCTCCGTCGCCGCGGCGCTTTCCTGCTGCGGCTCTGCGCCCTCCGACTGCGGCTCCGCCCCGGCCTCGTGCAGTTGAGCCTCGGCGGCACCCTTCCCACCGCGCCGTCTCTTGCGCCGACGCTTCTTCTTCACCTCTTCGCCCTCGTGGTGCACCTGTTCACCGGCCTGCCCTGCCGCAGGCTCGGCAACCCGGCCCGCCTCATGCATCTCTGGCGGCAGCGCCCCCTCGGGGAGATCGACCACGGCCTCAGCCGGATGGCCGGCGTGCAGTTCGGCGCCAGCCTCGGCCGAGGCGCCCTTCCCCCCCCGCTTGCGCTTGCGGCGGCGTTTTTTCTTCTGCTCCTCCTGCTCTGCCGCGTCCACGGTGACGACATATTCGGCGCCGCTTGGTTCCTCCACGAGAGCAACGGGGACCGCTTCGGCAGCAGGCGCCATCTCGACTTCCTGCGGCTTTTTCCCCTTCTTCCTTTTCTTGCGCGCTTCGGCGGCGGGCTCCAAAACGGCGGACTCTTCCCTGGCCTGTACGCGCCCGTGGCTCGGTCTTTCCAGCGGCAGTTCCTCCAGGGGGAGCTTCTCTCTCTTGACCAGTTCCAGCTCCATCTGGTTCAACAGGTAGGAAGGCTTCCCCTTCACCGTCACCTCGATGTCGTAGTCGCTCTCGATCTGGGACAGCTCGTGCCTCTTGCGGTTCAGAAGGTAATAGGCCACCTCAAGCGGGAGGCTCCCCACCACCTCGCCGATGGTCCCCTTGGCCGCTGCCGCGTGCACCTTCCTCAGGAAGGAGAGCGCCATCGCCTCGACCGACTTCACCTTCCCCCTGCCGTCGCAGTGCGGGCACTCCAGCGTGCTCGCCTGGTTCAGCGTCTGGCGGATGCGCTGCCGTGACATCTCAAGGAGCCCGAACTCCGAGATGCGCGCCACGTTCACCCGCGCCTTGTCCGCCTTGAGCGCCGTCTTCAGCGTCTTCTCCACCTCGGCGTTGTGCTTTCGGTCCCGCATGTCGATGAAGTCGATGACGATGAGCCCGCCCAGGTCGCGCAACCTGAGCTGCCTTGCAGCCTCCTCGGCGGCCTCCATGTTGGTTTTGAAGGCGGTGTCCTCCACCCCCTTCTCTCCGGTCGACTTGCCGGAGTTCACATCGATCGATACCAGCGCCTCGGTCGGCTCGATGAAGATGGACCCCCCGGACTTGAGCGGCACCTTCTTCTCGTAGATCAGGTCGATCTGCTCCTCGAGCTGGTAGCGGGAGAAGATGGGACGCTTCTCCTGGTGCATCTTGACCAGTTTCTCGAACTGCGGGTCGATCTCCTTCAGGCAATCGCGCACATCCTTGTAGACATCCTTGCTGTCGACCAGCACCTCATCGATGTCCGCCGAGAAATAGTCGCGTATGGTCCTTATGATGAGCGCGGATTCCTGGTAGATGAGCCCTGCCCCCTTCATGGCGCCCCCCTGGGACCGGATACCCTCGTACAGGCCGATCAGCGAATCGAGGTCCTTCTGGAGCTCTTCGCGGGTCCTCCCCATCGCCTCGGTCCTGATGATGTAGCCGTAACCCTCCGGGATGGTCATCTCGGCAATCATTTCCTTCAGTTTCTTGCGCTCCCCTTCGCTCTCCACTTTCCTGGAGATCCCGGCGGAATCGCTTCCCGGCATCAGCACCATGTAGCGCCCCGGCAGCGAGGCGTAGGTGGTGAGCGCGGACCCCTTGTTGTCGCGCTCCCCCTTCTCTACCTGGACGATCAGCTCCTGCCCCCTCCTCAACACCTCCTGGATGCGCGGGCGCCGGTGCCTCTGGTCCTCGGGCACGTCGTCGCGCCACTTCCAGTTTTCCGGGTGCAACTCCCCCATCTGCAGGAAGCCGAGCTTCTTGAGACCGATATCGACAAAGGCTGCCTGCAGCCCCTGTTCCACGCGAACCACGACTCCCTTGTAGATATTGCCGCGAATCTGTTCGTTACCGGCTATCTCCACATCCAGATCCACCAGGCGTCCGTCTTCGACGATCGCCACCCGCGCCTCCTCGGCGTGGAGTGCATTAATCAGCATCTTTTTTGACATATATACTTAGTTCCTTTCGTTTAGGGGCTGGTGGCGCCGGGTGAAAAAACGACTCCGGCGCCGCCTCGCGCCCATTTTTGTCTTGGCCGTAAGCCAGGCCAATCAGCTTCTCTATATGCATCCCCCACCAGAAGGGGGTGTCAAGATTAATGAAAACCGAGTGATTATAACAGAGATTGCCCTCCTCGCACATAAAAAAAACGCTGTCTACTCGCGGTATTGAGACCGCACTGGCAGCGGCGCAGCAAAAATCCGGGAGCCCGGGAGCGCCCCGCCCCTGCCGAGTCGCGGGCGAGGCGGACAAATAGGTCTATTAATCGGCATATTAGCTGACGCGGCGGCAAAAGAAGCGCCGTGCCACACCCCTGCACCAGTTGATTCTCACGCGCCACGGGCGCGGGCCCTGGACCGGTATTATTTACCTGTTTATGACGCCCCGGATTTATGGTATGCAGTGGGGAGCGGTTCAGGTTCAATCCTGCTCGACAGCTCCAGATCATACAAAGGGTGGCCAGCCATGCAGGGCATCAGGATCGACACCACACCGCTCAACCCGATTTACCTTGAAATGGGCGCGGCCGTTCAGGATTGCCAGAGGATCGAGCTTTATATCTCCTTCATCGTCACCCTCCTGATCGATCTAAGCGGCGGGACTCTATCCGATCACGAGTTCCGCGGGTCGATGGAGACCCTCGGCACCCAGACCCTGGGACACCTGATGGAGGAGATCAAGAAGAAGGTAGGCTTCACCGATGACGCGGTGCACGCCCTGCGCAAGGCCCTGAGATCCAGGAACTTCCTGATCCACCGTTTCTACAACGAGCGCTCGGACCTGCTTTTGAGCCAGACGGGGCGGGACAAGGCGCTGAACGAAATCCGGCAGAAGCGAGCGGCCATCAACACCGCCAATGCGATGCTGGACCCTGTCATGAACGACCTGATCAGACTGAAGGGTATCGACATCGAGCAATTTAAAAAAGAGATAGAGCAGAGATTCGAAACGTAAGAAGATCTACAAGGAGAAACAAAAGATGCTGCGCGATTTTCAAACCATAGGTGCCGTGGCTCACGTCATCCAGCTCTCGGTGGCCCCGGTTTTCCTCCTCACAGCGATAGGGACCATGTTGAGCGTCATGACAAACAGGCTGGCGCGCATCATCGACAGGGCACGCGTCCATGAGGCGAAGCTGGAGAATGCGGCTCCCGAGGCAGTGCCAAAACTGCATGAGGCCCTTGCCACCCTATCGCGCCGGGCGGACCTGATCGGGCAGGCCATCTTTTTGTGCACCGCCACCGCGTTATTGGTCTGCACCGTGATCGCGCTGCTGTTCCTGGGTGATTACCTGCGCTACGACATCTCCCTTCCGGTAGCGGCCCTTTTCATCCTGGCGATGCTGCTGATGGTGATCGGGCTGATCAGCTTCCTGCGCGAGATCTTCATCGCGAAGGCAAGCCTGCACATAGGCCCCAACTAAAGGGATCGGTCCAGCGGGCCGGGCTACCAGGATTTGCGACCCCGAGGTGAAACGAACATGTCTCAGCAACTGAAACTGGCCGGCGGCATCCCCGTCTTTGACAGCCACTTCCACATCATAGACAGGCGGTTCCCCCTGGTGCCAAACCAGGGCTACCTCCCTGAAGATTTCACCTGCGCCGATTACCTGCAGCGCACGGGAAACCTCGCGCTCTCCGGGGGCGCCATCGTCTCCGGTTCGTTCCAGGCACTGGATCAGGCATACCTGGTCGATGCGCTGTCGACACTTGGCCCACGCTTTGTCGGCGTCACCCAACTCCCCGCGACCGTCACCGACGATGAGGTGTTAAGGCTGGACGCGCTCGGGGTGCGGGCCGTCCGCTTCAACATCAAGCGCGGCGGGTCTGAAGGGGTTGAGCATCTGGACGAGATGGCGAGAAGGGTGTACCAACTGGCCCGCTGGCATGTCGAACTCTATGTCGACTCCAGCGAACTGCCAGGCCTGAAGGCGACCCTGGCCGGCCTACCGGCCGTCAGCATCGACCATCTGGGGCTCTCAAAGGCGGGGTTCAGCACGCTCCTTGCCCTGGTCGAGCGGGGGGTGCGTGTCAAGGCTACCGGGTTTGGACGGGTTGATTTCGACGTGAAGGGCGCGCTGAAGGAGATCTGCGGGGCAAATCCGGACGCGCTGATGTTCGGGACCGATCTCCCCTCCACGCGGGCGCCGCGCCCTTACGGGGATGAGGACCTGCTCCTGGTGCTGGACACGTTGGGGGAAGGGTTGGCGAGGAAGGTGCTTCATGATAATGCGGCGGCTTTCTACCGCCCGAGGCTTTCCGGCGCACCGGGGTGCCCGGGCTAGGAAACCGAAAGTCTTTGGCATGCCCGTTTTAGCGACTCCAGGTGCTTGCTGTTGGTGACCGCCAGGAACGACTTCTCGAAAGACTCGTCGGCGAATTTGATCACGTTTTCCCTCATGAGCCGGTCCAGCTTGATCTCCAGCTCCATGCCGATCTCCAGCGCCTCACGGATGCAAGGGGGATGTTCCTTGACCTTTTCAACCAGGGACCGGACCTGCAGCAGGGTAGCTTCCGCCTCGGCCAGATCCAGCTCGATGGATGCGATAATGTTGTCGTGCCTGAGCTTACCCACCAGAGCTAACAACCTGGCGCGATTCTCCTCCTCCATAGCCGCCTTCAGCCAGAGGTGAAAAATCTCCCTGTCGTCCTTGAAAAGATCGGCGAAATAGTGGTACAGCTCGGCGCAGGCAAACTCCGCTTTTTCGCAGATGCCCAGCACCTCAATAACGCCGGCCCCAATACTGTAAGTCAAATCTTCCTCCTGTATCTCGCCCAAAATCACATTGTCCATAACATTTACATTACATAGCGCAACTGAGGCTGATCTTCAGTAACACCTGCTGCGCCAGAAGCCAAGCGGGATCCAGCCAGGGAAACATTTACAACGCAAGAAACCATGCATCGGTGTCGGTTCCTCTGGCAGAGGTGAAGGGCTGTCGTTTGGGTGCGGAAGCGGGGGATTAGGTGCCCGGCTTACTCCCCGGACAGGCGCAGAAAGCAGTCCGCGCGGCGCAGGGAGGCATCCGCCGCGAACTTGGACTGAGGAAAGTTGCGTAGAAACCTGGAAAACTGGTCCAGCGCCTTCTGGTAGTCGCCATCCAGATAGGCCTGCTGTGCCCTCTGGTAGCTCTCCTTTTCGCCGGGTTTGGCAACCTGCATCTCTGGGGTCAAAGGCCGGGCCGCCGGTTTGGCGCGATGCACAGTTCGCCGGGAGACCTGGCGCTTTTTAACCTTTTGCCTCCCCTGCCCTGCTGCCTGACCGGCGCGCACCGGAACCAGCAGCTGGTCACCGGTATGAATCAGGTCCGGATTCTTGATGGTGTTGAAAAGGAGCACCTGCGGGAACCAACTTGCCACCCCGGCATGCTCACGTGATAGCTTCTTGAGCGTGTCCCCGCGCTTGACCGTAACCCTCTTAACCAGAACCCCCTGATCAGGAGCAGACGGCAGTTGATCCCCTGCAGCCGGCTTTGGCGTATAGAGCAGGAAATCCTCGCCGCTGCAGGGTGCCGAACCAAGAGACAGCCCAAGCAGACAGCAAAGCGTCAGAAGAACCCGGTTTTGCATCTCTAGTACCTGTTCCCGATTGGATCCTGATAGTTCAGCAGATTCTTGAGCTGCATGTTGGTTCCTACTGCTGTACCAGGTTTCACACGGTAGGTTACCTTGATGTTGCGCTTCTCGCCAGCCCCGAGTTCATCGAAACGCCAGATATAGACGCCGTTGTCCGCCCTGGAGAACGCCGGATCGGCCGCTACCAGCTCCAACTGCGCCGGAAGAATACTCTGCAAGGTCACCTGCTTCGCCAGGTTGGAGCCGCGGTTGACGCAGTTCAACTCCAGGGAAGAGACCTCGCCCGGCTTGAGCCTGCCCCCCTTGCCCGCCATGGTGAGTTCCAGTATGGGCCGCGAGTAGCCTAGCTGCAGATTCACGGCAGCAGATCTGTCAGCGGCGTTCTCCGGCTCGAACAGCACCGATGCGGCAGCGACAGCTCCGTCATTGGCGGAGCCCGGTGTTGCGATTTCCAGTACCACGTAGGCCTCTTCCTTGGGGGACAGCGGACCTACATGGTTGATGATCGGCTCGCTGCCCTGCCTCTTGCCGTCCCGATTCATATCGTCAAAGAAGGTATAGGTAGCGGCAGCTGGAACGGTCGCCTTGATGGTAAAGACTTCCCGAACGTTGCCGGTGTTGGTCACTATTAAAGGTATGGAAACGATCTGCCCCGGAATCACGATCAGCTTCCCCGCCGTCGTCCTAGCGGTGACACCACTTACCCTTTGCACCACGCTGGCAGTCGAGACAAACGATTCCTTCTTATCCAGGTCATTATTGACGATGTCGGCCCGCAGGAACAACTCCTGCTCAGCCAGCGCCTCGTCCTTAAGCTGGAAAGTCACGTTGAAATCCTGGGTCTCACCGGACTTGAGCAGCATGCCATCCAGCACCAGGGCAGCCTTGGCCTCCTGTTGGAACCCGGCGGGGAGGAAACTGGCCGGCTCATACTGAGGCGGGTAGTTCAGTCTTACAGTGACGCCGCGCGCGGCAGCCGTTCCGATGTTCAGCAAGGAGATGCGGTAGGATATCTTCTCTCCCGGCAGAAGCTTTGCCTTGTCGCTCTTCACCACGGCGCGCAGCAGCGGAGCGGACGCAACGAGGACCATCTCCCTGGACTGGGACACCTCTCTGGCAAAGGAGGAAACGATCTTTATCGGGTGGCTGTTCTTTTGGCCGTCTATGTTGCCGCGCGGCATGGTGCCGAGGGCAACGGCCCTGAATTTCTCCCCGACGGCAAGGGTCGGAGTGCTGTTGATGGACGTATCGGGGGTAGCCGCGGCGGCGAAGTGGAAGTCGAACTCGGGTGGGAATCCTGACTCCAGGTAAAAGCTGTCGCTGCCGTTGCCGGTATTGACGATATCGAACGGAATGCTGAAGCGTTTGCCGGCTTCCTGGGTCTCAGGTGCCGGTCCGAGATGGACTTCCAGGTCGGCATACTGCGCCACTTCCAGGTTGAACACCTGGGCGACTTCCCCTTGCTGGGGGGCAATCGCCACTCTTTGCGCAACGGGATATTCGACACCCATTTGCAGCAGTTTGGCAGAGGCGTTCGAGGCGGCAGCAGTTCCTGGATACCGGTCGATGACATCCTTGTAAGCCGCAATCGCTTGGCTGCGCATGGCGGCGGATTGTTTATCACTGCTCTCTTTTTTCTTAACTGATTTGGATTTCTGCCGGCCGGCCTTCTCGTCAGCAGCTTTCTTGGCAGTAGCCTTCTCAGCGGCAGCCTTCTCAGCGGCAGCCTTCTCAGCGGCAGCCTTCTCAGCGGCAGCCTTCTCGGCGGCAGCCTTCTCGGCGGCAGCCTTCTCAGCGGCAGCCTTCTCGGCGGCAGCCTTCTCAGCGGCAGCCTTCTCAGCGGCAGCCTTCTCAGCGGCAGCTTTCT
>Ga0209317_1002918_pt1 | contig 11559 bp, 8 predicted proteins | sample RifGroB2_FD_183994 | JGI IMG/M metagenome (GOLD analysis project Ga0209317, IMG submission 183994) | Soil microbial communities from Rifle, Colorado, USA - Groundwater B2 (SPAdes) (version 2) | ecosystem: Environmental > Terrestrial > Soil > Unclassified | place: Rifle, Colorado | collected...
CGCGCAGGCGATCCAGATCTTCGACACCTGGGGCGGCATGCTCTCCCCGGCTGATTACGAGCGCTACGTCCTCCCCTACACCCAGCGGCTCATCAACGGCCTGGACCGCACCAACGTCCCGGTGATCCACTTCGTCAAGGGCGCAGGTACCATGCTCGAGATCGTGAAGCAGGCAGGCGGCGACGTCATGGGGCTCGACTGGCACGTGAACCTCGGCAAGGCAAGGGACATCCTGGGCGACATGCCGGTACAGGGGAACCTCGACCCGACCGTGTTGTTCGCGCCCAAGGAGATCATCGAGCGCGAAGTGAAAAGGGTGCTCGCCGAGAACGCCGACCGCCCGGGTCTCATCTTCAATCTTGGGCACGGCATACTGCCGACCGTCCCGCCAGAGAACGCCATCTTCATGGTCGACTGCGTCCACCGGCTGACGCAGAAGTAGCAGAATAGACCAGGAAGGGCGGCCGATGAGGCCGCCCTTCTTGTTACCAAGTAAAGCGGGACCCGGTAGACAGTTTCGTGGTAAGGCTTAGGCTGCGGCTGGCCGGTATTGGGTCGTTTGGGAGTGGGAACCATGCTGAGACTTTTTAGAATAGAAGACGGGCTGATCAAAGAGATGGATTGCAACTCCAGCGATCTGCCGAGCCAGATCCTGAACGCCAACTGGATCGACGCCCACGAACCGGACGACGACGAGAGGGATTTGCTGCAATTGCTGCTGCATACGGATCTTCCCGAATCTGACGAGTTCGACGAAATCGAAACATCGGCCCGATGCTTCGTGGACCAGGCCGGCATACACGTGCACCCGCTGTTTTTGTCGCAGACCGAGGGGAGGCACGTCACCGTTTCCGTAGCTTGCATTTTGCAACCCCAGCACCTGATCACCATCCGCGAGGGGGATCTGGCCGATTTCAGACTGTTGCGCATGCGCGCCAGGAGAGGGCAGGTGGAGTGCCGCTCCCCGTCCGAATTGCTGGTGATATTGCTGGACCAGAAAGTGGAGAACCACGCGGACACCCTGGAGGATATCCACCGCCAGTTGGAAGACGTGAGCCATATGGTGCTCGAAGACGAGGAGTCTGAGCTGGAAGACGCCATCGGCAAGCTCGCCAAGCTGGAGGACAGTAACGGAAAGATCCGCCTCTGTCTGATGGATACCCAGAGGGATATTTCCTTCCTGCTGCGCCATCTGCGCGACCAGGCTGATCATATCGAGACCCTGCGGGAAATCGCACGCGACGTGGAAACCCTGATGTCCCATACCACCTTCCTGTTCGACAAGATCAACTTCCTGATGGATTCCACCCAGGGTTTCATCAATATCGAGCAGAACCAGATCATCAAGATCTTTTCCATTGCAGCAGTCGTTTTCCTCCCACCCACGCTGGTCGCCAGCATTTACGGCATGAACTTCAAGTACATGCCCGAGTTGAACATGGTGCTCGGCTACCCCTGGGCTCTGGCGCTGATGGTTCTTTCCGGCATAGCCCCTTACTGGTACTTCAAGCGCAAGGGCTGGTTGTAAAGGTTGCTCCGGCCGCCTTGAAGCAGCGTCCCGGGTAGTCGTTATATCCTTAAATCCATATGAATTGATCGTTTACATGGCTGATGATTAATGTTATAAGGGGTAAACGCTCATTAATTGAGGTCCCCTTATGCTGAAGATCGCGGTTATCGTCGCACTCATGCTGCTTTTCTCGGAGCCCCCGCCCTGCGCGCATGCGACCAATGGAGACACCCTGTTCGGGGTGGCGGCCGCTTCCCGAGCCATGGGCGGGGCCGGAGTCGCCGCACCCCAGGATGCCATCAGCGCGATTTTTGCCAACCCTGCGGCTGTATGCATGGGGCCTTACTGCCCCGGTTCCGAGTTCGTTTTCGCAGCGACGGTCTACTCTCCGACGGTAAAGGCGCGGGTCGGCGTCGGCCCGGATGTATATGCCGCAAAGAGCGACATGAAGCCGTTCATCATCCCTGCCGTGGGCATGATCACCCCCGTGAGCGAAAAAGTACGCTTCGGCATAGGGATGTTCGGCATCACGGGGATGGGGGTGGATTACCGGAACCAGGGTATCGATCTCAACCCCTCCAGCCCTGGAAGCGAAGGCGACATCTACACCCAGCTCCAGATCCTGAAATTCGCTCCCAACCTCGCTTACCTGATTACCCCCGATTTTTCCGTCGGCGCATCTCTGCACCTGCTTTACGGCTCGCTTGATCTTGGGCAGGGTGCCGCTCACAGCTACGGATTCGGCGCTCAACTGGGAGCGCTTTACAGAATCGGTTCCGTCTCCCTCGGGGGAAGTTACACCACTGCGGAAAAAATCACCCACGGCAAGGTTTCCGATTTCGGCAGCGGGGCGCAAAGGAGGGACCTTGCCATGGAGTCCCCGCAAACGGCCGTCCTGGGCGCAGCCTGGCGACCCACCCAGAGGGTGCTTGTGGCAACCGACATCAAGTGGCTCAACTGGAAAGAGGCGGCCGGCTACAAGGATTTTGACTGGGATGACCAGTGGGTCTACGCCGTGGGGGTGCAGTACAAGGACCCTGACGGCCTTTGCCTGCGTGGCGGTTATAACTACGGGAAAAGTCCGGTCAAGATACACGATAATTTCGACGCCTCCGGGATGACGACGATCCAGGGGGAACCCGTGCCGACGCTGCTTTACGAATATTTGCGGGTCATAGGGTTTCCGGCCGTCGCGGAGCATCACTTCACCTTGGGGGTCGGATACTGGTTCTCCGACAGATTCGAAGCTCACCTGGGGGGGATGTACGCCCTGAGCAAGAAGATCAGCGAGCGGGACGCGAGCGGCACCTTCGGGTTTTCCTCCGAGGTACAGGAGACCTCCTATGATATCGGCTTGATCTGGCATTTCATCTGAAGCGGGCAACCGTCGCCGCCCCTCCTCCCGGGACCTGGGCCATCTCGGCTCGAAGGTCCCGTCGCCGCTACGCGCGCCCCTCCTTTCGATGCTTTTCTTTATCCGGCGCGTAGTTGCAGCCTGGTTTCACGAGAGGCAACTCTCAACCTTAACCCCACCTTCCCTCAATATTCCCCTCAAGTCAGAACCTTTCCTGCCGATAGGTGCACCAGACAGTATAAACTGAAGAGCGGTAAACGAGCTCATGTCGTCGATCTCTCAGTTTATGCAACATGTATTAAAAAAACTTTCAGTCGCCTATTGCTTATACAGAAGAGCCGGCAAAAACTGAGGATTATAGATAATGCTGGTCCACGCCCGCCCGGTAGTATTCCTTCTTTTGCTCAACATGCTTGTATTTCAGATCCCGACAGCACTGGGAGCCACGCTACAGATCGAGGCAAAGAGCAGTATCGTGCTCGGGGTGCAGCCTTTGGGCTATCCGGCAGCGATGATCGGAGCCCTGATAGGGCGAGACGCCGTCCTCAAGCAACAGCTGGCGCGGCGCGGTTACTCTCTGATTTTGATCCCTTTCCGAAAGGGAAACGACATGGTGGACTTGGTGGGAAATCGGGTGGATGCGGGCCTCCTCGGCGATATGCCGACCATAAGGCTCGCCGCCAGAACCGATATCTGCGTGGTGGGACTGGCCAAACAGACATTTTCTTCCGTGGTGGGCCGCAAGGTGACGCTGCTGGCGCAACTGAAAGGAAAGCGGGTCGGTTACGCGGAAGGGTCGTCCGCGCACCACACCCTGCTGCAGGCGCTTGCCGCCGCCGGGCTGAACGAGGGGAACCTGACGCTGGTGCCGGTTGAGATCGACGCCATGCCGGAAGAATTGGAAGCGGGGCGCATAGACGCTTTTTCAGCCTGGGAACCCGCCACCTCACTGGCGCTGGCCGGCAATCCCGGGGCGCGGGTGCTGTTCCGGGGGGTAAGCAGCGACTACTTCGTCATCACCCGCGGATTGGTGCAGCGGGATCCCGAGGCGGCGCTTGAGGTGGTGGCTGGATTTGTCCGCGCGCTCGTCTGGATGCGTAAAGGGAGCGCAAACCTCGAGAAGGCCGCCGGTTGGGCTAAAAAGGACGGTGAGGCGTTGAGCGGAACCACTTCCAAGCTTTCGCTCTCCCAGGCTGCCGACATCACCCGCAGGGAAATACTGGACATCCCCTCGGCGCCGGCGATCCTCAGGCGCACAGGAGAAAAGCCGCCTCTGAGCGAAGAATTCAATTTCTTGAAGTCCCTCGGTAAAATCCCCGCAAACAGCGAGCAGCAAAGGCTGGATCAAGCCTTCCAATACCGGGGGCTGCAACTGGTGCTCAAATCCCCCAGGCGCTATCGCCTGGGCGAATTCAACTACCAGCCGTGAAGACGCAAATGAATCGATACCGCCCCCTTGCCGGGGTACGCGAACGCATCATTATCTACTGCGGCATCCTCTCTTTCCTGGTCTCCGGGGGACTGCTTCTCGTGCTGCTGTACGGGGCTCCCTGGTTGGGGATCGAGGGGGTTTATCACCTCAAAGAATCCGAGATCGTCAGGGCGCTGGAGAACGCGGCCGATGTAAAGAAGCGGTCGATCTCGACCTGGCTTTACGGGCGCCGTACCGAGCTTTCCATCATCGCGAACAGCAGGGAACTTGCCGCCGCCGCGCAAAAGCTCACCAGTGATGGAGACGGACGCGCGTACGCGGACAATCCCGACAGCCGATCCTTCTCGGACCACTTGCGCGCCGTCAAGGAGACCATGCCGGGGACCTACGACGCCCTGTTCCTGGTCTCCCCCGACAATACAATCGCAGCTTCCAGCAACCCTGGCCAGGTCGGGCGCAGTTACCCGTTTCCTGAATTCGCGCGGGATGCCTTTGGTGTCGGAGCGACGGAGCAGATCGGCTCGGCAAACGGTGCAGGTCATCCCTTGATCCTCATCTCCCGCCAGATAGCGGAGCGGGACCGCGATGGCCGGGAGACCGGAGAGGTGGTCGCCGTCATAATAGCCCAGACCATGCCCCAGCGGAGCTTGGAATCGCTGGCATTGCTGCCGGGGCTCGCCTCGGCTGACGGGACCTACATGATCCTGGTAGGGTCACGAGGGGAGCTGCTCGCCTCGGTCCCGGAACTAGCCGCGGACGCGGTGAAGAACGATCCGCTCACCGCGGTGCTGGCCTTGGGGGGGGTGAGCCGGACCGAGTCCTCCCGAGTGGAAATGCTGGCTAACGGCAGGAAAATCATCGCGACCTACCGCTTCGTGCCGATCGGTGCCGCCGAGGGGTGGGGAATCGCCATGGCAAGGGACCAGGAGCAGGCATTTGCCCCGCTCACCTCTACCATGGTCCGGGCGGCTATCTTCGGGCTCAGCATGATCGTTATCGCCCTGATCGCCATCGGCTTTGCCGCCGGCAGGATCGCCCGCCCCATCCGGGAGCTGCGCCGCACCGTCTCGGCGCTGGAGGAGGGTGATTTCGCCGTAAGGGCTGAGACCGGTAAACGGGAAGGGGGCGAAATCAGCGAACTTGCCGCTGCCTTCAACAGCATGGCCCAAAGGATGGGAAACTGGCACCTGGAACTGGAGCACCAGGTCGCCGAGCGGACCAAGGAACTGCGCCGGGAGAAGGATACGGCTCAGCGCTACCTCGACGTGGCGGGCGTGATGCTGATTCTGATCGACTGGAACGGTAGCATCAGGATGATCAACAAGACCGGCGCCTCGATTCTGGGGTGCTCTGAAGCGGAGCTGTTGGGTCGGAACTGGTTCGACAACTTCCTTCGCCCCGAAGACGCAGCGGAGGTGAAAGAGGTTTTCGCCATGCTGAGGAGGGGGGAAGCCCATGCCCCGGAGTTTCACGAAAACAAGGTCCTCACCTGTACCAAAGGGGAGCGGCTCTTCTCCTGGCACAACATCCTGCTCTTTGGTGAAGAGGAGAAGGCGATAGGGGTGCTCTCCTCGGGTGAAGACATCACGCTTAAGCGCCGTGCCGAATTGGAGCGCTCGGAACTGGAGAGGCAGCTGCTGCACACGCAGAAGTTGGAAAGCCTGGGGGTACTGGCGGGAGGGATCGCGCACGACTTCAACAACCTGCTGATGGTGATCAGCGGAAACCTGGAACTGGTTCGTTATACGGTTGACTCGGCAAGCGTCGCAACCAAGTACATCGACAACGCATTCCTCGCATCTAAGCGGGCGGCCGACCTGACCCGGCAGATGCTGGCCTACTCCGGCAAGGGGGGATACTGCGTGAAGCTGGTCGATCTTAACCGGCTGGTTGGCGAAAACGCCGATCTCCTTAAAGCTTCCATGGGTAAGGGGGTGGTCTTGAGCGTGCAACTGCAGCCGGGACTTCCCCAGATGGAAGCGGACCCAGGTCAGATGCAGCAGGTGATCATGAACCTGATCACCAATGCGTCCGAAGCGATGGGGGAGAAAGGGGGCACAATAAAAGTGACCACGGGCCTGGAGGAATTCAGCGCCGCCGACCTCGCCGGAAGCCGGCTGGAGGAGAAGCCCTTGCCGGGGCAGTATCTCTATGTCCGGATAGCCGATGGCGGCTGCGGCATGGATGCTGAGACGCGGGAGCGGCTGTTCGATCCGTTTTTCACCACAAAGTTCACCGGGAGGGGGTTGGGGCTCTCGGCTGTGCTCGGGATCATTAAGGGGCATGCCGGCGCTATATTCGTCGACACCGAGCCGGGAGCCGGCAGCACCATAACGGTGTTGTTCCCGGTCCCGGAACCAAGAGCCGGCGCCTCCGGGAGTGGCGGCAGGCCGGAGCCGGCCAAGGCGCTTGGGGCGGGGACGGTGCTGATAGTGGATGACGATGAAATGGTGCGCATGGTTTGCCGCGAGATGCTGCAGGGGATCGGATATCACACCTTGCTCGCGTCGGACGGCAGCGAGGCTGTGGCCCTCTTCCGGGCGCATGCCGCGGAGATAACCATGGTGATCATGGACCTCTCGATGCCGCAGATGGACGGCCTGTCGGCCGCGGCGGAGATCCGGCGTATCCGCTCCGATATCGGCATGATATTGTCGAGCGGGTACAGCGTGGCTGAGGCCGCGCGCAGGATGGCGGGACACGAGGGCGCATTCTTCATTCAGAAGCCATACGAACTGGAATCGTTACGGCAGATACTCGGGCGCTGCTCGGCCGGCTGATGTCGCGCCAGGTCGAATAGGTTCCTGCTGCGGGCGTTCAGGTAAAGGAGAGGGTTCATCTGGTTGCCGAAGCTGTCCCGGGTTGCTTGTAAGTTGACCAATACCGCGAAAGGGATTATCTTCCGGGGAAACCATCCGGGCAGAGCCGATGGGAACATCGCTCTTCTGCCCTGCGGAGTCACAAGACGTTGAACTGGCACGTGTACATCATTCTTTGCTCCGACGACACCCTTTATACCGGCATCACGACCGATATAGAGAGGCGGATGCGACAGCATGCAACGGGATCCGGGGCCAAATATTTCCGCGGCCGTCGTCCCAAGGCCCTGCTTTACCTGGAGAGCGGGCACGACAGGAGTGCCGCCACCAAGCGGGAGATGTCGATCAAGGGGATGAGCCGGGCGGACAAGCAGGCTCTGGTCAAATCGGCGGCAACGACGGCATCCTATCTTGCGGCATATTCCGCATCTTCCCCCTGAACCCGCCAGCTTGGACCAAGAAAACAGATGCAGTGGATCGGCCAGGGAAGCATCCAGGTTGAGGATGGGGAGTTTGATCGGAACTGGGCGGCAGGATGGGATATGCGATCTTCGTCCCAGAACTGGGCGATATTGAACACGGCGTTGTACGGGGGCGGCAGTTGGGCAAACGAAAATATGGTTGTATTGATTGAAGAAAGACGGTAAACGGGGGATAAATGCCGCGAGGAGAGGTCACAATCGCCGAAAACGTTCCCTCCCCCGGAGGGGGAGGGAACTCGGTATGGCGGGAGCAGCGTTAACTTAATGGTTGCGCCCCCGCTGGAAGGGGGGAGGTTCATAAAGCTAAGCTGTTGGAAGGATTCCAGCCGCGCATGGGCGGCTGCTCAATTTTTGCCCTTCAGGTATTCATTTATAGCAGCTGCGGCGCGCTTGCCGTCGCCCATGGCGAGAATGACGGTGGCCCCGCCCCGAACGATATCGCCGCCTGCGAACACCCCGGGAATGCTGGTCTCGCCTTCCTCATTGATCATGATGTTGCCCCATTTGTTGAGATTGAGGTCCGGCGCGGTGGCGGTCAGGAGCGGATTGGCGCTGGTGCCGACGGCGTTGATGACGACCCCGGCGGGAAGGTCGAACTCGGACCCCTCCAGGGGTTGCGGCCTGCGCCGACCGGACGCGTCGGGAGGGCCAAGCTCCATGCGCAGGCAGCGCAGCGCGGAGACCCAGCCTTCCTCGCTGCCGAGGATCTCGATGGGAGCGGTCAACATGACGAACTCGACCCCTTCCTCTTTCGCGTGCTTGATCTCCTCGACCCTGGCCGGCATCTCGGCCTCGCCGCGCCTATAGACGATCATGGCGCGCTCGGCGCCGAGCCTTCTCGCGGTCCTGACGCAGTCCATCGCCGTGTTCCCGCCGCCTATGACGGCGACCTCGCTCCGCTTGATGATCGGCGTGGAGCAGTCGTCCCGGCGTCCCGCCTCCATGAGGTTTACCCGGGTGAGGAACTCGTTGGCTGCATAGACCCCCTTGAGGTTTTCGCCCGGGATGTTCAGCATGGTCGGCAGCCCTGCCCCGTTGGCGATGAAAACGGCATCGAATTCCTCGCGCAACTCGGCGATGGTAAGGGTCTTGCCGATGATGACGTTCAGTTCAATGGTGACGCCGAGCCGGCTCAGGACGGCGACCTCCTTGTCGATGATCTCCTTTGGCAACCGGAATTCCGGTATGCCGTAGCGCAGCACCCCCCCGGTATCGTGCAGGGCCTCGAAGATGGTAACCCGATGCCCCTGCCGGGCCAGTTCGCCCGCGGCGGTGAGTCCCGCAGGTCCGCACCCCACCACGGCGACCGATTTGCCGGTAGCGGCGGGAGCCTCCTCGTTCAGCAGGAGGTCCGGGTGGAGCATGGCCCAGTCGGCGACGTAGCGCTCCAGGTATCCGATCGCCACCGACTCCCCTTTGATGCCGCGCACGCAAAGGGCCTCGCACTGCGTCTCCTGGGGGCAGACCCTGCCGCACACGGCGGGGAGCGCGTTGTCGCCACGCAGGATCTGCGCGGCGCGGGGGAGGTCGTCGGCTGCCAGCGCGTCGATGAACTCGGGTATGGAAACCGCGACGGGACAGCCTGCCACGCACGCCCTGTTTTTGCACTGCAGGCAGCGCCTAGCCTCGGCGAGAGCCTGCTCCGGGGTAAGTCCCAGGTTCACCTCCTCGAAATTCCTGCTTCTCACATCCGCGGCAAGCTCAGCCATGGCAGCACGCTCTATAGCCATGCGCTCCTTTGGGGTCAACTTGTTGCTCACTTTGCCACCTCCTTGCCTAACTTGCAATCCGCTGCATGGCTGATCGCCTCTTCCTTCCGGTAACTGGTGAGGCGGTCGCTCAGGCCGTCGAAATCGACCAGGTGCGCGTCGAATTCGGGTCCGTCCACGCAGGCGAACTTGGTTTCATTTCCCACCTGCACGCGGCAGCCGCCGCACATGCCGGTGCCGTCGATCATGATCGGGTTCAGGCTGACGATCGTCTCTATACCGGGCTCGCGCGTCATATTGGCCACCGCCTTCATCATCGGCACCGGCCCGACGGCGAATACCGCCAGGGGAGCGCGCGCCGGGTCGGCCAGCATCTCGGAAAGCGGGCCTGTCACGAACCCCTTGGAGCCGAGGCTGCCGTCCTCGGTGGTGATCAGCAGACTCTCGGAGAGCGGAGCCAGCTCGTCTGCCAGGATGATGTATCGGCTGGAGCGGCCACCGATGATGGTGGTGATCTGGTTGCCCGCCTCGGCCAGCGCCTTTACCAGCGGGAAAAGGACCGCGGTCCCGACGCCGCCCCCCACGCAGGCGACCCGTCCCCAGTTGGTGATATGGGTTTCCTTGCCCAAGGGGCCGGCGACATCCCTGATGAAGCCGCCCACCGGAGTGTCGACGATTCTGCGGGTCGAGGCGCCTATGGCCTGGATGAAGAGGGTAATGGTGCCGGCCGCGGGGTCGGCATCACCGATAGTCAGAGGGATCCGTTCCTCGCCCTGGGCCAGCCTTACCATCACGAACTGCCCGGCTTTGCGGGCGCGTGCGATCCGAGGTGCCGTCACCACCATTTTGTGGAGGTTTTCGGCAAGTATCTCGTTGCTTACAACTTCGAACATGGGGTCACCTTTTTTGGGGGATTTGAGGCAGCTTTCTTAGCTAAGTTAGCAAGATACCAGTTTAGGGTCCGGTTCGGCAAGCAGGTATACGGTTAGAGGCAATTTACGATTGACAATTGACGATTGACGATTGACGATTGACGATTGACGATTGACGATTGACGATTGACGACGAACCGGGGCGGGACTGGCCGGGTGAATTCCTGTAGGGGCGAATCATCATTCGCCCTACGGAGGCGCTATGGGCGGATATCCTTCATGGTTAAACCCGCGCTTGCAGTCTCCAGGTGGCGCAGAGGATTCCCGAAAAGATAAGCGCGATCCCGGCAACATGGAAGAGATGCAGCCGCTCCCCCAGAAATATGACCGCCAGGATGGTGCTGAAGGCGGGCATAAGGTGTACGAACTGGCCGCCGATATGCGGGCCTACCTTGCTCAGTCCGTAGTTCCAGGCGCTGAAGGCGGCCACGGAGGCGAAGATGCCGACGTAGGCGACGCTGATGACAGTGGGCCGGTTCAGGGTCATCACCTGACCGGATGCGATCTCCAGCGCATAGAAGGGGATCAGCAGCACCAGCCCGCAAAGCGAGATGCAAAAAAGGAACACGAAAGGGTTCAGCCCCTGCGGGTAGCGTTTGATGGCGACCGAGTAGAGCCCCCAGGAGACCGCCGCCAAAAGCACCAGCAAGTCGCCCTGGTTGAAACTGAGCGTGAGGACGCGGGAGGGATCTCCCCGGAGGATGATGGTGGCCACCCCGGTCAGGGAAAGCGCGATGCCGGCGTGCTGCCTGAGCGTGACCCGCTGTCCGTAGAAGATGCGGGCGAACATGATGATGAAAACGGGGATGGCCGAATTGACCAGCGCCGCGTTGATGGCCGTAGTCGTGTGCATCGCCGTATAGATCAGGAAGTTGAAGAGCGTCACCCCGAACAAGCCGCAGATACCGATCAGAAGCCAGTTGGCCCGCACCAGCGGCCACTGGCTGCGCAGCCGGGGCAGGGCGATGGGAGCCAGCACCACCAGCGCCACCATCCAGCGCCAGAAGACGAACCCGGCCGGCGGTATCACGTCGTTCATAGCACGGCTGATCACGAAGTTGCCCGACCAGATCAGGGCGCTCAGGGTGAGAAGGAGATACGGCATGTGGGAATCCTACGATGGGGCGCACCTTGTTTAGGGCGCGAATGCCTTAGCCAGAATAGATGAAACTTCTTCCTGGGGTCTTTGGCGAGTTTGCCTTGCTTATGCCTAGCAGGTCGTTGAAAATAAGTCATATTCGAGCGCGATACGATTTTCAGCCATTTTTTTGAGACAATTTGCTGCTGTCGTTAGAGGTTTTCTGGCTTTATTGCTCTTTTT
>Ga0209317_1002919_pt1 | contig 11552 bp, 10 predicted proteins | sample RifGroB2_FD_183994 | JGI IMG/M metagenome (GOLD analysis project Ga0209317, IMG submission 183994) | Soil microbial communities from Rifle, Colorado, USA - Groundwater B2 (SPAdes) (version 2) | ecosystem: Environmental > Terrestrial > Soil > Unclassified | place: Rifle, Colorado | collected...
ACAGAAGCAGTAACGGATATCTAGTAAGCATTCTCGTCTCCCTGTGCGGACAGCGCCGAGGGGGCCGCCGTCTGAAGCAATGCTGTCTGATAGCCCTGGCCGGCATTTCCATCTGATGGGACACCGGACAGTGAAGTGCATGGCGAAACTGCACGTCCTGTCAGGTGATGTTCCGGGCTCAAAGCAGGGAGATCCCAAAGACGATAGCGATTTTTTCTTTGCGTCAACAAAGAGAGGGGAATCCGAACCCGGGAAATAGACAAGGCTGACTCAAAAGATGGACCTTTTGGGAAAAGTCGCCGTCTTCAATATGAAGAGAAAGCATGTATCCCACGACCAGAGGTACCAGAGGTGGGACAATGCGTTTGCTGGCCCTCAAAGGGGCCCTTACGCAATCGGGTGAGTCAAAAACAAAACCCGAGGCAGAAAGAGCATGGCATAAACAGCGCATACTCCAGAGCCTGCAGAGGCAACTGCACACTCCCCGGAACTGTCCTTTGTAATTTCCCACCAGAGGCGGGGAATTACCAGGAATTTACCTGCGGGTGCGATGTGCTCAGCATGCGCTGTATGCCTGCAGGCGGCATGACCCAGGGTGTGTAGATAAATCATGGGACTAGGAAAGTCAATATTATTTTGAGATTAGTATAGCGGGCTAGTCAGCACATTGCCCGGATGGTGAGGCCTTCAGTATCGCGGAATACTTTCAGTTCTATTGTCATCACTCGATGCAATACTGCACCGGCCAGCAGCCGGATCAAAATGGTCGCGGCGGGAGCGTGAGTTTCAAATGTGAGCGACGACCACCACATCCTTTTTTCTGCAGGGAGCGACATTGCGGGAGACAACAGGTTCTCGGCCTACCTGGGTTACCCATGGACCTTCGGGCCTCGTGAAGAGGGAAAAAGCAGTGAATAGATCCCTTCAGTCAAGATTATGGGGAGATACACCGTTTTCTTCCTGATCGGAATCCTGACCCGCCTCGCCGCTTTGCCGCTGGTCGTGGACATGCTGGTGGCCATTGGCACGACCAAAATCCCCATTCTTCTGCAAAAGGGTTCATGGAGCATGGCACACGAAGCCCGCACCGATTGGTCGATGTTGTTGGGATCGCTCTTTCTACTGCTTGTGGGCGCGGGATCTTGGTCGCTGGACGCTCAAGTGAGACGGCTGGCTTGGCCTCCGCCACCGAAGCCTGGATGACGCGCCATAGATAAGGGTGCGGCAGCCTCCGGAAAGGCTGGAGCTTTTAGAAAAACCGGGAACCGCCACTCTCCTTCAACTGATGAGCGGAGGTGAAATAATGCCGGTACCCCTGGAGGAGAATGAGGAATGAGGTGATGGCCACCGCGCCGGTGATGGCGCACATGATGGCGATCTGGTACCGCACCGCGAGGATCGGCTCGGTTCCGGAGAGGATCTGTCCGGTCATCATTCCCGGCAGCGACACGATCCCGGTGGCCGCCATGGTGTTCATGGTGGGAATCAGTGCAGCGCGGAAGGCGGTCCGCACCGCCGTCTCCGCCGCCTGACGCGAGGTCGCCCCGAGACAGATGGCTGTCTCGATCTCCTCCCGCCGCTCCCGGATCTCAGAGGAAAGGCGCTCGGCGGCAAGGCTAGCCCCGTTCATGGAGTTACCGATGATCATCCCGGCCAGAGGAATGAGGTAGCGGGGGTCGAACCATGGAGCGTAGCCGATCACGAGTGAGCAGAAAAAGAAGGTGACCCCGCCGCAGCCGATGAACATGGAGGTCCCCACCACCCGGTAAAAGCGGGGCATCCTGTGCCTGACCCGCGCCCCCATTACCTGCAGCGAAAAGCCCATCATTGCCAGCAACATGAGGAGCACCGGCACGGGGGAGCGGACTGCGAAGACGAGATGAAGGAGGTAGCCCACCGCGATTAGCTGCAACACCATCCGCACCGAGGCCCAGAGCATCTGCTTCTCCTCGCCGATCCGCTGTAGTCGGGCAAGCCCAACGGCAAGGAGGATAAGCCCGTAGGCGAGCGCAAGATCAATCATCTCCAGGGTGACTAACTTCTGGTTTTCCATAACTATCCCTCCCCATCCTCCGGCTCGGACAAGAACCTCCTGAGTTCCACAGTGCGCGGCCGCGCCAGGAAATCTTCCCTCATACCCTCTTCCAGTACCCGTCCCTTCTCCAGGTACAGGAGGTGGTCTGCGATACGCCCTGCCAGACGCAGGTCGTGTGTCACTAGGATCACGGTCAGCCTTTGGGCGCGACAGATATCCTTGAGGGTCGCGGCGAGCCGGTCGGCGGTGGGGCGGTCGAGGGCGCTGGTCGGCTCATCGAGAAGCAGCACCTGCGGACCACCAATAAGTGCGCGGGCCAAGCTTACACGCTGCTGCTCCCCGCCGGAGAGGGTGCGGGCATCCCGTAGCAGTAGATCGGAGGCAAGTCGGGCCAGTTCCAGGGATCGCCGCACCTCCTCGCTCTCCGCCGCTGGGAGTGGCGCCTGGCGGTAGCGGAACGGCTGTTGAAGGTTATGGAGGACAGTACTGTCGAGCATGAAAGGCTTCTGCAGCACCATCCCGACCCTGCGGCGAAGCTCCAGCGGGTCAATACCGGCGATATCATCCCCACCTAGCGATATCTTTCCGCAGCTCGGGTCCTCAAGGCGGTTGATCATGCGGATCAGGGTGCTCTTCCCCCCTCCCGAGGGGCCGACAATCGCTGTGATCTCCCCCTGCCGGGCGGCAAATGATATCTCATCGAGAATAACCGCTTCACGTCCGTCCAGATCCCGCCGGATGACGCTAACATTCTCCAACCGCACCATTGCCGAGTTTTTGCTGTTTTGACTGTCTTTCACTGTATTTTCCGCATAATTACCAGGAAATGCACAGGAGGAACCTGCGGCGGTGCAATCTTCGTCCCTTCCCTGACCTACTCAGGAAAAATGCCGTTCTTGTAGCCTGGTCAACAAACAGGACTATCCTGCCCAGTCCAGACATACTAAGTCAGGAATACCAGAAACAGGATGCCGGCGGCGATTCGGTAGACGCCGAACGGGATGAAGGTATGGTTTGTGATGAATTTCAGGAGCGCTTTTATACCGATGACGGCAAAGAGAAAAGAAGTGACGAATCCGATCAGGATATTCTGCCAGTCTCCGAGGCTGAAAACGCCAAAGTTCTTGTAGATGTCAAACGCCGTGGCCGCCAGCATGGTCGGCAGGGCCAGCAGGAAGGAGAACTCGGCCGCGTCCTTCCTGTCCATGCCGACCAGGAGCCCGCCCATGATGGTGGCCCCGGAGCGGGATACCCCGGGAACCATGGATAGGCTCTGAACCAGCCCTATTGTGAAGGCCTTTTTGTAGGTGACATCCTGGAGACTTTCCACTGTGGCGGGGCGGTTCTTAAGATACTTTTCGATGCCTATTAACGCAATTCCCCCCGCGATCAGCATGTAACTCACGATCGAAGGGTGGAAGAGTGATTTGACAATCTTGTAAAGGAGATACCCCAGAATCCCAGTCGGAATGAATGCCGTGCAAAGCTTCAGGAGGAGGTCCGAACGGGAAGCGAGCTGCTTGCGGTAAATGTACACAACCGCCAGCATGGCACCGGACTGAATAGTGACCTCGAACACCTTGTGGACATCGGTCTGCTTGATTTTCAAAAGGGCCGACGCGAGGATAAGGTGCCCTGTGGAAGAAATTGGGAGGAATTCGCTCAATCCCTCAACGATTCCGAGTAGTACCGATTCGAACATGGTCACTGAGAGCCCCCTGAGACATCACGAGACGTCGGCATCAGCGAGGTAATACCTGTCATCTCATCACCTCTACTCCAAGTTAGCTCGTTTTCTCCGTGATTTTCAACAGCACACCAAATCCTGCCGATGACAATGGCGACGATAACGATGCAGGGCCACCAGAGCCTCGCGACTAGCAGGGCCGTGAAGTTGGTGTTGACAATGATCTCGTGCATCTCCTCGCTGAAGGCATCCGTCGTCCCGGTGCGAAGACCGACGGTGATCAGCAGCAGGAAGAAACCGAATGCGATGGTTTGCAACGCATATGGTAAGACTGCACTCCTTACAAGAGCCTTCACTTTTTTGAGTCCTATTAGATCAAACCTCAACATGCCGGGATCTACCTCTTTTTGACAAATTGTTCAGAAAACAACAATGAGTCATGAAATGATTCTTTCACCCATATCCGGCTGCAGGCAAACAAGGGCGCCGTTGCCGGCACCCTTGAGGATGCTGCACATTTTATGGGCTGCTAGAACTTGTAGGTCATCCCAACGGATACGACATGCGCGTCGTAGCTGGGGGAGAGATAGCTGCCCAGGTTCGGCAGGCGGTTACCCCATTGGTTAGAAGCGGAAGAGTCGCGGGTGAAGAACTCGTTGCCATTAACCGGCTGGGTCCAGGGGGAGTCGTTTGACTGCTGCCAATCCTGGGTCTTGTAGTATTCGTACATGTAGCCCAAAGCAACCGTCAGGTTTTGGATCAACTCATAATCCACGCTGGCGTTGACGGTATGACGGTTATTGCGAACCGCCGATGGTGTACTGAAGGCATACTGGGTGTTATCCGCGCTCGTGGCACCCCATCCGGCGTACTCGATCTCGACCTTGCCAGCCGAGTAGGTGTAACCGGCGTCGAAATTCAACTTCTTGGGAATGACAGCGACTCCGACCTTGGCGCCCACGGTGTAGGTAGTATCTTTGACATTCGCCGTCCACTGCCCATTAGAGGCGAATCCCGATATTCCTCCCGCACCAACAGCAAACGGGTGCGCCTTCTGGGCATCGTCGAATTCGAATCCCCGCTGCAGACTCTCTGCGTCTTCCCTGCTGGCAAAGGCGCCAAAACGCAGGCGCTGGTTGGGGGCATAGGAGACGTCGACCCCATAGAAGTTCCGCTCGTCCTTGAGCAGACCCACCTGGTTTCCGGGGCTGGCGAGATTGCGTTCGGCGTCCGTGAGGACGAGCGCTCCATCATAGTGGAGCAGGGGCTGGGACGGCCCAACGTTGGAGTTGTAGTCGTCCTTGCGATAGCGGTAGACGCCGGAGACGTCGAGGGTCTCGAGCGGGCTCACGGTCACCTGGACCTCGACAAGGTTGCGCTCACGGTCGGTCACGTCAAAGCGGCGGGTATCCGGGTGGTTCTCGAAGGTGAATCGGGAATCAGTGCTGGTGGTTGCCTCAGCAGCGTCGTACCAGTAGGTGCTGCTGCCCGCTTCGCCATCGTAGTTATCGGCCTTGCGGTCACCGTACTGGTACTTGGTGCGGAAGCTTAGCCAGTTAGCCGGACGCGAACGGAGGGAGACGGTATAGATGTTCTCATCGGTGTTGGCTTCACGGTACTGGCGGTCGATCTCTTCCCGCTGGTAGCCCAGACCGAGGTTCGTCGCCCAAACGGGAAGGGCGTAGTTGGCGTCGACCCCGTAGTTCTGCTTGTCGTACTCGTAGGCCAGATTGCGGCGCTTGTTGAGGTAGTCTACTTCGCCGGCAGCGTTGGAGGGGGTATCGCCGGTCGTGTACCGCCATTCCGAGGTCGGGGTGTTGTTGGCCAAGTCGTAGTAGCGGTAGAAGGCCCGCAGATTCAGACGCTGAATCGGGTTGATGGAGTAGTCGAGGTTGAACATCTTCGTCTCGACTTCGGCCTTGGCGCTGCTGCGGGGGAGCTTGGCGGGGTCGTTCCAGGCCAGGCCATCGCCGGCCGCGACCGTGTCCAAGGTGCCGTTGGTGCTGTAGGGGATGAGGGTTTCATCCTGCTCCGCCAGGCCGTATGCCGCGGTGGCAGTCAGGCGGCTGTTGAGGGGCAGGTCTACGCCCAGGGCAAGGGAGATGTTCTGGTAAAGGTTGTCCTGGGGGAGCGCTCGCCGGCCGAAGGTTCCCACCGGCCTGTCCCACAGCTCGGAGGTTCCGGCAGCGGTGTCGGTGTAGATGTTCTGCCAGGTCAAGGTGTCGATGTTGTTGTCGAACTTGGAGATGAGGTAGGTAAGGTTCGCCTGATAGCCCTTGCCGGTGTAATCGGCCTCGAGTTTGGCCTCCTTGGTCCGGTAATCGATCGGCTCCGCTAGCTGGATGTTCAGGATCCGCGGCGGACGATCGCCGATGGGGCCGTAGGAAACCTTGTTGCCGTCCCGCTCCTCGTCGGAAACAGTCAGCCGCAATTTCAGATTGTCGAGCAGAGAGAAGTTAAAACCTGCGGTCCCTTTCCTGCGATCATTCGACAGTTTGACAGGATGCAGTTTGTTCGCCAGATAAGCCTCGGTCAGCACATCATTCGCCTGCTGCTGGGCAGCGGTAATGGTCCCGAGATTCTTCGTGCTCGGCGTGACCGTGGTCGGCACGGTGAGCAGGCCACCCTGGCTGACGTAGGGGGTTTGGGCCTTGTTGCTCAGGTTGTGGACGATTTCGTCCCACTCAAAGAATGCTCCCCAGGTGCCATAGCGCCCGCCGTCAAGGCGAATGTTCTGGTCGTCACGACCGACGTCCTTCCCGTTGGCGCCCAGGTAGTATCCGGTGCCGCTTTCGGTCTGCACACCCAGATTGTAGAGGTATAACCCATCTTTGACGTCTTTGTACTCGTTGAACTTGCTCGAATTGTTGCCGGCATCGACGACCTGCCCGCCGGCGGTGACATGCCCGGACACCTCCATGGCGAGGCCTGCAGTCGGCACGAGCAGAACTAGCGCCGCAGTGATAATAGGTTTCTTCATCATGTATGTTCCTCGCCTTTAACGGGTTAGTTTGGCCCCGGAGGGGCTGTTCGAACCGTGGATAGCCATGTGGCAGTTGACGCATCCCTCGCCGGTGGGGCTGCTTACCCTGTTGTAGCGTTGAGAGTTGACGTGCCCCCCGTAGGTGTGGCACGACAGGCATAGGAATGAGTCTTTGCCGCTCAGCAGCTTGCGGTTGTTGGAGCCGTGCGGATCGTGGCAGGTCTGGCAGTTTTCCAGCACCGGCGGGTGCACCCAGAGGAAGGGACCGCGCTTCTCCTGATGGCAGCTGTAGCAGGTCTCGTTCACCGACCCCCCCTTGAGCATGCCAGGTGTGGCCGAACCGTGGGGATTGTGGCAGCCGGAGCACTCCAGCTTCCCTTCCCGGACCGGGTGGTGCGAGGATTTGTTCAGCGAGCTGCGCACGTTGCTGTGGCACTTGTAGCACAGGTCGTCCTGACGGGCGGCCGAGAGCAGGGCCTTGTCGCTCTTCTTCTGCATCACGGTGTGGCAGGAGGTGCAGGCGACGCCATTGGAGGCATGCAGGCTGCTCCCCCAGGACATCCGGTTGCTCCCCTCATGGCACTGCATGCAGGCTGCCGTCTGCTGAGCGGGTGTGAGCGCCAGCTCACGGGTGGGGTTTTCGATATGCTTGCTGCGGGGGCCATGGCAGGACTCGCAGTCGCCGTTAGCCGGGGCCTTGCCGAATTTGAACGTCTTGGCGTGGGCGGTGTGGCTGTAGGGCTTCTCGTAATCCCCATGGCAACCGAAGCAGACACTCGAATCCTTGACATACGTTGCACCCTGGAAGCCAGGGTTCAAGGTAGTCCAATCCACGTCCTTGGCCACTGCCGCGCCCGCAGTAAGGGCGAGAGCGGCCGCCAGCCAGAAGATCTTGCCGTAAAACTTTTTCATTCACTTCTCCTTGTCGTTAGTTGTCCTTGTCAAACTGTTTCACAGCCTAATTCCTGGCACTGAAAGATACAGAAAAATCCCAGTCCATCTCTTGTCTGACTCGATCTGTCCGCCAGGGGTTCTAGGTTTTTTTGACTTCGACTGATTGCAAATAGCACCCTTTGAGGGCAGCAATCGTAACCACGGCTTTCCTGGGGGATACTTATTTTGCGGCAAATATTGCCCCCCGACGCGCAGGGAGACTGCAAAATTGGCTTTACAATCTACGTTCGAACGTACTATGAAACAATAGAAAACATCTTCACGACTCCTTCAATTCTGTGAAGTATTATTCACAGGGCAGTCTTAGCCGCAGTGCCGTCATCGTTACAATAAAGCAATGAAGCGGCAAGGGACTTCACGGAAGAAGGCATTAGGGAAGGCGTTAAAGAGGGGGATGATATGAGAGAAGGATTGCGGTGGGAAATAAAGGGGAAGTCTTAGTCAGAAAGCAGGGTATGTTCCATGGTTTTGAGGCCGTCCAGAGTTTTGATCCCTTCCCTGGTGAGGGTATAGGATTTATCGCCGTCTTGCTCGACGATGCCGGCTTCTTTCAGAATCCTCAAGTGAAATACAACCTTGGTGTGATCCTCGAAGGCAAGCTCCCGAGTGATCTCCATCAAGCGCATGGAGCCCCGGGCTTGCAGCAGTTTGAGGATGTTTCTGCGAATAGGGCTCGCAATGGAGCTCAATGCCTGATCGAAGTTGAGCTTCTTGATCCCTTCCTCGAATCTGGCCTCTTCAAGCACCCGGCGGATCGTTGTCAAGAGATCATTGATCTTGAAGGGTTTGGAGATGTAGTCGCTTGCTCCTTTCTTGATGGCATCTACGGCCTTCTCGATCGTCGCGAAGGCCGTGACCATGATTATTCTAGTCCTGGGATGCCGTTTCCGTATCTCCAAAAGCGCATCGGCACCGCTCATCCCGGGCATCATGTAATCCATAAGCACGACGTCGAACTCCTGCTCCCGACTTTTGGCAAGGGCCTCCTTTGCCGATGAGGCGCTGTCGGTTTCGTATTCTTCCGCGCTCAGGACCTCGATGAGGTTCGATCGCATTTCCGCGTCGTCATCGACGATCAGTATCTTTTTCATAGCGCTCTCTATTGGGCAGTTTTATGGTCAGTACAGTCCCCTTTCCGACCTTGCTGTCGATCTCGAAGGTCCCGCAGTGCTGCCTGATTATCCCATAGCAGATGTAAAGGCCGAGCCCGGTGCCGCTGCCTACCTCTTTGGTCGTAAAAAAGGGGTCGAATGCTCGTGAAAGGTTTTCCGCTTCGATGCCGACGCCGGTATCGCTTATCTTCGCGATGACCATGTCACCACGCACGCAAGAGGAAAGGGAAATAGTTCCGCCATCGGGCATCGCCTCGGTCGCATTGGAAAGGATATTGATGAATACCTGTTGCAGCTTTCCCGAATCGCCCAGGATATCCGGGACCGGTGCCAATTCCTGCAGGATGGCGATGGTGCTCAATTTGTACCGCATCAGTGCGAGCGCTCCCTGAATCACACTGTTAATGTTCAAAGGGATGAACTCGGATTCCCGCTGGCTGGAAAACTGGAGCAGTTCCTGGGCAATTGCCGAGGCGCGGTCTATATTCCGCTCCACCGCGTCGAGCTTTCTGACGACGTCTTGGCCTGCTGCTGCGTCGGGGCCGAACTTTTTTTTCAGCGTCTGGATGCCGAGGGAGGCGTTGGCAAGCGGGTTATTGATCTCGTGGGCGATTCCTGCTGCAAGCTGCCCAAGGGAGGCCAGCTTCTCGACCTGGACCAAACGCCTCGTCTGCTGTTCGATTTTTTTTCTCGTTTCGATGTCGAAGATATTGAGGGCGTTGGTTATGAAGAAAGCGATTAAAAAGGCCGATATTCCACGAAGCAATTCGGGAGGGACGGGGAGCGGAGCTAGGTAGGAGCCGGAGTGAAATAGCCCTGTAAATATGGCAAAAAAAACGAACGAGATCCCGGTGTAAAAGAGCTTTTTTGCCACAGAACCGCTCAAGAATCTTACTTCCCGCGAATAAGCGATCAGTCCGTATGCGGTCAGCCCCCCCCCTACAAAGCCGAACGTTAATCTCGCCCCGATGTCAGCCTGCCGCAAGGATTCCATGCCGACCTGAAATCCGTCGTGTTTCCGAATGCCGTGCCAGACATAGATTATCCAGATCAGAAAAAGCGGTGCGGGAATCGCCTTGCTCCACCTGATACGTTTTTCATCAAGCCCCTGAACAAGCGAAATTCCGAACTGTAGAAGAAAAAGAAAGGAAAGAACGGTGAGAACTACCGCTACTGCTTTTGCAGCAAAAATCTGTTGATACGAGAGGTTTTTTGCTTCGATTAACGAGCCGAGCTCCAGCCATTCACGAAACCCGTGCAAAAATCCGAATGCGCCCAGAAGCCGGAGGCTTCCAGCGAGCTTCAGATCGCTCCCCTTCATATCCTTTGCGGCGATGGACACACCCAAAAACAGGAATGAGGCGCCGTAAAAAAGATAGAGCAAATAAACCGGGGTTACATTGGCTAAAAGATTATTCACTGATGGATCCGCGAAACCTCCTGATGAAGGCACAGAATAGGGCACAACAGCACGCAAAGTCAAGGGGTAAACTATGGCTCACATTTGGCTCCATCAAGAGGGGAAAGGACCTGGTGTTGTTGCAGGCAGCGGGGAATATAGGAGAATGGAAGGAATGATCAATTGCCCTCAGAGATCATTCTGAGCAGGCAGCAGGCCATGCAGCCGATTGACCAACAACATCCGATGAAGCGATTAGATTCGCATAGGTACACCGAGTGAGGATAAGGTATGTCACGAATGAAACGACTATTCGAAACTTGGGCTCCCGCCGCGACCATTCTGATCAGGTTGCTCGTGGGCGCGGTGTTTTTGTCCGAAGGCATTCAGAAGTTTCTCTTCCCCGGTGAGTTGGGTGTGGGTCGCTTCGTCAAAATCGGCATACCCGCGCCTGAGATCATGGCTCCGTTCGTGGGGGTAGTGGAGATCGTCGGCGGCATGCTACTTCTCGTCGGGATACTGACACGTCTTGCTGCCTTCCCGCTGATCGTGGATATGCTGGTGGCCATCGCCACGACCAAGATTCCCATTCTCCTGCAGAAGGGGGGCTGGGCCATGGCACACGAAGCCCGCACCGATTGGTCGATGCTGTTGGGATCGCTCTTTCTTCTGCTTGTGGGCGCGGGGCCGTGGTCGCTGGATGCGAAAGTGGCGGCCAGTTTGGCCCGCCGCTACCGAAGCAGGGATGACACGCCATAGATTACGGAATAAGGCGGCCCCGGCAAGGCGGTCTTAGGAGCAACCTTACTCCTGACCATTTGCCCAAAAGGGCTAACCTGCCGATTTCTCCGAAAACAGAGGCATAAAATACCTTGCTTTTACTCGGTTTAGCGTGTGCCGCCGCCGCTATTCTACCGCAGAGTTCACCAATGGCGGCGCTCAGCACCACGTCGCTGGCCCAGTGTTTGTCCTGATAGATGCGCGAGAAACACACAAAGGTGGCAGCGGAATTAATAGAGGGCTTTTGTTGCCATGCTCTCCGAGGTGGCGGCCATAACCGATGCCATCGCAAAGGAGCTAGACGTGTGCAGAGGGATGATATTGACAAAAGAGTGCTGTTTGCGGTTTCGCACAGTGGAATATGAGCGGTCGAAGCCGGAGATTATGTCAATTTACCCGACGAAAACCTTTAGAATTCTTGTGATTTTCTTCAGATCTTCATCGCTCATCGCCATCAGCATACCGTTAATCTGCGCCACATTCACCGGCCGCGCCTCCAAATGGGCGAAGTCGAAGAAATCCCTTAATTCCGCATCCAGCGCCTTGGCTATCCGCTCGAGCCTGTCCAGAGATGGGTAACTTTTCCCCACCTCAATCCTGCT
>Ga0209317_1002920_pt1 | contig 11546 bp, 6 predicted proteins | sample RifGroB2_FD_183994 | JGI IMG/M metagenome (GOLD analysis project Ga0209317, IMG submission 183994) | Soil microbial communities from Rifle, Colorado, USA - Groundwater B2 (SPAdes) (version 2) | ecosystem: Environmental > Terrestrial > Soil > Unclassified | place: Rifle, Colorado | collected...
GGGCTGAAAAGGTGACCTACATAAGCGTGGGGAAACCGGTTCCTCGCTGCGAAGGGACCGAAAAAGTGACAGGTAAGATACTCTACGCAGCCGATGTTAATATGCCGGGCGCTCTCTGGGGCCTAATATTACGAAGCCCGATACCGAATGGTCGGGTGGTTTCTGTCGATACCTCCGGAGCAAAAGCCATACCCGGAGTCCGGACGGTTCTTACCGGCAACGAATTGCCGACGACCTTAATCGGGCGACGGATGAAAGACATGCCGGTTCTTGCCCGAGATCGGGTTCGCTATGTTGGAGAGCCGATTGCCGCTCTTGCGGCAGAAACCCCCGACATCGCAGAGGAAGCCTTAACCCATATCAAGTTCGCCTACGACGAGATTCCTGCCGTCTATAATCCGCTCCAAGCGATGACTCCCGGTGCTCCCAGCGTCCATGATGACCCCACTCGGTATAAAAATGCTCCACCACGACGTCCAGAGATCCCAAACCTGCAGTCGTTCACGGCGTGGGAATATGGTGCCATTGACTCAGCGTTTGAAGGAGCGGACCGCATTTTTGAACACACATTCCATACTCAGCTCACGCATCATGGCTACTTGGAACCACATGCTTGCGCGGTTCGAGTGGACGCCGACGGAAAAGTAGAAATCTGGGCTTCGAACAAGGAACCCTACATTCTGCGTGAAGAGTTGTCGGACGCGTTAAACATCTCACCTGACCAGATCAAGGTCTACATTCTACCGGTCGGAGGAGACTTTGGAGGTAAACAGTCCCTTGTCGATGTCCCGATATGCTATTTCCTCGCACAACGGTCTGGTAGACCCGTAAAGTTAGTTCTCAACTACACGGACGAGCTCGCGGCGTCTGCCCACAGACATCCAAGTTCCATTACGCTCCGGACAGGCGTCAAGCAAGACGGCGCCCTTTGCGGTTTGCACGCAAAGGTCGTTTTCGATGGAGGTGCCTATGCAGCTTTCAAGCATAGTCTTGATGTCGCAGTAACGGGCGCACGCAGAGTAGCCAGCTATTATCGTATCCCGGCGATTCGCATCCAGACTTACTGCGCCTATACAAACCACGTCCCTTGTACGCAGGCCCGGGCTCCTGGTAGCCCGCAGGTTGTCTTCGCAGTAGAGTCCCACATGGATATGATAGCGAAAGAGATGGGATTTGACCCTATACAGTTTCGGCTTCGGAACTTACTTGGAGAGGGAGATGCGTCTCCTTTGGGCGAAAAATGGCACCACACGCGCGCCAAGGAGGTCTTAGCAGCAGCCGTACAAGCCTCTACTTGGAATCAGCCCAAACCGTCACCCTACTATGGTCGAGGACTGGCGATGTACGAACGTGGCGCTGCTACGGGAAAATCCAGCGCCCTTATTGTAATCAATAAAGATGGAGCCGTGAACGTAACGACCGGCGTTCCGGATTGCGGTCCAGGAATTCACACAGTCATTCAACAAATCGTTGCTGAGACCCTCAGTCTACGGACAGAGCAGGTCAGTGTCGAGACGCGTGATACCGATGCGTTACCATACGACTGCGGAGTTGGCGGAAGTAAGGCGACGAATACTGCCGGGCACGCGGCGCATGACGCGGCAAGGCACATTCGCCAGCAAATCTTGCTAGTTGCAGCAAAGGAGCTTGGTTGTCGGCCGGAAGAGGTGATATTGACGGACGCCCGTTTTCAAGGTAGCAACGGCAGAAGCCTATCTTTCAAAGACGTGGCGCGACTTGCCTATGCGGAGCATGGCAGGCCATTATCACATACGGCTATCTTCGAACCTTCAAGCGGGTTGCCAGTGACGTCTTTCTGTGCGCAGGTAGCGGAGGTGGAAGTGGATCCCGAAACGGCAGTCGTGAAAGTGAAGAAACTGATCACAGCGCATGACGTGGGGATGATGCTCAACCCGCTTTTTCACCAGGGTCAGATAGATGGAGGGGTCGTGCAGGGGATCGGCTATGCGCTGATGGAGGAGACTCCGCTCGTCGACGGACGAATTGGCACGGTGTCTCTGGGTGATTTCAAGATACCTTGCATCAAAGATATTCCTGTATTAACTACAGTCACCCTGAATAATCCAACCGGGCCGGTCCCCTACCGTGGCAAAGCCATCGGCGAGATTCCAAATGTTCCTGTGGCCGCAGCGATTGCGAACGCAGTAGCCGATGCGGTTGGGGTTCGCCTGTGCGAGCTCCCGATCACCGCAGAAAAACTCTACTGGGCTTTGAGAGAAGCTGTCGGAGGGAAAGGCCTCAACACTCCGTAATCGAGAATAAACAAAGCTCGTAGTTCTTCATAGGTACCCGCGCTCTCGGTAGTATTGTTCAGCTCCTGGATGTAAGGGTATACATAACGGTCCATTTTCCGTATTTTTGCAGATCGCGCCCATTTCAAGCTTTTCCGCGTCAACGGGGATTGTTTCTCTTCTCTGATCAATGGCCTTGACAATCAGATACGCAACGTCATCAAGAAGATCCGCCTTGCAGTACAGAGCCCATCCACCAAACTCCAAGGAGGGGATATCTTCGTTTAACTGCGCGAATTTGGCTTTAGGAATGAAAGTTGTCCTGTAGCCAAGGAGTTCCATTTCTCTAAAAACGTGTTTCTCCAAAGGCAGAAAGATCATATTGTCGCTCAACGCCAGGTCGGCCCAGTCCACTATGCCCTCGTCGAACACGGCATCATATGAACCTTGCCTCAGCCCTTCCAGTCTTGTGGGATCGCCAGGAACGCCAACACGGTAAACTTTCCCGCCCCAGTTTTCAGCTTCCGCCAAACTCCACCCGTGTAGCTGTAAGACTTTCTCGACCGAGAAAACCGTGGCTCCCCCCGGCCCCTGAGATCTGGTGGAGATCGTGAGAGGTGGTTTTTTTTCTCCGATCTCTCTCAGTGACCTTACGCCCAGCTGTCTTTTTACCGCGAAGCCCAGTCTATCCCAGGAAGGAAAAACAGCCAGATTCTTGATCGCTATCCTGCGAGTAAACGGATCAAGCCCGTTGCAGGCCGTGTAGGTAATCGATGAAGGGTTGGCGAATGCGATATCAATTTCGCCCTCGTCCAATAATTTTGGTCCCAGGAATCCGCCAAATTCTCTGCCCCCGAACGCATAGGATACGGTGACTTCCGAAAGCGCAGAACTGCGCATTTTGGACAGGCCCAACGCTATCTCATACGCGATTTTAGCTCTAACGCCGTGAGTAACCGCGATCTTAATCTTGCCCATCATTAGCTCGACGCACACCAAATAGGAGACGGTGTACGAGCCGGGGGCACGGTTTTTTGGACTCCTCGCATCTATAACGAATCGTTAGCCGATCCTAGCTTGGGGCGCAGCCTGGATCAATCGAAGGCCTGCTACCGACTGAGCCACGAAGATAATGATCCCCATCACCAGGACCATGACCACGCCCAGGGCTGAAGCCTCACTGAGTTGTCCCTGCTCCCATGCCGTCCATATCCGCACGGACAGCACCTGGTTGCTGGATGCGGAGAGCATCAAGGCCACGCCGATCTCGCGAAATACCAATAACCCTGTCCATATCCCCCCAAACACCAACGACGGCCTGATCAAAGGCGCTATTACCCACCACATCGTTCCTAACCTCCTCGCTCCACATACCTGCGCCGATTCCTCCAATTCCCTTCCTATCTGAAGCAAGGCCGCATTGGTTATCCTTGTAACGTAGGATAGCCGATTCACTCCATTCGCTATTATAATGATGCCAATGGTCTGATACAACGGAAGCCAAGGCACCCACTTGACCGCTAATATCGCCACCACCAACAGGGCAAAGGCGAATCCCAGGCCAGGGATGGCATGAGGCAACATTGCAATTGTGTCCATCATGGTCCTCCCCCTCACCCGCGCCCGCACCACAACCCAGGAAATCATGAAGCTAAAGAACAACACCACTACAGGCGTCACCACTGTCAACAACACCGTATTCACAATAACCTTAAATCCCCCAATGATATCCAGGATCCCCCAGTACCACTTCAGACTCACCAGCGACAAAGCCTCAACCGACGGCATCGTCAAACGAGGCAACAAAGAAGCCCACACCAGCACCAAAATCGGGAATACCACTGCCAAAAGCAAGTAGAGAAGGACAAACAGCAAAGCTAGATACCGTCCCCGCCCTAAATCAAAATCCCTTGGCCGATATCCCTTCCCCGTTACCACCGCATAACGATGACCCTTCTCAATCACACGAAGATAATAATAGAGAGCAATCAAGCTAGGCACCGCTATCAATAACCCATATACCCCCGCCATTCCATAACGAGGTATCATAGATTCAGCCTGAAGGGGCCTGAGGTTCAGAAAAAGCTCTGTGGCGAGCATCGGCGTCTTGCCGATGCCCCCCAACAATGCGGCGACCTCAAAGATCGATATGGCCGTCATGAAAGTATAAATGGCGCCACCCAGTATCGCCGGCCAGAGCACCGGCAAGCTCACCCGCATCATCGTCTTCCACATCGGCGCCCCACTAACCTGCGCCGCCTCCTCCAACGCGGGATCCATCGATCGCACCGGCCCCGCTAGTAAAAAAAACATCGTCGGCGTCAACATCAACCCCTGTACAAAGGCCACCCCCCATACATTCGTGACACTGAAGGGCGCCTCCTGTAGTCCAAATACATACATCAAAAACTTGTTGATCAGCCCTATCTTCGGACTCAACAACATGATCCACCCTATCGCCTTCAAAAAGCCAGGTACAATCACCGCCACCGCGATCAGCGTGGTCCAAAACTCCCGCAATGGCACATTGGTTCGATGCAGCAGCCACGCCAACGGTACACTAAAAAACACCACCACCACGACCGTCCCTACCCCCACTATCGCCGTGTTCGGGATCACACGCCTAAATAGGTAGGAATCAAAAACATCCGTATAGTTCTGCAAAGAAAAAGTTGGCTCCGTGGGTAATCCGGAGACAAAGGTCATGTACCCGACAAACAACACGAGCAAAACCACCACCGCACAGGCAAACCAGGCAAAAAAAAGCGGCAGTCGCAGACTGACAAAATCACCAGCCGCTTCCGCCGCCCCCTGAGTCCAAACCGACGGCCTCAGGATACTTGTGCGATCCATCTCGATCACCGCTCCTTCCTCGCCTCAGCCTCGACCGGGAAAACCATTCCGGCCGACCTGTCTCACTTCCTCCCAGTTTGGGCTGCCGATAGCTACTTGGTGTAGGCCGATCCCTCATCCGTGGCGTACCACTGCAGGATGTCCTGGTTTTTCCTGCTATCCCAGCAGCTCGCTAACTTGATGTTCCGGTGCTGTAATGCCTGCTTGATCTGGCGCGAGATCGAACCCGTCCCCAACAAAAGATTCCGCGTGACAGAATAATTAAGATTATGTGTCCTGCCGCGTAAGATGCGTCTTGGGTTGCGGCCCCGGCTACCACGTCGAGATCCGAAGAACGCCCAACGCATACTTCCTTCAATTAGCTCTGGGACGTTCCCGATTGCAAATATCCAGTGCAATAAGCGAGTAAAGCTGCGCTGCCTGGACGATTGTGTCGATATTGATCTCTTCTCCCCTTGGACCTGGAGTGCGATGTCTACCGCGAGGCCCGATTTTTACGGCGGGTATACCCATTTCGTTATAGACCTTCTCGTTTCCGGTCGGACTCGGAATATTAACGAGATCGCAGGCGAGCTGAGTAAGTTCATCCCTGTCTATTTCCGCCAGCACTCTTCCAGCTAATTCGACCTCTATGGTCATTGTTTTCCCTCGTAGAGCATCATCGGTGACCCGCCCGCTCGAAGTCCCGTCACTTTCTGCCACTTTGGGCTGCCACCAGTTCATTACTGTAGGCAGCGCCATCGGGAGTTGCGTACCACCGCAACAGATCCAAGTTCTTCTTGCTGTCCCACCAGCTCAATAACTTGATGTTCCTCTTCTCCAACGCCTGCTTGATCTGCTGCGACATCGGTCCCGTCCCCAACAAGAGATTGCCCGTGGCAGAATAATCCAGATTCTCAAAGATACGGTTAGCCTCGGGACTAGTCGCCCACAAAGCATAGAGTGCGGCCGCATGGGGATTCTTTGCCCGCTTGTGCACCACATTCCAGGTATATGTCAACGGCGTAAGATCCCTGAAAAAGGCCATGCCTATCGGGGTTTTCGGGTCTCTACCTTTGTACTTGAACAGATAATAGTCGTTACTCGGAGCAAATTTGAATTCCCCTAACAGCATACGCTGCAGCCCTCCCTCGTAGGCGATAATAGGAGGCTTCCACCTGCCCCACGATCTAACCACCTCGATCCACTTGTCCTTGGGAGAGATCAGAATCCCATACAGGGCCTCCGTAATAAAAGGCGGAAGGAAATACGCCTCCTTATACTTGGGGTCTCCCATCTCAACCCTCGTCTGTGGCAATTCGTTCTCGGAAATCAAGTCCGTATTGTAATTGATGACCTTAGCCCTGGTGCCCCACGCGAACGCATAACCGGCCACGTCCAGTGGGCTCACTCGATCACGCACTTGGTATGCTTCAGGAGAGATTTCTTTTAGCAGTGGCTCCCAGTTCTCGATTTTTGCTATCCCACCGGCTGTCAAAAAGGGAAAGATAAAGTCTTCCGGAAGGTATGTGACATCAGAGGTCGGTGAAATTCCTACTTTCAGCTCTTCCAGGATGCCGGAGAGAGTGGGAGTGGCTACAGTGGTGTTAGACTTTAAGTTTAGCCCAAAGCGGCGATTAAAAGCTTGCATAAGCTCCCTGGCGCCCGCGTCGCGCTGGGAGGATACCACCAGGACGTTCAATTGGCCCTCCTTGCGGGCCCCTTCAACCAATTGTTGCAACATGCGTTGACCCGTGACCGGCTCGGCCGACCGAGTCGTATGGACGAACATTATCGCTGGGGCAAAGACCCCTAGAAATACTGCAAGCGGCGTTAATGCATTAATCACCGATAATTTACGCGTCATATCGTACCTCCCGGTAAACCGTAAGATTTGACAGAAAAGTATGCTTAAGGTGTACCCATTGTCAAGACAGGGCGGCCTCCAGTAGCCTACCTGATTTGATCTTGACAACTTCGGACAAGCAGATCTATTGTGCCATCGTGAGGCGAGCTGGCTCAAGTAGCCTCTGATCTAGTGAACATCCCGAGTCCTACAGATCTCAGATGGGTTATGAGGGGAAAGGAGTGGACGCGGCGGGTGGATCGGGATTCTCCGTTTGTTATGGTAGGAGTTCGAAGCTAAGGAGGTGCCATATGAAGCTTTTAGTGCCGAGGATCATCCGCCTCGGGGTGCTTGGGATCTTAACACAGGCTATTTTCTCCTTTGGACCGCTCCATGCCCCGGTTGTGGCAGCCGAGCAAGTTTCGGGGAAACGGCTGTTGCAAGAACTTATAGAGGGAGCCCGAAAAGAAGGGCAGGTGAACCTGTTCCTTGTATCCTCACTTACCGAACGGGGTGCCCGGGAACTAAATCAGGCTTTTAACCGCCGATTTAAATTAAATATAACGTTTCATGCGTCCCTGGGTAATACTACGAATGAAGTCCCCAAGATGATGGAGGAAATCCAAGTTGGTCTCCCCCCTAGTTACGATGTGGTGTATTTAAGCGAGGGTTTTTTATTCCCGTTGATAAAGGGCAATGGTATTGAGCCAATAGATAACTGGGAGGCGCTTCTGAAGGAGATTTCGCCCGAGGCGCACCAAGTGCGTGATCAGGTCAGCCCGCTAGACCTGGCCGGTTATGCGTTTGCATGGGGTACCCGGGCTAAGGTCATCAATTACAACACGGACCTGATTTCTGAAAGTGCATTGCCACAAACCAGAGCCGATATGGGAGACCCTAAGTATAAGGACGCGTATTTCCTTCCGCCTTTCATTACGGAGGCTGAGTATGGGATTCTGCATCATCCCAAGGATGGCTGGCTAAAGATTGTGGAGTCCTGGAGCAAGTGGAAGCCCCCCATTCTCACCTATGAGGCAGGTATTCAGCGTATGCTGTTAGGGGAGTTTAAGTTTGCTCCGAGTAACGATTATTATATTTTTGAGTACAAGAATAGGGATCCCAAGACTCCTATAGGGATGGCCTTCTTCAAAGACATCACTCCCTTGACGTACACCTGGCATTTGGTGCGCAAACGAGCGAAACACCCTAACGCAGCCAAGCTCTTTGCCTTGTGGACGACCAGTTCAGAGGCTAACCGTATCTATGAGAATCTGGATTATTCTGCCACGGGGAATCTTTTGTTGGGGACGGGTCCGATCTCGCGCCAGATCAAGCAGGCGTTACAGCAGAGGAACATCAAGTTAGTGAGCTGGTGGGACAGCAAGAAAAATCAGGATGCCCTGCAGTGGTATACCACAAATGAGGGAAAGGCATACAGCGGTGAGCTGCGCGCAGCCCAGACTGGAAGAAGACGATAGAGTGGAGAAATGACTGTTCGCTGAGAATTCTTTTGCCGTTAGGTCTTTAGAAAACTTGTTAGTGTTTACATAAAGAGGAGAGATCCTATGAGGATGCCTAATCCCAGGAGGCTTGCGGGAGGACTCCTAGCCCTTTCAGTTCTGATATGCCCTGGTATGGGAACCGTTGCGCCAGTGGGAGCTCAGGTTTCAGGAAAACAATTACTCACACAGCTCATTGAAGGGGCCCGCAAGGAGGGCCAATTGAACGTTCTGGTGGTATCCTCCCAGGGCGAGGCTGGCGTCAGAGAACTTAATCAAGCTTTTAATCGCCGCTTCGGCCTGAACGTAAAGTTTAACGGTACTATCGCTAGTATCGATTCCTATTTTTCCAGGATCTTGGAAGAGCTGAAAATAGGAATCGACCCGAGCTTCGATGCCATTTACGTTGCTGAAGAATTTGTGTTCCCTCTTATGGCAGCAGGCGGGCTAGCACGAATTGACAACTGGGAGGCTCTGTTAAAAGAAATTTCTCCTGAAGCGTACCAAGTGCGTGATCGAGTAAGCCCGCCGGACGTGGCCGGTTATGCGTTTGCATGGGGTACCAGGGCTAAGGTCATCAATTACAACACGGACCTGATTTCTGAAAGTGCATTGCCACAAACCAGAGTCGATATGGGAGACCCCAAATATGCGGGCATGTATTTTCTTCCGCCCTTCATCACGGATACCCAGTATGGAATTCTGACGTATCCCAGGGACAAGTGGCTCGAGGTCGTTAGGTCGTGGAGCAGGTGGAAGCCTCCCATTCTTACCTACGTGGCAGGGTTGCAGCGGATGTTTTTAGGGGAGTTCAAGTTTGCGCCCAGTAACGATTACTACCAGTTTCAGTACAAGGGTAGAGATCCAAAAACGCCGATAGGCATGGCGTTCTTCAAGGATCTTACGCCGTTGACGTATGCCTGGTATGTGGTGAGCAAGGGGGCGAAACATCTCAACGCGGCCAAACTGTTTGCGCTGTGGGCGACCAGCTCAGAGGCTAACCGTATCTTTGAGAATCTGGATTATTCTGCCACGGGGAATCTTTTGTTGGGGACGGGACCGATGTCTCGCCAGATCAAGCAGGCGGTAGAGCAGAAAAACATCAAGTTAGTGAGCTGGTGGGACAGCAAGAAGAATCTAGATCTTTTGCGTTGGTTCGGGACTCCCGAAGGAGCCGGCTACAGCAAAGAACTGGCGGCAGCCCAAACTGGCAGGAAATGACGGCACTGGAACACCGGACAAAAATTGGGAATGGCTGTACTTGGAACTAAAATTACGAGGGGAAGTTCCGAGAGTCGAATGGGTCACTTAGGAAAATCAGCACCTACAATGGAGCGGTCGCTCTCCGTGAGGTGGTGGACATGGAGCCGGGGGGCAGCGGAGGCAGCTGGCGATTTTGTCAGTGTGCGACTGCCGTTTTTTTTGGCCTGTTTTGCCTGTGCGGTGGTGGTGTTGCTGGCGTTGTTTGTCATTTATATGAGCTTCGTTTCGGGCCTGGCTACAAAGCCTAATTTCACTCTTCAGAACTATGCGGACGCTTTTGATCTTTACCTATTGCGCGAAGTGCTTCCTAACACGGCGATTGTTGGGATAGGCACGGTGGCCATGGTGTTATTTTTCAGTGTGCCGTTGGCGTGGTTGCTGCACCGGACCAATGTGCCATTGCGGGAGCTGTGGATCGCGTTGATCGCGGTGGCGGTGATTGTGCCTGGCTTTTTGAAGGCGATGGGGTGGATCATGTTGTTGAGTCCGAAGATAGGGCTGATCAACAAGTTTTTGATGTATCTATTTGGACTACAGGAGGCGCCCTTCAGTGTCACGAATGTATGGGGGGTGGCGTTTGTGCAGGGGTTGATGTTGACTCCGACGATGTTTTTTTTATTAGCGGGGCCGGTGCGTTCGATGGATCCCGCGTTGGAGGAGGCGGCGCAGGTCAGCGGGGCGCCGATGTGGAAGACGATGATGCGGGTGAGCTTGCCGGTGCTCTTGCCGGCTATATCGGGGGGGGCGATCTATGTTTTTATGACATCCATATCGATCTTTGAGGTGGCAGCGATGTTGGGAGGGATCGGCAAGACCCCAGTGCTCGCCACAGAACTTTTCTTGAATACCAGACCATTGGGAGACGCGTTAGCCATTCCCAGGTACGGGATGTCTGGGGTATATGGGTTGATGATAGCGGTACCTAGTTTGATTGCTCTTTATTACTATCTTCGTGTAATTGAGCACGGGCATCGATATGCGGTGGTGATGGGGAAGGGATATCGGCCAAGGGATTTTGATTTAGGGCCAATGCGGTATTTGGGTCTGCTGTTTGTGCTGATCTATCTGTTGTTGGCGGTGGTGTTACCGATTTTGGTGTTGGTGTGGGCGTCATTGTTGCCTCGCTTGGCGATGCCTTCGGTTGAAGCCCTGTCGCTGGTAAGTTTAAGGTGGTATTGGGGAATCGTAGATATCATTGGGGGCCTTAAAGTGGTCACGAACACCGTTGTATTAATGGTGGTGACGCCCGTAGTGGTGTTGTTCTTTAGCTTCATGATTTCCTGGATTGTGGTGCGGACGCGGGCGAGGGGGAGAGCCATGATGGACACTATTGCGATGTTGCCTCATGCGATACCCGGCTTGGGGTTTGCCTTTGCGTTGACGGTGGTAGCGATACTAACGGCCAAGTGGGTGCCCTGGCTTCCGTTGTATCAGACCATAGGGGTGATTATTCTAGCGAACTCGGTCAATCGGTTATCGTATGTGACGCGGATCACGAATGCGGCGTTGTTGCAGGTAGGGAGAGAGTTAGAGGAGTCGGCGCAGGTGTGTGGGGCGAGGAGGTTAGGGACGATGTGGTGGGTGATAGCGCCTTTGATCAGGCCGTCGTTGGTGTTTGGGGGGATATGGACGGGGCTGTTGGTGTTTCGTGAGATCAGTATGCCGCTGATGCTCTCAGGGCCCAATAACCAGGTGCTAGCTGTGCGCATATGGCTGCAGTGGGAGCATGGAAAGCTCAGCGAGGCGTCGGCGTTAGGTGTGGTAATGGTGCTAGCAATGGGGATTCTCATCTTTGGTGTCCAGCGGTTAGGCGGGCTTCGACTTATCGAAGGGCAACAGCAAGCTAAACTGGGG